>WNGB01010689.1_pt1 | contig 12684 bp, 8 predicted proteins | sample 5400681 | NCBI WGS metagenome assembly WNGB01 (sample SAMN13153367, study PRJNA577476) | soil metagenome | isolation source: 115 cm soil or saprolite under grassland replicate 2 | place: USA:California | collected 2016-06-15 | reverse complement strand
AGCTCCTGCGGAAAATACTTGAACACGCAAGCGATCGGATTCGGCGCGGCCTGGCCGAGGCCGCAGATCGACGCATCGGCCATCGCCTGCGACAAATCCTTGAGCAAGGCTTCGTCCCAGCGCTCGCGCGCCATCAAGCCGACGGCTTTTTCGGTGCCGACGCGACACGGCGTGCACTGCCCGCAGGATTCGTCGGCGAAAAAGCGCATTAGGTTGAGCGCGGCATCGCGGGCCCGATCGTGCTGCGAGAGGACGATCACCGCCGCCGAGCCGATAAAGCAACCATAAGGCTGCAGAGTATCGAAGTCGAGCGGAATGTCGCCTAAGCTAGCAGGGAGAATGCCGCCCGACGCCCCCCCGGGCAGGTACGCGTAGAACTCATGACCCGGCAGCATGCCGCCGCAGTATTCGGCGATCAGCTCCCGTACGGTGATGCCCGCCGGTGCGAGGTGGACGCCGGGTTTTGCGACGCGTCCGGAAACGGAGAACGAGCGCGGGCCCTTGCGTCCGTGCCGGCCCTGGTTCGCGAACCAGTCGGCACCCTTCTCCAGGATGTCGCGCACCCAGTACAGCGTCTCCATGTTGTGCTCGAGCGTGGGACGTCCGAAGAGCCCGACCTGCGCCACGTAGGGCGGCCGCAGGCGGGGCATGCCGCGCTTGCCCTCGATCGATTCGACCATCGCCGACTCTTCGCCGCAGATGTACGCGCCCGCGCCGCGGCGGAGCTCGATTTTGGGCAAAGGGCACGGAGGATCGGCCGCGAGCGCGTCGAGCTCCCGCGTGAGGACCGCGCGGCACCCCGCATACTCATCGCGCAGGTAGATATAGATCGCCTCGATGCCCACGGCCCAAGCGGCGATCAGCATGCCTTCGAGGAAGCGGTGCGGATCGCGCTCGAGGTAATAGCGATCCTTGAAGGTGCCCGGCTCGCCTTCGTCGATGTTGACCGCCATGAGCCGCGGCGCGGCTTCCGCGCGCACGATGCGCCATTTGCGTCCCGCGGGAAAGCCGGCACCGCCCAAGCCGCGCAAGGCGGAATTCTCGAGCTCGGCCAGGACCGCATCGACCGTCCGCTCGCCAGCCACGCAGGCGTGTAACGTCCGATAGCCGCCAGAGCGGCGATACGCGGCGAAGTCGATGTACGCAGGCGGCTCGGCTTCGACGCGGCCTGCCTCGACCGCCGCGATAATCTTCGGCGTCGACGCGCGATCGATCGGGTTGCGGCCGACGACTGCGGCGGGAGCGTGCTCGCAGCGTCCGATGCACGGCGCGCCGATGACGCGCAGCTTGCGACCCTCGAGCGGCGCCAGCTCGGCCCTAAGCGCATCGGCACCGGCCATCTGGCAGGAAAGCGTCTCGCAGACGCGCACGGTGATCGGAGGCGGTGTCGCTTGTCCGTCCGTGACAACGTCAAAGTGGTGGTAAAAAGTCGCGACCTCGTACACCTCCGTCATGGCGAGTCGCAGTTCCTGCGCGAGCGCGACGATGTGCGCTGCGGCGATGCAACCGTGCGCATCCTGGATGCGGTGCAGGAACTCGATCAACAGGTCGCGCCGCCGCGGCGAATCGGCCAGCAAGGCCTGCACTTCGGCGAGCACCCGCGCGTCGACTTGGCGACCCTTGGGGACGCTTCTCGCGGCGCGCTTGCGGCCGAGCCGCGAAGTGTCGATTACCGATTCCTGGGCCATCGCAGCTCGAAGGGGAGGAAGTCCGTGATTCCGACCGCCGGATGCGGCTCGCGCGCAGCTTGCATCGGTCGCGCCATAAGCGTCAGTCGAGGAAGTCGCAATGCTTGTCGACGTATGCGGCGAGATTGAGCGAATGCTCGCGCACGAGGCGCTCGGCCTGCTGCGTGTCGCGGCGCTCGAGAGCTTCGATGATCTGCATGTGATCGGCGATCGAGCGGGCGGCGCGATCGTGCTGCGAAATCGTCATCCGCCGAATGGCGCGGACATGGATGAATAGGTTGTCGATGGTCTTGCCCATCAGATGCGAGCCGGAGAGACGGATGATCGCCTGGTGAAAAGCGATGTTGGCCTCGGAGTACTCGTCGATGTGCTCGGCGGGGGCCGAGTTCCGGAATTCATCGAACATGTGCCGCAGCGACGCAATGTCCTCGTCGGATGCGTTGACGGTCGCCAGTCGCGCCGCCATGCTCTCCAGCGCCGCCCACATCTCGATCATCTCGATGATCTGCTTCTTGGTCTTGCGTACGATGAACACGCCGCGCCGCGGCACCGTGCGCAGGAACCCTTCCTGCTCGAGCAGCGACATCGCCTCGCGGATCGGCGTGCGGCTCACGCCCAGCGCCTGGCTCAACTGGCGCTCGTCGAGACGGATTTCCTCACGATGCGCATAGATATCCGCGTCGATGATCGCCTGTTTGAGCGCTGCGTAGGCCTGCTCGCGCAGGCTGGCGCTGGCGTTGAGCGGCTTGAGCACCAGAACGGGCGGCGACGGCAGCTCGGAGACATTGCTCATCGCGGGGGCGAATGCATTCATGGCAGACCGAAATAGGGCGTATGGCGTGATTTTGCAGCGGAGTGAGCGCTTAGAGACATTATTGGCTGACCCGATTTGCCAACGGTTGACTTTATCTGATATACCACATACCGTATTTCCAATAATACAGCAGTTCGGCGCTTTGGGAGCGACCGCCCTTTTCGGGTTCACGCGCAACGGAGGCAATCATGCCCGATACGGCTACCAAAAAAGCGGATAAGCCCGCGACCACGACCGCCGTAGCTACGCCGAAAATCACCCGTGGCGGCGAGGTCAATGCCCAATCACAAGGAGAGACCGACGGCTTTCAGTTGGTCATCGATGCCCTCAAGCTGAACGGCATCGACACGATCTTCGGCCTGCCCGGCATCCCGATTACCGACCTCACGCGCAGGATGCAGGCCGCAGGAATGCGCGTGATCTCCTTCCGCCATGAGCAGAACGCCGGGTATGCCGCTTCCATCGCCGGCTTCATGACGCAGAAGCCGGGCGTCTGCCTCACGGTGTCCGCCCCCGGCTTTCTCAACGGACTGACGGCGCTCGCCAACGCCACCACCAACTGCTTCCCGATGATCCTCATCAGCGGCTCGAGCGAGCGCGAGGTCGTCGACTTGCAGCAGGGCGACTACGAGGAGATGGACCAACTCGCAATCGCCAGGCCGCATGCCAAGGCCGCGTTCCGAGTCTTGCACGCCGAGGACATCGGCGTGGGCGTGGCGCGGGCGATCCGCGCTGCTCTTTCCGGCCGTCCGGGCGGCGTCTATCTCGACCTGCCGGCCAAGCTCTTCCCGCAGACGATCGACGCGGAAGCAGGGAGGAAGTCGCTGATCAAGGTGGTCGATCCGGCGCCGCGCCAGATCCCGGCGCCCGATGCCGTGCAGCGCGCGCTCGAACTGCTCAAGAGCGCCAAGCGTCCGCTCATCATTCTCGGCAAGGGCGCGGCGTACGCGCAGGCCGATGCGGAGATTCAGGCGCTGGTGGAGAAGACAGGAATCCCCTACCTGCCCATGTCGATGGCCAAGGGCCTCCTGCCCGACACGCACGAGCAATCCGCGGCCGCCGCGCGCTCGTACGTGCTGCCCGAGGCCGACGTCGTGACGCTTATCGGTGCGCGCTTGAACTGGCTGCTTTCGCACGGCAAGGGCAAGACGTGGGGCGGCAACAGCACCAAGGAATGGGGCGGCCAGAAGTTCATCCAGATCGATATCTCGCCGCAGGAAGCGGACAGTAACGTCCGCATCGACGCACCGGTGGTCGGCGACATCGGTTCGTGCGTGTCGGCCATGCTCGCGGGCATCGACTCCAACTGGCCCAAGCCGCCGGCGGATTGGCTGAACGCCATCGCGGAGCGCAAGACCAAGAACGTCGCGAAGATGGGCGAGGCGCTGGCGAAGAACCCGGTACCGATGAACTTCCACAGCGCGCTTTCCGTCGTGCGCGACATCGTCAAGGCGAATCCGGATGCCATCCTCGTCAACGAAGGCGCGAACGCGCTCGACTTCACGCGCAGCATCGTGGACATGTACAAGCCGCGCAAGCGGCTGGACGTCGGCACGTGGGGCGTGATGGGCATCGGCATGGGCTTTTCCGTCGCGGCGGCCGTGGTCAGCGGCGAGCAGGTGATCGCGGTCGAGGGCGACAGCGCCTTCGGTTTCTCCGGCATGGAAGTCGAGACGATCTGCCGCTACAACCTGCCGGTCTGCGTCGTGATCCTGAACAACAACGGCGTCTACCGCGGCGACGAAGTGAATACTGCCGGAGGACGCGATCCATCGCCCCTGGTGTTCGTCAAGGGTGCCCGCTACGAAAAACTGATGGAGGCCTTCGGTGGCGTGGGTGTGCTAGCCACGACGCCGGCCGAGCTGCGCAACGCGATGCAAGAAGCGATCCGCTACCGCAAGCCAACGCTCATCAACGCGGTCATCGACGAAAAGGCGGGCACGGAAAGCGGCCGCATCACGAGTCTCAATCCCTCTGCAAAAAAGAACCAGTGATGGCACGCAGCGTTGGAGCGCCGTCGGTCGAGCGACTTCGCGCAGACTACGGTCGGTTCGACGACGCTCAACGCGGCTTGGCAATTCGACCGCCGTCCAAGTAGGGCCTTCGCGGGAATGACGGCAATGCATAGGGGAATGTAATGGGTAAGGCACTAGACGGCGTTCGCATCCTCGATTTCAGCCACGTGCAAGCAGGTCCGACCTGCACGCAGCTCCTCGCGTGGTTCGGCGCCGACGTGATCAAGATCGAGCGCGCCGGCGAGGGCGATATCACGCGTGGACAGCTGCGCGACATCCCCGGCGTGGACAGTCTCTATTTCACCATGCTCAATCACAACAAGCGCTCGATCACCATCGACGCCAAACACCGGAAGGGAAAGCAGGTGATCGAAGCGCTGGTGAAGCACTGCGACGTTCTGGTCGAGAATTTCGCCCCCGGCGCGCTCGACCGCATGGGATTTACCTGGGAGCGCATCCAGGAACTCAATCCGCGCATGATCGTCGCCTCGATCAAGGGCTTCGGCCCCGGGCCCTACGAAGACTGCAAGGTCTACGAGAATATCGCGCAATGCGCGGGCGGAGCGGCGTCGACAACAGGTTTCGACGACGGTCCGCCATTGGTCACCGGCGCGCAGATCGGCGATTCCGGCACAGGATTGCATCTGGCGCTCGGCATCGTTGCCGCCCTCTATCAGCGCAATACGACGGGCCGGGGCCAAAAGGTGCTCGCCGCGATGCAGGACGGCGTGCTCAATCTCTGCCGCGTCAAGCTCCGCGATCAGCAGCGCCTCACGCGCACCGGCGTGATGGAAGAGTATCCGCAGTATCCGAACGGCAAGTTTGGCGATGCGGTGCCGCGCGCGGGCAACGCGTCCGGCGGCGGACAGCCCGGGTGGATTCTCAAGTGCAAGGGTTGGGAGACCGACCCCAACGCCTACATCTACTTCATTACCCAGGCGCCGGTCTGGGAAGACATTTGCAAGGTCATCGGCAAGGAAGAATGGCTCACCGATCCGCGCTACGCGACGCCCAAGGCGCGCCTGCCGCACCTCATGGAGATCTTCGGACAGATCGAGGAGTGGACCAAGACCAAGGACAAGTTCGAGGCGATGGACATTCTCAACGAGCACGACATTCCCTGTGGTCCGATTCTGTCCATGAAGGAGATCGCGGAGGAACCGTCTCTGCGCGAGACGGGAACCGTGGTCGAGGTCGATCATCCCACGCGCGGTAAATATCTGTCGGTCGGCAATCCGATCAAGATGTCGGACAGTCCGACCGAAGTGACGCGGTCGCCGCTCCTCGGTGAGCACACCGACGAAGTGCTCGCCGAGCTGGGGTACGGCAGGGATGCGGTCGCGGCGCTGCGCGCCGAAAAGGTGATCTGAACGGCAAATCCGGGAAGTAACGATCGGTGGCGCGGCCCGCGCCGTCGCGCTCGAAGGAAATAGTCATGGCGAACAACAAGACCGAAGTCATGCGGATTCTGGACAAGGTGAAGGCCGAAGGGCGCACGTCGCTCACCGCGCCCGAAGGCAAGCTCGTTTGCGACGCGTACGGAATCCCGGTTCCCAAGGAAGGTGTCGCAACGTCCGCGGCCGAGGCGGCAAAGCTCGCGACCGGCATGGGCTTTCCCGTCGTCCTGAAGATCGTATCTCCGGAGATTCTCCACAAGACCGAAGCCGGCGGCGTGCTCGTCGGCGCGAAGAGTGCCGACGACGTGCAGAAAGGCTTCGACACCATCATGGCCAACGCGAAGAAGTACGACGCGAAGGCCACTCTGCTCGGCGTTCAGGTGCAGCAAATGCTTGCGGGCGGGCAGGAAGTCATCGTCGGCGCGATGACCGACCCGTCGTTCGGGAAGCTCGTCGCTTTCGGTCTGGGCGGCGTGCTGGTCGAAGTGCTCAAGGACATCACGTTCCGCCTGGCGCCTGCGACGCGCGAAGATGCGTTGGCGATGCAGGACGGCATCGCGGCCGCGGCGATCCTCAAGGGCGTGCGTGGTGCCGACCCGATCGACCGCGAAGCGCTAGCGCGCATCATCCAAAGCGTGTCGCAGCTCGTGTCGGATTTTCCCGAAATCGCCGAGATGGATTTGAACCCGGTCTTCGCCACCAAGAACGGCGCGACGGCCGCCGACGTGCGCATCGTGGTCGACTTTGCGCCGGCACCGGCGCGCTACCGGCCGAGCCACGAGGACATCGTCCGCGATATGAATCGCATCATGAAGCCGGACTCCGTCGCCGTCATTGGTGCCTCATCCGAAGATGGGAAGATCGGCAACTCGGTGATGAAGAATCTCATCAACGGCGGGTACAAAGGCGAGATCTACCCGATCAACCCGTCCGCGAGCGATATCATGGGGCGCAAGGCGTACAAAAGCGTCAAGGACGTGCCCGGCAAGATCGACGTCGCGGTATTCGCGATCCCTGCCAAGTTCGTCGCGCAGGCACTGGTCGAGGTCGGCGAGAAGAAGATTCCCGGCGCGGTGCTCATCCCATCCGGCTTCGCGGAGACCGGCAACGTGGAAGGCCAGAAGGAAATCGTCGAGATCGGGCGCAAGTACGGCGTACGCCTGATGGGCCCCAATATCTACGGCTTCTACTATACGTGGAAGAACCTTTGCGCGACCTTCTGCACCGCCTACGACTTCAAGGGCCACGCGGCGCTGTCGTCGCAATCAGGCGGCATCGGTATGGCGATCATCGGTTTTTCGCGCTCGGCCAAGATGGGCGTCTCCGCCATCGTGGGCTTGGGCAACAAATGCGACATCGACGAAGACGATCTGCTCACGTTCTTCGAGCAGGACGACAACACGCAGATCATCGCCCAGCACTGCGAGGATCTGAAGGACGGGCGCGCTTTCGCCGAAGTCGCCAAGCGTGTTTCGAAGAAGAAACCGGTCGTCGTGCTCAAGGCCGGACGCACCGCCATGGGCGCGCGCGCGGCGAGCTCGCATACCGGAGCGCTCGCCGGCAACGACAGGATCTACGAGGACGTGCTCAAGCAATCGGGAGTCATTCGGGCGCGGAGCCTGCGCGACCTGCTCGAATTCGCCCGGGCGATCCCGGTGCTCCCGACGCCGAAGGGCGAGAACGTGATCATCATCACCGGAGCCGGCGGGTCGGGCGTGCTGCTCTCCGATGCGGTCGTTGACAACGGTCTTACGCTTATGTCCATGCCGCCCGATCTCGACGCCGCGTTTCGCAAGTTCATTCCGCCGTTCGGTGCGGCGGGGAACCCGGTCGACATCACCGGCGGCGAGCCCCCCAAGACTTACCAGAACACGATCCGCCTCGGGCTGGAAGACCCGCGCATCCACGCCTTGATCCTTGGCTACTGGCACACGATCATCACGCCGCCGATGGTGTTTGCCAAGCTCGCGGCCGAGGTTGTCGAAGAGATGCGGGCCAAAGGGATCGACAAGCCGGTTGTCGCGTCGCTGGCAGGTGACGTGCAAGTCGAGGAAGCGGCCGAATATCTTTTCGACCACGGCATTCCGGCCTATCCCTATTCGACCGAGATGCCGGTCGCCGTGCTGGGCGCCAAGTACCAGTGGGCGCGCGGCGCCGGTCTTGTCAAACCCGGATAGACGGCGGAAAGTATCAGCGGGAGCTGGTTGGGGCAAGCGATCAAGTGCGAATCGCCCTTCGGGTGAAAACGCGCAAACATGGGCCAAGCTTTTTAGGAGGAACGATGAAACCGAATCGAGTTTGCAAAGGGCTGTTGGTCGCCGGCGTTTTCGCCGGATTCGCGGCAATGCAATCCCCGCCAGCGTCGGCGGCGTGGGAACCGACCAAGCCGGTCGAGTTCATTGTCCCGGCCGGAACCGGCGGCGGCGCGGACCAGATGGCCCGGTTCCTGCAAGGCATTGTCGCCAAGCACAATCTGATGAAGCAGCCATTCATCGTCGTCAACAAATCCGGTGGTGCCGGAGCCGAGGGCTTCCTCGATGTCAAGGGCGCCAAGGGCGATCCACACAAGATCATCATCACGCTTTCGAATTTGTTCACGACGCCTCTTGCAACGGGCGTGCCCTTCAACTGGAAAGACCTGACGCCGGTCGCGATGCTGGCGCTCGACGAGTTCGTGCTGTGGGTCAACGCCGAGACGCCCTACAAGACTGCGCAGGACTATATCGGCGCAATCAAGGGCGGAAAGGACGGGCAGTTCAAGATGGGCGGCACGGGCTCCAAGCAGGAGGACCAGATCATCACGGTGGCCCTCGAAAAGACAGTCGGCAAGAAGATGACCTACATTCCGTACAAGGGTGGCGGCGATGTCGCGGTGCAACTGGTCGGCAAGCACGTCGATTCGACGGTCAACAACCCCATCGAAGCGATCGCGCAATGGCGCGCAGGCGCGCTGCGGCCGCTGTGCGTGTTCGATACCAAGCCGATGCCGTATCCAAACAAGGTCACGTCGACACAGTCGTGGCAGGACGTTCCCACCTGCAAGTCTCAGGGCCTCGACGTCGAATACCTGATGCTGCGCGGGATCTTCATGCCGCCGGGCGTAAGCCAGGACCAGGTCGATTTCTACGTCGATTTGTTCAAGAAGGTGCGGGCCCTGCCGGAGTGGAAGAAGTACACCGAAGATGCCGCGTTCAACGACACGTTCATGTCCGGCAAGCAGTACGTGGACTGGGTTTCGAACGCCGAGAACACGCATCGCACACTGATGCAAGAAGCCGGTTTCATCGCGAAATAGACCATGTCGACGCAAGACGATAAAGCACGGGGCGACGTTCGCACGTGCTGGGTGGAAATTGTCGTCGCCCTGCTGTTCGTCGTGGTCGCTGCTGTAGTTATCGTCGACAGCGTGCGCGTGGGCACGACGTGGGGCTCCGACGGGCCGAGGGCGGGATACTTTCCCTTCTACATCGGCTGCATCCTGGCGATCACAGGCGCGGGTATTTTCGTCCAGGCGCTGCGACACTGGAAAAGCCTCGCCGCCGCGACGTTCGTCACGCGCGACGAGCTCAAGCCGGTACTGACGATGCTGTGGCCGACGATCGTCTACGTCGCTCTCATTGTCCTGCTTGGAATTTACGTTGCGTCGGCGATTTATATCGGCACGTTCATGCTTTGGCAGGGTAAGTACAAGTGGCCGTCGGCGCTGGCGGTGAGTCTCGGCGTGCCGATCGCCACGTTTCTGATGTTCGAGATCTGGTTTCTCGTGCCGCTACCCAAAGGGCCGCTAGAGCACTTGTTGGGCTACTGAGTCACGGGCGCGCTCTTCGACGCGCCCGCATTGTGCTGCGAACCAATCGTTGGGAGGAATTTGCGTGGAGGACGTCGCCAACTTGATGCAGGGGTTCGCGGTCGTGCTCACCTGGAAGAATCTGCTGTTCATGCTGATCGGCATTCTGCTCGGCGTGTTGATCGGTGTTCTGCCGGGACTCGGTGGCGCCAATGGCGTCGCCATTCTTCTGCCGCTGACGTTCTCGATGTCGCCGACCTCGGCGATCATCATGCTCTCCTGTATTTACTGGGGCGCGCTGTTCGGGGGCGCGATCACCTCGATTCTGTTCAACATACCGGGCGAGCCGTGGTCCGTTGCAACGACTTTCGACGGCTATCCGATGGCGCAAAAAGGGCGGGCGGGCGAAGCGATGACGGCGGCGTTCACGTCTTCGTTCGTCGGTGCGCTGGTTGCGGTCATCATGATCACTTTCCTGGCTCCGCTGGTCGCCAAGTTTGCGCTCAAATTCGGTCCACCGGAGTATTTCGGAGTCCAGTTGTTGACGTTCTGCAGCTTTGTCGGAATGGGCCGGGAGCCGCCGCTCAAGACGATCGCGTCGATGATGCTCGGCTTTGCACTGGCGGCGGTCGGACTCGACACGGTCACCGGCACGTTGCGGATGACGTTCGGATTTACCGAAATGCTGCAGGGATTCGACTTCCTGATTGCGGTGATCGGGCTTTTCGGGATCGGCGAGATCCTGATCACGATGGAAGAGGGCCTGGCGTTCAAAGAAGCCAAAGGGAAAATAAACCCGAAAATCGTATTGCAGACCTGGGCAAAGTTGCCGCAGTACTGGGTGACCTCGCTGCGCTCGTGCCTGATCGGCTGTTGGATGGGCATCACGCCCGGCGGTGCGACCCCCGCGTCCTTCATGAGCTACGGAATGGCGAGGCGGATATCGAAACACGGGGACAAGTTCGGGGAGGGTCAAATCGAGGGCGTCGTCGCCCCCGAGACCGCGGCCCACGCGGCCGGCACGAGCGCATTGCTGCCCATGCTGACTTTGGGGATTCCAGGTTCTCCCACGGCAGCAGTGTTGCTTGGGGGCCTGCTGATCTGGGGGCTCCAGCCGGGACCTCTGCTGTTCATCGAACACAAGGACTTTGTGTGGGGGCTCATCGCCAGCATGTATCTTGGCAATATCGTCGGGCTCTTGATCGTGCTGACGACGGTGCCGTGGTGGGCGGCGATATTACGTATCCCTTTTGCCATCATTGCGCCGGTCATCGTGGTGATCTGCGCCATCGGCGCATACACCGTCCACAACCGGATGTTCGATGTCGTATTGATGATGGTCTTCGGCGTCATAGGCTATTTCTTCAAGAAGCTGAAATATCCGCTTGCGCCTCTGGTGCTCGCCTTGGTGCTGGGAGACATGGCGGAGACAGCCTTCCGGCAGTCAATGCTGGCGTCGGGCGGCAGCCTCACAGTGTTCTGGTCCAACGGTCTTGTCGGTTCGATCGTCACGCTCGCGCTGGTGATTCTTTGCTGGCCTCTCTTTTCGCGCGGGATGGCGACTTGGAAGAAAAGAATAGGACGCTCGGAAAACGCGTGACGCGCTGAGCTTGCGGCCCAAAACGCCGTATGGCGGGGACTGGATGCTGGATATTCCGCGAAGGGCCATGCGGCGACGCTTGCGGGCTATTGCGTGTGCGGCGATGTTCTATTCCGGGCGAACTGCCAGCATGATCTTGCCGATGTGTTGCGACGACTCCATCAGCGCGTGCGCAGCCGCGGCTTCCTGCAGCGGAAACACGCGGTAGATCACGGGCTTCAGACGCCCTGCCTCGAACAGCGGCCAGACGCGTTCGCGCAGCGCCCGCGCGATGGCGGCTTTGCGCTCGCGCGGGCTCGCGCGCATCGTCGAACCGGTGACGGTCAGGCGCCTGAGCATGATGAACCGCCAGTCGACCTCGGCACGGCTGCCGTGCATGAACGCGATGATCACCAACCGGCCCTCGAGTGCGAGACACTTTAGGTTCTTCTCGATATAATCGCCGCCGACCATGTCGAGCACGACATCGACGCCGCGCTTCGCCGTTATCCCGGCGACCCCGGCCGCGAAATCCTGTTCTCGATAGTTGATCGCGTGATCAGCGCCGATGTCGCGGCAATACGCAGCCTTGTCCGCGCTGCCGACGGTCGTGATCACCGTCGCCCCGAATGCTTTCGCCAACTGTATCGCGCAGAGCCCGATGCCGCTCGAGCCGCCGTGCACGAGGAGCGACTCGCCCTGTTGCAGCCGGCCGCGCTCGAACACGTTGTGCCACACGGTGAAATAGTTCTCGGGCAGGCTCGCCGCTTCAAGCGGCGACAATCCGCGCGGCAGCGGCAGGCAGTGGGCGGCCGGTGCCGTGCAGTACTCCGCGTAGCCGCCACCCGGCGTCAGCGCGCACACGAGATCACCTACGCGCCACGCATCGGCGTCCTCGCCCAGCGCAACGATCGTCCCGGCGACTTCGAGTCCGATGACCGGCGACGCATCCGGTGGCGGCGGATAGCCCCCCGCGCGTTGCAGACAGTCGGGACGATTGACGCCGGCATAGGCAACGCAAATCAAGACGTCGCCTCGCTTGGGCGCGGGCACCTGCGTTTCTGCGACGGCCAGCACCTCCGGCGGTCCGGGCTCGCAGGCGGCAACATAGCGCATGATGGAGGGCAGATTCACGACGAACCGCTGGGCGCGCACTCGACGTTCGGACGTACAATTGTAGCCGGCCGCGCGTGACCATGAACGCCAATCTGTACGCGCTCTTGCGCGATCACTTCGCCGAGGATGCGGAGCAGCCTTGCCTGCTTATCCCCGGCGGCCCGGTGATTCACTACGACGATCTCGACGCCACGTCGGCGCGCATCGCCAACGTGCTCTCCGCCGCGGGATGCCGTCCTCGTGATCGCGTGGCCGTGCAGACGGAAAAATGCTGGCAGTCGCTCGCGC
>WNGB01026541.1_pt1 | contig 12685 bp, 11 predicted proteins | sample 5400681 | NCBI WGS metagenome assembly WNGB01 (sample SAMN13153367, study PRJNA577476) | soil metagenome | isolation source: 115 cm soil or saprolite under grassland replicate 2 | place: USA:California | collected 2016-06-15 | reverse complement strand
CCGGACTGCGGACCGCCTTCGCCCCGCCCGGCGCGACCCTGCCCGGAGGCGGCGCCGTCAAGGCTGCGCTCATCCGCGGTGTCAGCTCGGAGGGCATCCTCTGCTCGGAGAAGGACCTCGGGCTGAGCCTAGACCATGGCGGCATCCTGGCCCTGCCCGGCGACGCGCCGCTCGGCGCCGATCTCGGCACCTACCTGGGGCTCGATGACTGGATTCTCGAGATCGAGATCACGCCCAACCGTCCCGACGCGCTCTCGGTGGTCGGCGTCGCGCGCGAGATCGCGGCGCTCACCGGCGCGCCGTTCCGCTTCCCCCAGGTCGCCGTGAAGGAGAGCGAGCCGGAGGCCTCGAGCCTCGCCGCCGTCGAAGTCGAGGCCCCGGACCTTTGCCCGCGCTTCTGCGCCCGCGTGATCACCGGGCTCACCGTGCGCCCGTCACCGCCGTGGCTGGCCCAGCGGCTGCGCGCGGTCGGGCTCCGCCCCATCAACAACCTGGTGGACGTCACCAACTACGTCATGTGGGAGCTGGGGCAGCCGCTCCACGCCTTCGACTTCGACACCATCGCCCAGCACAAGATCGTCGTCAGACGCGCAAGGGCGGGCGAGCGGCTCATCACGCTGGACGGCCAGGAGCGCGCCCTCGGGCCCGCGATGGCCATGGTGTGCGATCCGGAGCATGCGCTCGCCGTGGGGGGCGTGATGGGCGGCGCGGAGACCGAGGTTACCGACCGGACCACGACGGTGCTGCTGGAGGCCGCCTACTGGGACCCGGGCTCCATCCGCCGCACCTCGCGCGCGCTCGGGCTCGCCACCGACGCGGCCTATCGATTCGAGCGGGACGGCGACATCGAGGGGCTGACCGAGGCCCTGAATCGCGCCGCCCAGCTCATGGCTGATCTGGGCGGCGGGACAGTGGCGCGCGGGATGCTCGACGTGTACCCGGCGCCGCGCGTTCGTCCCCGGATCACGCTGCGGCTCTCGAGAGTGGAGCGGCTCATCGGGGCCTGCCCGCCGCGGGAGGACGCGGTGCGTATCCTCCAGGCGCTGGGCTTCGCCGTCGATGACTCCGCGGCCGATCTCCGGGTGGTCGTGCCGAGCTTCAGGCGCGACGTCTTCCAGGAGGATGACCTGATCGAGGAGATCATCCGCATCTGGGGCTATGACAAGATCCCGCTGGCGCTGGATCGGGGCGGCATGCGGTTGCCGGTCACCCGGCCCGCCGGGCTCCGCCTGGCCCGCGGCGTCAGCCGCCAGCTCAACGCGGTGGGGCTTTTCGAGTGCATCAGCTATGCATTCGTGGATCCCGATCGGCTCGAGCGGATGGGCTGGCAGGACGGGTCCGGGCTGATCACCCTCCAGAACCCGCTCTCGCGCGAGCGCTCGGTTCTGCGTCCCTCGCTCCTGCCGGGCCTGCTCGAGGTGCTCGCGACCAATGCGAGCCGACAGACCACCGACGTGCGGGTCTTCGAGGTGGGCCGCGTCTTCATGCCTCACCGTGAGGAGGATGGCGACTGGCCTGTTCACGAGGAGCTGTGGGTGGGCGTGGCGCTCACGGGACTGCGCCAGCCCCGCGCCTGGCATGCGCCGCGCGAGCGGGTCGACCTCTACGACGCCAAGGGCATGGCCGAGCTGGCGCTGGCGGCCGCAGGTGTGTCGGGCTGGGAGGCGGCGCCCTGGCCCGAGGGCGCCCTCCCGCGCTACCTCGTGCCGGGACGCGGTGGCCGCCTCATGGTGGCGAGCCGGGAGGTGGGCTCCTTCGGGGAGCTGGCGGTGCCGGTGCGCGAGGCCTTCGACCTGGCGGCGCCGGTGTTCGTCGCCGAGCTATCGCTCTCGGCGCTGCTGACGCTACAGACCTGGGCGCCGCGCTATCAGGCGTTGCCGCGCTACCCGGCCGTCCAGCGCGATCTCGCCCTCGTCGTGCCCGAGGACGTCACGGCTGCAGAGATCGAGTCGGCGATCCGTGCCATGCGTCTCCCGCTGCTCACTCGGCTCGCGCTCTTCGACGTGTACACCGGCGATCAGATCGGCCCGGGGCGGCGGAGCCTCGCGTGGAGCTTGACGTTCCAGGCCCCGGACCGCACTCTCAGGGACGGCGAGGTCAACGACCTGCATGCAAGGATCGTCACGGAGATCGCCAAGCGCTTCAAGGCGGAAGTCAGAGGGATCTGAGGATGGCCGAGGATCTGTCGGAGCGCGTGGCCGAGCTCGAGAAATCGGTGAAGCGGGCGGTGGAGGCCTTCGCGCTGTTGAGGAGGGAGCGCGATGCCCTGCAGGCCAGGCTCGGGGCCCTGGAAGCCGAGCGGGGCGAGCTGCAGGCGCTCAAACAGGAGCGCAAGGAAATGCTGGCCCAGGTCGACAGCATTCTCAAGGAGCTGGACAAACTCGATCTGTAAGAGTCACCCGCTCCCCTCAGGCGAGCGGGTTAAGGTGAGGGGTGACCCTCTTCCCCCGCGGAGAGGGCTAAGGGTGAGGGGTGGCGCTCATGCCGGACAAGAGCCGTGTCGAAGTGGAGATCCTGGGGCAGAAGTACACCATCCGCAGCGAAGCGCCGCCCGAGTACGTCCGCGAGCTGGCCGCCTATGTCGAGCAGCGGGTGAGAGAGGTCCAAGGCCCGAGCCCAGCGCAGGAGCCGGTGAAGCTTCTGGCCCTGGCCGCTCTCTACATCGCCGACGAGCTGTTCCGTCTGAGGGACGACCAGGCCCTGGCCGATAAGGACACGAGCGCGCGGCTGGGCGCCCTGAGCCGGCTCCTGGATTCCGTCGCCCCACCGCCTGCGGGAAGCCTTCACCACTCGCCCTGACCTCCCCCTTGAGGCCTAAGGGAGCCGGGAGGAGGGGAAGCCGGCCGGAGATTCTGCTTGACGATGCCGCCCGACAGGAGGTACACAAGGTCTTGCCCTGCGCTGTACGTGATGCCGGGGGGAAGTTTCAACCTCAATCCAAATAAGGACGCCGTTCACGAGGGTGGTGCGCAAGCCCCTCCCAGAAGGGGAAGCCTGAAGCCCTCACTCTTGGCGCCCACCTGGTGACACCAGGTTCGAAACACCGTCGGCACACGGCAGAGGCGGGGCTCCCACTTTCGTTGACATTGCCGCGGCAGCAGCCTATAATTTTTCAGCATTAGCGGGCACTTCCCGCTCTGTCACCAGTGAGCACCGCCCGTCCGGGGTTTAACCCGGAATGGAGTGATGGATGAACGGAATGACCTGGCTGTTGCCAGTGGTCGCTGTCCTCGCCCTGTTCGTCGGCTATTTCGCTCAGAAACTTACCACCGCCCGCAAGCTCGGTGACGCGGAGACCCGGGCCCAGCGCATCCTCGATGATGCCAAGCGCCTGGTCGACCAGGCGGTGCGCGAGTCCGAGGCCCAGGTCCGGGAGGCCGAGGCCAAGGTCCGCGCCGGTGAGCTGGAAGCCAAAGAGCTGATGCTTAAGGTTCGCGGAGAGCTGGACCAGGAGGCCCGCGCCCGCCAAAGGGAGATCCAGGAGGTCGAGCGCCGCATCCTCCAGCAGGAGGAGCATCTCGGCCGACGGCTCGACCAGCTCGACCGGCGAGAGACGGATGCCCAGGCCCGCGAGCGCTCCCTGGCCGAGCGCGAGCGCGCGGTCGCCGCCAACGAGGCACGGCTGAGCACGGCGCTGGAGGAGCAGCGCCGGAAGCTGGAGGGGATCGCCGGGCTCACCGCCGAGGAGGCCAAGCGCCAGCTCCTGGGGCAGATGGAGGCCGAGGCGCGCCGCGAGGCCCAGCTCATCGGCATGCGCCTCGATGAGGAGGCGCGCGAGACCGCCCATGTCAAGGCCAAGGAGGTGCTGGCCACCACCATCCAGCGCCTGGCCCCCGACTATACCGTCGAGACCGCCGTCTCCATCGTGGACCTGCCCTCCGACGATATGAAGGGCCGCATCATCGGTCGGGAGGGCCGCAATATCCGGGCGCTGGAGCAGCACACCGGCGTGGACCTCATCGTCGACGATACGCCCGAGGCGGTGCTCATCTCCGCCTATGATCCCTACCGTCGCGAGATCGCGCGGCTTGCGCTGCAGAAGCTCATCGCCGACGGGCGCATCCACCCCGCGCGCATCGAGGAGGTGGTGGCCAAGGTCAAGCAGGAGATGGAGCAGCACATCAAGGAAGAGGGTGAGAAGGCCTGCTTCGAGGTGGGCGTGCACGGGCTGCACCCCGAGCTGGTCAAGCTGGTCGGCCGCATGAAGTACCGGACCTCGTACGGCCAGAACTGCCTGCAGCACTCGAAGGAGGTCGCCTGGCTCGCCGGCATGATGGCCGCCGAGATCGGCGCCGACGCCAAGCTCGCCAAGCGCATGGGGCTGCTCCACGACATCGGTAAGGCGTTGACGCATGAGCAGGAGGGGAGCCACCCGGAGCTGTCGCTGCAGGTGCTGTCGAAGTACGGTGAGTCGCCCCAGGTCATCAACGCCGCGCTCTGCGGCCACGAGAACGTCGAGCCCGAGACCATCGAGGCCGTGCTCACCGAGGCGGCCGACGGCATCTCGGCGGCCCGGCCCGGCGCGCGTCGCGACGTGCTCGAGAGCTACATCAAGCGTCTCGCCAAGCTCGAGGAGATCGCCATGTCCTACAAGGGCGTGGAGATGTGCTACGCGATCCAGGCGGGGCGCGAGCTCCGGATCATGACCAAGTCCGACCAGATCTCGGACCTCGACGCCCACCAGCTCGCCAAGGACATCTCCAAGCGCATCGAGGCCGAGATGCAGTACCCCGGCCACATCAAGGTGATCGTGATCCGCGAGACGCGCGCGGTCGAGGTGGCCAAGTGACGGCGCGCCCGGTCACGGTCCTGTGCGTGGGCGACGTGTTCGGCGAGCCCGGCCGGCGCGCCATCGAGACCCTGCTGCCGCGGCTCAAGAAGCAGTACGAGGTGGACGTGGCGGTGGTGAACGTCGAGAACGCTGCCGCCGGCGCCGGCGTGACGCCGCCGATGGCGAAGGCCTTTCTCGAGCAGGGCGCGGACGTGATGACCTCCGGCAACCACATCTGGGACAAGAAGGAGGTCATCGAGTACATCGTCAAGGAGAACCTCCTGCTGCGTCCCGCCAACTATCCGCCGGGCACGCCCGGCACGGGCTCCATCGTGGTGAAGGCCGGGCCCCACAGGGTTGCCGTCCTCAACATGATGGGGCGGGTGTTCCTGCCGCTCCTGGACTGTCCCTTCCGCAAGGCGGACGAGGAGATCCCGCGCCTGCGCCAGGAGACGCCGATCATCGTCGTGGACATGCACTGCGAGGCGACCTCGGAGTCCCAGGCGATGGGCTGGTACCTCGACGGCCGCGTCAGCGCGGTGGTCGGCACCCACCGCCATGTCCAGACGGCGGACGAGCGCATCCTGCCCAAGGGCACGGCCTACATCACCGATCTCGGCCTCACCGGTCCCACCGACTCCGTCATCGGCGTGGAGCCCCGGATCGCGCTCCAGCGCTTCCTCACCCAGATGCCGAACCGCTTCGAGCCCGCCAAGGGCCCCGTCGCGCTCCACGGCGCCGTGATCCGCATCGACCCCGAGACGGGGCGGGGTCTCTCCATCGAGCGCTTGCGCGTCCCGCTCCCCGCCTGAGCCCCGGCGCCGTGCAGATCCTGGACGGCAAGGCGGTCGCGGCGAAAGTGCTGGCCGAGGTCAGGAGCGGCGTCCAGAGCTTCTCTCACAGGACCGGGGTCACGCCCGCCCTCGCCGTGGTGCTGGTCGGCGACTTCGCGCCGTCGAAGATCTACGTCAGGAACAAGAAGAAGGCGGCCGACGAGGTCGGCATCGCCTCGCGGGACTACCTCTTCCCTCATGGGTGCCCGCAGGAGAAGCTGTTGGCGACCCTCCAGGAGATCAATCGTGACCCTGCCATCCACGCCATCCTGCTCCAGCTCCCGCTGCCAGCGGGGCTCGACGAGGACGCGGCGGTCAATGCCATCGCGCCCGAGAAGGACGCCGACGGGTTGCATCCCTGCAACCTCGGCAATCTCCTCGCGGGCAAGCCGATGCTGGTTCCCTGCACGCCGGCTGGCTGCCTTGAGATCCTCGATCATTACGGCGTGGAGCTCAAGGGCGCCGAGGCGGTGGTCCTCGGCAGGTCGCGGCTGGTCGGCAAGCCCCTCGCCCATCTCCTGCTGGCCCGCCACGCCACCGTGACCGTATGCCATACGCGCACGCGCGAGCTGACCGCGCACACGCGCCGCGCCGATGTGCTGTGCGTGGCCACCGGGAAGGCCGGCGTCGTAACCGGCGACATGATCAAGGAGAGTGCCGTGGTGGTCGACGTCGGGGTCAACCGGCTGGACTCGGGCAAGGTCGTGGGCGACGTGGACTTCGAGTCGGCCAGGCGGAAGGCGCGCGCCATCACCCCCGTGCCCGGTGGCGTCGGCCCCACGACCATCGCCATGCTCCTCCGCAACACCTTGCTCGCCGCGCAGCGCCAGCACGGTTCCCTCTCCCCTCCGGGGAGAGGGCGTTGAGGGACCCTCACCCCGGCCCTCTCCCTCGGCGGGAGAGGGGGACGAAACACCCTCACCCTCCCGCTCTCCCTAACGGGCAGAGAGAATCCTTGGAACCCTCTCTCCACCTGGGACAACCTAGTGTGGTGTCCCAGAAATCCGTTGACCCGGGGCGCCGGGCGGGGCGGGGGGCCCCGCCGCGGAACCGTGGCTTCTGCGCGTTGCCGGAGGCGGAAGCCTCACTCTCGTGGCTCCTCACGAGTGCTCGGTGCGGGTTGCGACTCAGCGTGTTCCGCGGCGGGGCCCCCCGCCCCGCCCGGCGCTTTGTCCACAAGCTTCTGGGACAGGACACTAGGGTGAGGCACAGGGAGACCCGTGGCTGAGCGGGCGGTGTTCACGGTCTCCGAGCTGACCGCGCGCATCATGCCTACTTCACGCTCAAGGACGATCTGGCGCAGCTCCGCTGCGTGCTGTTCAGGGGTCGCGGCCGCCGCGTCCGCTTCGAGCTCGAAGACGGTCTCCAGGTCCTGGCCTTCGGCGGCCTGGACGTGTACGCCGCCCGCGGCGAGTACCAGTTCGTCGTCGAGCTGATGGAGCCCAAGGGGCTGGGCGCGCTCCAGCTCGCCTTCGACCAGCTCAAGCGCAAGCTGGCCGCCGAGGGACTCTTCGACCCGGCCCGCAAGCGCCCGCTCCCGCGCTTTCCCCGGACCATCGGCATCGTCACCTCGCCGACCGGCGCGGCCCTCCGCGACATGCTCCACATCATCGGCCGCCGCTTCGGCGAGCTGCGGGTCCTCGTCGCGCCCGTGCGCGTCCAGGGCGAGGGGGCGGCGATGGAGATCGTCGAGGCCCTGCGCAATCTGGGCGACGTGGCGGATCTCGACGTGGTGATCGTGGGACGCGGCGGTGGTTCCGTCGAGGACCTCTGGGCCTTCAACGACGAGCGGGTGGCCCGCGCCATCGCGGCCGCGAAGGCGCCGGTGATCTCCGCCGTCGGCCACGAGACCGACTTCACCATCGCCGACTTCGTGGCGGACCTGCGGGCGCCGACGCCCTCGGGCGCCGCCGAGCTGGTCGTCAGGGAAAAGCTCGCGGTGATCCGCACCCTGGTCGATCTCTACGACCGGCTCAAGCAGGGCATGCGGTCCCGGGTGGAGCAAAGCCGCGAGCGTGCCCTCTTCCTCGCCCGGCGTCGGGTTTTCACCGATCCGGCCCGCGCGCTTCGCGACCGGCATCGCCGGGTTGACGAGCTGACCGCCCGCCTCCGCGCGGCCGCCCGGGCCCACCGCCGTCACGTCGCCCATCGCGTCGCCCTGGCGACAAACGCCTTGAGTTCGCTCCATCCGTTGGCTAGGATCTCCCAGGGACGGGTCGTGCTTGCCCAGCTCCTCGGCCGGCTCGTCACCGCCGGGGGCCACAGCATCAAGGCCTCGCGTCACCGCTTCGAGACATCGGTCGGACGGCTCGAGAGCCTCTCGCCCCTCGCCGTCCTCGGCCGAGGCTACAGTCTGACCCGGCTCCCGTCGGGGGCTGTGGTGAGGCGTGCCGTCCAGACGCATCCCGGCGCCGTCATCGAGATCCTGCTTCACGAAGGCGCGCTCGAAGCGCGCGTGGAGCAGGTGAGGGAGCGAGATGAGCGACATCAAGTTTGAGGACGCCCTCCAGCGTCTCGAGCAGATCGTGGATCAGCTCGAGGGAGGCAACCTCGGGCTGGAGGAGTCCCTCAAGGTCTTCGAGCAGGGCGTGGGTCTCGCGCGCCGCTGCGCCAGGTACCTCGACGAGGCCGAGAAGCGCATCGAGCTGCTGACCCGCGACGAGGGCGGGGCGCTCAAGACGGAGCCGCTTCCGCTCGAGGAGGACGAGGGCGAGTGAGCTTCGATCTCGGGACCTACATGAAGGAGCGGGCGGCCGCGGTGGACGCCGCCCTTGAGCGTTTCCTGCCCGCCGAGACCGAGCCGCCGGAGACACTCCACAAGGCCATGCGCTACAGCGTCTTCGCCGGCGGCAAGCGCCTCCGTCCCGTGCTGGCCATCGCCGGCGCCGAGGCGGTCAGCGGCCAGATGGACGACGTCATGCCCACGGCCTGCGCCCTCGAGATGATCCACACCTACTCGCTTGTCCACGACGATCTCCCCGCGATGGACGACGATGACTTCCGGCGCGGTGCCCCCACCAACCACAAGGTGTTCGGCGAGGCCACCGCCATCCTGGCGGGCGACGCGCTCTTGACCTTGGCCTTCCGCCTCGTGGCGGAGAACGTCAGGCCGGGGATGGACGCGATGCGGCTGCGCGACGTGCTGATCGACATCGCCGACGCCGCCGGGTACGCCGGCATGGTGGGCGGGCAGGTGGCCGACCTCCTGTCCGAGGGCAAGCGCGTCAGCGCCGACGCCGTGGACTACATCCACGCGCGCAAGACCGGCGCGCTCATCCGCACCTCCCTGCGCGTCGGGGCCAGGATCTGCGGGGCCACGCCCGTCCAGATCCGCGCGCTCAGCGACGCCGGCGCCGATCTGGGCCTGGCCTTCCAGATCGTCGACGACATCCTGGATGTGGTGTCCAGCTCGACCGAGCTGGGCAAGACGGCCGGCAAGGACCAGGCCCAGCAGAAGGCCACGTATCCCGCGATCCACGGGCTCGAGGCCTCTCGCGCCCGCGCCCGACATCTGATCGGCGAGGCCGAGGAAGCCCTGGCCGAGCTCGGTCCGCGCGCCGAGCCCATCCGCGCCCTCGGCCGCTTCATCCTCGAGCGCCGGGCCTGACTCCATGCGTGAGATCCACGCGCGCCGCCCCCTTGTTTCCCTCTCCTCTGTCGGGAGAGGGAAGGGTGAGGGGTGGCCGGAGCCCCGCCCTCAACCCGACCCTCTCCCTAAAAGGGAGAGGAGGTGGAGGGCCTGAGACGTGTCGGACATCCAGACCCTTCACGCGCGCGAGGTGCTCGACTCCCGCGGCAACCCAACCGTGGAGGTCGAGGTCTGGCTCGAGTCGGGCGCCTCCGGCCGGGCGCTGGTGCCCTCGGGTGCCTCCACGGGGAAGCGCGAGGCCGTGGAGCTGCGTGACGACGAGGCCGCGCGCTACCAGGGCAAGGGCGTGCGGCGCGCCGTCCAGAACGTGGTCGAGACCATCGCCCCCGAGATCGTAGGCATGGAGGCCGCGGAGCAGGCGCAGATCGACCGTGCCCTGCTCGAACTGGACGGCACGCCCGATAAGTCCGGGCTCGGGGCCAATGCCCTCCTCGGTGTCTCGATGGCCGTCGCCCGGGCGGCGGCGGATGACGCGGGGTTGCCGCTCTACCAGTACCTCGGCGGACCCGGGGGGCGCCTCCTGCCGGTGCCGCTCATGAACGTGGTCAACGGCGGCGCTCATGCCGACAACGGCCTCGACATCCAGGAGTTCATGCTGGTGCCGGCCGGGGCCGGGAGCTTCGGCGAGGCCCTCCGAATGGGCGTGGAGATCTTCCACACGCTCAAGCGCCTGCTCAGGAGCGAGGGGCTCTCCACCGGCGTGGGCGACGAGGGGGGCTTCGCCCCGGCGCTCGGGGGCAACGAGGCCGCGCTGGACTTCCTGATGCGCGCCATCGAGCGCGCCGGTTACCGTGCGGGCGAGGAGGTCTGGCTCGCGCTGGACGTGGCCGCGAGCGAGTTCGGCGAGCGCGGGCGGTACCGGCTGCGCGCCGACCGGACGGAGAAGTCCTCGGAGGAGATGGTCGCCTTCTACGAGGCACTGATCGGCCAATACCCGATCTGCTCCATCGAAGACGGGCTCGGCGAGGACGACTGGGACGGCTGGCAGGGACTCACCCGCCGGCTCGGGTCGCGCGTCCAGCTCGTGGGCGATGACATCTTCGTGACCAATCCGGCCATCATCCAGGAGGGCATCCGCAAGGGGGTCGCCAACGCCCTCCTCGTCAAGCTCAACCAGATCGGCACCCTCACGGAGACGCTCGAGGCCGTCGAGCTGGCTAAGCGCGCTGGCTACGGCACCATCATCTCGCACCGGTCGGGCGAGACCGAGGACGCGTTCATCGCCGATCTCGCCGTTGCCGTCAATGCCGGGCAGATCAAGACGGGCTCCCTCGCCCGCGGCGAGCGCACCGCGAAGTACAACCAGCTCCTGCGCATCGAGGAGGAGCTGGGGGGAGCGGCCGTGTGGCCGGGCAGCGCCGCCTTCGAGAGGGGCTCCCGGTGACGGCGCGCGCCCTCGGCGTGACGGCCCTCCTGGTGTCGGCCCTCGCCATCCTGGGCTACGGCGGCCAGAGCCTCACCCGCGCCTGGCAGATGAAGCGCGAGGTCGAGGGCCTGGAGCGCGAGATCGCCGGGCTCCGCGCCGAGACCGCCGAGCTTCAAGCCGTGGTCGCCCGGCTCCGCTCCGACCCCGATTCCATCGAGAAAGTCGCCCGCGAGGCTCTGGGGCTCGTCAAGCCCGGCGAGCGCGTGCTCAAGCTCCCGCCCTCACCTGGAGGCCAGTGATCGCCGATGGAGCTCCTCTTCGTTCTGTTTCTTGTCGCGTTCTTCCTGAACGTCCGCGCGGCCTTCAAGCTCGGCGTGGACTGGAAGGGCATGCTGACCACCGTCAGCTTCGTGAGAGAGGCGTATGCGCGCCTGGACGAGCTGCCCGGTGAGGAGGCCCTCGAGCGAGAGCCTCGCGCCCCCGTGTTCTTGCATCTCGTCCCCGCCTACCAGGAGCCCGACATCGCCGCTACCGTGTCGGCCCTCGTCGGCTCGCGCTATCCCCATGGCCGGCTCCACGTGGTCGTCATCACGAAGGAGGAGGAGGAGCGCGCCCCCCATCCCGCCATCGGGGCCAGCACCGGTGAGCTGGTCCGCCGGCTCCGTGACGGCCTCCCGCCTTACCAGCAAAAGCGGCTCACGCACCTGGTCATGCCCGGCCCCGGGCGCAAGGCCCACCAGCTCAACTGGGCGCTCCGGCCTGAGGCGGTCGCCGAGGTCCTGGGCGAAGACGCCGACTCCACGCGCGTCTTCGTCGGCGTCAGCGACGCCGATTCGCTCCCCGACCCGGACGCCTACCGCTGGATCGCCCATCGCGAGCTGACCGGGTCGGGCGCTTTGGCGTATCAGGGCATCACGCTGTCGCTCGGCAATTACGATCGCCTGACCATCCGCGGCAAGATCTGCGCCATCCAGCAGTCCTCCATCTTCATCCGCGTGTCCATCGCGCGGCTCATCAACGAGGTCAAGCGCCTGCGCCTGTTCGCGGGTCTCGCTGCCCGAGCGCCGCGCTTGGCCCGGCTGGTCCGGCCGGCCTTTGAGCTTCTCTTCCGCCGCTCGCAGATCTGCCTCGGCCACAACCAGTTCGTGCGCCTGGACGCGCTCGTGTCGCTCGGCGGCTTCCCCACCTCGGGCGCCACCGAGGACTCCACGCTCGGCTATGCGCTGGGGGGGCGCGGTATCCTCATCCAGGCCATGCCCATGGTCGAGCTCACCGATCTGCCCGAGACCTCCGAGAAGGTGATCCGCCAGAACGCGCGGTGGTACCTGGGCGTGCTCGACGATATCCCGTTTCTCTGGCGCGCCTGGCGCGGGTCTCCCTCGGCTTTCAACCTGGCCCAGTTCCTGCGCCATGTCGGCAACAAGGTGGTGGAGTGGCCCATCGCCGCGCTCGTGTACCCGGTGGTGGGCTATCTCGGGTGGTACCTGGCCTACACCTTCCGGTGGCAGCACCCTTGGCTCTTCTATATCGCCATCGCGGCGCCCACGCTCTCGCTCGCCCTCACCATCTGGGTCGGCGGCATCCTGACCCAGTCGCTTATCGAGGACCTGCATCCGTACCTGCCACGTCGCGTCGATCTCCGGCGCAAGAGCCTCAAGGAGAAGCTCCTCGGCACCTTCCGCTGCCAGACCTACTGGCTCCTCGCCAGCCGCGGCGCCTGGTGCGTGCTCTGGGCGCTGCTGACCAAGGGCCAGTACGCGGCGGGCAAGACCGACCGCGTGGTGAGGATCCCCGCGGCTAACGGGGCAGGAGGGCGTCCACCAGCCGGAGCAGGTTCCAGCCGTCGCGCATCCTGTCGCTGAGGGACGGCCACAGCGCCTTCGGACCGGTGTGATGGAAGGTCCTGAAGAGGGCGAGGTGGGCGCGCTGTCCGGCGGCCGCCGCCAGGCGCAAGCTCTCCGTGAAGGGGATCGAGTCATCCGCCGTCCCGTGGGCGATCAGCAGCCGTGCGTGGATGCGAGAGACGGCGCCGAGCGGTGAGAGGCGGCTCAGCGCCTCGCGCGCGC
>WNGB01023448.1_pt1 | contig 12685 bp, 11 predicted proteins | sample 5400681 | NCBI WGS metagenome assembly WNGB01 (sample SAMN13153367, study PRJNA577476) | soil metagenome | isolation source: 115 cm soil or saprolite under grassland replicate 2 | place: USA:California | collected 2016-06-15 | reverse complement strand
CGGCCCACCACGGCGCCGGCGCCAAGCGTCGCGCCCTCACGCCCGAGAAACGTGCGCTCGCGCTCGCCAAGCGGCATCCAGTGCGCCACGAACTCTTCGATGCGCACCGGCACGCGGAAATAGTGCTGCAGAATGCGCCCGAGCGCTTCGGCACTGCGGACATGACGGACGAGCGCACCGGAGTGAAACAGCTTCGCCTCGTCGGCGATGGCGTCGCGATGACGGAACATCGCGGGTCTGATGCCGAGCAGCGCGCCGACGTACCCGGCGAACCGATCCATTCCCGGGCGATCGCGGTTCACGTGCGGCTGCGCCTGCGCCCAGGCGCGATAGAAGAGCGCGAGAAATCGATGATTGAACACGTCGAGGAACCTGCTCAACGTCGGGTCGCCGGCGTTCCTCAGGCGCTCGCGCGCGTACTCGGTGATGTGAATGGGCATCGGCCCATTGGGACCAAGCAACCCGAAGAGCCGCACCTGAAGCCGAAGTCGTGGCGGGTTCCCGTCAGTGCCGAACGATGCGAGCGGGGCAGGCGCAAACGACAAATCCGGATCTTGTCCCAATCGAACCGGCTCGTCGCTCGGACGCAGCGCTTCGCCCCATCGCGGGTTGCCGGAGTAGAGACACTCCATCCGCCGCATCGTCTGGTAGAAGTCGTAACTGAACGGGGCGTGTGCCAGCGCGGCGAAGAACGTTACAGCGTCGGCCTCGCGCCCCACTCCGGTAGCCATCGGTTGATCTCGCCTCGGCTCTCTGATCGCAGAACGGTTTCGGTGAACGAATTGATCGATACGTGCCGGGCAAAATAGCGCTCGAGCACGGAACCCAGAATGAACGCGCTTCCCCCTTCGAATGCCATCTCGTCGACGGTCATGGTGATCTCCAGCCCACGCCCGAACGCGATTGGCCCCGGCCCCCGCAAGCGCCGGACAACCGGCCGCACGTTCATCGTTCGAATCCCCTCGATTTGTCGCCGCGCGCTGGCGGCGTTCCCTCCCGACGCATACAGCTCCAGCAGCTCGCGCAGAGCGGCTGCTCCCTCTTGCGCTGTCGAATTCACCAGCGAGAGGTAGTTCAGCGACAGATGGTTAATCGCACGCCAGGCGATGGCGCCGTCGGTCAGCGGCGCCTGCGGGCGGCTCGGGCCCGTGATCACGCGGACGCTCGTCACCGGCGCCGCGATATCGAGGTTGAAATCAGTGCTGCCGAGCCCCATCGGCATCTGCAGGACGAGATCGCGGTTGGTGCACAGCGTCTGAATCGAGAGTTGCTGCAAGTCGCCGCTGAACGGCGCGTCAGCGGCATCGACGAGCGACAAGAACACTTCGGTGCCGATGTAGCTCGATCGCGGGCCGCGTCGCTTCTGCGACGATGACAGGAGGCGCGGCTCCCTCCGCGTGGTGAAGTAAGCCGACTGCTGCCGGTCGTGATCGGTGCTATATGCGCTGTAGAACGGCAGGAACGGCTGCGCCGCGCCTTCGCCCGCGCCATGACCGAGGACGTCGGTCACCGCGTAGACCTCGAAGTCCATCGGCCGGGTGCGATCCGCGGTGACGAGATATTCGTGCGTGGTGTCGGTGACGTGAATGCGATCCGCACGCTTCGGGAACAGATTCACGGCGGGCGTACAAAACAGGGCGAAGTTCTGCGCGTCGACCGTGCTTTCGAGCGACGGTTCGCCGCGGCCGAACAGCGTCACGATCTCAATCTCGTCGACATTCGCGCGCCGGATCGCGCTCTCGAGCCCGCTCAGCTCGACGAAGCGGTATCGCTGCGGGAACGCGAAATACTCCTGCACGAGCCGATACCCCTGGAACGATCGCACTGAGACAGGGAGCAAGGCTTCGTCGTCCCCAAATCCGGCCGGCCGAATCTTCGCGGCCGGAATGAACTCGTGCCAGCGAGGCGTTCCCTTCGCGGGCACGACCAGCCCGCCTAGCTTCGCGCCGAGACAGAGCTCGTAGAGCTTGTTGGCGATCTCGTCGCCACCGGTGATGTAGAAGGAGAACCGATCGAGCGGCAGCTGCCCGAATTTCACCTCGGGCGGTGTCTTCAGGCGGATCCTGAGGCCACCTTTAATCCGCTGCGCAATCGGCAGAGCGTTCAGCGGAAGGTCCGGCGCAAAGGAAAAGTAGTTGGCCGACACAATCTGCATCGGCCACAGAGTCACATCCTGGGCCGTGCGGAACTCGCACGACGTCAGATCGTCTGCGCGAAACGCGCTCTGCATGCTCGTGCCGCGCGGCACAATCCTGGATCCCGTCACGAGACTGGGGTCCTCGACGTCGGGCTTGAACTGCGCGACGAGCATCGAGGGCGTGGGAGCGAGATAGTGGGGATAGACGATCTCGAGCAGCGACTGCGTGAATCGCGGAAACTCCGCATCGAGCTTCAGCTGAACGCGCGCGGCGAGGAACGCCACGCCTTCGAGCAGCCGTTCGACGTACGGATCCGCGACTTCGAGCCCGTTCATCCCGAGTCGGGCGGCAATCTTGGGGAACTGCTCCGCAAATTCGCCGCCCATCTCGCGCAGATGCTGCAGCTCGAGGTTGTAGTAGCGAAGCAGCCGCGGATCCATTCAGCGCGCTCGCGATGCCGCGAGATCCGCGATCTCGACCTTCCCGGTTTCGAGATCGATTTCCGTTCGCATCAGCAGTTCGAGCGGCACAGGCTGCGCCCAGAGGTCGCATCGAATTTCGACGCCGATGACGTTGTGATGATCGATCGAAGCCGTCGCGAGCAGGGCGCGGACCTGGAGTGTGTTCGGCAGGATTCTCGGTTCGAAGTCGAGTAGCGCCTGCCGAATCGCGCGCTCGAGGTCGCCGATTTCGATTGAAGACGCAACCCTGCCCGACAACGCGGGCAATCCAAAGTTCACGACCGAACGGCGGGCGTGCGGGACCGACGCGAGGTCCTCGTTCGATTCGAGACGGGTGGCATTGAACAGCCACGCGAGGTCTCGCAGAACAGCCTGTCGCAGGCGCGTTTTGTTGACGACGCGACGCTCACGAGGCTCCTGCGTATTTCCGGGCTCCTCATCGGTCAGGCGATCCAGCAGCGCCGGCTGGAGTCGCTCCTGCGGCGTGAGCTCAGGCATCGGGGGAGCCCTGTTCGCGTCCGGCAATCTCGTTGCCGAGCACGATGGTGCGTACGTCCATGACCGGATGCTCGCCTGAATCGGTGGCGAAGACTCGCTGACCCAGCCCGAAGAACACGTCGGGAGAGTCTTCGGTCCACGTCGTCTTGCGCGCCAGACGAATCTGCGGGTCGCCGTCAGCCTCGGATCCTGGATAACGCGTCGGAATCAAGGCGACGGTTTCTCCGCCGTTCAGGAACTGAAAATGCGCAGGCGTCCAGACGACGTCGCGAAGATCCGACGGGGCCTCCAGATCGATTCTCGACAATCGGGCAAACGGGACCCAGTAGTAGCGTCCGTTGATGATGGCCTCGCAGACCGGCCCGAGTCGCATGTCGGCATCGGCAATCCACTCGAAGCGCGCCCCATCGAGAGATCCTTCAGAAGCCGGCGCGGCGTCGAACGCGCGCGCGCGAAGATCTCGCGATTCCTCGTCGCGCGATCGTCCGCGCCGCAACAGCGATTCGATGAGCAGGGCCAGCCACTCATCCGGTTCGCCGAAGACCACGGGAGACTTCTTGCCCGCGAAGACATCCGCGCGCAGCAGCTCGCAGTGGATCGCTTCGCGGTACATCTGCGCCATGGCGAGCGCCTTGGCATCGAGCTCCGCGGCGACGTTCAGTTGGTTGAGCGCACGCGGCCACTGGCCGAAGACCGCCAGCAGTTGAAAGAGAAAGACGCGCAGGTCCGCTTTCTCAGGATGCTGTCGAACCTGCTCCTGAAGATCGCGGAGAGCGGAATCGAGTGAGCCGTCTCGGACGGCTTGTTCGGCTGTTGCGAGAGACATGCGAGGATCCCAGCGGTCGGTCAGTCCACCTCATGGTTTTTTGGGGTCGGTGGCGTCATAGGTGAACTGAACCGGACCACTGCCTTTTGCGCCCGTCGCGCTCTGCGCGGTGTAGGTGATCTTGAGCTTGTCAAACGTGATCGTCATCGAGTCGATGTGGTCCGGCCCACTGCTTTTCGACGTCGTAAAACTGGTGATGTAGATGTTCTCCATCTCGATCACCATGTACTCCAGCGCATCGGCGCCACCGGCTTTCCGGAAAAAGAGTTTCCCCTTTTCGATTTTTGCGCCCTTGGCAGCCTTTCCCATCAAGATCGGACTGCTCTTGTCGATCGGCTTCGTGAGAACAATCTCGGTAATCTGCGGCTTCGATCCACCTCCCGATCCCGCATAGCCGGTCGACCCGGTGCTGCGGAGTCCCCACTGAAATGACGCGATCTCGATTTCGCCCTCGTGATCTTTGTACGCGGCCTCGCCTTTAACGCCGTCCAACTGGAGCAAAATGTCGGCTTGAGCCACGAATCACCATTTAGAACTTCACGCCCTTGAGCAGGTCAAAGCCGGCTTCTATGGCTCCTCCCAAGCCGCCTTCGGCCTTCTGCTCCTTGTAGGTAAACTTGATCTTCGCGAAGTTGAGGCTGACCTGCTCCATCGGGACGATGTCCGAGCCGGCAGACCCGCCGATCTGATACGAGCTGACGAGCACCGTTTCGAACTTGATGTGCAGATACTCTTCCTGCTTGCCGCCCGCTTTCCGGCACGACAACTCGACGAATTTGAGGTGCTTGCCCTCGGCGCAACTGGCCATCAGGATCGCGCTGCTCTTGTCGATTTTCTTGACGAAGTGCAAGTCCTGCATGGCGACCTTGCCGGCGCCCGCGCCGCCGCCATGGGCCGCGGTACCGGAATTCGTTTCTCCCCAACTGAAGGACTCTATCTGGATGTCCTCTTTGTGCCCCTCGGCCTGCGCTTCGCCCTTGATTCCGTCTACCTTCAGAAAGTAGTCAACCAACGCCATTGGTTCGCTCCTCGACTAAGTGTCTACTTCACCATTGGGTGCTGAACTTCCGTTTCCAATCGATACGGTTCGCCGCGCGCACCGCGCTCGCGCTAACCTGCCTTCGCCGACGGCAGCTTCGAGACGAGACGGAGCGATACAGTCAAACCTTCGAGCTGGTAATGCGGCCGGAGGTAGAACTTGGACGTGTAGTATCCCGGATTTCCCTCGACCTCTTCGACGACGACCTCCGCGGCCGCCAGCGGCCGCATGGCCTTCGTCGTTTCGGACGAATTCGCCGGATCCCCGTCGACGTAGTTCATGATCCAGTTGTTCAACCAGCGGTGCATGTCTTCGCGCTCCTTGAAGGAGCCGATCTTGTCGCGCACGATGCATTTCAGGTAGTGCGCGAAACGGCAGCATGCAAACAGATACGGCAACCGCGCCGAGAGGTTCGCGTTGGCCGTCGCATCCGGATCGTCGTACTCGAACGGCTTCTGCAGCGACTGCGCGCCGATGAAGGCCGCGAAGTCCGAGTTCTTCCGGTGGAGCAGCGGCATGAACCCGTTCTTGGCCAGCTCCGCCTCGCGACGGTCGCTGATGGCGATCTCCGTCGGGCACTTCATATCGACGCCGCCGTCGTCGGTCGGGAACGTGTGGACCGGCAGTCCTTCGACTGCACCGCCGGACTCGACGCCGCGAATGCGCGAGCACCAGCCATAGAGCTTGAACGAGCGCGTGATGTTGGTGGCCATCGCGTACGCCGAGTTCGCCCACGTGTATTTGGTGTGGTCCGCGGCGCCGGTATCCTCCTCGAACGCGAATTCTTCGACAGGATCCGTCTTCGCGCCGTACGGCAGACGCGCGAGAAACCGAGGCATCGCGAGGCCAAGATAGCGCGAATCCTCTGACTCGCGCAGCGATCGCCAGGCGGCGTACTCGGGCGTCGTGAAGATCTTCGTCAGGTCGCGAGGATTGGCGAGTTCCTGCCACGACCCCATTTGCATGACCGTGGGGCTCGCGCCCGCGATGAACGGGCAATGCGCGGCCGCCGCCGTCTTCGCCATCTCGTTGAGGAGCTCGACGTCGGGCGGGCTCTGGTCGAAATAGTAGTCGCCAACCATGCAGCCGAACGGCTCACCACCGAACTGGCCGTACTCCGCTTCGTACACCTTCTTGAAGAGAGGACTCTGGTCCCATGCGGTGCCTTTGTAGCGCTTGAGCGTTTTTCCCAGCTCGAGTTTGCTGATGTTCATCACGCGAATCTTCAGCATCTCGTCGGTTTCGGTGTTGTTGACGAGATAGTGCAGCCCGCGCCAGGCGCCCTCGATTTTCTGGAAATCCTCGTGGTGGAGGATCATGTTGATTTGTTCCGTCAGTTTCTTGTCGAGCTGAGCGATGATCGCCTCGATCGACTTGACGACGTCGGGGCTAATCAGTTTCGTTTCGGAGAGCGCCTGCTCCGCCAGTGTCCGAACCGCTCGTTCGACGGCCTCTTTGGCCTCGTCGGTTTTTGGTTTGAATTCCTTCCGCAGCAGGAAGTCGAATTCAGAGGGCTCCAGCGCCCCAGTCGTGGGCTCACTAATCTGCTGGGTATTCGGGTCAGCCATAAATATTCTCCGAGAAGGCGATCAAATTACGACGAGGCGCTACCAGGGGTCTCGTTCTTGGTTGCCGCGAGCGTTTGTAAAAGGGCGGGATCCTGCAGCAACTTGCTCACAAGTTCTTCGGCTCCGCTCTTGCCGTCCATATATGTGATCAGGTTCGCGAGCTGCGAGCGCGCCTCGAGCAACTTGTTGAGCGCATCGACTTTGCGCGCCACCGCGGCGGGCGAAAAGTCGTCCATGCTCTCGAAGGTCAGCTCCACGTTCAGGTTGCCTTCGCCCGTCAGCGTATTGGGCACCTGAAACGCGACGCGCGGCTTCATCGCCTTCATCCGCGTGTCGAAGTTGTCGACATCGATCTCGAGGAACTTCCGATCCGCAACGGGCGCCAGCGGTTCGGCGGGCTTGCCGGAAAGATCCGCGAGCACACCCATCACGAACGGCAGTTGGATCTTCTTCTCCGCTCCGTACAGCTCGACGTCGTACTCGATCTGCACGCGGGGTGCACGATTCCGCGCGATAAATTTCTGACTGCTCGCCTTCGCCACAACACACCTCCTGCGAATAGACGGTCTCGTCTATTCCTTTTATTCCTTCACTCCACCCGCTGTTTTCGCCTGTACCACCGCATCCGGCGCAATGTCTGCCAGCAACTCGAGAAAATTCATGGTAACGAGCCGCTTCGTACGTTCACAGAACATCGGGACGGGACTCGACGGCTCGTTTCTGCGAAAGAACTCGGCCACCGCGTCGAGCGCCCGCACCGCGTCCTCGCGCGACCTGACCGCGCCCGAAAAACCCGCCACTGCCTGCGCGGTGCCACTCGTCTCCCCTGCAATTTCATCGGCCGATGCACCGGTTCGAGTGGACAGTTGCGCGCGTAAGACCTTGTCTATCTTTACGAGCTGCGTTGACAAGGGTTCGAAATCGGGCACGGTCTCGGTCCCGACTTCGGCCCGCATCTTCGCGTCGATGCTCTTCAGCGCCTCAACCGACTCGCGAACATCTTTCTCGAGGGTCGTCAGCTCCTCGAGCGGCATTGCGGCAAACGCCGCGTTGATGCGCGCTGGATCGGCGGGCGTCTCACCGCTCGCCGGCGGCGCCTGTCCTGTCGCAATGCGATCGGATCGGCAAAGCAGTTCAACGCGCTCCGCCGGACGATGCCGTCGCCGTCAACAGCGGGATACGTTTGTTCCCAATACTGCTCCAGCCATTGCGACGCTATCTTTACTGTTTCCGCAAACGCCGGTAAACCATCGGTCCTGAGCAGCGCCGTAGCCAGGTGAACCAACAGGCGAAGGTCCTTGCTTTGCCTGAGCGCCTCGAGCGATTTCTCTTTGATCTCCAGCCAGTCGGGAGGGCGCTCGTCCCGGTCTTCCAGGGTCTTTGGCCCCTCGTCTCCCTCCGCTGCCGGCTCGAGCGGCTTGGTCCGACCATACAACCGGTAACCGTCGAACGAAGCCAGAAGCTGCGTGTCTTCAAGGCTTTGGCCACACGGTTGATCGGGAGAAATGGACTGTAGGAGCTCCTCCCCGCTCCACCGATCGCTCATTTCGGGGCTACCTCCCGCCCGCCTTGCTCCAAACCTGCTTTGCGGGGCAAGCCCGACGGGATTCGCATTCTACCGGTTTCATCCCCAAACCTCCAAAAAGAAGTTCCCAGGGACATGGGAACCTGAGCACCCTCGAACTCGGCACCCTTGGAACCTGGGCACTGGCACTTGGCACTTGGCACTTGGCACTCGGCACTCGGGTTACAGCAAAAGGCTGCTCACCACGTCCGAATCCTTCGCCTCCGCGATGAGGGCCGTGACGTTGTCCGGAGCTCCCCCCTTGAGCGTCGCCTTGATCAGGCCGTCCACGGCAAGGGAGATATTGTCGTTCTCCATCCAGGCTTTGATCTCCTCCTCGGACAGCACACGCGTGAGCCCGTCGGAGCACAGGAGAAAGCGATCGCCGGGACGGACCTGGTCGCGATAGGTATCGAGCGACAGCGTGGACGACACGCCCACGGCACGCGTCACGAGATGCGACTCTTCGCGGCTGACGGGGACCACCGACTCCGCAGCGACGCTGTGATCGCGCGTCAACTGCTGCAGCCGCCCGTCTCGCAGCCGGTAGGCGCGGCTGTCGCCCGCCCAGAGGACGACGCATTCAGTGCCACGGACCATCAACACGACGACGGTGCTGCCGCTGCGATCCGCCAGCAACGATCGCGCGGATGTGCGAAGCAGATGATCGTTCACCTGGTACACACGCGCGCGCGCCGCTTCTATCGCCGCGTCAAAGCTGGACCGGGGATCGAAATCGGCAAGCGCGTCACACACCATGCGGCTGGCCACATGTCCGTCGGTGTGGCCACCGAGCCCGTCGGCGACGACCCAGAGGCCAATCTCCGGACGCTCGAGAAAGGCGTCCTGATTGATCTGGCGCACGCGGCCGGCATCGGTCGCGCCAGCCGAGACGTACCGCAGCGGCGGGAGCTCGCTGAGGAGCGTGTTCTCGATCGAGAGATCGCGCGCGACGTGTGCGTCAATGGCGCGCCACCGGTGATCGCGCCAGCGACCGTCGAGAAACGCGGTAAACGCTTCGGGAGAAGGCAAACGTCTGGTGATGAGGCAGCTCGGCTCGACATTCGCCGACCCCTCGGTCCACCACAACACGACCGGCGCATAGAGTGCGGAGAGTCGATGCGACAGCAGCTGTTCCAAGACCGGGCCGAGGTCGACGGACGAACCGATTGGCAGCTGCCAGGATGCTTCCTTTTCTTCGCCGAGAATTGCGCTCGCGGACGCGTCGAGCATCACCGTCGGAACGACCGCCAACGGCGCGAGCTCGTCGCGAAGCTTGTGGACGTTGGCGTCGAAGTGTTCGAAGTCTACGTAGTCGGCTTCGAGCGTTTCGATGACGAGACGTTCGGCGCTTGCGAAGAAGGACGCCGCTTCCCGCACGAGCGAGATCACGTTGACATGTGAAGGAAGATCCGCAACGAGCGTCAGGGGAAAGTATCGACCGACGCGATCGACGCTTGGCGCCAGCAATCCGATGACTGGCGCGCCGCCGCAGACTCCGGCGGAACAGGCAAACCGCCAGACAGGGCTCGTGAGGTAGACATCGAGCCAGCGATCGCCGAGGACGGCGCGGCTCGCGGCCATGCCGTCCTGGAGCCACCCGTCCCACACGTCCACAAACTCGTCCGACGCCCGTCGTCGCAGAAAATCGCCGTGGCTGGGGAGCTTGCCGTAGAGACCTACATCCATTGTGAATGTGGCGATGTGACGACTTGGTGATGTGGCGATGTCATGTAGCGATGGGGTGATGTAACGATGGCCACATGTTCATGGTTCGCACCGAAACTGCTGCCATTCACGTGTCGCGAAGGGATTGCGCACCGTCGACGCTTCGATGACGAGTTGTGCCTGCTGGCTGCCGGTCTTCACCGTCAGCACGTTTCGAATGTCCGACTCGCGCTGGACGGTGGCCGCGTCGATGAACCGGAACCACGCCCACGGGCCATGGAAGGAAACGCTCGGGCGGCCGCCGAAGCGCTGCTCGAATGTCGCCGACACGAGCTCCGGCGTCGGCCCGGGCCAGACGATCGACCAGTTGCGCTTTGGACCGCTGCGGGAATCGATCACCTGACCTTCGATATCAATCGTGAACCGCGCCGTGCTGGCGTCGTAGTCGGCAAGCGCCGCGGTGAAGCGCATCCCGGGCACGCGAGAGCCGGGACGGAAGAAGACGTCGCGCAGTTCGTCGACGGCTTCGAACTGCCGAAGCATCTGAACCGACCCGTTCACCGTGCCGGCGCGCCACGTCCACGGATGCTGTGACGTATCGACCAGAGGCTGCAGGTTGGCCTGGAAAAACGTGTCGAATATGCCGCCGTAGCCGAACAGGCGTCCGAAGTCGGCAAGCGGAACGTCGGCGGGACTGGTTGGCGTAAACGGGTAGCGGCCCGAGATGATGTGATCGCATTCGCGCACCACTTCTTCGCGGAATCGGTTCTCTACGCCGGTCGTCGCGCCTGTCGCGACAGTCGTCTCCGTGGTGTGGCTGACTTCGCCGACGATCGAGCGCACCACAGGCGGCAGTCCGACGGAGTCCTGCTGCAGTGATTGCAGCGCCTCGCGAAGAGAGGGGCTTTTGAGCACGTCGAGCGGATCGGTGCTGCCGATTCCCGGACCGGCGGCTTTGAGCTGCGTCTGGATCTGGTCGATCCGTGCGAGGACGCGATCGAGCGGCGTGTTTCCCGGTTCACCTTCGAGGAGACGGTGAATCGGTTGAAAGTGTGCGGTGACGAGCGCACCAGGCGTGGCCGCCGGCACCCCCGCAACCTCTTTGAGCGGCGACAAGATTTTCCCGACCTGCTCCGTGATTTTCTTCCCCGTCGCCGCAATGCCTCCGGCGGGGGGCGCGGGCTGTCCGGCCGGCGCCACGAGAGTGGTGTTGTCGACGATGATTGCCAGAATTCCGCGGAGCGGAGACGACGGTCCCGCAAGCAGCTCGAGCGCCTTCGTCGTCTGCGACAGCGTGGTGAACGGAACGAGCTCGAGGTCCGTAAGAATCGCATCCCACTGCTTCAGGTAGTCACGTTCGTAGAGGTCCAGAACTTCGCTCGCGAGCTTGACGGGATTGTTCGCAAACGCGCCCGCCTCGCCCCAGACCCAGTCGTCGGCCGCGAATTGCTTCACGAGATCGATCGACCCAAGCCCCGCAACTTCTTTGAACACCGCTTTCCCGTACATCGCCGGCACCGGCTCAGACAGGCTCACTCCGCTGCGGCGCCTGATCACCTGTTCGCTGCCCATGCCGGCAGCGACATCGAGTCGCACGGCGCGTGCACGATCGTCCGCATAGGTCGATTGAAGCCGTCTGTAGACGATGCGCGGGATCGAGGCCTGGCGAATCGTGCTGCGTGCCTGGCCGATCAGTGCGGCATCGAGGCCGACCGGCCGAAGACTGTCGCTGTACTGCAGCAGGTTTTTGAAGTGCGTCGCCAGGGTCGGAACCGTTTCCTGCGAACGGCCATCCGCGTTCGCCCACTCCAGATCGGCGAGGAACTCGAGGTGCCGTTTGTCGAGGCGCTTCGGCTCGCCAAGCATCAAATACGCTTTCGTTCGGCAACGAGGGGATACAGCGTGCCGTCGAGCTCTCGCACGTACGCATCGCGTGCGGACTTACCGACCGAGCTTCCCTGATACAGGCCCCATCTCATCGCCCACGGCACATGGCCCTGGTACCTGTCCGCGGAGTCGAGCACGGCGCGAACGGCGTTGAGCCGCGGCAACAGTCTCTCGGGTGGATCGGTCGGTTTCGCGGTTGGAACGTCTTTCAGCTTCGCGATGTCGGCGGACACCTGTTGGAGATAATCGTGGTTGCGGCTGTAGCTCACCGACCACACGACCACGCCGAGGACCGCCAGAACGGCCGCCGCCGCATACGCGCCGAGCTGCACGGCCGCTTTGCGGATTTCTCCCCGCGTGTCGACGCCGGCAAGCCCCGACTCGCCGATCAACACGTTTTTCAGGAAGTGTTCGACAAAGTACGCCTTGCCTCGGCCCGGCGTTGGTGCCACGACATCGGCTGCCATCCCGAACCCACGGCCGATCGCACCGAGCAGTCGATCGATTGGCGTGCCTTCCTGCGTGCCGCTCGTGAAGTACACGCCGCGAAGCAGGATCTGCTGATCGAAGCGTGTCGCCGCGAACACTTCGCTGACGAAACCGGTGAGCGCGTCGCGCAGGGCGGCCATCTGCTGTGGAAAGCCAAAGACCTTCGTGCGACGGCGCACGTCTCGATCCTCTTCGACCCGCGAAAAGATCCGTTCGTTGAGCCGCGTGATGAGCGCGTCGAACTCGGCGGGATAGATCTGCGGCGCTTCGCCCCTGAGCGTTTGCTCGTACGGAAAGGTCACGCCCCAGACTTGCGCCCGGCCCTCATGGGGCAGATCGTCGAAGTACTCCGTAAACCCGGCAACCAGGTCGCACTTGGTCACCATGAGATACACGGGCAACTGAATGCGGAGCTCGCGATTGAGCTCGATCAAGCGGTGTCGTGCGGCTTCGACGTGCGCTTCGCGCCCGGCGGCGCCCTGCGTGATGAGATCGCTGGCGCTGATGGTGAGGATGACGCCGTTCACCGGACGGCGCTTGCGGTATT
>WNGB01010688.1_pt1 | contig 12685 bp, 11 predicted proteins | sample 5400681 | NCBI WGS metagenome assembly WNGB01 (sample SAMN13153367, study PRJNA577476) | soil metagenome | isolation source: 115 cm soil or saprolite under grassland replicate 2 | place: USA:California | collected 2016-06-15 | reverse complement strand
CACCGGCACGACGACCGAGATCACGGCTGCGAGGTTACCGCGACGCTACGCTGGGCGCGAGATGGCGGAACTGCTCTCGCTTGCAGAGGCGCAGGCGCGCGTGCTGGAGCGGGTGACGCGCCTCGAAGGTGAGCCGGTCCCGATCGCGGATGCCGGCGGGCGGGTGGTCGCGGAGGACGCGCACGCGCTGGTCGATCTGCCGCCCTTCGCCAGTTCTGCGATGGATGGGTTCGCGGTCCGCGCGGGGGACACGCCCGGACGGTTGCCGGTTGTCGCGCGGATCGCCGCCGGCGCGCCGGCGACGCGCGAGCTCGCCGCCGGCGAGGCGATGGGGATAGCGACCGGCGGTGTCGTCCCCGGCGGGGCGGACTCCGTCATCCCGATCGAGCACGTTGTCGAGAGTGACAACGTGGTCGAGATCTCGTCTCCTGTTGGCCAGGGTGACAACGTTCGGCCGAGGGGTGGCGACGTTGCTGCCGGCGACGTGGTTGCCTCGGCCGGCACGCGTTTGCATGCCGCGCAGATCGGCGCGCTCGCGGCTGCGGGTGTTGCGGAGGTCGTGTGCGCACGGCGGCCACGCGTTGCGATCCTCGCCACCGGGACAGAGTTGCGCCGCCCGGGTGAGGCGCTCGAGCCCGGCCAGCTCTACGAAGCGAACGGCGTCCTGCTCACGACCGCGCTCGCCTCCGCGGGTGCCGACATCGAGCTGCTTCCGGCGGTTGCTGACGACGAGGCCGCACACCGGGCAGCGCTCGAGCGAGGTCTTGCCGCCGACGTCCTCGTCACGTCCGGCGGAGTGTCGGTCGGCCCGCACGATCTCGTGCGAGGGCTGCTGCGTGAGCTCGGCGTCAAGGAGGTGTTCTGGGGCGTGGCCGTCAAGCCGGGCAAGCCGCTCGCCTTCGGTGTGCGCGATCGCACGCTCGTCTTCGGGCTACCCGGCAATCCGGTGTCGTCGCTGGTCGGTGGCGAGCTCTTCGTCCGCCCGGCGCTGCTTGCGCTACAGGGCGCGTCCGAGCCTGGCCCCGTCTATCGCGACGGGCATCTCGGCGAGAGCGTGCGCCGCAACCCCCAGCGCGACGAGTTCCTGCGCGCGCGCATCCGTCCGTCGGAGGACGGCGTCGTCCTCGACCCGGTCACGGGGCAGGAGTCGCACATGATCGTGCGCGCGGCCGGTGCGGACGCGCTGGTCTTTGCACCACGCGGCGAGGGCGAGCTTGCCGCCGGGCAGCGCGTGCGTTACTTGCCGCTGCCCTGAGCGAGCGAGGTCACGTTGTACGCGGCCGCGCCGCGCGGCTCGACGCGGATGAGGCGCGCGTAGGCGATGAAGCGGTGCGACGCGAAGAAGCGCGGGTGGCACGCCTGCAGCTCCACGAGCTCGTGTCGCGGGGAGCGCAGGACGGACAGATCGGTCGACTTGACGATCCGGTGACCCGTGACGGAGTAGATGAAGGTGGCGTACGGAACCGCGAGCGTGATGCGGTCGCCCTTCTTGAGCCGGTCGATGTGCGAGAACGGCGCCAGGTAGGTGGTGCGGTGGCCGGCGATGTAGACGAGGCGGCTCTCGCCGGGCATGAAGGTCCGCAGGTCGCGGCCCGGCCCTTTCTTCAGCGTGTCGTGGTCGGTGCCGTTGACGAGGATCATGTTCACGCCCATGCGCGGGACCTTGATCCGGCCGATCGCTTCGCCCCGTTTCGCCTGGCGCCGATAACGCCGCGCCAGAAGCGCGATCGTCCGTTGTTCGTTCACGGGCGAGGTGTGCGCAGGCGGCACGCGGAAAGACTCGACCCGCTTTTCGTACTGGCCCGTGAGCTGGTGCTGACGCCACTTGGTGTAGAGCGCCGTGAACGGGTCCTGCCACTGCCAGACGACGAGCGCCCAGACGAGCGTCAGCGTCCCGGCGACGACCAGGACGCTGCCGAGGATCCGGATCCAGCGGCGCATCAGCCTTCCAACACCTCCGGAACCTCCTCGGGTGCGCTCTTACGGCGGTCGCGGACAGCGAGATACGTCCTGCGAAGGACGCGGCGAACCGGCCCGCGTGGAGGCAGCTCCGCGACATCCGGATAGGGCGCATAGCGGCGGACGGCCAGTGCCGCGAGCTGTCCCGTGCTTGCGAGCCAGACGACGAGCAGTGGCATCACCATGAACGGGACATAGCCGACCGCGCGCAATTCCGCCAGGTACCAGGGCGCATCCCAGCCGAGCCCGTAGCGGCCTGCGAACTCACCGACCAGGAGTGCGGGGCCCGCAAGACCGAGCGTCAGCACTCCCAGGCGGAGTGGCGCGGTCGCCTGACGAACCTGGGGCAGCCACAGCCAAGCGTGCAGCGACGGCAGCAGGAACAGCAGTGCGAACGGGTTCGTCGCGACGACGAGGAGCGAGAGCGCGCCGAGTGCGAGCAGGGCGGCTGTATGTCCTGCGAGCTCCTCCTCGGTGGTTGCCGGCCGTTTTGGCAGCAGACGCTCCCGCGTCACGAGCCAGCCGGCCAGGGTGAGAAGAGCCAGCACGAACAGCATTCGAGCCGGCCAGTCCGTGGCCGCCGCGCTGCGCGGAGCGACAGGACGAGGGGCGCCGTCCGGCCACGCACCGAGCAAGCCGAAGAGCTCGAAGAGCCCGACGACCCAGGCCCAGAAGCCGAGGCGGCTGCGCAGTCCACGAAGCGCCGCTGCGAGCGGGATCCGGCGCCGGCGGCAGCGGGCGAACAGGTCGACGGCGGCGGCGAGGAAGGGCAGCAGGCAGGCGATCAGGACCAGCGCCACGGCCCAGCCCCGGATCAGGCGCGCGCCGAGGTAGAGGAAGCTCGAGGTGCCTTGAGCGAACTCGAGCCCTTCGTCGAGGGTGCCGAGCAGGTCTTGTGCGGAGCGCCCGATCTGGTTGAGCCTGTCCACGCGTAAGCGTTTCGTGGTGTCGCCGATCGAATCCGGGGGATTGTCCCCGGCCGTGGTCAGCGTCACGGCGCCGATCCCGTGCACCAGGAACGGGGCCTGTTCGTACAGCGAGAACGGGAAGCCCAGGTCGACCAGCTGTTCGACGAGCGAGGGCCGTGCCGGGCGCCGCCCGGTTTGCGCGAGCACGCGTGCGGCGGTTGTCTCCAGCAGCGGGCCGGATGCGGTTCGCGGCGTGTCGCCGGCAAGCTCGAGCCGGATGCGTCCGGGGCCGCCGACAGCGTCGAGGTTGATCACCGCCGCGACGTCGTGGCGGAGCGGCGAGTGGGCCGCGAACCACGCTGCGCCGAGCCCTCCGAATGCGCCGCCGTCGGTGGAGACGAAGAGGATCGTGTGGTTCGGATGCAGCGTCCCGGCCGGGAACCCCGGTGGCGCGCCGTAGGCTCGGGCCAGCTCGATCAGCATCGCCGTGCCGGAGGCGTTCTCATTCGCGCCCGGCCCGCGCCCGTCGTTGTCCCGATGCGCCATCGCGACGATCGTGCGCGGTGAGCGCCCGACCGCCTCGGCGACGAGGTTCTGCATCTGGACGCGGCCGCGGCCCGGAATGACGGCGCTGAAGTGCTCCGTCCGCACCGGGAGGCCATAGGGCTGGAGCTGCTCCCGGAACCAGTCCGCGGGCGCGAGGGCGCCGGGCAGGCGGTTCGGATATCTGTCCACGAGCTCGCCGGCGAGCTGCTTCGTCGCCTGTCCGTCGAACTCCGGCAGGAACGCACGAGGAAGCGGTGTCGGCCGGGCGACGCTGAAGGCGGCGACGAGCAACGGCAGTCCGACCAGGAGCCAGGTCCCTCGATAGAGGCGTCCGTTCACCGGCCGCTCGACTGATCCAGGACGTGTCCGGCGCCGCTCGGTCCGGGGCGGAACGGTGGCCATCCAGGGCTATAGTAGGTTGCGTACCACCTGGTACCAGGACGCCGGCAGGCACTCTTACAGCCGAGCCGACATGCCCGATTCCTCCACCATCCTCCTCGTCGACGACGAGGACTCCGTCCAGAAGCTGCTGGCGTACCCGCTCGAGCGCGACGGCTTCCGCGTCCTCCAGGCGCGTGACGGCGAAGAGGCGCTCGAGCGGTTCGCGTCGGAGCAAGTCGACCTTGTCGTTCTCGACCTGATGCTCCCCAAGCTCGACGGCCTCGAGGTCTGCAAGCGGTTGAGGGCCGAGAGCGAGGTGCCGATCATCATGCTCACGGCGCGTGACGACGAGCTGGACAAGGTTCTCGGGCTCGAGCTCGGCGCCGACGACTACATCACGAAGCCGTTCTCGATCCGCGAGTTCCGGAGTCGCGTGCGGGCACTGCTGCGCCGGGCCGCGGTCTCCCGCCCGCTCGACGGGGATGCAGACGTCATCGCCTCGAACGGCCTCCGGATCGACGTCGGCCGCCGCTCCGTCGAGGTGCAGGGCCGGGGGGTGCAGCTGACCTACGTCGAGTTCGAGCTCCTGCGGACGCTGGCGGCGCATCCGGGCCGCGTTTACAGCCGCCGGATGCTGCTCGAGGCACTCTGGGGAGCGGCTGACTACCGCGAGCCCCGCACGATCGACGTCCACGTGCGGCATCTGCGCGAGAAGCTCGAGGAGGATCCTGCGGCTCCCGAATACGTCCTCACTGTGCGCGGTGTGGGCTACCGCTTCCGGGACAAGTGAACCCGCTTCACACTGTTGGCGCGCGGCTGGCTCTCGGGCTTGCGCTTGTCGTCGCCGGAGCGCTCCTCCTCGTCGATCTGATCGTCGTCCCGTCGCTCGAGCGGAACCTGATCAACGCAAAGCTGAGCCAGTTGCGCGAGGCCGCTCCCGCCGTCGGATCACAGCTTCTGAACACTCCTCGCTATCTGCTCGACGACAACATCCAGCAGGCCGAAGCGAGCGCGGACGCCCGAGTCATCTACTTCAGTGTCCTCTGGGAGAACCCGCCCAAGCTGTTGGTCACCGCGGACTCGAACCCGGTGACCTCGACGGATGTCGAGAACGACCCCTTGGCGCCGCGGGCTTTCACCGAGGGCCGAAGGATCAGCGGCACCGTCACCTCGGGTGGGAAGCGCTACGCGGAGGTGGCTTACCCGCTCTTCGGCGGGCCGGTCGTGCTGTTGCGGGCGCCGCTTCATGACTCGCTGCAAAGCATCCACCTCGTGCGCCATCGGCTCGTGATCGCGGGACTGATCGCCCTGGCCGCATCCCTCCTGGTGGGTTACATCGCCGCCTCGATGTTCGCGCGCCGAATCCGGCGCCTGGAGCGGGCGGCCAACCGCATCACCGGCGGCGACTTCGACCAGCCGGTCGAAGACCATGGGAAGGACGAGCTGGGCGACCTGGCGACCGCCTTCGAGGAGATGCGCCAGCGGCTGGGCGGCCTGGAGCACGCGCGCCGGGAGTTCATCGCCAATGCGTCACACGAGCTGAGAACCCCGCTGTTCTCCCTCGGTGGCTTCCTGGAGATCATGGCCGACGAGGAGCTCGACCCGAAGACGCAGGCCGAGTTCATGGTCACGATGCGGGAGCAGGTCGAGCGTTTGACCAAGCTGGCAACCGATCTACTCGACCTCTCACGCCTTGACGCGGGCCGCATGAGGGTCGAGGAGGAGCATGTCGACCTGGCCGCGCTCGCGGAGATCCTGGCCGACGAATTCCGTGCGGTGGCGCTCTCGAGCGGGCACGAGCTGGCCGTCGAGAACGGTGGCGAGACTGTCGCGCTCGGCGACGAGGAGCGCGCGTTGCAGATCGGGAGGATCCTGCTCGAGAACGCCCTGATCCACACCCCGCCCGGCACGCGCGTGCAGATTCGAACCGCCCAGCGCACCGGATCGGCGCTGTTGACGGTCGAGGACGAGGGGCCGGGCATTCCGCCCGAGGAAACCGACCACGTCTTCGAGCGCTTCTACCGGCTTGAGGGCTCGATCGCCTCCGGGAGCGGGCTGGGGCTCGCCATCGCCCGGGAGTTGGCAGAACTGATGGGGGGTTCCGTCGAACTGCAAGTAATTCCCGGGCGAACGGTCTTCGGACTCGTGCTTCCTACGGCCATGTCCGGAATGGACATTCCATGGGAAAACGCGGCAACGTCCGGAGTAGAGCCAAAAATACTGTCGTGAGGACGTTTGATCCCGAGGTTTCCTGGGCCGCAGGTTTCTTCGAAGGCCGAGGGAACGATCACCGAGAGCAGTGGCCGGCGCGTGGTCCGTCTTGACAACACCGACCCAGAGCCCGTGTACCGGTTCGCCGGGATCGTGGGTTTCGGCGAGGTCTACGGGCCATACCGGTACGCGGGTCGCGACGGCTTCAGGAGGAAGCCGTTTTGGGTGTGGCTGGCCGAGGAGTACGAGGCGCTCGAGGTCCTGGAGCTGCTTTGGCCATGGCTGAGTAGCAGGCGCCGTAGCCGTGCGCTCGACTTCGCGCCGATTGAGGCAATTCTCCTCGAAGCGTCCAAGGCAGCTGCCGCGGATTAGCCCGCTACAGTGAGCCGATGCGGGCTGGGTCTCTTGCCGCCCTGACTCTCGTCGCCGCCGTTCTCGGCGGCGGCGCTGCATTGGGCATCGGAAAAGGCGCAGGCTGGTTCGACGAAGGCACCAAGACCGTCGTCGTCAACGCCCGCACCTCGCAGGCCCCGGCGGCGCTCCCGGCTCGGGCGACCTCGAACGTGGGGCCCATCCCGGGGAAGGGCTTCGATCCACAGCGGATCTTCGCCCAGCGCTCTCCAGGGGTGGTCACGATCTTCGCCTACTTCGGCGACCCGAGCTCGGAGACGACAGAGATCTCCCAGGGCTCCGGCTTCGTGATCTCGACGAAGGGCTACATCCTCACGAACTCGCACGTGATCACGAACGCTGGCTCCGGGACACGGGCAACGGCCGCCGACCACCTCTACGTCGAGTTTGCCGACGGAGACCGCGAGGAGGCGAAGATCGTGGGCTGGGACCTTTACGACGACGTCGGCCTGATCAGGATCCCATCGGCGCAGCACAAGCTGACCCCGGTACCCCTGGGAGAGTCCGCTGCCGTGGCCGTCGGCCAGCCGGTGGCCGCGATCGGGAGCCCACTCGGCAACGAGAACTCCCTCACCGTCGGCGTCGTCTCGGCGATCCACCGGTCGATCGACGCGATCACGGTGAGGCTGTACAAGGTCGTCGACGCGATCCAGACCGATGCGCCGATCACGCACGGAAACTCCGGCGGCCCGCTCTTCGACGCGCGCGGCCGCGTCATCGGCATCAACGCGCAGATCCGCAGCCAGAGCGGTAGCGGCAATGACAGCGGCGTCGGCTTTGCGATCCCCATCGATGCCGCGAAACGCTCGGTCCAGCAACTGATCACGAAGGGCAAGGTCACCTACGCCTACGTCGGGATCGAGACCGACGACATGACGCCGTCGCTTGCTCGGGCCCTTGGCTACAAGGTCGATCGGGGCGCCCTGCTGATCAACGTCAAGGCTGGGAGTCCAGCCGCGAAGGCGGGCCTGGAGGGCGGCGATCGCGAGGTGGACGTGCTCGGCCTCCAGAACCTCGTCAGCGGCGGCGACGTGATCGTCGAGATCGACGGCATGCCCGTGCAGCGCGCGGACGACGTCGTCCGGATCGTGTCGGGACTGAAGCCGAAGGACGTGGCGGTGTTCACCATCGTCCGCGGCGGCCACAGGCAGAAGCTCGCGGTCACCCTGGCCGAGCGGCTACTGCCCTCGGATTAGATCGCCCCCGACAGGGCATAAGGCCCAGCAGTCGGGAGGCCTGGCCGGCCTAGCAGCAGGTTCAGCTAGTTTCGAACCACTTCAGTTGGGTAAAGCTGACGAAATGAGCTCAGTGAGCAACGGGAACGGGTCGACGGTGCGCCTAACGATCCCGGCGCGCGCCGAGTACATCACCCTGTGCCGGCTGGCGCTCACCGGGATCGCCCGGGTCCGCGATCTCTCCGATGAGGTCCTGGCCGACCTGAAGCTGGCGCTCACCGAGGCCGCGTCCAACTCGGTACGGCATGCGTACGTGGGCGCCGACCACGCCGGCCTGGTCGAGATCTCCTACGAGCTCCTCCCCGACCGCCTCGTGATCGAGGTGACCGACGAGGGCGAAGGGTTCGATCCCGCCGAGGCCGACGGTCCGCCGGAAGAGCTGTCCGAGGGCGGGCTCGGCATCGCGATCATCCGTGCGATCGCCGACGAGGTGGAGATCGGTAAGCAGCCCGACGGAAGAGGATCGCGCCTGCGCTTCGAGAAGACCTTGGGGTAGCTCGGGCCGGGCTGTATGCTGCGCGGCCGTTCGCTGTTCGAGAGCGCCTAGACCATGCTCCAACTCGTCAATGTCGGCCACAAGTCGCTCGCGGACTACGCGACGATCGCGACCCGAGGTCTGATGGGCGAGATTCGCCGGCTCGCGGAGCCGCTCGCCGGCAAGCGTGTCGTGCACCTGTCCGCGACCGCGTTCGGCGGCGGCGTGGCCGAGATCAACTACACGCTCATCCCATTGATGCAGGACGCCGGGCTCGAGGTCGAGTGGCGCATCATCCGCGGCGCCGAGGAGTTCTACAACGTCACGAAGACGATCCACAACGCCCTGCAGGGGAACCCCCAGGGCCTCGATGCCGAGCAGCGTGAGATCTTCACCCGCTACCAGGAGCTGAACGCGCGGGAGTTCACGGACGACTACGACTTCGTCGTCATCCACGACCCTCAGCCCGTCGGCATGATCGACCACTTCCCGGACTCCGACGCGCGCTGGATCTGGCGGGGGCACATCGACTTCTCGACGCCGAACCAGGAAGTGTTCGACTTCGTGCTGCCCTCGATCCGGCGCTACGACGCCGCGATCTTCCACATGCGTGAGTACGTGCCGAAGGCCGAGGGGCTGCCGCCCTGCTACATCTGGCCGCCGGCGATCGACCCACTGGCGCCGAAGAACATGGCTCTGTCGCCCGAAGACGCGGCCTACATCGTCGATCAGTTCGGGATCGACGTCGAGCGGCCCCTGCTCACGCAGGTGTCGCGCTTCGACCCGTGGAAGGACCCGCTCGGCGTGATCGACGCCTACCGGCTCGTGAAGAAGCGCTTCCCCGAGGTGCAGCTCGCGCTGGTCGGGTCGATGGCGCACGACGATCCCGAGGGCTGGGACTACTACAACCAGACCGTGGCGTACGCAGCCGGCGATCCGGACATCTACATCCTCTCCAACCTCAACAACGTCGGCTCGGTCGAGGTGAATGCCTTCCAGGTCCACTCCGCCGCCGTGATCCAGAAGTCGATCAAGGAGGGCTTCGGCCTGACCGTGACCGAGGCGCTCTGGAAGACGCGGCCGACCGTGGCCGGCCGGGTCGGCGGGATCGTCGCCCAGATCCAGGACGGTGAGACGGGCTGGCTGGTGGACTCGTCGAGCGAGTGCGCCGAGGCCTGCATCGAGATCCTGCGCGATCCGACTGAGGCGCGGCAGCGCGCGCTCCGCGGGAAGGAGTTCGTCCGGCGCCACTTCCTGACACCAAGGCTCCTGCGCGATTGGCTCGTGCTGTTCAACCAACTGCTCGGGAACGACACGTCCGGAGCTGAAGTAGCCGTCGTCTCGGCCGCGGCGTAGGCGGATACCCTCTCGGCGCGGTGCGCCGGAAACTGATCATCGTCTCCAACCGCGGTCCTGCGACATTCGTTCGCGACGAGTCGGGGGAGCGCGTCGCACGCCGCAGTAGCGGGGGGCTCGCGACTGCCTTGCGCAGCGTGCTGCAGCACCACGACGTCACCTGGATCGCGAGTGCAACCAGCGACGAGGAGCAGGCAATCGCAGGCTCGGCGGTGGAGTTGGACGGAGACGGTGGGGCGTCGTACCGCCTCCACCTGATCGCGCATGACCCGCAGGCCTACGACTGGTTCTACAACGTCGTCGCGAACCCGATGCTCTGGTTCGTGCACCACTCGCTCTGGGAGCTCGCCTACACGCCCACGGTCGACGACGCGTTCCACAAGGCCTGGCGCGAGGGGTATCAGGCCGTCGACGAGGGGTTCGCCGCCGCGGTGCTCGCCGAGCTGGAACGGGAGCCGGGCGCGGCGGTGTTCTTCCACGACTATCACCTCTACCTGGCTCCCCGCTTCGTCCGCGACCAACGTCCGGACGCGACGTTGATGCACTTCGTGCACGTGCCCTGGCCGCAGCCGGATTACTGGTCGGTGCTGCCGCGCTCGATCCGTTGCGCGATCCACGAGGGGCTGATTGCAAACGACCTGATCGGCTTCCACACCGACCGATGGCGCCGGAACTTCATCTACAGCACTCGCGAGTTGCTCGGCGAGGACGTCACGCAAAAGACCGTGACCGCGCCGATCTCGGTCGACCCTGCGGAGTTCGAGGCGATCGCCGATAGCCGGGCCGTGCTCGCAGCGGAGCGCGAGATCGTCGCTCGCCGGCCCGAGAAGCTGCTCGTGCGCGTCGACCGAACCGACCCGTCGAAGAACATCGTGCGCGGCTTCCGGGCGTTCGAGCTCTTCCTCGAGCGTCACGCGGAGATGCACCGGCGGATCGGGATGCTCGCGTTGCTCGATCCGTCGCGGCAGGACGTTCCCGAATACGCGGAGTACCTCGGGGCGATCGAGCGGGAGGCGCGTCGGGTCAACGACCGCTTCCAGGAGAACGGGTGGATGCCGATCGATCTGCAGATTGCGGACGACTTCCCGCGCGCGGTCGCCGCCTACAAACAGTTCGACGTCCTGCTCGTCAACGCGATCTTCGACGGGATGAACCTGGTCGCGAAGGAGGCGCCGCTCGTGAATGCGCGCAACGGAGTTGTTGTCTTATCTGAAAACGCAGGTGCGCATGCGGAGCTGGGCGACTGGGCCCTGACCGTGAACCCCTTCGATGTCGACGGGCAGGCGGAGGCGATTCACGAGGCGCTCTCACTCGACGAGGAGGATCGCCGCGGGCGGCTCGAGGCGATCCGCGAGCACATTCGCGAGCACGACGTCGCCGCCTGGCTCGACGCGCTGTTCGCCGCGCTCGATCGAATCGAGACCACGGCACGGCGGTAGTGCCCATGCCAGCAATACATGCGGCGGCATTACTGGCAGGGGCACTAGCATCGCCTCAGGCATGACGGAGCTGAGCCACCTCAGCGAGGCGGGTGACGTGCGTATGGTCGACGTCGGCGGCAAGCCCCTCTCGCGGCGACGCGCGGTCGCACGCGCGACCGTGCACATGGCGTCCGACACCGCGCGCCGGCTCCGCGAGCTCCCCAAGGGAGACGCGCTCGTGACCGCGCAGATCGCCGGGATCATGGCCGCGAAGCGGACGAGCGAGCTGATCCCACTGTGCCATCCACTCCCCCTCTCGCACGTCGAGGTCTCGCTGGAAGTGGGGGACGAGGCCGTCGAGATCACCGGCGTCGTCGAGACGACCGCGCAGACCGGCGTCGAGATGGAAGCGCTGACCGCCGTGTCGGTCGCTGCCCTGACGGTCTACGACATGGCGAAGGCGATCGACCAGGGCATGTCCGTGAGCGATGTGGCGCTGGTGGAGAAGACGAAGGAGCCGGCGTGAAGGCGGCGGTCGTCACCGTCTCGGACGGCGTGGCGGCCGGTGAGCGCGAGGACGAGAGCGGTACCCTGCTCGTCGAGCTCCTCGAGGCGGAGAAGTACGACGTCGAGCATCGGATCGTTCCGGACGAGAGGCCGCGCATCGCCGCAGCGATCCGCGAGCTGGCGCAGACGGCCGGGCTCGTCCTGACGACCGGCGGCACCGGCGTCTCGCCGCGCGACTTCACGCCTGAGGCGACCGAGTCGGTGCTCGACCGCCCGGTTCCCGGAATCGCGGAGGCCCTGCGCGCGGACGCGGTTCGGAAGACTCCGCACGGGCTGCTCGGTCGCGGCGTGGCCGGAATTCGCGGGCAGACGCTGATCGTGAACCTCCCCGGCTCACCCGGAGGTTGCCGTGACGGCTTCGAGTTGATCAAGCCTGCATTGCGGCATGCACTCGAGCTGATCGCCGGCGCGCAGACAGAGCATCAGCAGACATGAGCACGGCCGTCGCCTTGCCCCGTCGGTTCGCGTCGCTCGTCAAGATCGAGCACACCGTCTTCGCACTGCCGTTCGCCTACATCGGCGCGTTGCTGTGCGTGCAGGCAGTCCCGTCGGCGCACGACCTGGTCTGGATCACGCTCGCGATGGTCGGCGCACGCTCTCTGGCGATGGGGCTGAACCGGATCATCGACGCGGAGATCGATGCCCGCAACCCGCGCACGGCGACGCGTGAGCTGCCGGCCGGCGTGCTGTCGCGTGTGCAGGTCGTCGTCTTCTGCGCGCTTGCGTTCGGCGTCTATCTGCTCGCCTGCTTCCAGCTCGATCCGATCGTGCGCTGGCTGTGGCCGATTCCGCTTGTCGGTTTCGTCGTCTATCCGTACCTGAAGCGCTTCACCTGGTTGAGCCATCTCTGGCTCGGCGCGGTGGACGGGCTGGCGCCGGTCGGCGCGTGGGTTGCGATCACCGGGCGGCTTCCGTGGGAGGCCTGGGCGCTCGGCGGCGCGGTGGCGGTCTGGATTGCTGGCTTCGACCTCTTCTATTCGTTGTTCGACCGCGACGTCGACGTGGCGCAGGGGCTGCACTCGTTCGCCGTTCGCTTCGGCGTCCACGGCACGTTCTGGGGCGCACGGCTGCTCCACGCCGCCACGGTGGCACTGCTCGTTGCCGTCGGACTTGGTCTCGGGCTCGGCTGGCTCTACTGGCTCGGTGTCGCCACGGTCGCGGTGCTCCTCGCGTACGAGCACTCGCTCGTGCGGCCCGGCGACGTGCGCCGTCTCA
>WNGB01010687.1_pt1 | contig 12688 bp, 7 predicted proteins | sample 5400681 | NCBI WGS metagenome assembly WNGB01 (sample SAMN13153367, study PRJNA577476) | soil metagenome | isolation source: 115 cm soil or saprolite under grassland replicate 2 | place: USA:California | collected 2016-06-15 | reverse complement strand
TGATGAGGCGACCCGGCGCATATTTGCGTGGCTGACCAGGGCTAGTTTCTTGGCGCCCGGCAGCCTGGACGCCGTCGGCCATCGCGTTGTCCATGGGGGGGACCGCTTTACTGCGCCAACGTGCCTGGATGACAACGTCATTGCGGCCATCGACGCGCTCCGTGACCTGGCTCCTCTGCACAACGAGCCGGCTCTTAGCGCCATCCGAGCCGCAAAAGCCGTGCTGGGTACCAGTGTTCCTATGGTGGCAGTGTTTGATACGGCTTTTCATCACACGATACCAGCATACGCCGCGCAATACCTCATCCCCCATAACCTGGCCAACAGGTATCATATCCGCCGCTATGGGTTCCATGGTATTGCCCATCGCTACATGAGTGAGCGCTACGCCATGCTGACTGCAACGCCCCCTGAGCAGCTGAAGCTGATTACCTTACAACTGGGCAGTGGCTGCTCTGCCACGGCTCTTGCCGCAGGACGTTCGGTGGACACCTCCATGGGCTTTACGCCCCTGGAGGGACTGATGATGGGTACTCGTGCTGGCGACATCGATCCAGCCCTCCCAGGCTTCCTGCCCCGCAAGGAAGGAATAGAGCCTGGAGAAGCTGAAGCCCAGGGCGAGGCCCGGGCAGCGCTGGCGGTGGACATGTTTTGTTACCGCGTCCGCAAGTACATTGCTGCCTATCTGGGGGTGCTCAATGGCGCTGCAGCCATTGTCTTTGGCGGCGGCATTGGTGAAAATGCGCCCGCTGTGCGCGCGCGCATCTGTGACCAGATGAGCTGGTGTGGACTGCAGCTTGATCCCCCACGCAATGCCGCAGCCCGGGGCCCGGAAGCGCAGATCAGTGCGGACAATGCCAGGCTGCATGCCTATGTCATTCCGGTGGATGAAGCTATGATAATTGCGCGGGATACGGCTGCCTGTCTCGGCACCTGTGTAACCCACAAGTGAGGTATGCAACGTGCTGCGTGGTAGCCCTGAGGGAGGACATGATGGCGCAGACCAAGATCGCCCAAGCCATAGACATGCTTGAACGGGTGACCCTCTACCGCCAGCAGCACGCGGCTGCCAACCGTTGGGCGGCGGGCTACGGGCCCATCCAGCACACGCTGGAGACGCAGGACCGTGTGTTTGCTCTGGCTGAGTGGCTCGCCGCCCGGGGTGTACAGGGTGATGGGAGCCCTGTGTTTGAGCTGCTCTATGCTGCCGACCGTATTGCCAGTGCTGGCATGTGGCTGGTAGTCCATCAGACTTACGCCCGCCATGTCTATATGGACGGGAGAAAGTTAGGCCGCGAAGATTTTAAGCCCCATCCTGAAGGGCATACCGGCGGCTCGCTCAATATGGTGCCTGCCTATACGGGTTACATGGCTAGTAATGCGCTTACCGGTCAGACGCGTGCCTGGATTATGGGACAGGGCCACTGTGTCGCCGCTATTGACTCGCTCAACCTGTTACTCGACAACATGACCCAGGCGCACGCCGAGCGGTATACGCTGACGGATGATGGGCTGACGCGCTATGTCCAGGACTTTTACTCCTACCGGCTGAACGCCGATGGCTGGCAAGACTCACCCCTGGGCAGTCATGTCAATGCCTATACAGCCGGAGGGCTGGCCGAAGGGGGATATCTCGGCTTCGTCGAGCTGCAGTATGTCCATATGCCCCTGCCCGGTGAACGACTGGTGGCCTTCCTGAGTGACGGCGCCTTTGAGGAGCAGCGTGGGAGTGACTGGGCCCCGCGCTGGTGGCGTCCCGATGATTGTGGCTTGGTAACACCGATTATGATTAATAACGGACGCCGTATTGACCAGCGCTCCACCTTGGCGCAAGAGGGTGGCACGGCTTGGTTTGTGAAGTATCTCACGCTGCACGGCTTCGATCCCCTTATCTTTGACGGCCGCGACCCCGCCGCCTTTGCCTGGGCTATTTGTGAAATGGAAAAACGGTTGGAAACGGCTACCGCAGCCGCGCAAGCCGGCAACGACCGCTATCCAGTACGACTCCCCTATGGTATCGCTGTGGCTCCCAAAGGGGCTGGCTTCTACAACGAGGGGACCAATCTTGCCCATAATCTACCCCTGATGACTAATCCACACATTGATGCGGTAGCCGCCGAGCATTTCAACACGAGTGCGCGCCGCCTCTGGGTGCCGCTCGCAGCACTCCAGGAGGCACGCCACACCTTCCAACACCATGCCACCTCTGGCCGCCCCAAAGAACGCGACCACCCGCTGGCACACCGCCATGTCCAACTCCGCGAGCTCCCCCCTGCAACCTTTTGTCCGGTGCCCGCCAACCGGCATGACGCCGCCGGTTGGACCAAGCGCGCCCCAATGCAGGCTATAGACAGCGGTTTCTTGGCTGTGGTCCAGGCCAATCCGCACTTGCGGCCGCGCATTGGCAATCCCGACGAGATGCGCTCGAACCGTATGCAGCAAACGCTGGAGGCCCTGCATTTCCGGGTCACCGACCCCGAAGCGTCGATCCCTGAGACCCTCGATGGTGCTGTGATCACTGCGTTGAATGAGGAAGCTGTAGCATCGGCCGCCCTGGCGAATAAGGGAGGCATCAATATTATTGTCACCTACGAGGCGTTTGGGGCAAAGATGCACGGCGCCATACGCCAGGAGATTCTCTTTGCCCAGCACTGCCAGGAGGCTGGCCGACACCAGGGTTGGCTGTCCATCCCCCTGGTGCTTACTTCGCATACGTGGGAAAACGGCAAAAACGAGCAGTCGCACCAGGATCCGGTCATGGCCGAAGCCATGCTGGGCGAAACATCGCAGATATCGCGCGTGCTGTTCCCTGCCGACTACAACACCGCTGCTGTGGTGCTGCAAGGGGTTTACCAGACGCAAGGGCAGGTGTGGACACTGGTAGTGCCGAAGGCCGAGGTCCCGGCGCTCTTCACGCCGCAGGAGGCGGAACGCCTGCTGGCAGACGGCGCCTTGCTGCTGGGGTGGGCTGGGTACAGCCACGAGCATCCACGTGTGGTGCTCACGGCGCTTGGCGCCTACCAATTAGTGGAAGTCCTCAAAGCCTCGTTCCGGCTTAGCGCGCGAGCTATTCCCCACACCGTCATATACATGCTCGAACCAGGGCGATTTCGTATGCCACGTAACGCGGGGGAGCGCACCCATGCGGTGCCAGAGGCGCTGCGGGTGCACCTCTATCCAGATGACATACGGGCTCGAATCTTTGTCACTCATACCCGTCCAGAGCCCCTGCTCGGCGTGCTACAACCTCTGCACACCGGTCCCCACACTGTGGCGCTGGGCTTCCTCAACCAGGGCGGCACGCTCAACACCGCTGGCATGCTCTTTGTCAATCGTTGCACCTGGGCGCACATTGTGGCAGAGGTGGTGCGGCTCCTCGGCCTGGTGGACGAGGAACTCCTGAGCCCCGAGGAATGGGAGGCCCTTGAGGGGAAACGCTCGCCCGAGGGGATTATTCTCAAGAGCGAGCGGTAGGACAGCGTAGGGTGAGACAAAGCCTTACCTTGCAAATCTCACAATGAGACAACATCTCATCTCTTCTCTCATTGTGAGAGCACAAAGAGCACTCCATCCCACGCTGTCTTTGATAGCTTGCCCGCTGGCAGACTATGGCAAGATGTGCACAACGACGGGGGTATTGCTTCTAGGGCTGCCAAGTCTGTGACAGGTGACCTCTGGTCTGACTAAGGTCAGGAGAAGCAACGCCTGTCTTGATATGTACTCTGGCATAGACCTTGCTCTACATATTATAGACAAGCATGACACAGCTCAATATGCACGTGCTGAGGGCTGAGCCACACATAGGCCTCAGCCCTCAGCATTTTGACAGCCTAAACGCTGCTGAGGGATAGCGATGCCTGAGCCCAGCTCCAGATCACCATCCTCCCTGCCGCGCTGGTTTCTCCCTATGTTCGGGATCATACTCACGTTAGCGAGCGTGTGGAGCACGCCAGCGCCTAAGCAATTGCCCTATAGTGACTTCAAGATTTTGCTGTCCAAAGGTCTTGTAGAGCAAGTACATATAGGTTCAAAAACCATACAAGGCACCTTGCGGCCTGCCTCTGGTACTACAGACGCGTCGGCCCGGGCGCAACGCTTTGTCACCGTGCGGGTCGAGGATCCCCATTTGCTCCGTAACCTGGAAACCCGCGGGGTGCAATACCGTGGGCAAGATGAGCAGACGTTTGTCACCACCCTGCTCGAGTGGCTTCTCCCACTAGGTGTGGGCATCGTTCTTTGGGTCTTTCTAGCCCGTCGTATGGGCTTTGGACAAGGCGTGATGCAGTTCGGTAAGAGCCGGGCACGGGTGTACACAGCAAGCGACACGGGCATCACCTTTGCTGATGTGGCAGATGCTGAGGAGGCAAAGGAAGAACTCCAGGAGATTATCGATTTCCTGCGGCAGCCAGAGAGATACATGGCTCTGGGCGGTCGGATTCCCAAGGGCGTGTTGCTGGTTGGTCCTCCAGGCACGGGCAAAACGCTCCTGGCTCGGGCCGTGGCGGGCGAGGCCCATGTGCCGTTTTTCAGCCTGAGTGGCTCTGATTTTGTGGAGATGTTTGCTGGGGTGGGCGCCGCACGAGTGCGCGATCTCTTTCAGCAGGCGCAGGCGCAGGCGCCCTCTATTGTCTTTGTCGATGAGTTGGATGTGGTGGGGAAGGCGCGCGGGATACATCCCATGCAACACAACGATGAGCGCGAGCAAACCCTCAACCAGCTCTTGTCGGAAATGGATGGTTTCGACTCCCGTAAGGGCATTATTCTCCTCGCTGCTACCAATCGCCCGGAGATCCTTGATCCTGCCCTTTTGCGTGCCGGCCGCTTCGACCGCCTCGTGGTGGTAGGACGGCCCGATATGGACGGGCGCCGGCGCATTCTTCAGCTCTATGCGCGCCAGGTATGCCTTGCCCCAAACGTCGATTTACAGGTGATTGCGGCACGCACTCCAGGTATGGTAGGCGCAGAGTTGGCCCAGGTGATCAATGAGGCGACCCTCCTGGCCGCCCGGCGCAACAAACAGACCGTGGGCATGCCAGAGCTTGATGAGGCCATCGATCGTATCACGGCCGGACCAGAGCGCAAAAGCCATATTATGGCGCCGCAGGAGAAGCGGCGCGTGGCGTACCACGAAGCGGGGCATGCGCTGGTGGCAGAAGCCTTGCCAACCACGGACCCTGTACGCAAGGTTACGATTGTCCCGCATGGCGTGGCCGGGCTGGGACATACGCAACAGTTGCCAGCGCAAGAGCGCTATCTCTATACACGTGATGAACTCCTCGATCGCATTACCGTGCTGCTCGGTGGACGGGCCGCCGAGGAGGTGATATGGCAAGATCCCTCGACCGGAGCCCAGGATGACCTGCAACGCGCCAGCGACATGGCGCGACAGATGGTGACCGCATTCGGCATGAGCGAACTGCTGGGGCCGTACGCGGTCGAGCAGGAGAGCCAAGCCTCGCGCCTGGAGGGACACGAGCCGAGCGACCTCACCGCCCAGTGCGTTGACCGCGAGGCGCAAGCCATTGTTGAGCGGATGTATCAGCGTGCCCTGCAGATCCTCGAGGAACATCGCTACGCGCTCGAAACCCTGGCTCAGTATCTCCTCGATCATGAAGTCATCGACCAACAAACTCTGGCGGTCCTGTTGCACATGTCAACGGTGGGGATACCATCTGAAAATGGGGTCTCAGCAATGCCCTAGGCGCGTAGGACACCGGCCTTTCACCCCTCATTGAATGCCCAACAGGATGGAGCCTTCCCGCATCACGGGAGTGGGAGAACGAGGAAAAGTTGCATGGTAGAGGTGCCTTCTAAAGCGTATCAACCCATCGAAAACTACGGCCTCATTGGAGACCTCTATACTGTGGCCTTAGTGGGGATGGATGGCTCAATCGACTTTTTTGCGTTTCCCCACTTCGATTCGCCCACCGTTTTTGCTGCTCTCCTTGACCAGGAGAAAGGTGGGCGGTTTCAGATTGCCCCACAGCTTGTGCAGGCCCGTCAGAAACAACTCTATCTGTCGGATGCGAATATCCTCCTGACCCGCTTTCTCTCCCCTGATGGGGTGGCGGAGATTTCCGACTTCATGCCGGTCGAGGAGGTCGAACAGGCACATAACCTGGTGCGTCGCGTCAAGACGGTACGCGGCACCATCGGCTTTCGCATGCTCTGCGCCCCCCGCTTTGACTATGGGCGGGCGTCGCATCGCGTCGAGCAACAGGAGGACGCCGTGCTGTTTGTCTCGGAAGGTAAGGACCGCACCGCGCTGCGCCTCTGTAGCTCTGTACCGCTCCGCATCCACAACGGCGACGCCATTGCTGAGTTCACGCTCCGGGCTGATGAACACGCCGCGTTTGTCCTGGAGTGGGCGCGTCCTGGAGAAGAGTCTCCAGCCCTCGCGCCTGACTATGTCTCCCGCGCCTTCAAGAATACCGTCAATTTCTGGCGGCGCTGGATCGGGCGCTCGACCTACCAGGGCCGCTGGCGGGAGATGGTCAACCGAGCGGCGTTGACGCTCAAACTCCTGGTCTCTCAACCCTATGGCTCGCTGGTCGCCGCCCCGACTTTTGGCCTACCCGAGAAAATCGGCGGTGAGCGCAACTGGGATTACCGCTATACCTGGATCCGGGACGCCTCGTTCACCCTCTATGCCCTGATTCGCCTGGGCTATACCGACGAAGCCGCAGCCTTTATGCGCTGGATCGAGGCCCGCTGTGGTGAACTCGATGCAGACGGGTCGCTCCAGGTGATGTATGGCATCGACGGGCGGCACGTCCTCCCTGAAGAGGTCCTCTCGCATCTCGAGGGCTACCAGCAGTCCGCGCCCGTCCGCGTTGGGAACAATGCCTACAAGCAGCTCCAGCTTGATATCTACGGCGAGTTGATGGATGCGGTGTATCTCTATGATAAATACGGTGCCCCCATCTCCCATGACCTATGGATGGATCTGACGCGCTTGCTGCAGTGGGTCTGTGACCATTGGCATCTCGAGGACGAAGGGATCTGGGAGACGCGCGGCGGTCGACACACGTTTCTCCATTCCCGCGTCATGTGTTGGGTGGCCCTCGATCGTGGCTTACGCCTGGCGTATAAACGTTCGTTCCCGGCCCCACTGGCACGGTGGCGTAGAGTGCGGGACCAGATTTACCGTGAGATCCACACGCATTTCTGGGACCCTGCATGCCAGGCCTTTGTCCAGTACAAAGGTGCGCAGGGCTTGGACGCTGCCAGTTTGCTCATGCCCCTCATGCGGTTTATCAGCCCGATGGATCCGCGTTGGCTCTCAACTTTACGGGCTGTCGAAGCGGCGCTGGTCAACGACTCACTGGTCTATCGTTACAAGACCGGTGACACCTTCTGGGATGGGCTCTTGGGCCAGGAGGGCACCTTTTCCATGTGCTCGTTTTGGTACGTGGAGTGCCTGTCGCGGGCTGGTGACTTGGACCAAGCCCGCTTCTTTTTCGAGAAAGCCCTCGGCTATGCCAACCACCTTGGCCTCTATTCCGAGGAACTCGGTCTGCGCGGCGAACACCTGGGGAACTTCCCCCAGGCCTTCACCCACCTCTCCCTGATCAGCGCAGCCTATGATCTGAACCGGCGCTTGTCAGCCGCAGGACACGAGGGCTAGGGGGAACAGGGCCTGGGCACTGTTTGAGTCGGCTAGAGAATCGTGTCGTCTCCCCGCAGCGGGGTAAAGATTTTTGCAGCCTTGCTGCACCAGGTATTCAGTCATCGACTCCCACCGCGCTTCCTCACTTTTTAACGCTCTCGATCCGCGGGGACGATAGTAACTCTTGACTTGTCGTCCGAACCTCCAGATAGTACTCCTATCATCATCGCATCATCGGTGGTCTGGTACTTCACGTCTGTGGCGGTGCGGGTTTGTCCAGCGCGCAGCGCAGTGGTCTGAGGCCGGAGGCTGTGAGATCGGACACAAAGGAGGAGAGTATGGCGGCAGTGCAGGCATTGGAAAAGGGGCTGTTATGGGAGATGTTGCGGCGCATGTTACGCATCCGCCGCTTTGAGGAACAGGTTGTCCGGCTGGTCGAACGGGGGGAGATTGTGGGAGCTGCCCACTCCTATATCGGTGAGGAGGCAGTCGCCGTGGGGGCCTGTCTCGCCCTGCGCGAGGACGACTATATGACCGGCAACCACCGCTCGCACGGCCATCCTATCGCCAAGGGGGGGCAGGTGCAGAAGGCCATGGCGGAGCTCTTTGGTAAACGCACCGGTCTGTGTAAAGGCAAGGGGGGCTCCATGCACCTGGCGGATTTCAGTGTCGGCATCCTGGGGGAGTCAGGCATCCTGGGGTCATCCATCCCTACGGCGGTGGGGGCCGCTCTGGGCAGCACACTGCAGGGTAATGACCGGGTGGCCGTGGCCTTTTTTGGTGATGGTGCCAGTAACGAGGGGGCCTTCCACGAGTCCCTCAACCTGGCGGCGATCTGGAAGCTCCCGGTTATCTTCCTCTGCGAAAACAACCAGTACGCCGTGACCAGCAGCTTCAAAGTCATGGTCGCGACCGAGAATATCGCTGACCGGGCCGCGGCCTACAACATCCCTGGCGTGCTGGTCGACGGTCAAGACGTGATCGCCATGCACGAAGTGGTGTCCCAGGCCGTGGCACGCGCCCGAGCCGGTCATGGACCGTCGCTGATCGAGGGCAGGACCTACCGGTACTTCGATCACTCCCTTGGTCTCGGCCGCATTGTCCGGGCCTCCTACCGCGCGGAGGAAGAAGTGGAGCTGTGGAAGCAGCGTGACCCCATTACCATCCATACCGCGCTACTGCTTTCCCAGGGCCTCGCCACCCAGGCGGACATGGACCAGATGGATGCGCAGGTGACGCAGGAAATTGAGGAGGCTGTGGAGTTCGCGCGGCAAAGTCCCTACCCAGACCCCTCAGAGCTCTTTGAGGACATGTTCGCCAACCCCATCCCACTGGAGTAGGGACTGGTACGCACAGGAGGTGCGATATGGCACAGACACAAGTACAGACCCGACAAATCACCATGACCCAGGCGCTAAACTAGGCCATGCGCGAGGAGATGCGACGCGATGTGCGGGTGTTCATCATGGGTGAGGACATCCAGACGGGGGTGTATGGGGCGTCCGGTGGGCTGGCTGCAGAGTTCGGTATGGAGCGGGTGCGGGATTGCCCACTCTCAGAAAACGCCTTCTTTGGCGCCGCGGTGGGGGCCGCGGCAGTCGGCACGCGTCCCATTGTCGAAAGCGCCTTCTGTTTCTCGTGGGTGGCCATGGACTCGCTGGTGAGCCAGGCAGCCAAGATGCGCTATATGTTCGGGGGACAGGTGAATCTTCCCATCGTCTACCGTCTATCTATGTACTATGGTGGGAGCATGGCAGCGCATCATTCGGACCGGGCCCATCCCATCTTTATGCACATTCCAGGCTTCAAGGTCGTGTTAGCCAGTAACGCCTATGATGCTAAAGGACTGTTGAAGACGGCTATCCGAGAGGACGATCCGGTCATCTTCTGTGAAGACCGGACGGTGCTAGGCGCCCGCGCTGAGGTGCCGGAAGAGGAATATCTAGTTCCCTTTGGCGTTGCCGACATCAAGCGGGAAGGCAGTGACGTCACTGTCGTCGCCATTGGCGGGATGGTGCCCCGAGCCCTGCAGGCCGCAGAGCAGCTGGCTGAGGAAGGTATCGCCGTCGAAGTGGTCGACCCCCGCACCCTGGTACCATTGGATAAGCAGACCATTCTGGAATCCGTGGCCAAGACGGGACGGCTGGTGACGGTGGATATGGCCCACAAGACCTGTAGTGCAGCCAGTGAAATTGCCGCCATGGTCGCCATGGAAGGGTTCTGGTCTCTGCAGGCCCCCATTCAGCGACTCGGCACGGCCAATGTCCATATTCCTTTCAGCCCAGCCCTGGAGTCGCTGGTATATCCTACGGCGGAGACCATCGCCAAGGCAGTCAGGGTGACGCTGGAGTAGCGCAAGCACAGTGATTAGTGGTTAGTGATTAGTGGTTAGTACAAACCAGTTTTTCACTAACCACTAATCACTGACCACTAACCACTATTTTCAGGAAAAGCATATGGCCCAAGAGATTGTCTTGCCCCAGTGGGGCATGGAGATGCAGGATGCGACCGTCGTCAGGTGGCTGAAACAGGAAGGTGACCCCGTGCAGGAGGGTGAGCCTCTGGTGGAGCTTGAGACGGCCAAGATTGCGACAGAGTTGGAGTCCATTGCTTCTGGGGTGGTGGCCCACATCCTCATCCCTGAGGGGGCCACAGTGCCCATACGCACTGTGCTGGCCATTGTCGCTGCCCCAGGGGAGCAGGTGCCTCGGCCTCCTGGGGTAGCGCCCTCGGTCACTGCGGCTCTTGCCGCGGCGCCCGCCGTACCGTCTCGCAGCGCTGCGCAGGGGGCTCCCCAGGTCGTGCCCGCGGCACGCCGTCTGGCCCAGGAGCGGGGGATTGACCTGTCACAGGTCCAGGGGACAGGCCCTGGGGGCAGAATCCTTGTCGACGATGTGCACAAAGCGCTTGAGACCCGTACCGCTGCCCCGTCAGCGCCGGCCGAGGTCGCTGTCCAAGTGACCCCGGCAGCGCGACACCTGGCACGGCAGCATGGGATAGACCTCAAGCGGGTGCAGGGCAGTGGCCCCAGGGGCAGAATCCTGCTTGAAGATGTGCAAAAAGCCCTGGAAGGCCAGGCGCAACCAATGGCACAACCGGCCCAGGTAGTGCCCATCAGGGGGATGCGTCAGACCATTGCCACGCGCATGCTGCAGAGCGTGCAGACCATGGCCCAGGTCACCCTCACCACCGAGGTGGACGTCACTGACGCCATGACGCTGCGTACCGGACTGGCCCGCCAGTGGCCTGAGAGCGGCTTGAGCCCTTTGCACCTGGTGATCAAAGCCACGGCGCGTGCGCTCCAGGAGCATCCACGCATGAATGCCGTGCAGAAAGAACACGCGATCGAGCTGGTATCGGACATTCACATTGGGGTGGCGGTATCGCTTGCTGAGGGGCTCCTGGTGCCGACGATCCATCGGGCCGATGCCAAACATCTGGCGGAGATTGCCCGCGAGTCCCGCGACCTGGCTACCAGGGCTCGCGAGGGGCAGGCGTCTTATGAGGAGGTCACCGGGGGGACGTTCACCATCACCAACCTGGGGTCCTATGGGATTGACGCGTTTACACCAATTATTAACCCTCCACAGGTAGGCATCCTGGGGATCGGTCGGGTGGTCGAGAAGCCGGTGGTCTATCAGGAAGAGATCACCAAGCGGTCGATGATGTTCCTCAGTCTGACCTTCGACCATCGGGTGATCGATGGGGCGCCAGCGGCCGCCTTCCTCCACACGGTGAAGGGTCACCTGGAAGACCCCTGGTGGATGGTCGCGGCGTTTCCACCTCCCCATTAGCCCGCGCTGTCCGAGTCCCTGCATGCCCATTCTCAAGGCGATCCTGCTGGGTGCAGCGTGCCCTGCACCATGTAGGTGCCTAACGGAGAGGGCCTGGGGCTCACGCCAGCACAGACTCCGCGAGCAGAATCGCATCGCCTATACCAAGCCCTGGTCTGATGGGACTATAGGGTCAGACTCTCGTCTTTGGAAATGCTCTGGCGACGCTAGTGTCGCTGCCGCGGGCCCACCTGGCATTGTGGGATGCCCATGCCCCTGCCTCCCAAACTGCTCTGTCACCATCCCAGTGGGAGCACACATATAGTGCTGCTCACTCGCAACGCTACCCTGCTAGAGCGCCATCTGTACCCCGCTGCGCCTGATGAACAGACCGCCACCGTGCTCGGCCAGGTAGTGCAGAACCCGGCTGATCCCCACGTGTTCGGCCTCCGTAGCCTCACCGCAGCACCATGGAGTGCCACCTTTGCCGATGGCACCATGCAGGAGGGGCCGCCGCCGCGCGCCGTACCGACGCTGGGCCGTGGAGGTATGGGCTGAGGCGTTAGCTCTTTGTCTCCCAGCTCCCCGACCATCTCTCCTACTTCCCGTGTCATTCCCTTCTTCTACGGCATCTTCCCCGCCTTCGCTAGCCGCGAGGCCTACTCCCCGACGGCACACTCCTCGGACACGTCGGTTCCCCAGTGCATCTGCTCTCCCGCCATTGCCACCATCCCCAACGTGGCATAACAGCCTGGGCATGGAGTTCGTGCTCATCCCGGCAGGGACGTTTCAGATGGGGTCGAACGACCGCGATGCTTGGACTCATGAACAGCCAGTACAGACGGTGCGTATTATAAAGCCCTTTTATCTTGGCAAGTACGAGGTGACGCAGGGGCGGTGGCAGGGGGTGATGGGGAGCAATCCCAGCTGCTTCACCGGCCATCCCAACCGACCGGTGGAACAGGTCTCCTGGAACGACGTGCAGGCATGCATCCGTCGGCTCAACGCCCAGGAACGCGGGATGATGTACCGCTTGCCGACGGAGGCAGAGTGGGAGTACGCAGCTCGCGTCAGGACCACGACACGATGGAGCTTTGGCGAGGATGCGAGCCAACTCGGTCTGTATGCCTGGTATTGGGACAATGCTGACAATCGGACACACCCAGGAGGGCAAATACAGCCGAATCCCTGGGGACTCTATGACATGCATGGCAATATCTGGGAGTGGGTGGAGGACCGGTATGAGTCCTCCACCGCAGGCACTGCAGTGGAGCCTATGGGGCCCTTTATCGGCTTGTATCAGGCG
>WNGB01010686.1_pt1 | contig 12688 bp, 10 predicted proteins | sample 5400681 | NCBI WGS metagenome assembly WNGB01 (sample SAMN13153367, study PRJNA577476) | soil metagenome | isolation source: 115 cm soil or saprolite under grassland replicate 2 | place: USA:California | collected 2016-06-15 | reverse complement strand
GCGGGGCGAACTCCGGGTCGAGCCGGACCAGGTCCCACTCGTTGATCCAGGCCCGCACGTACTGCCGCATCCTGGTCGTGCCCAGCCGCTCCAGGCCGGCCACCTCAGGTGGGTCCCAGCCGAACGCCTCGCCGTGCAGCTGCTTGAGCCGCGCGTAGGCACGGTCGAGCTCGGCGTCGTCGGGCGGCGCCAGCAGCAGCATGTCCTGGTCGATCGCGCGCATGCCGGCCTCGGCCATGCCGGCGAGCTCGTCGTACTCCAGCGTCTGCTTGGAGCGCAGCTTGGTCGGGACCAGCTCGCGGTCGTTCTTGCCTGAGAGCACCGCCGCCTCGAAGTCGTCGGTCATCGCCAGGACCGCCGCCAGCGGCAGCCCAGGATCGTCGTGTGCACCCCGCACCCAGCGGGCCAGCTCCGCATAGGACCGGCCGCGCTGCAGCACCGAGTACCGCCCGATCAGCTCGACCTCGTCGAACAGCACCAGCCAGCCCGCGTAGCCGGCCGCGACCATCAGCCGCGTCGCGAAGCGGAACCGCTGGCGCGCCAGCTCACGGGCGGGCACCGCCGGCAGCGGGTAGCGGGCCTCGCCGGTCTCCCGCAGGCGGCGGCGCACTTCCGCCACCTTGATCGGGTCACCGGACCAGAAGCGCACGATCGCGTCGGCAAGCTCCCCGTCGGTGGCGCCCAGCCGGTCGAACAGCAGCAGCGTCGCCGGGAACCGCTCGTTGAGGCCGGCGCTCTGGGAGCTCACCCAGCGCCACAGCTCAGCGTGGGCGGGCGTGCCGGGATCCAGGCTCGCCGCCGCCTCGACCAGGGCCGGCCCGTGCCCACCAGGGACGACAGCGCTGGCCGCCGCCGCGCGGAACACCTTGACCGGGTCGTACAGCGGCGTTTCCTTGCTCACCACCACCCTGCCGACCACGAATCCAGCATCCAGCGCGAGCTGCGCCAGATGCTCCAGCAGATGGCTCTTGCCCGAGCCGAAGCCGCCACCAAGCAGCAGGCCGGCCGGGTGTCGCGCCCAGGCGGAGCGGTCCCGGGCCTGCTCGAGTAGCCCGGCGAAGCGATCCTCGATCTCGCTCTGGGCCGAGCCCAGCGCCGCCACCGCGGCCCGGCTCGGCACGCCGGAGCGCAGCGCCTCCACCGCCCGCCGGGCGGCCACCTGGTCGTGCCCGTCCACCGCGGCACGCAACTCGGTCACCGGACCGCCACCGCCTCAAGCCGTGTCTCCAGCCGGACCAGACCGGCATACGGGTTGGGCCGGCGCCGGTCGCGCACCTCGTCGGCGACGCGAAGGTGCAGCGCGCTATAGGCGGGCAGGCCACGAACTTCGTCGGTGAGCAGCTCAGGGGGGACCACCACCACGACCATCGCCGCCGACAGCACGTCGGTGGCGTCGATGAGCTGGCGCAGCACCTCGTAGGCGTCCAGGACGGCTGCCTTGGAGTAGTAGACCCCCTCGCGCTGCTCGACCGGCGGGCGGCGGCCCACCGCCAGGCGGGCGAGGTCGATGTCGAGCACCAACCCTCCATGCCCGAGCCGTGCCAGCCAGCTCGCCAGCGAGGTCAGCATCGCCTGCGCGCTGTGGCGACCGATCCGCCCGTAGATCAGCGACCTGCGCAGCAGCGCCAGCGCGACCCGCTCTCCCCGCAGCCAGCCCAGTACCGCGTCACGCTCCGCGACGTCGACCTCACCGACCCCCAGCTCGGCCTGGCACAGCCGCAGCATCGCCAGGCGGAACTCGTGGGCGAGCCCGGTCGCATCCAGCACCGCATGCTCCAGCGCCCGCCGCACGCTGCGGTACAACTCGCGAGCGTCCACCTCGTGGTGGGCGGCCACAGCCGCCACCGTCAGCTCGCCCGGCGGCTCCGGCACCGGGAACGCGGCCGCGTCATAGGCGGCCCGCACCGCCCGACCGGCCAACGCGGCCCAGTCGACCTGCCGGGCGATGGCGAAGAACAGCTGATCCGCCAGATGCACCCGCGTCGCGGCGGCGTCGACCGCCGCGTACACAAACCCCTCGGCAGCGGCGTCGGCGGCCAGCCCGGCATGAAACCGCGCGGCAACGTCGTCGTCACCGGCGACCACGACCTTCACCGCCGCGCCCCCGTGGCGGACGAAGCCCGCCAGGTACTCCTTGCCGAGGAACTCCAAGTACTCCTCGACGTCGAGCCCGGCGCCGACCGCCGGCACGGCCTCGAACCGCTGCCCTGCCCTCATGGCGCCAGCGGGTCGCCCGACTCGGCGACCGGCAGGGAGAAGGAGATCCCCCAGTAGCGCTGCTGCTGGCCTCCGCGCGCCACCGTGGTCAGCACACCGGCGCCCTTGGTGCCGGTGCTCGCGCTCCAGCGCAGCCGCCGCCCGCCGCGGGGGGCCACCGTGATTCCGCTTTGGTCGAGCAGGTACAGGTCGCGGGCGAACTCCTGCTTGGTGTACTCCCTGCCCTGCCCGGGCAGCAGCGTGAGCACCGCCCAGGCATCGATCAGCCGCACCACCGCGTCCGCCTTCTTGCCCTGCCTGGCGATGACGAGCTCATAGGCGGCCCGCAACGAGTCCAGGAACGGCTCCGGCCGGAACCGGGGCCCGCGGCGCTGCGCGGCTCCGAGCAGGTCAACCACGACGGACGGGCGCAGACGCCGCTCCCGCCTGCGGTCAATATCCAGCGCGGCCTGATCGGGCAGGACCCGGACCAGCGAGGGATAGCACAGCAGCCGCTCGTCCTCCTCGAACATGTCGACCCCGCTCGCGGCAGCCATCGTCAGCAGCTCCTTGGCGTACGACCCGGACGCCAGGTACTCGCCCTCGTCGAAATCGAACCCCGACCGCAGCGCGCCGACCGCATCGCCGAGGCTCGCGGCGAGCCCCTGCGCCGCCTCCAGCGCCCGCCGCAGCTCACGTGTCTGCCCACCGGCCGCGGCGGCCCTGGCCTTGCGAAGCTCACGAGTCACCGCGGCGGCGGCCCGAAGCGTCGCGCCCGCCTGCTCCTCGGTCGCGGCGAGCACACTCTCGAAGGACTCTCCCTGCGACACGCCTTGCCTCCCCATCCCCGCACCAGGCCTTCCCCGCACGAGGCGGCATGATGCCGTCCCAAGGCGCTCCTGTCCAATCGCCGCAACCGGCCCAGCACGATGCTCCACACCCTCCCACTACAGGGCAGCGCTGACCAAACAAGGTACCGCAGCACCGCCTGCCGTGCCCCCGACATCGCCGCCGAAGTCGTCGACGTAGCCCGTCGATGACTCCACCAGGTCGACGGCGTGCTCGACCAGCTCCACGACCGCGTCGGCGTGGCCGTCCTCCAGCAGCCGCCGGTGCAGGCGCTCGTCGCCCATGGCAAGTGCCACCGGCAACTCCACCAGCGCCTCCTTGGACTGACCAGCCAGATGCGCCTGATCCCGGTCCATGGTGACCACCGATTCCTGCGATTCGCCGCCGACTGCCTGCTCCCCACCGGCCAACCAGAGCAGGCCCACCGCGACACAGTGCTTGCAGCAGCCGCCCTCACGCCCGAGCGGACAGGAACAGGCAAACCCCAGGGCCGAGCCGTCGACCCACATCCGTACCCGGTAGTTCGATGTGCCCCGCACCCGCGCCACCACGCCGCCGTCCTCGACCAGCGCGCTGACAGCAGCATCGGCCGCGTAGCGTTCTCCTCGCTCGAACCAGGTGGGCCCGGCCAGCCGGCGCAGCGCGTCGCGGCCCAGCACCGCCGCCGGCGGCGACTCCGAACAGGCCGCACCGGCCGAGACCGGATCGGGCATCAGCGCACCTCCATCGGGAGATCTGGCCGCAACCTATCGCCTGGCCCGCCACCACCCAAAGCCACCTGACGACAGGCGCAGACGATCCTGGCCAACTACCACCCGCGCGGCCGATGCGCAGCGCCGTCATGCCATGGACCCACGCGAACGAACCGCTCCCTCCTGGCCGCCGAAGCCCCACTACAAGCCGCAGCTCATGCCGCCGTGAGCCGGCAGGTAGTACTGCTTACCGCCAGATGTCACCATGGCCGCGAACCGCCCCGACACGAGGTGAATCGGCCGACATGCCAGGCTCCATCGGAGTACCTACCGATCCTGCGGATGAGATCGCCCGCCGCCGGGAGCAGCACGGCGATGCGGTCCTCGACCGTGCCCTCGGTGACCAGGCGGTGCACCTGGACCGGCCGGTCCTGCCCGATGCGGTAGGCCCGGTCGGTGGCCTGGTCCTCGACGGCCGGGTTCCACCAGCGGTCGTAATGCACCACATGCGTGGCGCGAGTGAGGTTCAGGCCAACCCCGCCGGCCTTGAGCGAGAGCAGGAACACCGGCGCCGCGCCATCCTGGAACTGGGCGACCAGCTCCTCGCGGCGGCGGCCGGCACGCGGCCGTGCAGGAACAGCGTGGGCACGCCCCGATCGGCCAGGTGCGACCGGATCAGCCCGCACATCTCGACGTACTGGCTGAACACCCGCGCGGCCTCGCCCTCGTCGACGATGACCTCGAGCAGCTCGTCCAGGGCGGCCAGCTTCCCGGAGCGACCCGCCAGGGCGCGGGCTCGTGCAGGAACTGCGCCGGATGGTTGCAGATCTGCTTGAGCGCGGTGAGCAGCCCCAGCACCAGCCCGCGCCGCTCGATTCCCTCGCTGGCCGCGATCTTGGCCAGCGTCTCGCGCACCACCGCCTCGTACAGCGTCGCCTGCTCGGCGGTGAGCGGCACCAGCCGGTCGGTCTCCGTCTTGGCCGGCAGCTCCGGGGCGATGCGCGGGTCGCTCTTGCGGCGCCGCAGCAGGAACGGCCGCACCACACTGGCCAGCCCGCTCGGTGGCGTCCGCATCGCGATAGCGCTCGACGGGCACCGCGACCGAGCGGCGGAACCGCTCCAGCGGACCGAGCAGCCCAGGAGTCGTCCAGTCGAAGCTCAGCAGCGCCTGCAGCCGGAAGGCGGGCTGGGCAGCGCCGGCCGGCGCCGGGGTCGCCACGGTGGCGCGCACACTCAACCGCTCGCCGAGCAGCTCAGCCGGCCAGAGGACCTCGATGCCGGCCCCGCCGAGCGCCTCGGCACCGGTCTCCAGCAGCTCAGCCACCTGCTCCTCGTCCAGGCTGACCTCGGTCGGCGCCGCCGAGCGCAGCGGCGCCAGCGGCGGCCAAGCCCGGGCGCCGCGCCGCAGGGCGAGCAGCAGATCGGTCTCGGCACGCTCGCCCAGTCGCGCCAGCACCGCCGCCGGCGCATTCCACAGCTCCCCGGCGTCCACCACCAGGCTGGGGTCAGCGACGCCGCGCACCTGGACCACCGCGGCGAACGGCGGGTCCCGTTCGGCCGGCAGCTCGACCCGCAGCTGCACCTGCGCTCCGGCGTCCAGCCCGCGGTCGGTCTCCGCCAGCCAGTCGGCAAGCTCGTCGACCCGCACCGGCTCGGCCGCGGCAAAGGCACGCGGCCCGGTGGCGTGAACCGCCGCGGGGGTGCGGACCAGGGTGTCGGCGATCGCATCCCACAGCTCGCGGATCAGCCCCTCTGGCGAGCGCAGCCGCGGCCGGCCCCGCCCGTCAACGGGCAACCCGTGCCCCTCCGGGGGCATCGCCGCGGCGACCCGCCGCAGCCAGTCCAGGTCGGCAGATCCAGCGGTCCGACCCGCCATGCGCCGTACGCTCCGGGGCTGGCGGCAGGCAGCCGCCCCCGGACCCGCCGATGCCGCACTCCCCCGCCAGCCGGCAACACCAGCTCGATCTCGTCGGGGCCCTGCCCATCGCCCCACACGGCAAGGGCACCGGCGCGTGGCGGGTCGGCGGGGACGTACACAGCGGAATGCTCAGGCTCCAAACGCACGGACGGCACTGTATCAACCCGGGCTCGCGCCGCCCGGATGTGCGCGAGGCCACCGTGGCCAACGGGTCCGAGCGGGGGGAGACTGGACGGGCGCCGGGTGAGGGCCGGAGAGGGGGGGATCGACATGTCGGGCGCCGACGATGAGAACCGACCGCGGGTCGTCGGGCTGGTGTCCTCCGCGGGAGGGTTGCACGCGCTCAGCAGCGTGCTCGCGAGACTTCCCGCCGACTTCCCCGCGGCGATCATCGCGCTGCAGCATATGGAGCCCGAACGGCCGAGCATGCTCGCGGAGATCCTGGGCAGGCGCACGCCGCTGCGGGTCGAGCCGGCCAGGGACGGCGACCCGCTGCGGCCGGGCGTGGTGCTCGTGACGCCGCCGGCGCGGCACACGCTGGTGTGCCCGGACGGCACGGTCGCGCTGATCTGGTCTGGACAGCGACCACCCTCGCGTCCGTCCGCCGACCTGCTGCTGACGTCGATGGCCATCAGCTTGGGTGCGCGGGCCATCGCGGTGGTGCTGAGCGGCTCCGGGAACGATGGCACGGCCGGAGCGGCGGCGGTCAAGCGGCTCGGCGGGCTGGTCGTGGCGCAGGACCGGGCCACCTCCCAGAACTTCGGCATGCCGGGCAGCGCGATCGGCTTCGACAAGATCGTCCACCAGGTGGCCCCGCTCGAGCGCATCGGCGGACTGCTGGTCGAGCTGGTCGCCGACGCCCGGACCACCCTTCACCCTGGGCTTTAGCTTCTCAGGTCGCTGGCTGACCTGGCTGAGAGGTCGGCCTGGACCCGGTCGCGGAGCGCCTCGAGCCGCTCGCTGAGCTGGACTGGCGGCGGCTCTGGCCGTCGTAGGGCCCGCGACCGCTCCGGCAGCCGTGCGAGATCGGCCTCGAAGCGGCTCCGCGCCGCGGCGAGATCCGGGGGCGGCGCGACACGCCGACCCTCCAGCATGACCGGCTCCAGCAGTGGCGCCCGGCCCGGTGGCGCGGGCTCGTCGCGGAGCCCGAGCAGGTCGCCGCCCGCCGGCCCCCGGAACACCTGCTTGGCGGCGGGCGGGTAGGCCTTGCCCTGCGACAGCTTCATGACCGGGCGGCCGCTGTAGGCGACCAGCTTGTAGGCGGTGTCCAGGAAGGGCGCGTCAGCCGACACCCCCATCTTGGTGCCGACCCCGTAGGCGTCGATCGGCGCGCCCCGATCGACCAGCTCGGCGATGGCGTACTCGTCCAGACCGCCGCTGGCCACGATCCGCACGTGCGGCAGCCCGGCGGCATCCAGCAGCCGCCGGGTCTCCACGGCCAGTGCGCCAAGGTCGCCGGAGTCCAGCCGCACCCCGAGCGGCCCGCTCAGCCCCAGCTCGCCGATCACCTTGATCGCGGCGCGGACGCCGCCGAGGGTGTCGTAGGTGTCGACCAGGAATGTGGTCGGGCCGGGGAAATCCTCGGCGAAGGCACGGAACGCGGCCAGCTCGTCGGCGAACGCCTCCACGTAGGAGTGGGCCATGGTGCCCGAGGCGCGCAGCCCGAAGCGGCGCGCCGCCTCGGTGTTGCTGGTGGCCGCGAACCCGACCAGCGCCGAGCAGCGGGCCACGGCCATGGCGGCGTCGAGGCCCTGGGTGCGCCGGAACGCGAAGTCCACCAGCTCCGCACCACCCGCGGCGAGGCGGCAGCGGGCCGCCTTGGAGGCCACCGCCGTGTGGAAGGTGACCTGGTTGAGCAGGGCGGTCTCGACGAGCTGGGCCTCGGCGAGAGGCGCGGTCACCTCCAGCAGCGGCTCCCCGGCGAACACCACCCTGCCCTCCGGCACCGCCCACATCTCCCCGGTGAACCGCAGCCGCCGCAGTGCCTCGACGGTCGCCCTGTCGAAGTCGAGCGTGCCCGCAAGCCAGGCCAGCTCGCCCTCGTCAAAGGAGAACCCCTGCAGGAAGGACAGGGAGTCCTCGAGGCCGGCCGCGACCAGGAACCCACGATCCGGCGGCAGGTCGCGCACGAACAGGCTGAAGGTCGCCGGTCCGGTCATCTGCCGGCGCAGGTAGCTGGCGGCCATATTCAGCTCGTACAGGTCTGTGACCAGCCCACCGGTCATCTTCCGCACCCTCACCCCGTGGTCGGCGATCCGTCCCGCCGCAGCCTGCGCCAGAAGCCCTCCGGCCGTCCACCATAGGCGACGGCAGGACCCGGTGACGGCCGCCGGCTCGTCGCCGGACGCTTACACTGGCGCGACCAGGGCCGTGGGCCGCCCCCACCCGAAAGCGGTGCTCACCGTGGGATCAGGAGGACCAGAGCCAGATGAGCTGCCGCCGGCGAGGCGGGTCACGCTCCGTGACGGCACTCGTATCCTGGTGCGCCCGATCCTCCCCGGGGACAAGGACCGCCTGCGCGAGGGGCTCGCCCGGCTGTCGCCGTCGTCCCGCTACCGGCGCTTCATGACCACGCAGGACGCCCTGAGCGACAAGCAGTTGCGCCACCTCACCGAGATCGACTACCGCGACCACATGGCATGGGTCGCCCTCGACCCCGCCCAACCGCGCCAGCCGGGCCTTGGCGTCGCACGCTACATCCGCCTGGCCGAGGAACCGACGACCGCTGAGGCGGCGGTCACGGTACTGGACGAGCACCAGGGCAGAGGGATCGGGACGATCCTGCTGGAGGCCCTCGCCGGGTCGGCACGCGCGCACGGCATCCACCGCTTCCGTGGCTATGTCCTTGCCGAGAACATCCCAATGGTGGAGATCCTGCAGGGCCTTGGGGCCACGGTGGCGCACGAGGGGTCGCTGCTGCGCGTGGACGTCCCCATCCCGCCGAGCCCGGAGGAGCTGCCGGACACCCCGACCGGACGGGTGTTCAAGTCCCTGGCCCGGCGCGAGCTGCCTCCGTTCGGGCTGCGCTACGTCGCCGTGCCCCCGCCTGCCGACGACGCCCCTCCGCCCTGACCCACCGTGCGCCGGGCGCCAAGGGGCGGCGGCGCCGCCGGGTGCTCGATGCGGACCCGGGCGTCGACGATCACCGCGCCGGCGGGGCCGACGATCACCGGGTTGCAGTCCAGCTCCGCCACCTCGGGATGCTCGTCGACCAGAGCGCCCACGCGCAGCACGACGTCCTCGAGGGCGGCCACGTCGGCCTTGGGCGCGCCACGGTAGCCGTCCAGCAGCGGGAAGGTGGCAAGCGAGCGGACCATTTGCCGCACGTCCAGGTCGGTCAGGGGCGTGATGCGCACGGCCACGTCGTTGAGCAGCTCGACGGCGGTCCCACCGGCGCCGCAGGCCACCACGGGGCCGAACGAGGGGTCGTGCACTACGCCGACCAGCAGCTCGACCCCCGGCTCGGCCATCCGCTGGACCAGGAACGCGCTGGCCTGGTGGCCGGTGACCGCGACCTCCCCGGCCATCTCGCGGGCGGCCCGCACCACCGCGTCCGCGCCGCTGAGCCCCAGGCGGACCGCGCCGGCCTCAGTCTTGTGCACCAGCCCCGGCGCGACCGCCTTGACCGCGACCGCCCCGCCCAGCTCCGCAGCGGCCGCCCCGGCCGCCTCCGGGGTGCCGGCCAGGCGCCAGGGGGCCATCGGCAGCCCGTAGCAGCCGAGCAGCCTGGCGACCTCGTCGGGCCCGAGCCAGCGTGGCAAGGTGCCCGCCGCCAGGGCGGTGGCCAGCACCGCGGCCGCCTCGTCGCGGCGCGCGTCGGCAAGCTCCGGCACCTTGCCCTCGGGTGCGCCCCGCCATTCGCCGTAGCCTGCCGTCCGGGCCAGCGCGCGGGCGGCGTCCTCCGGAAACGCGTAGGAGGGCACCGCGCGCCTGGTGCCGCGCAGCTCGAGCGGGCCGCCGGCGGCCGACATCACCACCGCCAGCACCGGCACCTGGGCCGGCGCCGCCTCGGCGGCCTCGCGGATCGCCCCGGCCACCTCCGCCAGGTCGGTCGCCAGGGGCGGGATGAAGATCGCGATCACCGCGTCGACCTCGCCGGAGCTGGCCACCAGCTCGACCGCCCGCCGGTGGTGGGCCGCCGGCGCGGCGGCGAGCAGGTCGACCGGGTTGGCCGTGGACGCCTCGGGAGGCAGGAACTCCGCCAGCCCGGCCCGCAGCCGCTCCGATAGCTGCGCCACCTCCAGCCCGCCGGCCTCGCAGGCGTCGGCGCACATGATCCCCGGGCCGCCGGCGTTGGTGACGATCCCCACCCGCCGGCCCCGCGGCGGCGGCTGGCTGGCCAGCAGCCTGGCCACGTCGAACAGCTCCGACAGGGTGTCGGTGCGGATCACCCCGGCCTGGCCGAACAGCGCCTCCACGGTCACGTCGGATGCCGCCAGCAGCGCCCCGGTATGCGAGCCGGTGGCGCGAGCGCCCGCCACCGAGCGGCCGCTCTTGACCGCGATGATCGGCTTGGTCCGGCCCAGCCGGCGGGCGATGCGGGCGAATTTGCGTGGGTTGCCGAACGACTCGAGGTACAGCAGGACCAGGTCCGTGCTCGGGTCCTCACCCCAGTAGCCGAGCAGGTCGTTGCCGGAGATGTCAGCCTTGTTCCCCACCGAGACGAAGCTGGACAGTCCCAGCCCGAGCTGGTTGGCGTAGTCGACGATCGCCAGGCCCAGCGCGCCGCTCTGCGACAGGAACCCCACCCGGCCGCTGACCGGGACCGCCGGGCCGAAGGTGGCGTCCAGGCGCACCGCCGGGTCGGTGTTGATCACCCCCAGGCAGTTCGGCCCGATCAGGCGCATGCCCGCCTCGCGGCAGACCCCGAGCAGCTCCCGCTGCCGCTCGGTCCCCTGCGGCCCGGTCTCGGCAAAGCCGGCCGAGACCACCACCAGCGCGCGCACGCCCTTCGCGGCGCACTCCCGCGCGACACCGACCACCGCGGCCGCCGGCACCGCCACGACGGCCAGGTCGACCGGGCCGGGCACGTCCAGCACCGAGCGGTAGGCGAGCACCGACTGGACCACCTCGGCGCCGGGATTGACCGGGTAGACGGGGCCGTTGAAGCCACCGGCGAGCAGGTTGTGGAACAGCTCGCCGCCGACCGTGCCCCGCCGGCGCGACGCGCCGACCACCGCCACCGAGCGGGGCGCGAGCACGGTGCGCAGAGCCGCCACGGCAGCGAGCTGCTCGCGGCGCTCGAACCGCTCCAGCGCGGCGGGCGACAGCGAGGTCGGCAGCTCCGCCCTCACAACGCCCGGCAACGACCGCACCGTCAGCGGCACCCCGCTGTCGCGCAGGACCTGCAGCATCTGGTGGTTCTGCGGCAGCACCTCGGCGGCGAGCACCGCCACGCCGGCGGCGTGCGCGGCCTCGGCAAGCTGGCCGAGCATGATGGTGCCAAGACCGCGGCCCTGGAACGCGTCGGCGATGGCCAGCCCGATCTCGGCCTTGTCGGGACGGTCGCTCAGCCGCTCCCAGCCGGCGTGCGCGACCAGCCGCTGGTCCGGTCCGGCCACGGCGACCAGGCCGAAGCGACGGTCGTAGTCCACCTCGGTCGCCCAGCGCACCACGCTGCCCGTATCGAAGGCGCCGGAGAAGAACCGCAGCCACCTGGACTCGTCCGACAGCCCCTCGAACAAGGCGCGGACGCCCGCGGCGTCCTCCGACCGGACCGGACGGACGTGGACCGTCGATCCGTCCCGCAGGACCACGTCGCCCTCCCGGTGCGCCGGGTAGCCCTCTGCAGCCGTCATCGCACCCTCCCTTCGCGGCCGCCATGCTAGTGCAGCGGGAGCCAACCATCGCCGATCTGGGTGCTGCCCGCCGCGCGTGGCGACCTCCCCCCACCCGCGGCAAGGGGGGCTGGTGGTCCACAACGAGCCGGTGGTCCCGCCGCTGTCGGCCCTGGGCGGCCCGTACCCTGGTCCTCTGACACCGTAGGACACAACACCGGAGGAAGCATGACCGGATTGGAGAGGTGGGCCGGGTTCCTGCTTGGCCTGGTGATCGTCGGCGCAACGTTCAGCAGCGTCGTCGGCAGCATCGTGCTGCCCAAGGGCGTGCACTCGCTCATCTCCTACTCGGTCTGGCGTGTGATCAAGCAGCCGTTCATGGCCGCCGCCGACCGGATGCGGCGCTACGAGTCCAAGGACCGCCTGCTCGGCCTGCTCGGTCCGCTGTCGCTACTCGCCCTGCTCGGCGCCTGGCTCCTGCTCTTCCTCCTCGGCTACGCGCTGCTGTTCCTGTCGCTGACCGGCGACGGCTTCATGACCGCGCTCCGCCTGGCCGGCTCGTCGCTGTTCACCCTCGGCGTGGCCTCCTCCCCCAGGCAGGGCGCCACCGTGGTGACGTTCGTCGCCGCGGCCACCGGCCTGGTCGTGGTCGCCCTCCAGATCGGCTACCTGCCCACCATCTACGGCGCCTACAACCGCCGGGAAACCCTGGTCAACATGCTCGAGAGCCGCGCCGGGGAGCCCGCCTGGGGGGTCGAGCTGCTCGCCCGCGAGCAGCTCATCGGGAGCCTGGACTCGCTCGGGCCGTTCTTCAACGACTGGGAGCGGTGGGCCGCCGACCTCACCGAGAGCCACGTGAACTACCCGTGGCTGATGTCCTTCCGCTCGCCGTATCCGCTGCGCTCGTGGGTGGTCAGCCTGCTCGCGGTGCTGGACGCCGCCGCTCTGTACCTCGCGCTCGTCCCGAGCCGGGCGCCGTCGGCGGCCCGGCATTGCTTGCGCACCGGTTTCCTCGGGCTGCGGGCCTGGCCGGCGTCTACAGGATCGAGCTACCCGCCGACCCCCGGCCCGACGCGCCGATCGCGCTCACCTACGAGGAGTTCGAGGACGGGCTCGACCGCCTGCAGGCCGTCGGCTTCCCGATGGAGCGGTCCCGGGAGGAGGCCTGGCGGCACTTCCGCGGCTGGCGGGTGAACTACGAGACAGCCGCCTACCTGCTCGCCGACAAGCTGGTGGCGGTGCCGGCGCCCTGGTCG
>WNGB01016305.1_pt1 | contig 12689 bp, 17 predicted proteins | sample 5400681 | NCBI WGS metagenome assembly WNGB01 (sample SAMN13153367, study PRJNA577476) | soil metagenome | isolation source: 115 cm soil or saprolite under grassland replicate 2 | place: USA:California | collected 2016-06-15 | reverse complement strand
GTCCAGATTAAGCAAAACAGATCTTGTAAACCATCATTCGGAAGAAGTTGTTAGAGTTATACATACAGGTTACTGGTTTAGACGATTAAAGCAGTCTCTGTTTTAGAACCACGTTCCGCCAGTCCAGCATATGGCCATAGGCCTCGCCCGTCACTTGGGCGATGAGCGCCGGCTTCGTCATCTGGTGCCTCCTGTGGGGTATGGCCAACTTGACGAAACCTATTATACCTCTATGACTCCACCATCTCCCCCTCGCCCATTCGTCATCCTTTTGTCACGAACGCGTGTTCGTCGTAGCTTCTGCGCTATGCTATTCTCTGCCTCCCTGATACGACGGAGGAAACGATGCGCGAGCTACAGCGGCAGATCATCGGCGATCGGCGGGTGACGCTGCACGAATGCGACGACGATTGGTATGCGGTGACGATTGAAGTCCGCGGCCCAAAGGGATCATGGGAGGATATCAGTCTGCGCGCCGATCAAGCATTGGCCCTTCATGCCGCCAGCCGCCGGTATCGCCAGCGCGTGGCCGAGCAGCAGCTGCGGGCGACAATCAACATATGAGCCACGCGTGTGACGAAGCCGCGCTGCGGGATGCCGCGCACGATGCGTTTCTGGCCTGCTGGCGGGGTGTGGAGAGCGATAAAGCCAATCCCGTCGTGCGCGTGACGAGCAGGTGGGTGATCGGGTCCATCGTGCGACTGCTTTCCACCTAAGACAAGGTTCTTGAGCACGTTCCACTGTTTGCGTTCCAGGCCGCAGATCACAGGTCGCAGGTGGCCTCATCGTGCGCCATGCGCCATGCGCCAAACGGTACACTTGTTAGCGCGATCGTGATACCGAATCCGCTTGAGAACTTCAACGGCGTCTCCGTGACTGACGTATTGAGGCGCTTGGGCTATGGTCCTGATCGTGAAGCCGTAACATTCCGCGCGATGGTTATCTCCGGCGGCTGACGCAGGGTCTGATACACCACGCAGTAGCGCTCCGTGAGCCGCATGAGCGTCGCGAGTTGCTCGTCGGTCGCATCGGTCGTCAGATCGAAGGCGAGGCGAATACGCTGAAACCCGACTGGGACATCCTTGGACACCCCCAACGTGCCACGAAAATCCAGGTCGCCTTCGGCGCGAACGATCCCGGCGTGAATCTCGATCCCAAGGGCCGTCGCCACGGCGTTCAACGTCACTCCGGCGCACGCCGCAAGGGCCTCAAGGAGCATATCGCCAGAGCAGGCTGCCAACCCACTCCCACCGGTGGCCGGATGTAAGCCGGCTTCGACCAGCGCCTTACCCGTTTCGACGTTGCAGGTGATGCCCTCCCCAATGCGACCTTGCGCCTTGAGTGTGACCAGTGCCGCCTCAGGTTGTTCCCGATAGCGTTCTTTCAACGGTGTCTGTGCTGCTCGGAGTTCTTCTGCTTTCATGGTACCTCCCTGTGGCCCTTCTGTTTGCCGCTTACGGGCCGGTGCGAAAGCCGCGCCGCTGGTGAGTACAGAACGGGAACGAACACGATGCATCTATTGGAGGCACGGCGCGCAATCTCGACGGTCAGCCTTTTGTCTACTGCTCTCTTGCCGCATCTCTCGTACCCGCGCCTGATACGTCTCGGCATCAACGGCGCTGACAATCTCGGCAATCACATTCAGCGGTAGCTCTGCCGCGCGCTTGAAGTTGATGCAACTCTTCCCGCCCTTGAGCTTTTTGCCGCTCGTGTCGAGTTTTGCCTTGAGATTGGGAAGACATAGATCGGCATGAGATAGAGGCTAATGTACTGTTTCTGGTTCGCCAGCGCCACATACCAGTCATCGACGGCCATGAACGTGAGAAACTTCGGACCAATCGCCTCGATATAGCCAGCGGGTATATGCTCCCGCACAAGCTGCCAGACCCGCTCGACCTCCGCATGGCGCTCAGGCGGCAAGGTGGCGAGGTATTATTCAAATCTATTCAAATGACATTGGCTCGGGCATGACGATCCACTGGCATGTGGGGCATGGCAGGTTTACTATCGGGATTATCTCCGTGCTACAACGTAGGCTGCATTGATCCCGATTGTACCATGGTTGTCGTGAGATGCCAGAAGGAAAGCGCGCGAGTTATATACTTGCGCTGTGTGCTTCATTGGCCACCTCGATGAGGTTGCCGTCGGGGTCGCGAACATACACCGATACAATTGGACCGGTTGCGCTGGTGCGCTGGACGGGGCCTGCGAGGATCGCAACGCCACACGCGTTCACATGCGCAATAACGTCGGGCAGGGCAATCTGAGTGATAAAGCAGAGGTCAGCCGAGCCCGGCACCGGGTGCGCCGCTTTCGGCTCAAACTCCTTGTCTGCCTCATGTAGATTAATTTTCTGCGCTCCAAAGGCAAGCGCTCGCCGCCCATCGCCAAACGTGACGACCGTCATGCCAAGCACCCGCGTGTAAAACGCGCAGGTGGCCTCGATGCTCTTGACGGTCAACACGAGATGGTCAAGCTGATCGACATACATCGCACATTCCTCCTTCACCCCATCGCCTGATCTCCATCAATCCGCACCGGTTCGCCGTTTCCGATAGCATAACATAACAATCTTGTCATATTCCCCTTCCCAATGCCTTGCGCGGCACGAACTCTGCTTTATGAAACGTTCGATCGATCACAAGACATCATCGAACGAATGGAAGGACGCTATGGCTCCGGACAAACGTGCAGCGCTGGAAACACAGATAAGCGCCCTGGATCACGACACCGCACAGCGGGTTGTGCGTTTGGTCTTCGAATGCAGCGCCAGTCTCGACTTAGCCCTCCTGGCGATACAGGATGCCGATCGTGCGGCGCGTGGTCATCAGGCGAAGCGGCCCAACAGTAGGCTTGCACGCGTACTGTCATTCATTGGGGCGAGATGATCAGCGCCGGCAGGGCGAAGATGAAGGGCGTGCAGAGGATCGATTGTGTGCTCGTAGAACGCACAGCAGCGCCGCAGCGAGGCAACAGGCGCTTTCTTTTGCCAGTAACCGGCTCTGTCCGATGCGCACACGTTTATCTCGTGCCCTCGTCGGCTCCAAACAACGCCGCGTAATCAGCCCGACGGCGCTTCGCCATGGCAACGATCTGAACCCTCGGCGTTTGCAGTAGCTCGAACAGCGAGACAGCCGGCGGTGTGACGCCGAAGGCGATGGTAGCGGACACGAACGTCCGCGCGATCGAACGAAAGAACACTGTCATTGGCAACACTCCTTCCACTGGAAGGGACATGGTACCAGCAAAAGGGCGTGTGCGTAGGGGCAGGTAGCCGTTGTTGTCCAGCAGATCGTCACCGGTTCAGGGCGGCCTTCATGCGGGACGCGGTGCAGTGGCCTGCGTGATCAGGTTATGGCTTTGGCGGGACGGGGTACGCAGCAGCTGGTCCGCCGCGCGGAGATGGACAAGGCATAGAACCTGCTACTCGCTTGTCATCGCCGCCACGCCCCAGGATACTGATGAAAAGAGGTACAGCGAATGACAATGGCCAATAATCACCATGGCGGCGTAGCACCACATGCTGGCGCGGGCGGTGAACAATCCGGCGAATGAGGGCGTGGGGTTGAGGCAGTCGGTAGTTGTGTGAGGCTGTCACTTTACACACGTGCCTGCGCACACGCCTGCTCACGGCCATCATCGCGCGCTGGCAGGCCGGTGAACGAGCTATCACCAGTCACGACCTCTATGCTCAATTGCAGGAAGCCGGCGAAGTGATCCCGGCGGGGGCGATGGCGGTCGTGTTTGACAATCTGCGGATGCTTAAGCTAATCGGCGGGCCGCTCCCGGAAAACGCTATCGCGATCCGTATCCACGGCGATACACGTATAACGTGGGTGCACCCACGTTTGCTTGCGGAGCCGACTGAGTCATAGGCTCCGCCGAACGACCCGTCTGGTCGCAGATTACCACGGAGCTGTATGCGAGTACAGGGAGATCGTGAGATACCTGTCGAAAGTATAGCCACACTTGCGGTACATTCGAGGGCCGATGGCACACACGCTGTCGGCCCTTCCTCGTGCTCGCTTTCTGCCTTGCCAGCATCCCTAAATGCGGTACGCGATTGCGGCGTGCGGTATGCTCTGCCTGTCGGAACCGCTATTCGCTGCGTTCAACCTCGTTTCGTACAGCACATAGCAGCCGCGGTTGTTCCAGATCGGTGAGGTAGTGCTGCCAGCGCGCGACGTGCTCCGTGCAATGCGCCACTTTGTGGCGGGCGTACGCCTGCGCAACCGCGCTGTCGCTGTGGTGCACCCACCGCTGCCAATGCTGCACGGCGGTCTGCCACGCGTCCAGTTGTTGCGTTGCATAGGCGACTCGCGCTTGGTATGCGATGGCATCGAGGAGTTCTTCGTCACTGTTCATAATGGATCACCTTCCACGCGCCCGCGCGTACCACCTGCATCGCGATGCATATGATGGATGGTGCATGGCGGGGTTCGTCCGGATTGGCAAGACCATGCGGGAACGCGGTAGGATGGGGAAGCGTGGTTCCTGCGGTTGCACTCTACACCCCGCGCGGGTCGTCGGAAGGAAAGAAGTCGATCGCTAGCGAGAAGATGTCTTCACTCTTCATGTTCGGCTGTCACCAAAACACCAGTACCGCTCCTCTCTGCCGGCGCTCCGATTCATTAAAGCCTGCACGTTTGGCCTGCGCGCACTTGAACACCGCACAGGATGGGCATTGCGCACGATGACACGTCAGGATGCCAGGAAATCGGCAAGTAACCGCGCGAGCTGTTGGATCGTGAACGGCTTTTCGAGAAAACGGGTCGCCCCCGCCTCCATCGCGGCTTGCTCGGTATGGGGGTAGCCTGACATCGCGATGATCGGCACCGTACTGTGGCGTGATCGGAGGAGACGGATGAGGGTGATGCCGTCCATCAGCGGCATATTGCAATCCGTGATGAGCAGGTCAGCGCCGTTTTGCACATAGGCGTGGAGCGCGGCGTGTCCGCTGTCCACCGCGGTGACGGTCGCGGAAGGCTGGATACGACCAAGCACGCGCCGCAGAAAGGTGCGGAGCGTTTCGTCATCATCGGCGAGGATGACATGGCAGGGACGCGACATGGCGGCACCAACCCTTGGAGGCGGTGGTATCGCATGGCAGGGTCACAGCGATAGCCGCACGGTACACCGCTCGCAGCGCCTCCACTAGACCGCTATGGTAGCATATGCGGCTAGCGACCTCGTTGTGATCATGCAATGCGTGGTTGCCGTCTTTCCACCAGCGTTCCCAAAAGCCACGCTTCGGTTGACGCCGAGCCGCCGCTGTACATCGTCCAGCTTTGACGAGCCGTGCGCGTACGTACAGCTTTTTGTGTGCCTCCGTTGAATGCCTCCATGAGCGTCATTGATGCCCCTTCCCTGACGTGCTATACTCCACCATCCTCAAAGACGATCCGCCGCGAAGCGGTATTGGAACGGGTAGCCCGCAGAGCTGTAGAGCGGTGCGCGATGAATTGGCTTTACGATCCACGACAACGTTGTTGGCGGTTGCAGGTTGGCCCCTGGATCGCCACGATTGAGCGTTGGCCGAGTTCCTTTGAATACACCGCACGGTTGGAGTCGAAGCAACCAGTTCAGAGCATCATTGCACCGCATGTCTTTGCGACAATGGACGAGGCGCAGACATGGTGTATCACCACGATCGCGCACCAACGCTTGGTGGGGTAGGAGACAGCCCGCTCAACCAACGTGGAGCTTTTTGACAGCCGTGCTGAACAAGCGCGGCTTTTCGACGTGCGCCGCGATGCCTGCGCCGCCAGCACCCAGTATGTGTGGGAGCTGCCCGTGGTACGCCCGGAGATGACCGCCCACCACTACCATACCGTCTGCTGCCCGGGCTGCGGCGCCCTGGTCACCGCCGACCGACCGTCCGATCTGCCCCCGGCGCCTTTGGCCCCCGCGCCGCCGCGGTCACCGTCCTGCGCGGCGACTACCACCTCAGCGATCGGAACCTGGTCCGCCTGCTGGCGGATTTCTTGGGCTTGCCGATCAGTCTGGGGAGCGTGGTCACCTTGCAGCAGACCGGCAGTGCGGCCCTGGCGCCGGTCTATCGCGCCATCCATACCGCCGTCCAGCAGCAGGACCGCTGCAACATTGACGAAACCGGCTGGAAGGAGGCCGGCAAACGGCGCTGGCGCTGGACCATGGTCACGGCGATCGCCACCTTCTTTTATGTGGCGACCAGCCGCGACGGGCCCGACCTGCGCCACCTCTTAGGGACGGCCTATCGCGGGATTGTGGGGTCGGATCGCCATCGGCCCTACCTGGCGCTGGCGCCGGAGCGGCATCAACTGTGCTGTACCTGCACATCCAACTGAGTGAACACGTAACGCCAAAGTCGCAGCGTTTTGTCATAAGTGACGATCCCGATGTAGGCACCGGTGGCGACGAGAACAACGTAGGCAGCGACGGGAGGAATGAGGCAGCGGGGCGGGACGGAGTACCATTTAGCAATGCCATCACTACCTGTTGAGGTAGTGTCACCGTCGAACTCCGTACAATTCTTTACAGCGACGGGCCACGCTATGGCTTCAAGTCTAACCTAAAAGAGATCGTTTGTCAACAGTCCTGATAGTCGATCAGGTTTTGTAATTCTTTCCAACTCCGCTCGTCGTCCAGCGCCGCGACGTATTCATGCCAGCGGCCGAGCGGCACGAGCGGGCCCACGAACACGGCCACCTGGCTGGCGAGGAATCCGAGCGGGGCGATCGCGTCCAGCGCCAGGCGCGCCGGCGCGATCAGGCGGCGACGCGCGATCGCTTCGGCGATGTTTTGTAGAATCTGGACGCGCTGGTCGGCATTCATGGCGACGGATGTTTCATTTCAATGTGGCAGCCGCATGAAACGTGAAGCGTGAATACCCGGTAGTACGCTCCATCGCGCCCTGCAACCTGCACCATGCGACTGGAAGGTTGACACGTCTGCAGTGGTCAATATACACCACTTGCAGAGCAGCGGCAAGTGTCGAAGTGTAGAATCGAGCTATAATACACACCACATTCGACAAAAGACCTTTTCAGATCCCATTTCAACTATGCGAGCAGTCATCCAGCGCGTAAGCGAGGCATCCGTTACAGTAGATGGCCAGGTCGTCGGCCGGATCGGGCGCGGCCTGCTGGTGCTGCTGGGCGTCGGCAGAGGAGATGGGCAACATGAGGTGGCCTTTCTCGCCGATAAGATCGCGAATATGCGTATCTTCCCCGACGATCAGGGCCGCTTCGATCGCTCCGTGCTGGACGCCGGCGGAGGGGTGCTGGTGGTCTCGCAGTTCACGCTGTACGCCGACACACGGCGCGGGCGGCGGCCGGGCTTTTCCGATGCGGCCCTCCCCGAGACCGCGGCGCCGCTCGTGGATGCCTTCGTCGAGGCGCTGCGCGGACGCGGCCTGGCGGTTGCCTATGGCGTGTTCGGCGCGCATATGCTGGTCGATCTTCAAAACGACGGGCCAGTGACGATCGTCCTCGACAGCGCGACGTTTCAAGAGCCGCGCAGCGCACACTGATCCGCAGCCGCCGATATTGACGCGGCCCCGGCATCCCGCTATACTCTCAGCGTCCATATCAGCTGTGGAGCATCGCCGTGTACCCGCAGATCTACCTTGGCCATACGCCGGGCACAGGCGCCGAGCGGCGGGCGCTGCGCGCGCTGGCGATCGACCTGGGGGCACGCATCCAGGCCGGGCGCGCCCAGGAGCCGACCACGCTGCTGCTGCATTTCTCCGCCGGCGCTGGGCCTGCGCAGGCGATCGACCTGCTGCTGCTGCGACCGAACGCCGTGATCGTCGGCGCGCTCCGCGCGTACCACGGGCCGATCGTGGCGCTGCCCGGCGCGCGCTGGACCTACCGCGACGGCGAGCCGATCCGCGAGGCCCGCGACCGCACGCCCATCCAGCACGTCCGCCTCCAGCGCGACGCAGTGCGCGACCGGCTCGACCAGGCCGCCGCGGGTGTGCTCGACCCTTCATCCGGCTCAGCGCCGGGCGCGTTCGAGCGCACGATCGGCGCGCTGATCTGCGTGCCCTCCACCCACCCAGAGTCGCGGATCTCGCTGGACGTGAACGACCACCGCCAGCAGCTGAAGGTGCTCGGGCTGGACGAGCTGCCCGCGCTGGCGGCGATGGTCCGCACCGGCGCGCGGCTCTCCGAGCAAGCCATGCGGACGATCGCGGCAGAGGTGTTTGCGGGCCGCCTGTGGCACGACGGCACGCGCTTCCTGTTCGACCTGGCGCCGGCGCGCTTTCAGCTGCGGGTGCTCGCCGACCCTTCGTCGGGCCAGGGGCAGAGCGGCGCGCGCGGCGAGCGGGTGCTGCCGCTGATGGAGGGCGAAACCGTGATGGGGCGGCGGCGCGCCCCGCAGCAGGGTGAGTACCGGCTGACGCTCGGCGGCGACGAACTGATCTCTGGCGACCACGCGCTGATCGCCTACGACGACGGCGAGCGTGTGGCGCTGCGCGATATCAGCAAGAACGGCACCTGGATGACGCCGCCGGGCGGGACCGAGGAGCGCGTGCGCGGCGAGCGCGTGATCGTCGCCGGAACGCTGCTGCGGATGGGGATGACCCGGATGCAGCTGGAGCGGGCCGAAGCCCACACCAGCCAGCAGCCAGGCGGCTAACTGAATGTCTGGGATTGAAACCGCCCCTTCGCGCCGGAGACCGTCAGGTCGAGAACAGCTCCAGAGCAGCGATCGAGGGCGCGAAGAAGTACCCGCCCCCCGTAGGGATCACCCAGTCGATGTGTGTGCTTATCACCTCGCGATGCACGATCCCATTCTTCGTGAAAGTGATCGTGAACTTCCGCTCGCGCTCGGCCCCCGGCATGTTGTCCTGGCCAATAATCAGGTCGTGTCCGGCCTGCAACTCCTTAAAGTCCGGATTATTCACCCACTGCCTCAGAATAAACTCAAACTGCTCGACGATCGAGGTCTGGTACGCCAGGAAGACGAGCCCACGCTCGCCAAAATCCAGAAAGGGGAACTGGCGTAGCGGCTCGCCGAAGGGGATCCCGCGCCGCAAGATACGATGGGTCTGGGTCGTGACCTCGCGCGTCGTGGGCAGCGTGCCGGACGTGTCGTCGCGCGGGTAGCCTTTGCGAATATGGCCCGCAAACGGGCAGATCTCGCCGTCGGGATCGCCTTCAGACGGCGGGAACAGGGCAGGTGGTTGAGCGTTCGGTATCTCGTCGGTGCAGTCGATCGCGCTCTGCCTTTGCTGGGGAAAAATCCGGGGCGTCTCCTCTACGAACTCAAAGTTATTGTTGGCGCATTCGTCGTCGGCCAGCGCGCGGTCGTCGGCCTCCGGAGCGCGGAGGATCGGCGCTCCGCTGGCCCAGCGGCCGACCAGCTTCGCGCCGAGAAACTCGCGGGAGAGCCCTAATTGAAGCGCCGTCTGGCGCACAAAGTCGCGAAAGGCCTGCACGTCCTGCCGCAGCCGCCGGAAGACCAGGAAGGAGCTGTCCTTCGCCCACGGCGGCCCCGCCTCGGAAATCGGCCCCGGCTCCGTGATATCCGCACTGTTCGGATCCTGGCCGGGATACCCGAACACAAACTCGCCCGGCCACAGGAGGTCTTGGCCGGGCTTGCCCTGATCGCGATCGTTGGGGTTTTGCCGAAAGGTCAGGACATCGGTGGGATTGTCGGAGATCCGCCCGCGCATGCCCGGCTGTGACACCCCATCAAGAAAGCCAAAATGCTCGTGCCCGGTCAGCGGCTGCGGCAGCGTCGCGCCCTGCTGCTTGAAGATCACCACGGCGCCCGCCGGCGCTCCGCCTGGGGTACAGGCTGTGCTCGATCCGGGCGACCTCGGCGAACAGGTCGTCGCGATCGTCGCTCTCGACGATCAGCACGACGTCGGCCTCGTCGCCGGGGCCGCCGATCAGCCAGTTCTGCGGGTTGCCCTCAGCGTCCGGCTCGGTCGGGTCGCCGAGATCCGCCGATCGCGCCGCTAACCCCTGCTTGAAGGCTTCGTCGGTAAAGGCGGTCGCGTCATCAGTCAGCAGCGTCAGCGCGTGGTACGAAAACGCGATATTGATCCATGTCGCCTCGACCGCGTGGGACTCGCCGCGCCGGGTACGGATGGCCTTGAACAAGCGGTTGAAGGCGAGCACCTCCGCCGCCGTGGCGATGAAGGGGATGAGCGACTCAAGCCAGCGCTTGAAGTCCGGTACAGCGACGATCTTGAGGAACAGCAGGGTCTGAAAGTCTTTATTGAACCCGGCCACAATGTTGCCCTGAATGTTGTCCATCGCGAGCTGCGGCTCGTCAGGTACGGGCGGGCGCGCCGGGTCGGTCTGGTTGACATCCAGGCGCTCCAACGGCGGCGGGGCAGGCGCTTCGCGAGCCGGCACGATAATCATCATGAGCTACCTCCTTGTGTACACGACGACGGCGACCACAATTCTGGTCGTGCCCGGAGTTGCGATGCGATGTAAGACAAGGTATACGAAAATGGCGCTGGCCTTACAGGTGTGGGGCGGGCGCAGCCTGCCCACACCCCTACCACAGGAGGTTGGGTTATTTCGACCGGGGGCGGGAATGTGCGACGAAGCGCGCGCGAGGAACACAAGGTATGTAGTAGAATAGCCCCTCCTATTGTACTCTCTGAGTCAAGTGGAATTGCTGCGAGTGATCGGCGCGTGCCTGCTATAATCGTCTTCTCTTATGGTCCGCCACCGTGAAGTTTTGTCACGTAGTGCGCCTTCTGGTGGTCGCCCAACTCTCGCGGCCTGGCGGCGCCACGACGAGCGCCTCAGCATGAATGTGGTCGACCACCGCGCTCCAGCATGGCAGGCTTTGGTTTGCGATACGGGCGCGCAGCGTCAGCGGGCGAGCTGGCCAGGGGAAGCCCGGAGGGTTCGGCCGGCTCACACGCTGAGTGTACCCTTATCGACAAATCTCGCATGAAAGTTGCAAGACGAGCCCTTGCCGATACAAACCTTTTTGGAGTTATGCGTGGGTCAATACCGCTTCTCCACGCGGTGTCAACAATCTGAATCAGATTCAGTTGAAAAGTGATAATGATTTGGTACGCACCTCGCGCTATAATACTGACCACAGTACATCAACGAAGCCTGACCAGCGGGTGTGTTGATCCTGGTGGTGCGCTTGGACGCCCAGGCCACCAAGGGAGCACGTGGCGTAACCGACCCTGGTAGGTGCGTGACATTCGCGTACTCCGTGCTGTTTGGCGGCACTGGTCGGCTCCAACCTATTCGAAAGGAGATTGAGCGTTCCACACGCTCGCGACGTTCCTCTTCCGGCATCGCTACGCTTCTGGAGCTACCTTCAGTGCAACAACATCTCAGGAGTAAGTTCATGTTCTCACTCAACCGTCGTATCACCCGCTGATGCACATTGGCTTTGCAACCCAAGACCCACGCTCGCACTATTGGATGATTGTGGGCTATGCCGCGCGCGAGCGGGCAGCCGAGTTGGGGGTCGATATCACGACTCTGACGGCCAACGCGCTGGATACGCACGCGCAAATCGCGGCGATCAACGCTTTGGTTGACCAGCGCGTGGACGCGCTCCTGGTCGGGCCAGTGGTAGCTAGGGGTCTCGCGGGCGCTGTCGAACGCGCGCGGGCGGCCCGTATTCCGGTAATCGTCGTCGCCTCGCCGCTGCTTGACTGCATGGTGAACGGTATCGTGCAGTCGAACAATCCGAAAGGCGCCGAGCTGGTCACCGCGTATCTAGTCGCGCAGATCGGCGGCGCCGGCGCGGTCGCCCATCTGATCGGGCCGACCCACCTGCAGGATGCCGTCGATCGCGCGACCGCAATCCGCATGGCGCTGGGCCGGCATCCGGGCGTTCAGATGGTCTTCGAGCAAGAAAGTCCGGACTGGACGCCCGAGTCCGGTGCCGCGTTGATGCGCGCGGCGCTCGACCGTCATCCGGATCTGCGCGCCGTCTGCGTCGCCAACGACACCCTTGCACTTGGCGCGATCGACGCGATTGCGGCGGCCGGGCGCACCGGGCAGATCGTTGTGACGGGCTTCGACGGGACGCCGGAGGCACTGCAGGCGATCCACGAGGGGCGCATGAGCGCGACGGTGCATCAATCGCTGCGCGGGCTCGGCCGCACGGCCGTGGAGCTGGGCTGGCGTGCCGCGCGTGGGGAGGAGGTGCCGTCGCTCACGTTGATCGACGTCGCGCTGGTGACAAGCGCGAACCTGCTCGACGCGACCCTCGATGCGGTCTATATCCTGCCCAACGCGCTGGCCAATGCGGTGGAGCGCGGCGATGCGTTGGTGCGCGCGGCGCGGCTCAAGGATGAGTTCCTCGCGAGCATGAGCCACGAGTTGCGCACGCCGCTCAACACGATCCTCGGGATGGCCGAAACCCTCCAAGAGGGGGTCTTTGGCGCGATCAACGCGGAGCAAACCGATGCGCTGCGCCATATTGACGAGAGCGGGCGCCACCTGCTGGCCCTGATTAACGACGTCCTCGACCTCTCCAAGGTGGAGGCGGGCAAACTCGATCTTAACGTCGAAGACGTCGAGCTGATGGTGGTCGCGCAGGCCAGTCTCCGGCTGATCAGCCAGTTGGCGCGCCAGAAGGATCTGCGCCTCGTCTCGTCGCTTGATAGCACGGTGAGGATGCTCCAGGCCGATGCCCGGCGTCTCAAACAGATGCTGGTCAACTTGCTCTCCAACGCGGTCAAGTTTACCCCTGCGGGCGGCGCG
>WNGB01011347.1_pt1 | contig 12690 bp, 12 predicted proteins | sample 5400681 | NCBI WGS metagenome assembly WNGB01 (sample SAMN13153367, study PRJNA577476) | soil metagenome | isolation source: 115 cm soil or saprolite under grassland replicate 2 | place: USA:California | collected 2016-06-15 | reverse complement strand
ACAGCGCTTCAAATTCTACGAAAGCTTTACCTATTTACCAAAGGTTGGTTGGGTTAAAACCAAGTTTCATCGTCCGCTGGAAGGCAAACCAAAGAATATCACCGTCTCGAAAACCAAGACCGGAAAATACTTTGTATCGATCCAGTGTGAAGTGGAACTGGCTCATCCACCAGCCAAAAGCGGAGAGATTGGAATTGATCTCGGCCTCCAATCCTTCCTGGCCACCTCGGAAGGATGGAAGCAAGGCAATCCCCGTCACTTGCAGAAGGCAGAGAAGAAAGTGAAACGGTTGCAACGTCGTTTCTCTCGCCGCATCAAAGACTCCGTTGGCAGGGAAAAGGCTCGCATCCTGCTTGCCCGCCAGCACGAAAAGGTAGCCAATCAACGCATGGACTTCTTGCATAAGTTGAGCACTAAACTTGTGGATGGTTATGGGTTGATCGGCATGGAGGACTTGAATGTTCATGGCATGGTGCAAGACTTGTAGCAATTGCGGGTACGTTCTGCCTGAACTGCCATTGTCTGTCCGAGAATGGCAATGCCCAGTCTGTGTAACCGTCCACGACCGAGATATAAACTCTGCGACCAACATATTGATTGAAACTAGGGCGGGGATCGCCCGAAGTCACGCCGGTGGAGAGAGTGGAAGACCAGGGAAAACCTGGCAACTCTCGTAGAAGCTGGAAGCCCACTCGCTTTAAGCGGTGGGTAATTCACCGTAGTAAAATATACAGATTATGAAAGCCTCGAACACTGCCATCCCCTTTGAAAAATTCCTTGAGCAGTTGCCGGAAAACTACACAATTGCAGACCGGCAACTGGTTCAGCGCGCTTATCGGGTGGCAGAAGAAGCCCATCACGATCAAAAACGCGCCTCAGGCGAGCCCTACCTTAACCACTGTATTGCCGTCGCCAGCATCCTTGCCGATTTACGTGTCCCGCCTGATGTCGTCGCCGCGGGGCTTTTGCACGATACCGTTGAAGATACGTCCGTTACGCTCAACGACATTCGCCGAGATTTTGGCGATACGATTGCTGTGCTCGTAGATGGCGTCACCAAACTTACCAACCTCCCGCGCGTCTCACGCGGCGACCAGCACGCCAACGGACATGAAGATGAAGAGCAGACTTCAGAGCCTGCCCTGCTTGGCCGGAAACGAGATATCGTCTCCGAGACTCTACGCAAGACCTTCCTTGCGATGGGCGATGATGTACGCGTGGTCTTGATTAAGCTTGCAGATCGTTTGCACAACATGCGTACGCTCGGCTACATGCCTGAACATAAGCGCAAACGCATCGCAAAGCAAACACTAGATATTTTCGCACCTCTCGCAAATCGTTTAGGCATCTGGCAAATCAAGTGGGAACTTGAAGACCTCTCCTTCCGGTACGTCAACCCCGAGAAATATAGAGAGATTGCAGAACAACTTGCTGAACGCCGCCCGGACCGTGAGACGCAACTTGAGGAGATCAAGAAGAATCTCCTCAGTCTGTTAGAACAGAATAATATCAAAGCTGAGATCAGTGGACGTCCCAAGCATATCTACTCGATTTACAAGAAGATGCAAGCGAAGGGAAAACCTTTCGATCTCGTGCGTGATGTTCGCGCGGTAAGGCTGATCGTACCAGATATCCCTTCCTGTTACGCTGCGCTGGGTGTGATTCATACCCACTGGAGACCGATCCCTGGCGAGTTCGATGATTACATTGCCGCACCGAAGGATAATTTTTACCAGTCACTTCATACTGCCGTTATTTACGACGACAAACGCCCAGTTGAGGTACAAATCCGTACGATGGATATGCATCAGAATGCGGAATACGGTATCGCTGCACACTGGCGATATAAGGAAGGGCCTCGCCACGATAAAGCTTATGATCAACGCATCAACTGGCTTCGAAACATGATGGAATGGCGCTCGGATGTGAAAGACGCGTCTGAGTTTGTCGAGTCGATGCGGACGGATGTTTTCCAAGACCGAGTCTACGTCTTTACCCCGCGCGGCGACATCATTGACCTGCCTGCTGGCTCCACGCCAATAGACTTTGCCTATCACGTTCACACCGATATCGGTCACCGCTGCCGCGGTGCGCGAATTAACGGGAAACTGATTCCGCTACATCAAGAGTTGAAAACCGGCGACCAGGTTGAAATCCTGACGGCGAAGCGTGGCGGACCAAGTCGCGACTGGTTGAATGCCAGTCTTGGTCTGGTCAAGACACAGCGCGCCCGCTCGAAAATCAAGGCCTGGTTTAAGAAGCAAGAAGATGAGCAGAATCTTGCTCAGGGACGCGCTACACTTGAGCGTGAAATTCAACGGCTTAGCTTGCCTGAACTTAACTTTGAAAAACTTGCGCGCGATCTCGGCTTTAAAATTCCGGAGGAAATGTTTATCGCGTTGGGATGCGGTGATCTTTCTGTCAGCAAGGTCATCAAACAATTTTCTGAAACCGACGAAAGCGCGGATATCCTTGCAGCATCCACACCCACTACCGAATCCACTTCTACAGATGCGGTTGAAGTGGTTGGGCTAAAAGGTCTGCTTTCTACGATGGCACGTTGTTGCAATCCCATGCCTGGCGACCAGATCGTCGGTTATATCACCCGTGGGCGCGGCGCGACGATCCATCGCCAAGATTGTCCAAATATTCTGAATGTTACCGACCGGGAGCGGCTCCTGCAAGTAGGTTGGGGACATGTCGAACGCACTTTCCCCATTCCTGTACAAATTACTGCTTATGATCGGCAGGGCTTGATGGGAGATATTTCGAATCTATTGAGCGATGAGGGTGTGAATATCGCAGATGTGTCTGTGAATGTTAATCGTAGCTTCGCAGATATGCATCTTGTCGTCGAAGTGAAAGATCTTACACAACTCAGTCGCATCCTCACACGAATCGAAAATCTTCCTAATGTGATGGAAGCGCACCGGACAAATCCAGGATAGTTCCTCACCCATTCCCACCCGTCCTCCCCTTCCCTCTCCCAAATTGGGAGAGGGAAGGGGAGGTGTCCCAAAGGGGGCGGAGGGGTTAGGTGAGGGTCGGTGGTATAATCTCGCCGCTTCAAGCCATGCTCTCAGTCGCTGAAGCGCGTGAGCGCATCCTCTCCCATTTTCAGCCTGTCGCAACAGAATCACTTCCACTGGTTGCGTGTTCAAACCGTGTGCTTGCAGCGGACATCACCGCGGCGACTGATCTCCCTCTCTTTGATAATTCCTCTATGGATGGATTCGCCATCCTCAGCGCGGATACAAAACCCGCAGCGGCCGATTCACGCGTGACCCTGCGCGTGGTCGCCGATGTACCGGCAGGTTCCTACCCAAAACTGACTCTCAAGAAAGGCGAAGCTGCGCGCATTACTACCGGTGCGCAAATCCCCGCTGGGGCAGACGCAGTCATCCCGGTTGAAGATACCGATTTCAATTATCACCAAGCCGGTACGCCCATTCCTGAAACGATTTCTTTTTCGCGGCAAGTAAAAGTGGGAGAAAACATCCGTCCTCATGGCACGGACATACACGCAGGCGACGTAGTCTTACTCAAAGGCCACGTGCTTAGGCCACAGGATTTAGGTTTGCTTGCAATGCTGGGTGTTGCGAATGTCGAAGTTTATAAAAAGCCGCGCGTCGCTCTGTTCTCCTCCGGTGATGAATTGCTCGAAGTGGATGCATCACTCGAACCAGGCAAGATACGCGATTCGAATTCGTACACTCTCGCCGCCTTGATCGAATCCACAGGCGCGGAGCTAGTTCGCTTGGGTGTGGCCAAAGATACGCGCAAGGATGTGGAAGCATTGCTCGAAAAAGCTGTCACAGAAAATGCGGATTTAATCTTATCGTCCGCCGGGGTGAGTGTGGGGGCATTTGACTTTGTAAAGGAAGTGATCGAATCCAATGGCAAACTGGACTTCTGGCGTGTGAACATGAGGCCAGGCAAGCCGCTCGCATTCGGAGAATACCGCGGCATCAACTTCATCGGGTTGCCCGGAAATCCCGTCTCAGCCTTCGTCGGGTTTGAGGTTTTTGTGCGCAGTGCTATTGGAAAATTGAACGGTAAATTTAACGAAAGTAGAGTGAAAGTCCGGGTAAGATGCGAAGAACAAATCGAGTCTGATGGACGTGAAAGTTATCTGCGCGCGCAAGTCCGCGAGGCAGAAGGCGTCCTGTACGCAAAATTGACCGGCCACCAGGGATCGGGAAATTTGTTGTCACTCGTCCAAGCGAACGCTTTACTTATTATCCCCGCGGGTGTAAAATGCGTGCCTGCTGCTCAGGAAGTAGAAGCGTGGATATTATGAGGAATTATGGATAAATGGCTTTACCGACTTTCAGTGGCGTTTGTGATCGTCGGCGTGCTGGTCTCGATCTACATGACCATTTACAAATTAACAGATAATAATGCGATGTGCCTAGGCTCTGGCAATTGTTCCGTTGTGAACGCCAGCCGTTATGCGGAAGTAAATGGCATTCCTGTGGCAGCTATTGGCGTATTAGGATACGCAGCAATTTTGGCCGTGCTTTATATGGAAACCAAGAACGGCTATTTTAAACAGAATGGCACTCTCTTGGTCTTTGGTCTTGCGCTTACTGGTTTTCTATTTACATTGTGGCTCATTTATGTAGAGATCGTGTTACTGAAAGCTCTGTGCCCGTTTTGTGTAACTTCTCAGGTCGCAATGACCATAATCTTCATCATCGCTGTCATTCGCCTGATCAGACAGCCCCAAGCATAGGAGGAGCAAAATGCCTAGAATAAAGTGTCATTACGCAGATTGTGTTTTTCTCGACGAGGGTTATTGTTCGGCCGCGGCAGTTGAAATCGACCCTGATTCCGGTTGCAATACCTATTCCCCATCTGAAGAAGCTGCCGTTGAAGACGAGTGGGACGAGGAAGAAGACGCGGAAGAATGGGAGGATGATGACATGGACGATGAGGACGAGGAGTGGCTCGAAGACGAAGATGAATTTTAACGCATCTTTCTACCCGAAAATTGATTCAAGTAAATGGGCCTTCTCAAAATGAGGAGGCTTTTTACTTATTTGACGGACTCGGACTCAATGTCTCCCGACGTTGGATTTTACTCAGCGCAAATGCAGGCCCTACAGAGGGGCTCACCTGCACTGCGTCCGTCTCGCCCCATCGGGCTCCCGGCCCGAACGGGGTGCAAGTGTAGCGAAGACGTTTGACTCCCATTCAGATTGTCGTAAATCGATATAACAACACTCCTGCAGCAACCGCGAGGTTCAGCGAGCTCACCCTCCCGCGCATTGGCAGTGCAACAGTCACATCGCAGATGGAGGTTTGCTCAGGAGAGAGTCCCTTTTGCTCACTGCCCAAAAGTAATATCCATGGTTCTTTCGGAATGAGCGTGTAATAGTCCACGTCACCATGTGCGGATGTGCCGATTAGCTGATAATGTCCCTTACGTGCCCATGTTTTAAATTCATCAAATGATGCCTGGACAATGGGCTTCCAGAATAACGTGCCCATGCTAGCACGAACTGCAGTTGGATGAAAAAGCTCCACTCCGCCATCGAGCAAAAAGAGCGCGTCCCCGTCGACGGCATCAAGGGTGCGAAGAATCGTCCCTACATTGCCCGGATCCTGTGGAGAGACGATCGCTACAGCTCGGCGAACTGATTTGAGCTCGCTGAATTTTGTTTGCTTTTGGTGGACAATCCCAAGAATCCCCTGTGGGTTCTCTTTATCAGCCAGAGATTCCATCACTTGCGCGGATACAGGTTGAACCTTGAGTTTGAGGCGGGAGGTTTCTTTGAGCAGATCTTTGGCATAGGGGCTGGTTAACAACTCGGGGGCATAAAGAATCGTATCCACGTTCCATCTAGCTTCAATGACCTCACCTATATGATGGATCCCCTCTACAAGAAATAGTCCGGTCTGAGTACGAGCCTTGCGCTGGCGCAATGAACGCGCCTGCTTGACTAGAGGATTCGAGAGACTCGTGATGGCATCCACGTCTTGATTTTATCCGAAAAGAATTGTCTGGTTCCTTACGTCCACAGTTAAGGCGCAACTACAGTCAACTTGCCTACCATGCCCGAAATGAAATGCCCGGGTGTTCCGCAAAGAACTTGGTATTCGCCAGGCTGGGTCGGCGCGGTGAACGTGGTGCTGGTTTGATCACCGGGCTGCAATTCGATCATCCAATAGATGTTCTGTTTATCTTCTTCTTCGAAATTTTCGGTAACTTTTGTCCCGTAATTCATAATCACAAATTCATGAACGACCGCCCCGTTATTGGTGGCGTTGATCGTAATTTCCTGTCCAGCAGGGATAATGAATGCATCAGGAGTGTAATGGAAATCTGTCATGACTACATTGATTTTATTGGATGGGCCGCTTTGCCGACATCCCGCGAATGCTAGTATGGACAGGATTAAAATAACAAACAATGAAACTCTCTTCACAATATGCTCCTTCATTCTGATGTAAAGTCGCGGATAATCTAGCACAAAATAAGATGAAAATCAACTGTGAGTCCACTGCAAAACCCTTTTAACCATAAAGGGCACAAAGGAATTCTTGAGCGTTTGCTTCAAAATCTGAAATTCTTATGCGCTCGACATCTAAAAATCTTTGCGCTCTTTGCTTGCTTCGTGGAGCAAAGACCCTTTTGCAGTGCAATCACGGAACGATCCGTGAAAAAACGAAAAAAAATCCGTCTTTATCAGTGAGTTCCGTGTACAAAAAGATTTTCAAACCAGCTTTGAGAATACCTTGATGAGAAGTGGGGATTTTGTGCTTCCGTACACCGAAAACTGCATTACACTTATGCTTGAATTGCACCTATAAGGAAATAAAAATGACTACTCTCACACAGGCGAACACGCAACGCTACTGGCAATATGCCCTCTGGCTCGCCGTTTTCACGATTTTTTACAACCTCCTCGAAGGACTAATTTCAATATTCTTTGGTATCAGCGATGAAACACTTACTCTCTTCGGTTTTGGTGTGGACTCGTTCATCGAGGTCATGTCAGGCATTGGCATTCTCGCGATGGTTCTTCGCATTCGGCAACATCCCGATACACCGCGCTCTCAATTCGAAAAGTCTGCTCTGCGAGTTACCGGTACATCGTTTTATCTGCTTGCAGTCGGATTAGCTATGACCGCGATTTATAATCTCTTCACCGCGCACAAACCTGAGACAACGATTCCAGGTTTGATTATTTCGGTGATTTCAATAGCAGTTATGTGGTTATTAGTAATTGGTAAACGCAGAGTAGGACGTGCACTCAATTCATCTCCCATCCTTGCAGACGCAAACTGTACAATGGTTTGTATCTATATGTCGTTTGTCTTACTTGTATCTAGCCTGGTCTATCAATTCACCGGTTTTGGTTTTGTGGATAGTCTCGGTGCACTTGGATTGATTTATTTCTCCTATAACGAAGGTAAAGAGTCCTTTGAAAAAGCGGCAGGGATGGAGGACTGTTGCGATGATGAGGAACGTGAGCAATAGGTTTAATGGTATCTGCTTGGAACTGAGGTAAACATGAATTGCCGTCAATGTCAGGGAATTGAAGAAGTTTTTAGCGAAGCATACGTTACCAAGGAACTCAAAAGGTATCGCTCTCATGGTGCCGATAAGACAACCCGCATGTTAATCAATGCGCTCAAGGCAGATAATATCCAGGGAATGACTCTGCTTGATATCGGCGGAGGCGTGGGCGCTATTCAACATGAATTACTCGCTGCAGGCCTGCGAAGTGCAACGGATATTGATGCCTCCTCAGCTTACCTTGCCGCAGCTAAATCAGAAGCTCAGCGACGCGGATACTCTGAACGAGTGACCTACCAGCATGGCAACTTTGTCGATCTGGCGGCAAATCTCATGTCCGCTGACATTGTTACACTCGACCGGGTCATCTGCTGCTATCACGATATGGAGAAATTGGTGGGACTATCTGTTGCCCGAGCGGGCAAGCTCTATGGCGTGGTTTACCCACGCGATACATGGTGGATGAAAATCGGTCTGGCGACTCAGAATCTTATCATGTGGTTGATACGAAATCCTTTTCGTACTTATGTGCATCCTACGCAAGCAGTCGAAGCCGTGATTAGCAGTAATGGCTTCAAACGTCGCTTTCATCGGCAAACATTTGTGTGGCAGGTCGTGATCTTTGCACGCTAAGATGATTTTTTTCGATGGCATTGTGTCGATTTTCTCAAGGAATTAAATTGTCCAGACTAATCAATTTATTCAGGAAACAATCGGCGTGTATAACATTCCATCCGAATGCGGGAATTTGAAGCATCTCATATGATAAGGTTCTAACGTTAAACAGAATAGTTGGAAGCATTCTCAATCTGATCGTATCAATAAGTAAAGTATCCAACTCTATAAATAAGCAAAGGGAGAATGAATGAAAACTATAAACAATTCTAAACACGTCAGGGTCGCAATTGCAGGACTTGGTAATTGTGCTTCAAGCCTTATTGAAGGTATTTATTACTATCGCCAAAATCCAGGAATAGATGCAGGACTTCTGTTCCCTGTTCTATGCGGCTATTCAGTCAGCGACATTGACGTTGTTGTCGCATTCGATATATCGCGCCTCAAAGTTGGTAAGCCTATGAAGGAGGCCATTTACCAATCACCCAATAATTTTGTACGCATTCAGGGCGTGCAGGTTGATGGGTCTGGTTTCGTTTTTCGTGGACCAACTCTTGATGGAAATCCAGAGCATTTGGCGCGTTTTGTGACGGAGGCACAAGAAGAGCCCGTCGATGTGGCTTCTGTGTTGAAAGACAATAAAATAGATGTGTTGATCAACATGCTCCCCACAGGGAGTTTGCAGGCAACGGAGTATTATTCTCAGGTTGCTTTAGAGGCCGGTTGTGCTTTTATAAATTGCATTCCAACTGTACTAGCTCAACGCACTGATATTCAGGAATTATTCTGCGACAAACAACTCCCTTTATTGGGAGATGACATCAAGAGTCAGATAGGTACCACTATTTTGCACCGCGCATTATTGCATCTTTTAGAATCGCGCGGCGCTACACTAAACAAAACATCTCAGGTAAATATTGGCGGGAACACAGATTTTGCCAATTTTGTCTACCGAGCTGAATCAAAACTTGTTTCAAAACGGAAATCCCTAGCCCGCTATGTAGGAGACAGAACGGATTTTCATGTGGGACACCATTATGATCCGACAAAAGGACCTTTGAAAAACGCTTTTATTGAAATTGAGGCTGGCGTTTTCGGGGGTTCACCTGTCAAAATTTCGATCAAGCTCGAAAGCGATGACAAGCCAAATAGTGCAGGGTCAGTTGTGGATCTGATCCGCATTGCAAAGGGCGCGCTGGACCAAAAAATGGGAGGTTTTATCCCCGACGCATGCGCCTTTTATTTCAAGTCTCCGCCTACTCCAATGGATGACCTTGAAGCCCTCGGATTAATTCAATCGAACTGGGCTCATTGAAATGTTGCAGTTTCTAAAAAAATATGACAAACCAATCTCTATTTCGGTACTGATAGGTTCTGTAATACTTAGCATTGGCATTCTGTTTATCCCGCTCGATCCTGATGACTTGGTAGCCTATGGTTATGGAGGTGTGTTCTTGATCACTATGCTTGGGGCAGCAACATTATTTATCCCCGGCCCAACTATGGTAGCAACTTTTGTAATTGGTTCTTTGCTAAATCCACTGATTGTGGCGCTCGTAGCCGGTTTGGGATCAGCCATCGGGGAGAGTACAGGCTATGCTGCTGGCTATGCATCCCGGTCCTTGATAACGGCCAAAGAAAGAAAAAACACCTGGTATGTGAGAATATTTCAATGGATGGGCACATATCCATTTCTGACTATCTTTCTCCTTGACGCGATACCGAATTTTTTAGGTGATGTAGCCGGTTTAATTGCGGGGCGAATTAAGTATTCTTATTTCAAGTTCTTGTTAGCCAGTTTCCTGGGTAAGTCGATAAGATTTGGAATTAGTGCTTATCTGGGATTTGGCTTGGGCCATTTCATTTCATCACGACAGTAAATAAGGAATAATCACCATGCTATCAAGATGGGTACGAACCTGGTATGGCATTGTCTTGAGGCCGCTCTTTAGTCTACTCCTCACGCTTGGTATTACGGCAAACACACTAACAATTGCCAGTTTGATCATTGTAGCAAGCGCCGGTATTTCCTTTGCATACGGTCAACGGATTTTGGCCGCCTGGTTACTTTTACTTGGAGCACTTCTTGACGGGATCGATGGAGAACTCGCGCGAGTTGGCGGTTTCGAATCGCCTTTCGGAGCCTTCCTGGATTCCATTTGCGACCATTGTGCTGATTTCGCCATTTACCTGGGCATGCTTTGGCCGTACCTGAAAAGCGATGCCTATCTTGAGGTAATTCTTATCTTTGTTGCTATGTTCAGTTCAGTGTTTGGAAGTCACGTTCGTTCACGTGCAGGAATGATGGGTATTGATACAAAATCAATAGGCCTTTTTACGCGCTTTGAGCGAATATTTATTCTTATTATCGGCATGTTTATTGGCAAGCTAACCATTGCATTGTGGGGTTTGGCTGTTTTTAACAGCCTCTCTGCCAATCAGCGGATCATTCATACAGTTCGTGCTTCCCATGTAGAAAAAAGTACATTGAGAAGTCGGCAACCTGTAAAGCCATAAGACTCTGCCCAAGTCAGCTAGAATTAGCAATTCAATTTTGCATAAACAAGTAATATTTATTCGTAATGAATTACAACAGAGGAATTAATGTGCTTTCAGGTCTATGTTGGCGCTTCTCAGGAATGCCCTGAAATCCCGTATGCCGAACGCCTGGACGATCGCACGGGATTTCCCGTTTGGGTTGATCTAGCAGTCACTTCTGATACGCAACAACGACAGCTTGTAACCGTGATTCGAGGCCGCGCAGACACTCGAGTTGACTCTCGTTTAAGCGCGCGACAGGTAGATCACTGGGCAGCGATTCCAGTCGGTTTGCCTCAGGTGGCTCACTCGATTGATAGACCAATAAGTAATCCGTCCCTAAAGTCCGTTCTGCTTCATCCAGCAACATTTGTTGTTCAGGGGTTAGTTCGGCCCATCGCCAAGTTTGAGTGGTCATGTCTCCTCCAGTAAATTTAGAAGTATGATTAATGTAAAAACTTTTTGGTGTTTGTATCGGTTGCTGAAGCGCGGTCAGTCTCTCAGTAATAAATCAATTATACTTTATTAGCCCGATGCAGACATACGCGGTCATAAAGTCCTTCATCTGCTTGAGGGAAGTACCTAAAAACCTCTCAGGAAATCACCTATGAAGAGGTGATATAATTTATTCGTCCGTAATTGCCAGGAGCAAAGCGATGGTCGTAAACGAGTAGTCAACCAACCTTTTCAGGGCACTAACCCGCTGTTAGCAGGGCGACCTCAAGTCGTACCTGCGTACCCCGACAGCACGAGTCTGTCGGGGAATGCGATCAGCCGAGGGCAAGCCCTCGGTTTTCGTTTTTAACATGCAGACCTAACAGGTCTTAATGAAGACTTGATAATTAGTGGTTTATGTCCACGCAGCAGTTATATGAGATAACAGCGCGGCAGAGACCTGTTAGGTCTTTGAGGAAACCTATGCTTACTGCTCACCACCTTCACAAATCTTACGGTATCCAGACCATCCTTCAAGACATTTCATTCAGTATCAACGACGACGAGCGCGTTGGCCTTATCGGCCCAAATGGCTGTGGAAAGACGACTCTCTTACACATCCTTGCCGGAGTGGAAAAGCCCGATTCTGGGACTGTCGCTTCGACGCGCCTTAGCCTGAGAATTGGATACCTCGCCCAAGGCACTGACTTTGCTCCCGAGCAAACGCTTCAAACCGCCCTGCAACCTGCTTCCGTTAAACAGGAAGAACTTGAAGTTGAGATCGCGTCCCTCGCTTCGGCTTTATCCTCAAATCCAAATGACTTAACCCTCCAAGCCATGTACGACTCTATCCTCCACCAATTCACTCATTTCCAATCTCTCCCTTCAATCCTAGCTCCTCTTGGTCTCGCCGATATCCCTCTCGACACACCTGTCATCCATCTCAGCGGTGGACAAAAGACTCGCCTGATGCTAGCACGCGTCCTACTCCAAGAACCTCACCTGCTCCTGCTCGATGAACCGACGAACCATCTTGACATCGAGATGCTCGAATGGCTTGAAGATTGGCTGAGATCCTTCAATGGCGCGGCATTGATTGTCTCGCACGACCGCGCGTTTTTGGATAACACTGTTAATTCTATTCTTGAGCTTGATCCAAAAACCCATTCAATGCGCTTATATCCCGGCAACTATACTGACTACCTTGAATTCAAACAGAAGGAATTTGAAAAACAGTATGACGAGTATCGCGACCAGATCGATGAACTCAGAAAACTCCATAACGCCGCAAGGCATCTCAGGCGGATCTCGCAATTCAAAAAAGGAGGCAAGGGCGATACGAACGATAAATTTGCAAAGGGCTTCTTTGGAGACCGTACCACGCACACAGCTAGTCGCGCCTTGCGCATCGAAAAACGCATTGAAAAAACTTTAGAAGAAGATCGCAAGGTAAAACCGATTCAAAGTTGGCAATTGAAACTGGATTTTGGCGCACCCGCGTACCAATCCAAAGATGTTATGACCACGGACGCCCTCTCAATTGGCTATACACCTAATGCGCCTCTGCTAATAGATCT
>WNGB01014990.1_pt1 | contig 12696 bp, 15 predicted proteins | sample 5400681 | NCBI WGS metagenome assembly WNGB01 (sample SAMN13153367, study PRJNA577476) | soil metagenome | isolation source: 115 cm soil or saprolite under grassland replicate 2 | place: USA:California | collected 2016-06-15 | reverse complement strand
TTGACTGGAATTAACTACGCCGAGAGGAGAATTTTAATGAATAGGAATTTGATTGGTTTACTATTGTTGTTCGGTCTGGCGCTCGGTCTGAGCCTGCCCGCCGCCGCGCAGGAGACCGCTAACGCGCAGAGCGATTCGAGCCGCTTGAGCCGCGTTCCCGCCGGGCAAAAGCAAAGGCTCAGAGGCGTCATCGTCAAACGTGAAGCCGACAGTTTCATTCTTCGCGATCTGACTGGTTCCGAGGTTCAGGTCAACCTGAGCAACATCACCAAAGTCGAAGAGAAAAAGGGCAACCCGTTCCGCCGCGCCAAAGATTACGGCACGACCTCGCTGTTGCGAGGACTGTCGGTTGAAGTCGAAGGCCGTGGCGAGGCTTCGGGCGCGCTGCTCGCCGACAAGGTCAGGATGAGAGATTACGAATTGGTGGCGGCGCAAACCACCAACGCCCTCGTGGTGCCTGTCGAAGGACGCGTCGGCGAGGCCGAGAATCGACTCTCGCAGGCCGAGGCTAACGCCCAGCGGCTGTCGGGCCAACTCGAAGAACTGTCCGCCGTCGCCAACACGGCCCGCGGCGGCGCGAAGGCCGCTCAGGAGACGGCTGACCAGGCCGTCGCCGCCGTCGCAACGACCAACAAGCGCATCGACGGCATCCTTACGGGCCTCGACGAATATGAGGCGAAGCGCGGCGTCACCGTCAACTTCAACGCCGGCAGCTTCAAACTCTCGCCCGAAGCGATGGCGAGCCTCGACGAGATAGCCGTTCAGGCCAAGAGCGAAAAAGCCTACGTCATTGAGATCACCGGCTACGCTTCGGCCGAAGGCGGGCAGGAATTTAACAAGCGTCTGAGCCAGCAGCGCGCCGACGCCGTGGTTCGTTACCTGGCTGACAACCACATGATCCCGCTGCGCCGCATCGTCACTCCGCATGGTTACGGCACGCTCAATCCGGTGGCCGACAACACGACGCGCGATGGCCGCAAGGAGAATCGCCGGGTCGAAGTCAAGATTCTGGTCAACCGTAGCCTGTCGGGCAGTCCGAATTCGACCGGCGCGGGACAATAAGTCGCCACGCTTCAATGAATCGGCAATATAAGCGACGAGTGGTAAGCTCCGATGACGGACTTACCACTCGTTGTCGTTTCGGGCCGATTCGGCTATTGTTTTCCTCTGGCGGGATCCCTCTAAAATTAACGGACGGCAAAGAAAGCAGGCGGATAGACTTATGAATTGGATTCGAAATTTCAGGCGTTTGAAATCTCTGGCTGTTTTTTCGATCGCTTCCGGCCTCATACTCGCGATGACTGCGGCCGGACAATCTGCGCGCGAGCGGCGAATCGATGGCGAGCCTCAAAAACAGCAGCCGGAGAAGCCTAAACAGGAGCAACCCAAACAGGACCCGCAGAAACCTCCTGAGAAGAAACCGGCGCCCGACCCCGAACCGGAGATAATTCGCATCAACACCAATCTGGTCGCCGTTCCAGTCTCGGTCACGGACGCCCAGGGTAATCCGGTTCGCAACCTGACGGTTGAAGATTTTCAGATCGAAGAAGAGGGGGTTAAACAAACAATTCAGTCTCTGGGCGAGCCGGGCAAGTCTCCGATCGAATTGGCGCTGCTCTTCGACGTTTCGCGCAGCATTCGCAACCGCTTCGATTTCGAGCGCGAGACGGCGGGCAGATTTCTCAAAGAGATTCTCAAACCCGGCGACGCCGTCAGCGTCTTTTCAATAGGTACGACGCCAAAACTCTCCGTCCAGCGCACCAGCAACGCCGAGAGCGCCGTCGCCGCCACGGCCGCCATTCAACCGACCGAAGAGGCCACGGCCTTTTTCGACACCGTGGTCAAGGCTTCGCATTATCTGAACGACAGCTCCAATCCCGGCGTCCGCCGCGTCATGATAGTTCTCTCCGACGGCGAAGATACCTTTAGCGAACGCTTTCGGCTGGGCGACGCCTCGCGCGAATTGCAGCGCGCCGACACCCTCTTTTACGCCATCAATCCGAGCGGCCCCTCGATCCACCTCAACAAGATCAGCTCAAAAGGGCACGACGGAATGATCACGTTGGCGAAAGAGACCGGCGGGGAGGCGTTCCTCCCCGACAAGATCGAAGACTTGACCAAGGTCTTCAGCCAGATCGCGGCCGAGCTGCAAGCGCAATACCTGCTTGGTTACGACTCCTCCAATGAGACCAACGACGGCAAATTCCGCCGCATCACTGTCCAAACCCCTAAACACCCCGAACTCCGCATCCGCGCCAGGAAGGGCTACTACGCCCCCAAAGACTGAGGAGGGTAGTGGGTAGTGGGTAGTGGGTAGTGGGTAGTGGGTAGTGGGTAGTGGGTAGTGGGTAGTGGGTAGTGGGCAGTTTTGATCTATTCACTATTCACTATTCACTCCACTATCCACTATCCACTATCCACTATCCACTATCCACTATCCACTATCCACTATCCACTATCCACTATCCACTATCCACTATCCACTATCCACTATCCACTATCCACTATCCACTATCCACTATCCACTATCCACTCCCCATTCCCCACCGTACCCGTCACTTTCTCGCCAGGTAAAACATCCTGCCGTCACTGATGGTGAAGCCGAACTCGCGCCGCGCGTCGTAAGTCTTGACGCGGTTGAAACCGCATTCGGCCAGAGCCGCGACCACTTCATCCGTGGAGTGATAACGCTGGAACAGGGTCAGGTCGGAGCGCCGCCAGGACGCGTCTTCCAGCCTGAACATAGTCAAATCGTAACGCTTCAACTTCTCTTCAGGTTTGTAGCTCGCGCGCACCACGCAGACGTGGTCGTCTTCGATCATGTCCAGCGAACCGGCCAGCATCTCCGATTCGTCTTCCAGATTCAGGTCGAAGAGAAATAATCCGTCATCCTCCATCACGGCGTAAACATTGCGGAAGACCGCCTTCAATTCTTTAAGCTCCATGACGTGATTGAGGCTGTCGAAGGCCGAGATGACGGCATGGAATTTATCAGGCAGGCTAAAATCCCGCGCGTCGGCCCGAATGAATTCGACGCCTGGCGCGTTTGCGCGGGCAAATCCCAACATCGCTTCGGAACCGTCAACGCCGGTGACCCGGTAGCCCCGCTCAGCCAGGCCATTCGCAATCTGCCCGGCGCCGCAGCACAGGTCGAGAATGCGGCAGCCGTCAGGCAAATGCGGAAAGAGAATGATGTTGTAGATGGCCAGCGCCGGGCGGCTGTATTCCCCGCCCCAGTATTTGTTATAGAACCACGCGAAGCGGTCGTATTCGGAGTAGATTTTTTCCGGCGACATCTCCGTGAGTTTACCGGGGAATCAGGCCAGAACAAAATCACCCTGCCGCGCGCTGTATTTGCGATTCACCATGATTACCGCAAAGGTCGGGGAAGTATTCCGCGCCGGCGCCGAGGCCCATTGTTTACTCGCGCATGTTTCCTAGTCTGAGAAAGCTACAAACAGGGCGATTAAACAAATCGCCCCACACCGTACACGCATTTGCAAACCGCCATAGTTTGAAAAAGCGCCGCCAGAATAAACAACAGGCGGAAAAAACATCCGTCAGAATCCGTCGCGTCCGCGTCATCCGTGTTCCATCCGGGTCAGTACCGCGAGCGGTAGCGAGCGTCACTTCAGCCAGCTTCACGCTCGCTACCGCTCGCGGTACTGATAATCTTCGGCTAAACTGCGCTCGGATTTCGCATCATCAAGGAGGGCGCCATGAATTTGCAATACGAAGTCAACAGACAATCCATATCTCAGCATCCTAGCGCCCGTCAATGACTTACACAGATTACGCGCCCGCCTTACCCCCGCTTGTTCCGTAATTGTGTCATCACTGCGGCAAAATTGGCTGCATGTGTGAGGGAAAGCGTCCAGTCTAGCGCATAAATCTGCGCCTCAATGCCGGCGAGCATCGCCATTTCCGAAGATGGTGGACCATCTTCAAAACTGACGATGCTGCAGCCTCTAAACTACCTGGATCAGATGCTAACTTTGCGTTTAATCAAGCAAGCTCTTCAGACTGTAAAACAAAAAGGTGACGTGACCTAAATTCATAACAAAATGTTCATTCTGTGAAGAGTCAGCAACCAATTCTCTATGCTTGCTCTGCCCCCGCAGCGTATTTACGCTGCAGCCTGTCTATAAAAGCGCCATAATTGTCAATTCCTTTCCTCGCAACTTCAGCAATGCTCCTCTGCAACTCTTTCTCGAAAGCCTCGTTCATCTCTAAACCAAGCTCATGCCGTATTGCTATAACCGCATCCACACAAACAGATCCAAATTCATTGGAGGCTCTTACCCCCTCCTTCAAGAGAGCAGCAGTAAGAGATTCGCATTCGTGCCTAACATTGTTCAATGATGTTTCTATCCTTTGAATCTGGCGATTGTTTTCATCAACCGCGGAGAGAAGCGATGAAAGTGAGGGATCCTCACTCTCATAAGCAATTTGAACTTCTGATCCGAGTTGTGCCGCTCTCTCAGTGGCACGTAGATGTTCAGTTTCAAGTTGAGCGACTTTCTGTCTCGCTACACCCAACTCAAGACGCTTCTCCAGCACGATAAGTCCATTCTCGATGAAGTATGAGTTGAGATCTGTAATTGTCTTTAGCATATCAAGAGACCCAATGACGTAAGCTTTGCCAATGAGTTGACCAGAATCTTCGAGCATTGGAGAAAATTTCTCATCTGGCAGGTTCATATCAGCCATCCTACCTAGGTACCACTGCCACTTGCCCATGGCTTCGATAGCACCCAAGTATATTTCTCGCTGGAGGCTTCTATCTCTTTCGAGCCGGCGCTGTTCAGCATCGTTGCGTAACTGCCTCTCTTGTCTTTCAGCATCATGTTGCAATTGCATCTCTTGTCTTTCTTTGGCTGCAGAATTATTAAGCCAAGATACAAAGAGTGATACTAACAATCCAATTACTACGCCCGCGAAGGCGATCAATGCACCTACAAGGCCAGACCATCCGGAATTCATTTCCCAACCCTCCTGAACTTAGATTCTATGTCGTTTTAGCGGCAGAAACGCCGCCGCGTAGAGCGCATCGATCGCGTCGCGGCTCTCCATCAGTTTGGTTCGCAACTCCGCGCGTCATCAAGGGTAGGTTTTTCCAGCTTCTTGACCGTCTCCCGCAATGACTCATCGTTCAAGTGAGAATACCTCTGAGTCATCCGCATGTCGGAATGCCCCATCAATTTTCTGACTTGCTCCATATTCACATCGCCACGTCTCGCCAGCCTGGTCGCAAAAGTGTGGCGAAGCGTGTGCATGGTCACATCGGGCAATCCGATCTCATCGCAAATCTTCGAGAAGGCATGACAGACCCTGATATGCGACATGCCCCTTTCCGAAAACACAAAACCTTTGCCGTCGCACTTGGCGCGTAGCTCTTTCAACAGATCAAGGGCCACGTCGTTGAGAGGGATTGCGCGTTTCTTCTTTTTCTGGCCTTTGGCCTTGCCTTTGATCGTGATCTTGCGCCCGTCTTCATTGTCCGACAGGTCGACTTGATCCCATTTCAGTTCGACCGCTTCGCGCAAGCGCAGGCCAGTGTTTAATACGAGCAAAGCCACAGGCTTGAGCTTTGCTCGGTCGCCCGTCAGCGCATCGAATAGCTTCGCTTCCTCCTCCGGTTCTAAGACCTTCTCTCGCGCGTTGTCTACCGGGTAAGGCTTCACCTTGTGGACAGGGTTGGCGATGATGACCTCGTTATCAACGGCCAACTCGAATATTCCGCTAAGTTGATTGCGCTCGCGATTGAGTGAGGCGAGCGCGCGCGGCCTACCTCTGTTCGTCAGGCCCTCGGCTCTCGTTCGCCTGAATGCCCGAACATCGGCGGTCGCAATCTCATGCATCATCTTCCCCTTGAAGTGAGCACAGAAGATTTTTGCTATATGCGCGAATTGAAAATATGTTTCAGGGTTGTATGTCTGTTTTTCTGGCAAATAGACTGTGTTGACGAATTCCTCAAACTCAATCTCTTGATCTCCCGCCTTGTTACGGTTCTTTTTGGCTTCTATCTCGGCTCTGTTCCTGACTTCCAGTTCGCTTTTGAGAATGCGAACTTGGTCCGTGAGGTCTTGAAGACGAGCGGTAACATCAGTTGTCACCTCGATATATTTGGCGTTCTCGGCGGCCTCGGCTTCGGTCTTTGTTTTGATCTTCGGCAACGCCTTACGGTATCTCACGCCGTCATACATGAAATCGTAATTCCATGTGCCAGGCTCTTTATCTTTGACCTTTTTTCCGGTCTTGTCTCTTTTGTAGACAGACATTCTTTCGCTCCTGGTTGGTTGCAGCCGCTTCGGAGCGGCGTCATTTTACGACACGAAGCTTCGCACGTGTGAATGATTCTTGATGCCTCAGCGCCCATAGGTCGGCCTCGATTGGATCGAAGCGCAGTAGCCGGCCCACCTTCTTGAACCTCAGTCCGCCTGTTGTTTTCCATTCGTAGATTGACCTTGTGGAGACTCCCCAGAGCGCGGCCAGGTCTTTGACGCTCAGCTCTCGCTTGGCGCCCTGCGCCAGCGCGATCGGCGTGACGATCCGCGTCGAGGTCTCGACGGCCCCGGCCTGGTCGCCGGCCTGCCGCGCAAGCCAGGTTGAGACCAGCGCCCGGGCCAGGTCTCTTTCAGCCTCGATCCGCTCCCGCTCGGCGTTACAGCGTCGATCTATTGCGTCGAAGATGTCTTGATGTGATATGCTTCGGGCCATTCGTCAACCTAAAGAAGCCGCGGCGTTGAGACAACCGGCCAGGTGAGCCCAACGTCGCGGCTTTCATCATTTATGGGAAAAGTATTCTACCAATATCTTCAAACGCCTTACTGAATCGCTCAATCTCTTGACCGAAATAGACAAGGGTCTGCGCTTTCTTGGCCTGCCCGCCTCTCTCGCCGTTCGGCTTGATGAAACGTAGCCGCTCGCGCACACAGCAAACCGGATAAGCCGACCAGAGTTGTTCATACCATTTGTAGCCGTGCGCCGAGTTGACGAGCATAATCGCTTGCTCGACACGTCTAGCCTGATACTCATCAATCAGTTTCGCGGCCCATGTTGCTGAGCTTCCGTTATACGGTGGATTGAGAAAGACGCGGCCAAACCAATCTCTACACAGTCCATCGTCGGCCTGAGTGAAATAGTGTTCGGCCTGAATCCAAGTTTGCGGAATCGGATCGCTCGCCGGGTCGAGCGTGATTGAGCCAAGCGCAGCCCTCACGCGCTCAATGATCTCTCTCGGCGTGTACCATTCGATTGAATCGCGCGAGACCAACACTTGCATGGGTTGACTCATTTTCAATGTACTCATTATTTGCTCTCCCTCCCTTGAAATCACTCACTCATCGCTAATTCATCTTTCCCCAATAGCCTGACAACCAATTGAGCAGCGGTCGTTATCAATCGTTCGCCCGGAGCGATGACAATCACAGAGCGCCCTGAAAGCTCCCGCTCGCTGATCTTTTGCTCTGAATGTTTCCGAATCATCGAAGCCAATTGATAAGCCTGCACATGACGCCGTTTGGCGATGACCAGCGCGAAGACTTCGCGGCCTTCGATATAGCTGATAATCGTGAAGTCCTGATTCTTCGGCCCGCCGTAATACCTGTTTTCAATTTCAATCAATAGTTGTGATGACGTTATGGCATGAACAATCATCAACCAATCCTCGTTGGCTTCGAGCTTTGATTTGAATAGTTCGCGAGCTTCAGACAGATCGATCGGGCGAATTGGCCAGCGGTTTTGTGGGGTTGTTGTTTCCATTTCCTTCTCCTTGATTTCTAATCTATCGGTCGATGGCGTCATAGACATTTTGGTAGTCGGTAGGCGGTTCAAAAGCGTTCCCAGCGTTCCCAATGCCGTTTTTGACTGGGAACGCATCTAAGCCATTGCCATAGTTAGATTTATCATCTAGCGTTCCCAGCGTTCCCAGCGTTCCCAGGAACGGCGCTTTTTCTTCATTCGCTGAATTTTGAGCGTTCCCGGGAACGCTGGGAACGCTGGGAACGCTTTTATCTAAACCCTTTCTTTTCTGAGATTTAGAAGCGTTCCCAGTCTTTTTGGCCCTGGGAACGCTGGGAACGCTCGACGCGGGCGATTTATCATCTAAACCCTGTTCTTTCTGCGCTTTAGGCGTGTTCCCGGTCTTTTGGGACGTGGGAACGCTTGGCTCAGGCGGTTTGTAGTCTGGCAACTGGTATTTCTTACCGAAAAGAGCGACCTCACCCTTATCGCGCATCTTGAAAAGCAGCGTTCGGGTTGATACTTTTTGTTTGTCAAGAAACTCGGCGATCTCACCCGGCGTCAACGGCTCTTTAGCTTGCTTTAGTAGGTCAAGAATCTTTTTCCGCTCGTCACTGCGCCCTACTTCTTCAGCCTTCCCTTTCACAGACCACAAGAATCTTTCAGGATCGAATTCAAGAGCCAACTCTTGCTCTTCCACGTCGCGCCCGATCACGTTCATTGTGGCCATCCTACTACCGCGTTGACGCGCAAGTACCAACGCCCCATCAGCCGCGCCGGTTAAGCCGTATGTCCCACTAATCATCGCCAACACATCATCTGCTTCAGCCTTTCGCGTGTGCGCGACCAAACCTAGCGCCACACAATATTGCGTGGTCAGGTCGGTTAGCTGAACAACTGCGTCATAGTCTTCATCGTAAAGATTCGCGTCTTTAGAACGGCGTGGAAGTGGCCGAATTCGTTTGAATGTATCGACCATCAATAATCGCGGGTCGCTGTGGCGTTTGATCCATTCCTCGATGGCCTCTAGCCCGCCTTCATTCAATCTTGGCCATTTCGTAACGACCTCAAGCTTGTCGGATAGTCTCCCTTTTGTAAGCCTACGCAACCGTTCTTTGATTCGCCTCTCTCCGTCTTCGAGCGCCAGATATAAGACCGCGCCCCGCTCAACATCGAAGTGGGACAGGGCTTTTCCACCTTCAGCGACGGCGACAGAGATGTTTAAAGAGAAAACTGATTTCCCTAGCTTTGGCGGCCCCGCAATTATTGTTGTTCCTTCTGGGATGATGCCTTTCACGGCCCATTTAGGATCCGGGTATTCGGTCTCAACGATCGATTGCGCGGTCACTATTCGACTTAGTACCGCATCAGTGTCGACTTTCGGCCGAGACTCATTCGTGCCAGGCGCTTCGATGTCAATTCCGATCTCCCGCGCTATCTCACGCAGCTTGTCTCGCAACTTTCGCCAGTCGCACACGCTGGGAGGTTCATGGCAACCGCTTTTGCCATCGTCATCTTTTATCCAAAGTTTTCCAGCGTGGCCGCAGTTTGGGCAATCATAGTTAGTGAACCCGCGCGTTGTTGGCTTAGGGTTGCTGAGCTTGTCGGCGATCAGTCTGGCGTCAAACCATACCTTGTTGTTTTTCGATTGCGTGGAGGAGTTATTTCCCGCGCCATTTGTATTCGGCGTCGGCATGATCTTCGTCGCCAGGTCGTATAAGTCGAACGGTTCGCATCGCTGATCTTTGGCCGGGTCGAATAGTTCGCCGGCGATGGTAAAAACCGCTGAGCGTCGATGCGGGCGTTCGGGGATGTCCTCACCTTTCATCTTCAGCGTACCGAGCGCGCCAATCAAACGCGCCGAGTTGAAGACGGTGCGGTCGACCTTAACCTTGTCAGTGTCGAACTTGTCGGCGATGAAATTTAGGAAGGCTTTTTTGCGCTCCGTGTGCTCCTTAGTCACCTCGCAATCTGGCGTCCTGATTAACACATAGGCGCCGTTGCCGCTGTCGCAAGTCATGATTGCGGACGCCGGAACACCTACCGATAGAAACCAATCGCGTACGGCCTTTGCGATTTCAAACGCCTCGCGCTTCTCTTCGTTCGTGCTCGAAATCCCGGACGGTCGCTCCGGATCGATGTCGATCAGAAACCAGCAATCGCGGTGAATCTCATGATCTTTCGTGCGCTCGACGGGTTTCTTATACGTGCCTTCGACCAGTTTGTTATCGTGGCGCCCGAGCAAAGCAGGATTGGCAGGGTTAAGCGAGACGAACATGTTGCCCTTGCCGTTGCGCGCATCTAGGGCCTGCGTGGCTTTCTTCGTATCGTTGAAGTATCCGACGTGGGACACCTTCTTGCCGTCGAAGGCGCAGACTTCTGTAACGCCTCCCGCTTCGGTATGACCGAGAGCAGACAGAAACGCCTGGAACATGGCCTTGATAGATTTAGATTGGGTCGCTTTTGTGCCCGTTTGATTCATTTCGTTGCCTTCTCCTGTTGAGTGTGAGGAATACGCGCACCTCGCCCGGACTGGGCGTCGTCGCTCGTTTTGGTAGTGATTTTTCGCTGTGCCCTGATCGGGCTTTCTGATAGGATGGCATTCATAGTTTGTTTTTTTTTGTCCTTCGACAGCTCGCCGCCGCCGAAGGATTTTTTTTTGCCTATAGCCCGCCCTTCCTGCGTGGGAAGGGCTTTTCTACGTTGTCAAAATTTCGCGTTTAAATCGCCGTGGTTGAATTTTTCCGGTCTCGCCCTTGCGAGGACCTTCACCTTGCAAGAACTACGATCAAAACAAGCCCGCCAAGCGCAAGCCATAGCAGCGGAATGCCCTCTTCTTCCGCTCCGGTCTGGTCGACCGGCATGAACTGGTCCGGAGCTGGCTCGACGGGCGGGACGGAGTATTGCTGCGCATTGGCCATGATCTCGCTGGCGTAACGCAGCGCAGCCTGTGAAGGCGGCCCATATCTCCCCGGATTGGTCAGATGAGCCGGCCCGCCGTTGTAGGCAGTCAACATCTTGCTGATGTCCCCGCCGAAGAGGCCCGACAGGTAAGCCATGTACTTGCCCCACGCAGTCATCGCCTGATCCGGATCATAGGCGTTGGTATGTGGCCCGCTCCCAAAACTGGCCCATGTCGCTGGCGTGAACTGCGAGATGCCACGCTCTCCTGCAGCGCCGACAAAAGGCCCGAAGATGACATCCTGTCGCCAGCCGGATTCGCGGGCCATCTGCGCTAGGGCGATAGCCGGATCGATCCCGTAGCCTTGGGCGTAAGAGATGACCAGTTGTTTCAGTTCGTCAGTTGTCATTTTGAAAGCCTCTCAAAAAGCGCCGGGTTTGGGCGATTACCAGTTCGGTCCTCAAAATCACGTAGTAGAGAAACCATAGAAGTTGTTCGCGGCTCATTTGTCAGTCTCTCGAAATTGCAATGACTGCGATTAAGCCAAGTCCGAGCAAAAGCCAGGTCGTACTGATGCCCTTCTGTTGTGGCGGCGGCAACTGCTGTTGCTGCTGTTGCTGCGACGGTGTTTCGTAAAACGACGACGGCAAAGGCTCCACCGCGGCGACCCACACACCTTCTTCTTCCGATGGCGTGGACTCAACCGGTCTCGGCCTTGGCGTTGATGGCCGTGGAACTGGGGCTGGAGCTGGCTGCGCTGACCCCGATCGCGGCCTCGGCATGATTTGGTAGTTGATCGGAGCTGAGTAATCGATCGCGAATCCGAACTCCGCGATCGCGCTGAGTAATGCGTCTCTGAATGCGCTCGCTGTGGACCAACTTCCGGCAGATCGGCCAACGACAGAGATATAGGGATTAATCACGCCGGCAATTTGCGCGCTACTGGTCTCGAAGGTGAGGCCCTTGTTCTCTAAGTAGCCTGCGATGTCTTCGGCCGAAGGTCCGAAGAATCCGGAGGATCCATTAAACCCCAATGCGAAACCATCGTAGGGAAAGATTGAATTCAGTTGGCCCATCATAGGTACTTCCACTCCTTTTCGCCTCGGGCTTTCCACTCGAATTTGCCGGGGATGCGTTGCCTGATGATCTTCCAGCCCTCAACGGTCATTCGTTCAAAGTAGCCACTGAAGGCGAACGACAGAAAGAAATCAGTTGTGATAAACACAGAGACCCCGCCCCAGAACGTGCCCACGAAGATTGAGCGAGTGAAGGTCAACGGCTTGAAGCCCTCATGCGGCGAGTCTTTCAACGCCCCGCCGAGGGCACAGAGCGTCCCTGCGAGCCAGCCGGAGAAGATGTTGAGCATAAGTTGTCGCATGTTCATCACTGCCCCCTTACCGCCTCATCAACAAGACCAACAGCAAAGCCCCGCCGCCGAACACGACCATCTGCGCCTCATCTTTTGTGACGGATAACGCTTTGGCGATTGAGTCGAAGAAACTTGTCTCCGGAACAGGCGGGCCGCTGCCTGCCGGAGTGTCGGTGCGCGATTGTTGCGTTGCTCCTGTGGTCGGGTTGTAGGTCGTAGTCTCGAATCTGACCGTCCCGTAATTGATTCCAGAGTATTGCGACGCGATAACTGCTAGTACCCCGTCGCGCAGGTCGTAGCCATGGCTGTAGTCATGCCCCGCCTGCGCTTCGACGCAAACGAATGGATCAACAATTCCAGCAAGTTGATAGGTTCTGACTAAACCTTGCGTGGCGCCAGAGTTTTGAATCGCCGTCGAGATTGCGGACATCGTGTCGTCTAATGGAGGAGGCCACCACTGCTCATAGTAGTTCGTAAACTCGGCGCAGATTGCGAACGGCGCGCCTTGCTTGACTGGCTGATCGACGCCAGCCATCAATCTGCGTGGCCTCTGTGGAATGTAGTTGCCGTATGGATAATTCATGACCACCCCTTCCCGAGCCAGTAGCCGACAACACCGCCCGCGAGCAGCGCGAGCCAAACATTCTCAGAGCGTGTGAAGTTCATGGGCTTCATCTCGCTA
>WNGB01010679.1_pt1 | contig 12697 bp, 11 predicted proteins | sample 5400681 | NCBI WGS metagenome assembly WNGB01 (sample SAMN13153367, study PRJNA577476) | soil metagenome | isolation source: 115 cm soil or saprolite under grassland replicate 2 | place: USA:California | collected 2016-06-15 | reverse complement strand
GACCGCGGCACTCGCCACAGCCGCCGCACGAGTGCGTGCGGACGTTAACCCCGGCCTGCGCATAGGTGTGGCGCTTGGCGTCTCGATCGGCCGCACCATGAGCGAGGCGCAGGCACGGGTCGCGCGCGATCCGTTCCTGGCCGCCACCGGAGCCCCCGAAGCGGGACTGTTTGGCACGTTCGAGCAGGCACAGGAGCAGGTGCTCGCGCTCGCCGCCGCAGGCGTCGACTGGATCCGGGCCGACCTGGCCGACGAGCAGGACATCGCTGACCTGCTGGCTCAGCTTCGGGCGGCCGCCGTCGGCCCGGCACACGTGCTACACGGCCGGGGCCGCTGACTGCCGCGCGGCGGCCGATCGCGGCAGGGGCAGGGCGTACCGCGAGGTCGCACCGATCTCGGCCCTCGCCGTCGAGCACCGAGGTCGGGGCACGACTCGTGCAGCCGGTCGGCGAGCTCGGTCAGGTGCTCGCCCACGACCTCGGGAAACGTCACGCTCGACAAGTACGCGTAGCTGAGCCCCAGCACCCGCGGCCGCAAGGGAAGCGGCCCTACGCTGAGCCCGCGTAGCCCGGGCTTTTCGAGAGTGCGCAGGAAGCCCCTCGGTCGGGTGACTGGAGGTACCCGGGTCGCCCTATCATCGCCGACCTCCTGGGGCTGTTCGGCATGCGGACGATACCCGATTGCGACGAACTCCTTCGGCCCCGAGCCTCTTGACACCGGCCGCGCGCAGGCGGAAGCTAGTGGTTCCACTAGACGCACATACGTTCGCAATACGAACGGGGGAGGGCGGAGGATGGCAATGACGGCCAACCTGCCCCCGCCTGCCTGGCAGACAGGGGTCGCGATGATAAGTGGACTCGTACATCAGACAAGCGACGTACTGCGCGCTCGTACCGCGTTCTTTAGTGGCGACGAGTGCTCATCTGCAGTGCGGCCGGAAATTTTCGCCTCTTGGCGCCGGTCTGCGCTGCTTGGAGCCCAACCGGACATCCCAACGCTGCCGTTCCGCGCCGAGATTGACAGCGAGGACGCGCTGCATGTCGCGGCTCGGCCAGTGCTCGATCGGCTCGCCGACCGGCTGGACCGAACGACAACCGCGATGCTGCTCGCCGACCGGGACGCTCGGATCACGATGCGGTGGGTGGGCGATCCCGGACTGTTGCGGATGATGGACCGCACGGACTCGGCACCTGGTTTTGCTCTTCGCGAGGAGGTGTGCGGTACCAACGGTCTCGGCTCGGTGCTTGAGGTGAGTCGCCCGTTTTCCGTGGTGGGCCCCGAGCACTTCGCCGACAGGTTCCAGGAGTACGCCTGTTGTGGCGCGCCGATCCGTCATCCGGTCTCGGGCCGGTTGGAGGGCGTACTGACGTTCGTCTCCGGCGCTACCGAAGCCAGCCCTTTGATGCTGGCGTTCATCGAGGAGACTGCCGCATGCATCCAGGAACGGATGCTGACGACGGGCTCGCGTCGCGAGCGGCTGTTGCTCGACGCATTCGTCACCGCGGAACGCCGCGCCCGCAGCGCGGTGGTCGCGCTCAACGAGCAGACGATCATCGCCTCAGCGGCCACATCGGCGCTGCTGGAGGAGGGATTGGATCACGCCACCTTGTGGGAGGCCGTGCGGGGGGCCATCTTGGGTCGGAGCGCGCGCGGGGAGGGCGGGGAAACACTGTGCGGGGAGGGGGACCGCGCTTTCCGTGTCACCGCGTCTCCCGTCCTTGACGGGAACCAGGTCGTCGGCGCGCTCGTCCGCCTGTCTAGCGCGACCTCGACGGGACCATCCGCTGTCAGCCTCTGTGGCAGCTCCGTACATCCGCAACAGTGTCTGCTGCGTCACCTCGGTGGCCGGAGCCGCGCATGGGTGCACGCTATGTCCGTCGCCGCGCCTGCCGTCCTGAGCCGCCACCCCGTCCTCCTGCTGGGCGAGCCCGGGGTCGGAAAGCTGGAAGTAGCGCAGGCACTACACGATCTGTCCTGCACAAACGGTCCGCTGTCTGTGTTCAACGCGGCGTTGGCGTTGCTCGACGGGTTCGCCGTCTGGCTTGGCAGAGTCCGGACACGGCTCGGCCGTCCAGGCACCCTCGTACTCGCTCATCTTGAGACGTTGACCGGGACCGAGGCGCTCGCGCTCGCGGCGCTGCTCGACGATCATCAGGGCTCATGGCCGCGTCTCATCGGTACGGCCACACGGCACCCCGGCGAGGCGTCGCCGGCGGGGCCGCACCTGGATCGGCTGGCCACCCACAGCGTCGACCTGCCGCCGCTTCGCGAGCGACGCGGTGACGTGCCCGAACTCGTGAAACGCCTGGCACGTCGTCAGGGAGAGGATCGGCTGCGCTTTAGCTCCGAGGCGATGCGGGCTCTCACCGACGCGCCTTGGCCGGCCAACGTTCGCCAGCTTGAGACGTTGGTGCGCCGTTTGGCGGTAAGCCGCGGACCGAATGCCGTGGGGCTGCAGGACCTGCCCGCCGACCTGGTGTGCGCCTCCCAGCACGGGCTCACCGCTCTTCAGCGGTTGCAGATGGAGGCGATCATGGCGGCGCTGGGCAAGTCCGGCAGCAACATAAAGCTCGCCGCGGCTGAGCTGGGTGTCTCGCGCTCAACGCTCTACCGGAGGTTGCGAGAGCTCCACATCGATCTCAATGATCCGACGCGCGTCCGCAGCGGGGTCCCCTCGCTCGCAGGGCCCTAGGCACGGTTTGTTTACGTCATTTGCGACCGACTCGAAGGGCTTGCTCGCCGTGTTCGAGGTAGAGGGTACGTCGGTGCGACGTGCTTCGAACGCACACGTGGGGCGGCGGCCGGGCGTGGGATGACGTACTCGGCGAGCTGACCGATCGGTATCCATCCCATCGTTCCACTTCGCCGTCCCCGAGCCTTTCCGCTTCTCGGCGTCGCCGAGCGGTCCGCAGTCGAAGATGTCGTACCGCCCACAGGCCGGCCGGGTTCGCCTCGCCGTGTGCGTGGTCGCGGGCTTCCAGGACGGGAAGCTTACCCACGGGCACATCTACTGGAACCAGGCCTGGCTGCTCGTGCAGGTGGGACCGCTGGACCCGGCCGTCCTTCCGGGCGCCGGCGTCCGGCAGGCGGAGAAACCGCTCGCTGTCCGCACCATGCCCGCCAACACGCTGCTGGGCGACGACCGGAACCCGCGCAGCTTGACCGTCCTGGCTGCGGAAGCAAGGGACCCACCTCATGGGTCAACTGACTGACGCGGCCCTAACGCACCACTCGGCGAGTCACAGTTTTGACTGTGCGACCGACGGCGGTGGTCGGGGCCGACGAGATGGCGTGTATTGGAACACTGGCGTGTCAGCTTGAAACACGACCGCCACCAGCAGGTCACTCATCATGAGGCCATCAACCTGATCATTTGCCGCGATGCCCAGGAGGGGATTGCTATGGCGAACGCACAAGACGTCGCAGCGCGCGACACGGCGGCACCTGTGCCGGTGACCGACTTCGAGGCGGAAGCCGACATCGTCGTGGTCGGCGGCGGCGGTGGCGGTCTGCCTTCCACTTTGTTCTCACGGTGGCTCGGCAACGAGGTGATCCTGCTGGAGAAGGCACCCGAACTGGGTGGCACCGCGCGCAAGGCCGCGTTCTGGTACTGGGTGCCGAACAACGAGCCGATGCGCGCATTGGGCATCAAAGATGAGGAAGAGGACTGCCTGCGCTACATGGCACGGCTGTCCCGCCCGCAGGCATACGATCCGGACAGCCCCACCTTCGGGCTGAGCCAGTGGGAGTACGACCTCTGCAAAGCCATTCACGAGTCGGCTTCCCCCGCAGCCGAACTGCTGCGCGAGCATGGCGCCCTCGTCTACCGACACTGCGCGGACGTGCCCGACTACTGGGCGGAGCTGCCCGAGGACAAGGCGCCGCGGGGACGCGTCCTCGTCCCGGACGAGGCCTGCGAGACCATGTCCGACGGTGGGCAGGTCGCCATCCGTACCATGGGAGAGGTCGGCCGTCGTGATGGCGTCGACATCCGCACTGGTCACCGCGTGCAAAGGCTAGTCGTCCATAATGACGCGGTCGTCGGCGTTGTGGCATCGACGCCGGACGGCGTGGCGCATCGCATCCGCGCCCGCAAGGCCGTCATCTTCGCCGCCGGCGGCTTCACGCATAATCCGGAACTTCGCCGCAATTTCCTGAACGTCCCCGTCTACGGCGGATGCGCCGCGACCACAAACGAAGGCGACATCGTCGCCATCGCGTCGGCGGTCGGGGCACAGCTTCGGAACATGAACTATGCCTGGATGTGCCCGGTGCCCCTGGAGAAGGCGATCGCCCCCGATCCGGGCATGATCGGCATGTTCTCCGTGGCCGGCGACTCCATGGTGTTCGTGAACAAGTACGGCCGCCGGGCCGTCAACGAGAAACTCCAGTACAACGAACTGGCACAAACCTTCTTCCAGTGGGACCCCTCCGCGGGCGAGTACCCGAACCTCGTGCTGGTGCAGGTCTGGGACCAGCGGTCGCAGGACCACTCCGCGAGCACCGAGTACGGGCGGCTGATCGTGCCGCCGGGCACCGACGACTCCCACGTGATCAAAGGCGAGACCCTTGAAGAACTGACCCGACGGATCGACGAGCGCCTCGCCCGGTACACCAGCCGCACCGGAGGACTGCGGCTTGCTCCGGACTTTTCTGCCAACCTCAAAGACACGCTGCGGCGGTTCAACGCGATGGCGCACGAGGGCGCCGACCGCGATTTCCACCGGGGGGAGCGCGCCGTCCAGCTTCTCTTCAACGGCCCCGTCAAGGAGGAACCCGGACGCACCAACCCCACGCTGTGGCCGCTCAGCGATACCGGGCCGTACTACGCGGCGCTCGTCACCGGCGGCACCCTCGACACCAAAGGGGGTCCGAAAGCGACACCGGACGGACAGATCGTCGACGACATGGACCAGCCGATACCAGGGCTTTACGGCGTCGGCAACTGCGTGGCCTCAGCGTCTGCTCAGGCGTACTGGGCCGGGGGAGCGACGCTCGGACCGATCGTCGCATTCGCGTACCGCGCCGCCCACGCCGCGCACGCCGAACCCGTGAAGGAGGTCGTGCAGGCCGCGCGCTGAGTGCTGGAGTGCCCGGCACTGGACGCCGCCCGACCCGCCCACAAGCACCACGAGGAGCGAAAGCGATGGCCCTCACCAGAGAAACGATGACCGACGAGCAGCGCAAGTCGGTGGTCCTGGACTACCTGAAGGCGTTCGACAACGCAGGAGTGATCCCGACCGGTGGCAGCATTCTTGACCTGTTCGCCGACGACGCTCAGGTGTACTTCCCCAAATGGGGCCTGGCGACAGGTAAGGAACAGATCAGCAAGTTGTTCACCGACGTGGGCACCACTATCAAGCACATCGAGCACCACTACGCGCACTTCAACTGGGTGTTTTCCGGCGGCGACATAGTCGTGTGCGAAGGTACCAGCCACGGGGAGCACCAAGATGGCGCGTGGCGAGCCGGCGTGCCGGAGTGGGGGGCCGGCCGGTGGTGCGACGTGTTCGAGATCCGTGACTGGAAGATCCAGCGAGTCTTCATCTACCTCGATCCCGACTACGCAGCTCGGGACACCGAACGCTACCCCTGGCTGGAGGACCGCTCCTGAGCCGCGACCGAGCGGCGGAGCAGCCTTCGGCCAGTAAAGGCATCCCGGCAGCGATCAGCCCTCCCGGTCACCGGCAGGGGCACGATCTTCATCAGGGCTCAACGCCCGGGAGACACCAGTGCTCCCCCGCCGGGGCCACCAGGCACCGAGTCTGCCGGATGGCGGACCCTATAAGACTCATAAGGAGACCCCCGGTGACCGAACTTCGAACCAACGACATCTCCGAAGGCGCGACATCCGCCCCTTCGGCACCCTCGGCTGGAGTCGAGAGCGCAGCCAGCCCGCCACCGAATCCCGCAGTCCTCGGCCTGCTCGCGTTCTCCGTCGGCGGCACGGTGCTCGGAATCTCCCTACTTGGCTATGTCTCCGCCGCGGCGCAGGGCGGCAGCGTCATGCCTATCGTCTACGCGGCCACCGGCCTCGGCGTGCTGATCACCACCATCTGGGCCGCCGCACTCGGACAGACATTCGTGGCGGCGGTGTTCGGCGCGTTCACCGGCTTCTGGCTCAGCTACGCCGCGTTCGTCCTCGGGCTCGCCCACAACTGGTACGCGATCCCTCAGGCGCAGGTGGCCCACAGCGTGGCCCAATTCCTCATCGCCTGGGCGATCGTGATCTTCATGCTGGACGTCGTCAGCGTGTATGTCCCCTCGTCGTTCACGATGATCCTCAGCTCGGCGCTCGTCGCGGTCATACTCCTCATCATCGCCAACCTCAACGGGTCGACCGTACTGCCCAAAGTCGCGGGCGGGTTCATCCTGTTGTTCTCGGCCATCGGCTTCTACGACTTCGTTGCCACCGGCATCGAGTCGGTAGGCGGACGGCCGCTGTCCCTCGGACCGCCACTGCGCACGTTGCTTGCCCGCAAATGACGCCGCCAGGGCCACCGAGGCATAGCCACCTGGCGCTGCCCGGCCGGGAAACCCATAGGTCGCCGGGAGCCTCTTGACACCGGCCGCGTTAAGGCGCAGGCTATTGTTCACCAAACGCACGTACGTTCGCAATACGAACACCTGAGGGCGGAGGATGGCAATGACGGCCAACCTGCACGGCAAGGAACGGGCGTCCTACACGACGCGCTTCGGCTCGCTGGCGAACTACGAGAAGGGCGGCGTCGAAATCATCAACGACGACCCGCGGCACTACGCCTTCTCCAACGTCTTCGAGGTCGCCAGCAACGCCGCACCCTACGAGAAGACCGCGGTCGGCAAGAACATGGACTACGTCGTCGAGGCGATCCGCGCCGAGGGCACCAGCCAGTGGCGCACCGCCGCGCACGACGAGTTCGCGCTCGTCCTCGACGGCCAGGTCGAGGTCTCGCTCGTCAAGCTCGCCCACAGCCCGCTCCCGCCCGGCGCCGGCGGCTCGGTCGCCCTGGACGGCGAGCCCGAGGGCCAGCCGATGGGGCGCATCGTCGCCCGGCGCGGGCACATGGTCCTGCTGTCGGCGGGCAGCGCGTACCGATTCCGCGCCGATCAGCCCGGCGTGATCCTGCAGCAAGCCGTCGCCGGCCCGGACACCCTGTTCCGCTGGTCCGAGATCTGCCAATCCCTGTGAACCCCTGAACCGCAGCCTTGCGAGGAGCCGCCACATGACCGCTACCGCTGAACACGGTGTCGTCTCGACCGAGCCGAACGAGGAGGGCTACCGCGAGTTCTCCCTCGGCGAGTTCCGCTTCCGCCGTGACGAGTACTTCGTCTACATCACCTGGCCGACCGGGCACCACATCATGAGCGTGGACGCGTTCCTGCGCGCGCTGCAGCGCGACATCGCCTGGGATTTCTTCTACGGCACGGTCAACTTCGACGGCGTCTTCGGCACGGTCAACCACTACGGCACCGTCGACATTTTCGCCGGCCGCTACAACGACTCCTACCGCAAGGCCGAGCTCGACTACTCCGAGAATATCCAGACGCCGCGCATCCGCGAGACGTTCAAGTCGATCCTCGACGACTGGACCAACGAGACCTTCGACCCGTTCGCCTCGCCGCACGAGACCGGCTCGGCGTTCGGCATCAAGAACGGCGACAACCACCGCGCGGTCGCCCGCCAGCGGGTGCAGGCCGGACGGATGGTCGGCCTGCCCGGCGACGCGCCGCTGCGCAGCGACGAGGCCGGCTACCCGGTGAACCGCATGTTCGCCGATGTCCCGCAGGACGAGCCGGAGATCTACGCCGAGCCCGGCTTCGAGGACCAGGTATCGGCCTTCAGCCTGTTCGCCTACCTGTCCCGCTCGGACGTCACCTGGAACCCGTCGGTGGCCAGCGTCTGCAAGGAGTCGCTGTTCTGCCCGACGACCGAGGAGTACATCCTGCCGATCATCCACGGCAACGACCGGGTCGAGTGGTTCATCCAGCTGACCGACCAGATCACCTGGGAGGTCGAGGACCGGGAGACCGGCGCCGTCCGGGCCCGCGTCGTAATGAAGGCGGGCGACGTCTCGGCGATGCCGGCCGACATCCGCCACCAGGGCTACTCGCCGAAGCGGTCGATGCTGCTGGTCTGGGAGAACGCGTCCGCCGACCTGCCCGACCTGATCGCAAGCGGCAAGACACCGACCTACCCGATCGACTTCTGAGGCACCGGGACGGGACGAGGTGCAGACGAAGCTGTTCATCGGCGGCACGTGGGTCGACGGGCTCGACGGCGCGAGCATCGAGGTGCGCGACCCGCACGACGGGTCGCTGCTCGCCGAGGTGGCCGAGGCCCGCGCGGCCGACGTCGACCGCGCGGTGCGGGCGGCACAGGCAGCGTTCGGGCCGTGGCGGCACACCACGGCCGAGGAGCGCGGCCGGCTGCTGCTCAAGCTCGCCGACCTGATCGAGGCACACGCCGACGAGCTCGCGCTGCTCGAGACCCGCGACACCGGCCATCCGATTCGCGACACCCGCGGGCTGGACGTGCCGCGCACCGCCGCGACGTTCCGCTACTTCGGCGGGATGGCCGACAAGCATCAGGGCAGCGTCATCCCGGTCGAGCACGGCTTTCTCGACTATGTGCTGCGCGAGCCGATCGGCGTGGTCGGGCAGATCGTCCCGTGGAACTTCCCGCTGATGTTCACCAGCTGGAAGATGGGTCCCGCACTGGCAGCCGGCAACACGGTGGTGCTCAAGCCGTCCGAACTCACCCCGCTGAGCACGCTGCGCGTGGCCGAGTTGATGACCGAGGCCGGCTTCCCTCCCGGGGTCGTCAACATCGTCACCGGCTACGGCGCGACGGCCGGACAGCACATTGCCGAGCACCCCAGCATCGGCAAGGTGTCGTTCACCGGTTCGACGGCGGTCGGCCGCTCGATCCTGGCGGCGAGTGCGGGCAATCTGAAGAAGGTGCAACTCGAGCTCGGCGGCAAGGGCGCGAACATCGTCTTCGCCGACGCCGACCTCGACGCCGCCGTGCAGGGCTCGGCGTTCGCGATCTACCACAACCAGGGCCAGGCCTGCATCGCCGGCAGCCGGCTGATCGTGCACGAGGATGTCGCCGACGAGTTCGTCGACCGGTTCGTCCGGCTCAGCAAGGGCGTGCGCCTCGGCGATCCGAAGGATCCCGCCACCGAGATGGGCCCGCTCACCTCGCCCGGGCACCGCGACCGCGTGCTCTCTTACATGGAGGTCGCGGTCGCGGACGGCGACGAGATCGTCACCGGCGGCAAGGCGCCGGAGACCGCCGAGCTTGCCGGCGGCTGCTACCTCGAGCCGACCGTGGTGGCGACGCAGGCCGAGCACCGCCTCGCCCGGGAGGAGGTGTTCGGCCCGGTCGTGGCGGTGCAGCGTTTCCGCACCGAGGACGAGGCGCTGCGCATCGCCAACGGCACCGACTACGGGCTCGGTGCCGGACTGTGGACCCGCGACCTGTCCCGCGCGCACCGGGTGGCGCACGAACTGCGGGCGGGCATGGTGTGGGTCAACTCGTACAAGCGGGTCAACCCCGGCTCCCCGTTCGGCGGCGTCGGGCAGAGCGGGTTCGGCCGCGAGATGGGGTTCGAGGCCATGCACGAGTACACCGACGCCAAGGCGGTGTGGATCAACTACGGGGCGCAGCTGCCTGCGCGCTACGCCGATGCCTGACCCGCAGCCGCTGCCCGGCGCGATCCGCGCCCATGTCCATCCTGGCGATGTCGTCGCGCTGGAAGGCTTCACCCACTTGATCCCGTACGCGGCCGGGCACGAGATCGTCCGGCAGGGCATCACCGGCCTGACCCTGGTGCGCCCCGACAAGCACATCGGCTGGCGGTCGGTGCGGCTGCCCGCGGACCCGGAGCGGGCGCTCCACGACGCGATGGCGGCGATCCTGGGCAGGGGTGGTGCCGCGTGAAGGCCAGGTTCGTGCACGAGACGCTGCCGCAGCGGGTGGTGTTCGCTTCGTTCGAGGCCGCGGAGCACGTGGCCGACGAGGTGGCACGGCTCGGGGCCTCCCGGCCGATGGTGATCGCGGCAGAGGCGGAAAGCGCGCTGGCCGGCCCGCTGGCGGCCGCGTTGCCGGTGGCCGTGCGCCACAGCGAGGTGGTGATGCACGTGCCCGGCGACGTTGCCGAGCGGGCACGCAAGGCCGCCGGGGAGCACGATGCCGACGTCCTCGTGAGCGTCGGCGGCGGGTCCACTACCGGCCTGGCCAAGGCGGTGGCGCTGACCACCGGCCTGCCCATCGTCGCCGTGCCGACCACGTACGCGGGCTCGGAGGCCACGAACGTCTGGGGGCTCACCGAGGGCGGCCGCAAGACCACCGGAACCGACGCCCGCGTGCTGCCGCGGGCCGTCGTCTACGACGCCAGCCTGATGCTGTCCTTGCCCGTGCCGCTGAGCGTGGCCTCGGGGCTGAACGCGCTGGCGCACTGCGTCGACTCGATGTGGGCGCCCCGCGTCGACCCGGTCGACCAGGCGCTCGCGCTGGAGGGCATCCGCGCCCTTCGCCAGGGACTCCCCAGGGTCGTGCGCGATCCGCAGGGCATGGAGGGCCGCGAGCAGACGCTGTATGGCGCCTGGATGGCTGCGGTGGCGTTCGCCTCGGCCGGCTCCGGGTTGCACCACAAGATCTGCCACGTCCTGGGCGGGATGTACAACCTCCCGCACGCGCAGACCCATGCCGTGGTGCTGCCGTACGTCCTCGCGCTCAACGCGCCGTCGGTCCCGGGCAGTGAGCGGCGGATGGCGGCGGCGTTCGGCGCGGCGTCCGCGCTGGACGGGTTGCAGCGCCTGCGGGAACAGGTGGAGGCGCCTCGCGCCCTGCGTGATTACGGGCTGCGCGAGACCGGCATCCCGGCTGCCGTCGACGCCATCCTGGCGGCCGTGCCCCCGGACAACCCGACGCCGGTCACCGCCGCGAGCCTCGAGGAACTGCTACGCCGGGCGTGGGAAGGCAGGGAGCCACGATGAGCCTCGACCAGCAGCACGGGATGTTGTCTCCCGAGCAGACCGAACGCGAGTCAGAGCTCGTCGAACGCGTGGTCGCGTCTTTCGACGCTACGCCGGACCCACGCCTGGCGGAACTGATGCAGGCGCTCACCCGGCACCTGCACGCCTTCGTGCGGGAGGTGCGGCTGACCGAGGAGGAGTGGCAGCGCGCCATCGAGTTCCTTACCGCCGCCGGGCACATCACCGACGACCGGCGTCAGGAGTTCATCCTGCTCTCCGACGTCCTGGGGGTGTCGATGCAGACCATCACCGTCAACAACCAGGCATACCAGAACGCTACCGAGGCGACGGTATTCGGCCCGTTCTTCGTGGCGGGCTCACCCGAGATCGGGCTCGGCGGCGACATCGCGGCCGGAGCGTCGGGGGAACCGTGCTGGGTCGAGGGCACGGTCACGGACACCTCCGGCAAGCCGGTCCCGCATGCGCTGATCGAGGTCTGGGAGGCCGACCAGCACGGCTTCTACGACGTCCAGTACGACGACGGCCGGGTCGCAGCCCGCGGCCACCTCTACAGCGACGCGGGCGGGCGCTACCGCTTCTGGGCGGTCGCCCCCACGCCGTACCCGATTCCGCACGACGGCCCGGTCGGCCGGCTGCTGGCCGCGGCAGGCCGGTCCCCGATGCGGGCCTCACATCTGCACTTCATGGTCAAGGCCGAGGGATTCCGGACCTTGGTGACGCACATCTTCGTCCGCGGAGACGAGTTCTTGGACCGCGACGCCGTCTTCGGAGTGAGGGACTCGCTCGTGCTGGACTTCACGCCCCAGCCGGCGGGCACCCCCGCTCCCGATGGCCGGGACCTGGGCGACCGCGCGTGGTCACGCGTCCGCTTCGACATCGTCCTGGCGCCCGCCGCGGCCCCGTGAGCACCACGCCGCTGTCGTCGCCCGGCAACCGGAGAGAAAGGCTGATCCATGCCCACCGACGTGTACCTGTATGACGCCGTACGGACCCCCTTCGGGAAGTACGGCGGTGCGCTGGCGGGCGTGCGTCCCGACGACCTGGCGGCGCACGTGGTGCGGACGCTGGTCGACCGGGCACCCGCACTCGAGCCGGACCGGGTCGACGAGATCGTGCTCGGCAACGCCAACGGGGCCGGGGAGGACAACCGCAACGTCGCCCGGATGGCAGGCCTGCTGGCCGGCCTGCCGACGTCAGTGCCGGCCACGACGGTCAACCGGCTGTGCGGCTCCAGCCTGGACGCCGCCATCGTGGCCTCCCGCCAGATCGCCCTCGGCGAGGCCGACGCGGCGGTAGCCGGGGGCGTGGAGTCGATGAGCCGGGCGCCGTGGGTGCTGCCCAAGCCCGGCAAGCCGTACCCGGCCGGCGACGCGACGCTGACGTCGACGACCCTCGGCTGGCGGCTGGTGAACCCGCAGATGAACCCGGAATGGACCGTCTCCCTGGGTGAGGCCACCGAGCTGCTCGCCGTCCGCGAGCAGGTGAGCCGCGAAGCGCAGGACGCCTTCGCCTTGCGCTCGCACCAAACGGCTGCCCGGGCGTGGGACACCGGGTTCTACGACAACCTCGTGGTCGAGGTTCCGGGAGTAACGCTCGAGCGCGACGAGTCCATCCGGTCCGACACCAGCCCGGAGAAGCTCACCGCGCTGAAACCGGTGTTCCGCAAGGCGAACGGGACAGTGACCGCAGGCAACGCCTCTCCGCTCAACGACGG
>WNGB01022980.1_pt1 | contig 12698 bp, 12 predicted proteins | sample 5400681 | NCBI WGS metagenome assembly WNGB01 (sample SAMN13153367, study PRJNA577476) | soil metagenome | isolation source: 115 cm soil or saprolite under grassland replicate 2 | place: USA:California | collected 2016-06-15 | reverse complement strand
GGCCGGGTCCAGGAGCACCCGCCACCGGTCGCCGCCGGGCTGGTGATCCGGCCTGACCGCGCCGAGTCCCAGCGCCAGCTTCTCCGCCGCGTCAAGGTCTTCAACCCCGAGATCCAGGTGGAACTGCTGCGGCACAACCTGGCCGGGCCATCGCGGCGCCCGGTATCCGTCGACCCGCTGGAAACCCAGGTCACAGCCGGAACCGCCGGTCAGGGCGACGAACCCGTCGGCGTTGTACCCGAGCTCCATGCCTGTCATCTCTTGGTAGAACCGGGCCAGCGCCCGCGGATCGGCACAGTCCAGGGTCACGCCTCGCAGCGTGGCGATCGGCATCGTCCACTCCTCCTCATCCATGTCCGCGGGCCCGCGCGGCGGGCCGCAGTTAGCCATCCAACCGCACTGTGGTGGCTCGGCTCCGCTCATTTTCGGACCGGACGGCGCTCGTCCCGGGCAGCGGTCGTGCGCGCCGTCGCGCCACCCTCGCGCAAGAACCCCGACGCCGTAGTGGCGTTAGAGTCGCCGGCCATGGGACTCCTCACCTTCAGCCTCAACCTCACCCTGGACGGTTGCGTCGACCACCAGGAGGGGATCGCCGACGACGAGACGCACGCCTTCTTCACCCGTCTCATGGACGAGGGCGGGGCAATGCTGTGGGGTCGCGTCACCTACGAGATGATGGAGAGCTACTGGCCGGCCGTCGCCCGCGGCGACGAGGAGGCGCCGCCGGCCATGCGCGAGTGGGCGGTCAAGCTGGAGGCCAAACCCAAGTACGTGGTGTCGTCGACGCGCAAGGACTTCCCGTGGACCAACAGCCACCACATCGCCGGCGATCTGCGCGAGGGCGTGCAGAAGCTCAAGGACGCGACCCCGGCCGGGGTCCTCCTCGCAAGCGGCAAACTCGCGACCGAGCTCGACCGGCTGGACCTGATCGACGAGTACAAGCTGCTCGTCCACCCCAGGATCGCCGGCCACGGCCCGACGCTGTACCAGGGCGGGCTACCCGGCACGCGCCAGCTCGAGCTGCTCTCGGCGGACCCGCTCCGCAACGGCGCGGTGGCCATGCACTACCGCCGCGCGCGCTGAATCACAGGAGTCCATCGCCGCCAGCTCACCGGCAGCGCGGCGTCCTCCTCGCGCTCGCCGCGCAGCGCCGAACGACTCCTCGAAGGCGAGGACGTCTTCGCAGAGCCGGTCGAGGGCTCCGTGGATGTCGCCAGCGGCGCAGAGGATCATGGCCCGTCCACCATGCCCGCCGTCGGCGTGCAGTCCAAGCCGGCGAGCGCGAACCGTTGCAGATCGTGCAAGGGTTGATCGCGTCGCGCGCCCACCAGAAACATTCGCCCGATGCCGAACAGAGGGGCCCGTTGAGGACGACCCATCGACGGGTGTCCTCGTTGAATCTGGTCCGTGGGCGCGGTTTGCGTCCGCTCGTCTCATTGAACCTGGTCCACGATTGCGGAATTGGGCTAACAAGTGGTGGCGCAGCAGCTTGGGCAGGGCCAGGTCGGGTCCGAACCGGGCGCCGCTGCACCAGGTGGTGCCGCCAGCGACGCCACGGTGGTCGGGTGGTCCGAAGGCATCCATTCCTCCGTAGGCTGCACTCGTGGGCTACGACGAGCTGATTGCGCAGCTGCGCGCGCGATACCCCGGCGGTCGTCCGGTGCCGCTCGACGAGTTCACGGCCGTGGAGCGCCTGCTGGGAATCGTGCTCCCCGAGTTGCTGCGCCGGGTCTATACCGAGGTGGCCGACGGCGGGTTCTACTCGCGCGAGGGAGAACTATTCAACATCATGCCGGACGAGGGGTCCGATCCCATCCCGCCGACCTGGTACCGCGAGACGTTGACGCACGCGCCCGAACTCGCCCGCCTCGGCTGGCCGCTGTACGACCACGGCTGCGCGATCTGGTCGTACGTCTCGCTGACCGAGGACGGCCATCCGGTCCGGGTCTGGGACCCAGTCGAGGGAACGGTGGAGGAGGGGCTCGCGGTGCTGCGCACCCAGCGCGGGATCCCGCTGGACGACTGGTTCCGCAGCCGGTTCGACCGCTGAGCACGGCGGTCGCGGCGCGCGCACCTCCGGGACGTGGCCGCTCAACATCGACCATGGCCAAGCCGTACGTCGGCCACTGCCATCTGTACGGGTCCGCACCGCTCGTTGGGGCAGACGCCCCCGCCCGGACCCGGCCGGCCTCAGTTGCCATGCCGGGCCGGAAGTGCGGCGACGCGACCCTCGGGCCGGCGCGGGCCAAATTCAATGAGACAAACACCGAATCCAGCCAAGTTCGGTGAGACCCGGCCCAGACCAGATGAGACGGGACAACGGGAAGATCGACCGCCACGACACGAGATTGTCCACCCTCGTCGATGCGCTTCTCGACCCGGCCCGCAACCTATCCCGGACAGCTCGCAAGATCACTCGCAAGGAAACCCGGACACTCGCAGCGTTCGAGCGGACCTGACAACAACCGTGGCGAGTGCTCATCCGATGAAACCCGCCACGCTTGGAGCAAGGAAACCCGGACACTCGCAGCGTTCGAGCGGACCTGACAACAACCGTGGCGAGTGCTCATCCGATGAAACCCGCCACGCTTGGAGCAAGCTATAAGATCCGGTAACCCGGATCTGTCCCGACCGGGCGCGGTCGGGCGCGTCCCGCGCGGTCACAGCCAAGAACTGGCACCGAAGGTGACGGGTGAACCGCTCACCGAGTCGCCGGCCGCTAACGGGTCCGTCAACCGTTGGCCGGAATCTGGTCCTCATGGCCGAATCGGACGCAGACCGCGCCGCCGCGCAAGCGACCAGACCGCGTGGCCGGGACCGAACCCATCGGGGACCGGGTCGACCCAACCGGCTCAACGCCCGCCTCTCGGACGCGGAGCTGGCCGAGATCGAGACCGCCGCCGCAGCGGCCGGGATGACCCCGACCGGGTTCCTGACGGAGGCGGGGCTGGCCGCCGCCCGCGGTGTCCCGCCGGCCACGTTGGACCCGATGCGGGAGAACCTGGCCCAGTTGGAGGTCGAGCTGTTCGACGCCCGGGTGACCGTGGGACGCATCGGCACCAACCTCAACCAGGCTGTGGCGGCGTTGAACGCAACCGGGACACCGCCGGCGTGGTTGGAGCGGGTGGCCTGGCTGTGCGAACAGCGGATGCTGCGCGTCGACGCGGTGATCTCCCGCATCGACCGCGCGTTGCCGTGATCCCCAACATCACGCGCGGCACCCGAGTCGGTGGCCTGCTCCGCTACTTGTACGGGCCGGGCAAGCGGGAGGAACACACCGATCCGCACCTGGTCGCCGCGTGGGACGGCGCCGGACCACTGTCCACATTGGAGCCGCCGGTTGGGTTGGGCGGCAAGCGCGACTTCCGCGAGCTGATCGACCTGCTGGAGCAGCCGGTGCGGCGGGGCTTTCGCCGGCCCGACGAACCGGTGTGGCACTGCTCGATCCGTACCCATCCCACCGACCGGTGGCTGTCGGACCCGCAGTGGGCGCACATCGCGGGTGAGGTGATGGCCAAGGTGGGACTGGCGCCGCACGGCGACGCGCGGGCGGTGCGGTGGGTGGCGATGCGGCACGGTCCAGACCACATCCACATCGTGGCCACCCTGGTCCGTCAGGACCGCCGGCCGGTGCGTGGGCACAACGACCGGTGGCTGGCGCAGGCCGCCTGCCGGGATCTGGAGGAGCGGTACGGGCTGTACCGGGTCGGCCCGGCCGACCGCACCGGGCACCGCAGGCCCACCCCGGCGGAGGTGAACAAGGCGCTGCGCACCGGCAAGCGGGAAACGGTCCGCGACCGGCTGCGCCGCGAGGTGCGTTTCGCCGCGGCCACCGCCGGCCACGAGGGCGAGTTCTTCACCCTGCTGCACCAGGCCGGGCTGCGGGTACGGGCCCGCACCAGCACGGTACGGCCGGACGAGATCACCGGGTACGCGGTCGCCCTGGCCGACGACACCACCAAGTCAGGCGAGCCGGTCTGGTACAGCGGCGGCAAGCTGGCCCCAGACCTGACGTTGCCGAAGCTGCGCACCCGGTGGGGCCAACCGGCTACCACCACCACGCCCCGCGTGTCTCGGGAGCAGCAGGCCGGGATCTTCGAGCAGGCCGCCGCGCAGGTTCGTGCCGTCGCCGACGAGATCGGGCGGCTTGGCGGGCGGAGCCCGGCCGCCGCGTCCGCCGCGGCGTACGCCGCCTCCGACACGCTGACCGCCGCGGCCCGGCTGGTGGAGGGACAGCGGCGCGGTCCGCTGCACCGCGCGGCCGAGGCGGTCGACCGGGCCACCCGGGAGCCGTTCCGGCGCCGGCTGCCGCGCACCCGCCGGGCTGAGGGGTTGCGTTCGATGTCGCGGCTGCTGCGCCTGGCCGGCGAGCTGTCCGGTGACCCGGCCAACGCGAAGGCCATGGCCGCGATGCGCCGGCTGTTGGTCGAGTGGTCGCTGCTGGCCGCGGCGGTGGCCGACCTGCGCGATGTCCAGCAGCGGGTGCATCAGGCCCGCGCCGCCCGGACCGCGGCGCGGCTGCTGCACGCCGCCGGCACCCGCGACGCCACCGCGGGCCAGCAGGTTGCGGACGCGACCGTAGCGCCTGCGTCAACGGGTCCATCAACCGTCCCGTCAACAGGTTCGCCAACGCAGCGCCGCGATGCTCGACGTCAGGCCCGGCCGGGCAGCACCGGCCGCACCCGGTAAAGCGCCACCCCGATTCTGGGAGAAGGCTGATGGATCAGATCGGACCCGACCAGCATCCCGACGTTGCCGCTGAGGTCGGGCAGCGCACCGCCCAGGCGGTCGCCATGCTCGCCACCCTCAGTGAGTCCGCCGCTCGGCTGGCCGCGGAGGAACGCCGTCGGCGCCTGCTGCTCCAGGAACAGCGGGAGGAGGCCGCGGAGAGGCAGGCCAAGGACGCGAGTGCCGACCTGTACGACCTGGCGGTCGCGTGGCGCACCGCGCGCGTCCGCGAGCACCAGTTCCCCGAAGCACGGGGGGCTGCGGAAGCGGTCGAGGAGCGGCTGCGGGAGATATACCCGCATCCGATGGACCTTTACGACCAGGCGGTACGTGATGGTGTGCCTCGTGCCGACGCGATGCGGACCGCTGCCGCACAGATGGCCCGGACCCCGGTGATGCGCCCGCACCCGGGCGGTACCCGGGCCGGGGCGCTCGGCCCTGCCGACGAGCCACCGGCCGGGGTCGACGCGTTCAACGCGTTCACCGCGGCGGTGGCCGATGAGCAGATCCGGCTGGCTACCGGTGTGGACGCCGAGGACTACCTCGCCGAGTTGGAGCGGTTAGGTCCGGGCGGCGAGGCTGCCGCGCAGGCGCTTTGGGAGACGTTGGCGGTGCGAGCCGGACGCGAGATGGCACAGGGCCGCGCCGACGCCGCTACCCCGGACGACCCGGCCACGCCGGGTGTGAACGAGCACGACACGGTGGGCATGCCCCGTAACGCTTCCGACGTGGGCGCGGCCAACCGCGACAGCGCCGCCGCCGCGAGCACCGGCACGCCGGGCACGCGGACCGCGGCGCAGTTGGCCGGCGAGTGGTACCCCGAGGGCATCAACCATCCCGCCGCGATGCCCGCGCATGTGGCCGGCAAGCGGCCCGCCACCACGGTGCCGACGCAGGCCCCGGCCCGCACCGCAGGCAGGGCACGATGACCGGCCCGACCGTCACCACCCCGCCGGCCGCGGACGGGCAGCAGCCCGCCGAGCAGGAACACCCGCGGCTGTACCCGAACCTGGAAGCCTGGGTGGTTGGCTACTTCACTCCGATGTTCCTGCACCGAATTCCGGGCAACCCGCGTGTGCGCTGGTGTCCACGGTGGTGGGACCACGCCGAGGTGATCGCCCGGCTCACCGTGCTGTGGACCGCCTGGGAAGCCGCCCGGTGGGAACCATCCGCCAAACCCGGCTGGTGGCTCGACCTCGACCACCACCTCCCACTCCTCCTCGGGCTGGACGGGCCAATGCGCAACTGCCGCCAGCCCGAAGGCACCCGGCCCGGCAAGCACGAACCGCAGACCACGGCCAGCAGCGAGCCGGCCCCCGACCGCTGGTGGGACTGAACCGCCGCCAGCCGATTCGCCTCCGCGCGAACCCTCCGGCGGATACTCCTTCAGATTTACTAGATTATCTGCTACCGTTGGGTCGTGTCCAAGCACCTCGACATCGCCAACGCCCTACGTGAACGCATTCGCACTGGTGAGTTCCCCGTCGGTACCATGCTTCCCGGCATCGCCGACCTGCAAGCTGAGTACGACGCCGCGCTCAACACCATCCGCGCCGCCCAGGGGGTCCTTCGCGACGAGGGACTCCTGCGAATCACCCAAGGCGTCGGCGCCGAGGTGATCGCCCTTCCCGCCAGCAACGAACGGCAGCTCATCGCGACCATCCGTACCGCCCTCAACCAGCTCGAAGCCGCGCTCAACGCCCGCGACGCCGCCCAGACCTCCCCGGAGCCACGGCGATAAGGAGCCAAGCCATGCCCCAGGCCAGCCACCCCGACGGTTCCCCCCGGTCCCCAGCGACAGCCACGACGCGGGTCGCAGCTTGGTCGCACGAGCGAGATCGCGCTGCAACTGATCGCCGAGGCCGGCGGGCACCGCGTGCACCTGCGTGAAATCCCGGCGCGGGAGCGGCACTACGTCAACAGCAAGGCCGGCGTGCTGGAGGAGATGGCGTGATCGTCAGCCAATACGTCGACGAGGAGCCACAAACCCGCACGCCCGTCCCGCCTACAGCCCGACCGACCTGGGCCGCACCACCGTCGGCCTACTCCGCAGCGCAGCCGATTCCTGACGCACCCGAGGCGAAGGATGGAGTTGACCATGACGAACCAACCGCCCGCGAACCAGCTCCCCCGGCATGGTCGACAGTGGGTCGTCGCCGCGGTGACCACGCCGCTGGCCCCGCTGCTGCTCGGCGCCTCCCTCCTTGCCAACAACGGGTGGCACGGATGCGCCAACCGGGCGGGCGTGCACCCGGCGTGCAGCTCGTCGATCTGGACGGCGCTGGCCACGCTCGGGTTCTGGGCCGTGGCGCTCGCCTTCACCGTCGCCGGCCTGGTCGTGGGCCTTGTGGAAGGCCGGACCCGGCGACGCTTCGCCCATGGCCGATGGTTCAGCATGACCGTGGTCGGCCTGTGCGCGCCGTGGGCACTGGCGGCGTACGCGGCGGGCTACGGGCTGGGCCGGCTGCTCCCCGCCCGCCGCCCCCGCTCGCGGCGGCAGCCATGGCGCGGCGCCGGCAGCGGCGGCTGGCAGCAGGCCATCCAGCTCTACCAGAGCCTGGCCGCCGGGCAGCAACCACCCGTGGTGTACGCGCCGGACCTGCCGGCCGCCGGCACCGTGTACATGGATGTGCCGTTCCGGTTCGCGCGATGGTTCGGCGCCAACGTTACCTACCAGCCCGGCGGCATGGTCGCCGTCGGCCCGCCCGGCTTCGTGGCCGGCGCCGCCGTAGGTCGGCTGATCGGCGCGAGCATCGGATACGCGCGGGCCGCCAGCCTGTCCCGCCGGCAGTGGCGCGGCCACGACCTCGCCCGCGTCGTCGTCGACGCAACCGCTACCTGGTGTCAGGTCCGTGGCCGGTGGCTACGGTACGACCACGCCGCCGTTGTCTCCTACCAGGTTGCCGACCAGTCCAGCGTCCTGACGTTCGAGGCGATCGACCCGCTACGGCTGCACGGCCCGTCCGCCTGGTGCCACGCCGTCCTGTTCGCCTACCTGCGCTACGGTCCTGGCTGGCAGTCCGCTCCGTTCCTGCACGTCATTCGACAGGCGACGCAGCAGCTGGCCGCTGCCCCAAGGTGAGACGAAGGCCGACAGGCGGCCTCCATACCGTTGACACGAGAACAGACTGCCGTGTGCGACTCGTTACTAGTCGTAGCCACAAGAGGTTCCTGAACTCGTTGGCGTCGAGCCTTCCTGAGCGCGTACGCTCACGGGGGCCGCCAAGCATGAGCGCTTGCGCGCAGCACGGTTCGGAGGACTGATGTTGGTGGTAACCGTCGAGGAAGCCGCCCATCGCCTCGGGGTGTCTGTGGCAACCGTCCGTCGACGCCTCTCAGCGGGCAGCCTCGCGGGCAAGAAGGTCGGCCGCGATTGGCAGGTCGAGGAAGCATGCCTTCCGCCCGCTGCAATTGGGCGACCGAGCGGGACGGCTTCCTCGACCTTCACGGACGACGAGATTCGGCGTGCGATTAAGCACGTATCAGGTACGGATACCACCGAGCTGTGGATTCCCGATGTGCTGCGCTGGGCAGACTTCTTTGCCGATGGTGAAGCGCTTCTGACCCGTACAAGGAGGCGCCTGAACTCAGGTGTCATCGGTCCGGCGCTGGAGGTAAGGGTACCGAAGAATTCGCTCGCCACGCGAGCTGGAACAATGATCGACCTGGAAGACCGAATTCTCTATCAGGCGGCAGTAGGCCGCGTTGCTCCATACGTTGAGGCGGCGACCTCCGAACACGTATTTAGCTCACGACTTAGCAGTGATCCTCGGTTCTTCCTCCTACGGTCAAGCGAGCGGTATGGAGCATGGCAGTCAGAAATCCTTAGACGCTTAAAGGAAAGCGGAGGAGTGCTCGTCACTACAGATCTTTCCGGCTACTTTGATGTGATCGACCAGACAACACTCCTCAAGGAGCTTGAGGAGATGAGCGGTGAGACGTTCGCGATTGACCTTCTCAGGCGCCAGTTCCGTACGTGGAGCGTGCTGCTGCATAGAGGAATTCCGCAAGGGCCAAACGCGTCACGTTTACTCGGCAACGCCTACATGCTGCCGGTAGATGACTATATGCTCGAACGTGGATACAGCTACCTGCGGTATATGGACGACGTTGCCATAGTAGTCGGAAACAACGCGGAAGCCGCCAAGGCTGTCGCGGCCATCGAGGAGGTGTGTCACAAGCGAGGTCTATTGCTCAGCTCGGCCAAGACGGAAATCCAGACGCTATCTGAGGTCGGGTCAGAAAAGGGCAGCGCTCTTAAGAAGAATGTGGACTACCTCATGCAGTCTGGTGGGGCCCGGGCCCGCGAAGCTTTGATGGCGATGTTCCGATCCTCTGTCCCCCCCACCGGAAAGATAGACATTAGCGACGCAAAGTTTGCGGTGTGGCGGCTAGCGCAGCGGCTGGATAGGGGACCGCTGCGACGACTTCTGGACAGGCTCGCCGATCTTGGCCCGATTGCCAGTGTCACGGCGGCCTACTTTCGACATTTCTTGGCAATGCCGCGCACGATCGAGGTTGTCGGGGAGTTCCTGAATGACCCCGAGCGGAATACTTCCGAATACCTAGAGTCTTGGATCTTTGCTGCCGCACTGGAGTTCCCTGGCAAGCTCCCTGACCGATGGATAGCTCGCGCACGAGTCACGGCGTCTGACCGCAACAGCGCGCCCCATCATCGAGTTGTATCCATCAACGTGCTCGCACTCAGTGGGCGCGCAAGTGACATCTCCTATATTAGACGCCTCGCTTCTCATGAACACGATCCCGATGTGGTCCGGGGCGCTACAGTGGCACTGGCGCGAGTCTCTAAGCTCGACAGAATGACAGAAATCGCAATAGTGGCGAGGCATCCAGATCTGCTGGGTACGATTTCTTTTGTTAAAAGTCGACGACGTCTACCCTCTCTCGTTTATCGTGGTCGCGAGATTCAGGTCAGGCGTTAGGACTGCGTATTACTTCTCTCCTCGTGCAATGCAACGAAACGTACTGCGGCTTGGAAGATACTCGACGGCGAAACCGATCCGGACCCCTGACACGGATCAGCGACCGGCTGCCCGACTGGTCAGTCCAGCGGAAGGCGTGGCCTGACTCGTTTGTCCAGATCGTACGACTAGGGCCGTCCGTGGCTGGGCAGCCGACGTCCCAGAGGCGGCCCGATCCTGGCATGCGATCTTCGCGGCAGTAATCGCGTCGCGGGCCTCGTCTGACCGTGGTCGGACCACCAGTGCCACCGTCTGGTCGCCGGCCAGGCGGCGCAGGTTGCCGATCACGGTGGCCGGTCGATGGTGGTCGACGACCGCTTCCCGCAGCCGCTGCGGATGCGCCTCGCGCATGCCGCGACCGGCGAGCAGGATCTGTGTGGTGGGCAGGTCGATGCGGTTGACGCCGATCGGGCCGCCGCGCACCGACGAGGTCAAGGCTCCGTCGCCCGCTCGCCGCAGGGCGTCGGGCAGGTGCCGGGCAGCCGTCTGCATCGCGTCCTGCCGCCTGGTGCCTTCGCGTACGGCCTCGTCGTAGTGGGCCATCATCTCCGGATGTACCTGCCGCAGCCGCTGCTCCACCGTGTCGGCGGCGACGCCCGCTGAGGCCAGTTCGTCGCGGAAGGTCTGCGCGGTGCTCCAGGTGACGGCGAGGTCGTACAGGTCTGCGGTGGCCAACCAGTCTGGATCTGTCGTCTGCGCGACGATCCGCTGCTCGCGCGGACCGGCGGCGGTTGCTGGTGGGCGGACGGGTGCGCTGAGCAGCGCGACGGCGGCCCGGTACCGGTGGTTGGGGTGGGTGGCGTGCTCGCGCAGGGTGTGGTCGACCGTCAGCGGCGTGAACCAGCGGCCGCCGGCAGCGTAGGCGCGGGTGTCTCCGGCCCAGGCGACGGTGAACCGGCCGCGGTCGGGTTGTGGGTGGTCGCCGTCGAAGGAGGTCAGCACGCAGATCGTGGCGTCGCCTTGGGCGGCGCCGGGCCGGGCGGCGAAGTGTGCGTCAAGCGCGGTTCGGGCGATCTGGACTGCCTGGTGCGCGCCGACGAGGACCGCGACCCGGCCGGCGACCTGGGCGGCGAGCCGCGCGGCCAGCCGGTCCGCGGGGCTGTCGCTGACGCCTTCGGCCAGGACCCAAGCGGTGTGTCCGGTATTCGCGTCGTGCGCTACCCACGTTCCGGTCGGCGCGTCGTCGGGGCAGGCGCCGGCGTACTGGTGCCCCACCGTGGTCGGGTCGGGAAACCCGGCGCCGACCAGCGGGTCCGCGTCACGCCCATCCTGCGCCGGTTTGGAGGTGGCCTGCTGGTCGGCCGGTTCGGCACGGCTGTCTGGGTCATCGCTGTCGGGGGCATCGCTGTCGCGGTCGGCGGTGTCCGGCTCGTCGGGCGGGTACATCGCCTCGAAGACGGTGAGCGGGTCGAGCTGGAGCCGGCTGGCGACGTGCAGCGCCAACCTGGCCGCGTGGGGCTGGTCCCGGTCGGCAACCTCGGTCAACAGGCCAGCCACGCCTTGCAGGGCGTTGAGGCGGATGGCCACGGATTCGGTGGACGGGTCGCGGTCGAAGCGGGCCAGCTCCTCCAGCCGGGTGTGTAGCCGGTCCAGGTGCGGGGTGAGGCGGTGCTCGACGAGCAGGTCGACCAGCGGCGTTCGCGCCTCCCGCATCTGCGCGAGGGCGTGTGCCGGCCCGGCCGCGACCAGCGACGCCGGGTCGGCGCCGGCCGGCAACGCCATCGCCTCGACCGGGCCGGGCCACTCACGCAGCAGCGCGTACGACTTGTCGATGGCGCTGGCACCAGCGGAATCGGCGTCGAACGCGACCACCACCGGTGTGCCGGGCGGAACAGACTGGGCCAGCAAGGTGACCTGCTGGGCGGTCAGCGCGGTCCCGCACGGCGCCACGGCGTAGAACGGGTCCGGGTAGTCGTCGTGCGGCACAGAGATCCGCATGCGGGCGACAGCGACGACGTCAGCGGGGCCTTCCACCAGCAGCACCGCGGCCGGCTGGGTGTCGGCTCCGAGTTGTTCGGCCAGGCCGTAGAGCAGCTCCGACTTGCGGTAGATGGCCGTGGTGGTGGTGTTGCGGTACTTCGGCACGTCGACCCGGCCGGATAGGTCGCGGCCGGTGAACGCCACCACCTGGCCGTCCGGGTTGCGGATCGGGAACATGACCCGGTCGCGGAAGACGTCGATGACCGACCCGTTGCGCGACGTGGTGACCAGGCCGGCGGCGAGCAGTTCGGCATCGGTGTAGCCCTGGGCGTAGAGGTGGTCGCGCAGGACCGTCCAGCCGCGCGGCGCGTAGCCGATCGTCCAGGGCGCGGCGTGCGCGGTCGCCGCGATGATGCCCCGACTGCGCAGGTACGCCAAGGCGCGGGGCTCGTCGAGCACGTGCGAGCGGTAGAACTCGTTGGCGAGCTGGTGGGCGGCGAGCAGCCGCTGCGGATCCACCTGCGCGGGCGGCGTCGGGCTGGTCACAGCGGCCTGCCTGGGCCGCGGAATCGGGGCACCGACGGCCGCGCCCGCGACGTGGCCGCCCCCGGCCCGCCGCTCGTGCCGCCGTCCCCACCGTCGGGCGGCAGGTGCTCGGCCGGGCGGCGACGCGGGTCGCCGTGGTGGCCGGGGTTGTCGCGGTGGCGTCCGTCCAGGATCGGCGGACCCGGCAAGACTGGCAACCGGACACCGTCGGCGGCGAGGTCACCGACGAGGCGTTCCCGTTCGGCGGCGTCGCTGATCTGCCCGACCGCAGCCGCGGTCGCCGCGGCAAGCTCGGGCGCCCGCAGCTGCCGGAACCAGGGGTCCAGCCGCAGCATCGCGGGGCGGGCGCCGGAGGCGAGCAGGATCGCGGTACCGCGCTTGAGCGCGCGGACGTCTTCCGGCCCCATGATGCGTTGCCGGCGCACGCTGACCTGACGCGACAGATGCCCGCTACCATCGCGGGTCAGCGACAGCGTTGCCACGTCGTGCTCACCGATCAGCGCGGACACGTCCCCCGCGAAG
>WNGB01022464.1_pt1 | contig 12700 bp, 7 predicted proteins | sample 5400681 | NCBI WGS metagenome assembly WNGB01 (sample SAMN13153367, study PRJNA577476) | soil metagenome | isolation source: 115 cm soil or saprolite under grassland replicate 2 | place: USA:California | collected 2016-06-15 | reverse complement strand
AAAAGGCGCAGAACGGCGTGCGTTTGCTTTACGCCGACGGGGTTGAAGTCATCCACAAAGGGGGCAACGGCATCTGGTTTTACGGCGCGGACGGGAAGATCAACGTCAATCGCGGCAAGTTCCAGTTCTGGAAAGGCGCGGAACAAAAGGCCAACGACGCCCACGAATGCGAGGCTGTCAGCAAAGAGTTTCTCGCGAACGCCAAAGTCCATCTCTACAAAAGCGGCGACCACAAAGCGGACTGGCTGGATTGCCTGCGCAGCCGCAAACGGCCGATCTGCGACGTGGAGGTCGGCGCGCACACAGTCAATGTCTGCCAACTCGTCAACCTGGCCTACTATCACGGCCAGAGGATGAAATGGGACCCGAAAGCGAAACTTTTTGTCGGCAACACCGGCGATCCGAAGTGGCTCGACGTGCCGCACCGCGATCCCTGGAAGGTGGCGTGAGCTATGACGGGTTTTCCCGTCGGGCTCGTCCCCGAGCATGCCGGCGGTGAATTTGGGGATGTCTTCGAAGCAGCGATCCGCCGCGCCTCGTCGGCATGTCACGCCGCGTTCAGAAAAAGTCATGTTCGGCTGAACCGGGGTGGATGGTGAAGTTTCAGTTTTGGCACAATATCATTCGCCAGTCCTCGCGTGATCCGTTGAGGAATCTCAGCGTGAGCCGGGTTCCAATCCACAGGCCTCGGCTCAACAGTTAACGCGACGGCGGGATTATGAGCGCGACCGATGTCCTGCAAACGGCCGACGTTGATTTCCGCAATCAGCTCCAATCGGCGCTCTGGCGGCTTCTGGACATATTGCCGGAATAGATCCCAATGGTCGGCCAATGAGACAAGCGCAAGCCGGCTCACAGAAATGTTCTCTCCCACGAAGAGGCTTGGTGAAAGCCGTTCGCCATCCCACTTGTCGGTGCAGACGGCGCGAACGATGTCTTCCTCGGCAGCAATGGGCATTGCTTCAATCCGCGGCTATGCGGCGGGCAAGATCTCTAACCGCGCTTCTCGGGACTGACCCTTCGGACCGCTGCGACTCCACATAGAATTCAACTTCCGTCGGCCTGAATTCAACCTGCACGGCCTTTCCTGAGGAGTCCTCCCAGCAAAGTTCAATGCCGCCTTCATCAGTCAAGAACACGCTTGGCTTGGCGCCTGACGGGAATGCTGCAGCTTCCAGGAAGCGATAGAACGTTTCCAGCGCGCGGGGCGACAACGGCCTGCCGGAACCGTCACCCCAGCCGGCGGAATAGTAATGGCGGAAATGGTGCAGGCGTCCCCAGCCCTTTGGGCCGAGTTTGGAGAGCAGGAGTTCCTCTCGCTCACCTTCGCTCGGCGCAGCGGGGCGCACCCCGAGCAAGAGCGCTTCATCACGCAAATTCTCGGAAAGCTGATAAACCGACTCTCGTGGTTGAGGTAGAATCGTTGTCATTCGTATTCCGGTCCTAATGTTGCCAAAAACTCAGGTTTTAACAAGCCAAAGAAGATCTGCTTCTCGAACTGGTGCGCCTCGCCAAACTTCGCAAGGCCGTCCTGGAAGACTTCAAAGTCCAGCGACCCCAGCCAAACGTCCACGTCGAGCACACTACCGTGCCGAACGCCATCGCCTGTGCCCAGAATGGCGCTGTTAGCCGCTTGCAGTCGGGCCGTAAGCGGTGGTCGGCGCAACACGGTGGCAATCGAGAGTTCTGCCCCGGTGAGCCGTTTCCCACCCGTGATTACGTCGAGCAGGAGCTTTTCAAAAATGTCGGACCCAAAGAAATTGATGTAGCGCACGCTGAGCCTCTCGCCTTCCGTGATGAAACCGATTTTCTGCAATTGCGTCAGCAGCCAGGCCATTTCCTGTTCGAGGGCCGGCCAGCCGGGGTATTGGCTGGGCTTGGTGACGAGGCTCACGACGCGCGGCCCGAACTGAATGAGGAAATCGCGGCTGAGAAACTGAACCAGCGGTTGGTACGCGAACGCTGGTTCGCGTCGGCGGATTTCTTCGGGTAATTGCGCAAGAGGAAGGTCCTTCTGTTCCGGATAGCGATCGCGGATGTTGGCGAACAACAGTCCCGGCAACGTGCGCCACGATTCCGACGTAACGAAGCGCAGTTCGAGAATCGCCTCCACAATCGGGCACGGGTCGATTTTCTTCGGCAGGCGTGCCGGGATTGGAATTGGAAATTCTCCAGTCATTTATCGTTTCCTCCACGATTTGGATTTACTCCGGCGCCAGGCCGCCTGCCCGCCGTGGCCTCAGCGCAGGCGGGTGGAGCGCATACTCCCACTCGTCCAACTCCTGGTTCGCGCGCATCACGAGGAAGCCTTTCGCAACGCGACATCCAGTTCGGAACGAAAATCTTCAAGGTCGCCGTCCCGGAGTTTTTGGAAGAATGCGTTGTAGTTTTTCGGCGAGAGAAAATTGAACTGGTAACGGGTGGGCAGTTTCTCCTTCTCCAGCCATTTGTTCAAGCGCTGAAAATGCGCAAAGGCGTACTCGTGCTTTTTCCCGTTTTCGGGAGACGGCTCCTTGATTTCCTCGTCGCCTTTGGTTTCGACCACGAAAATCATGTTGCCCTTTTTGATGAAGAAGTCCGGGTTGAACTCACCGCGCTTTGGGTGCGCGGCCTTTTTCCAGGCGTATTCGATTGAGTAAAACTTCTGCGGCGCGTTCTTGAGCCAGGCATCCACCGCTTTCGCGTTCTGCGCTTCCGTTAAAAGGCGCACGAATTTGCGTTCGTTCCCGGCATCGGCGATCACAAGATTAAATGGTGTCTTGAAGTCATGGGAATTGCTCACCGCCACAGCCGCGCCGCTGAAGTCGCCGTCCTCGTCCTGGACTTCCTGAAAAAACTCCACCTGCTCGTCCACCAGTGTCTTCTGACACTCAGGGCAGAAGAACACCGTCTTGTCTTTGCGGCGTAGTTCGGCGGCGCTGCAACTCTCGGCTTGCCTCTCCTTCGTGTTCAGCGTCATGAGCGCCTTCGCCTTCAATCTGTACACAACGCGTTTCGCCGTCTTGCGCAGCAACGTCCCCAATGCCGCAAGCAACTTCTGGCGATTCTCCTCGGTGACGTGGCCGGACTTTATCTTCGCGCGTTTCAATGATGCCTGTACGATTTCCTGGCACTTCTTCAGGGGAAACTTCTTCGCATAAGAGGTTCGATTCTTCGGGTCGTCGGCGTCCTTGGATTCGTCGTCAATAGACTTGAGCCGCTGGTACATCTGCTCGGCGATCTCTTCCGCGGTGTAGGTCTTGTGCTGAAGGCGCGCCGTAAACTTGGTGTGCTCGCCTGTGACCGCCCGCACGAAACCGACTGTGACATCCTCGGCTTCCACTTGCGACGGAAGCTCCACGTACCCATCCTTCAAAAATTGGTACTCGCCCTTCTTCACGTACTCCGTAACGTCTTCATCGCGATTGTAGTCCAGCGTGTGCAAATCGAAGTGATACGTCGAATCGGGAATCACTGACGATGACAGTCGACGCTCAATCTCCAGGACTTCGTTAACGAGATGTTTGATGCGGCCAGACCACGAATCGTGGTTGAAAACCGTGACGACCGGATCTTCACCTGTCCAATTCTCCGGCCGGCGCAGACCGCGCCCCAGCACTTGAGCAATCAAGAGCTTGCTGTTGAACGCGCGTTCTTCATGCGGCACAATCTGGAAAACGTTCTTCACGTCCCAGCCTTCGCTGAGCATCGACACCGAGATGATCCACTCGACTTTGCTCGACGGACTGTCCACCAATCGCAGCCGCGCCACGTTCGGCTGGTGTTTGGGTGAGGAAGTGACGGGCAAGACTTTCTTCACCGCTTGCTCCGCCGAGATTTTTTCCCAGTCCTTGAGGAAATCCATCAACTCCTCGGCGGCCTGCCCGCAGCCGCGGATGTCCCGTGTGACCACAATCGTCAGCGGCCGAATGCCGCGCTTCTTCAGTTTCCGCTTCCAATCCTCGTGCTGCTTGTAGATCAACTGCCATTTGTCTTCGGGATTCTCCGCTTCCGGCGGCATTTCATCCACATACTCGACCACCTTGACGTATCGTTCCTCGATGGCTTGGCGCAACGGATACCGATACACGACATCCGCAAAGTAATCGTCGCCGACGTAGCACGTGCCGGACACGCCCACAACCATCCGGAAACCGTAATCAGGGTTCAGCAGAAATTCCTTCCACTTCTTCGCGGTGGCTTGCGACTCGTTGGCGACATGGTGCGCCTCGTCGTTCAAAACCAGCACGCGCTCGCCGCGGCCCTTGAGGCTGTCGCGGATAGCCGACTTCACGTGAGCCAGAATCGCGTGATAGTTCTCCACGCAGATCGAGCCGTCCACAATGCTTTCCGAGGCGTTGATAATCTTCGGCGTGCTCACCTTGGCGTCGGGCGGCAGGAGGTCGCGCAAGTCGGCGTTGCCGGCAAAGCCGCGGAACTTTTCCATCAAACCCGTTTCGATGGTTGTGGACGGACACAACACGAGCACCCGGCCAACCGCGCCTTCCGCGAGCAGAATTGCCGCAATCCCGTACAGCACCCAGCTCTTGCCGGTGGCCGTGGCGAGGTCAAGCGAACACGAAAGCTGATCGGGCAGTTGCAGGTGTTTCTCCATGCTGGCCCACGATCCGTATCGCTGCTGCAACTCGTTATTGGTCTCGAAATTCTCCTGCGCCAGTGCCCGCAGATTGGCGTACTTCCCGCCGAGCAAATAGCGCAGCGTCGTGCGGATGGCCTCTTTCTGGTATTCCCGCGTCTCGCAAAGCTCGTCCAGAAACGCCTCGTACTTCGTTTCGTCCCAGACTTTCCGATCAATGTTTGGCGTGACCTTCAGGACCAGGTCTTCATTGCGAAACGTCTGCTTGTCGCCCCTGGTCGTCATCGTTTCGCCTTCTTCCTACGAGCCGCCTTCTTCCCGCTGAACTCCTTCGCGTCAATCACCACCCGCGCCTCGTTGCCGTAGATGTCAATGAACACCGCCATCAGCTTCCCGCCCAGGTTTTCAAGCGGGAAACGAAGCGTCCAATCCTCCTTCTGCAACGCGTCCGCGTAAAACACGGCATCCAGGTCAAACACCTGTGACTTCTCGTCAAAGTCGTAATCCAGCATCACCATCGAAAGCGTTTCCAAGTTGCCCTTCTTCCGCAACGGCTCGCGCACCACCGCCTCGCTCTTGAATGTCTTGAGGCGAATGAATCCCTCCTGAATCAACTCGCCCTTCCGCTTGCCCGCGCCGCACTCGAACTTCAGTTCCGGCGTGCGGATGAAATCAAACCCGACCGCCTCGACCGTGTCGTTGACCGCCATTTCGTCCGCCGGCTGTTTGAGCGCCGTGAACTCGCGCTGGTGCAGTTCGTTGATGATCGAATATGGAATCCGCAGCGCGTAATAACGCGCGCCGTCCTTGTCAATGTAGTCCTGCTGGAAATCGAACGTCAGCGCGGGCGCGATGATGAACATCCGGTTGCCAATCCGCGAACCGAGCACTTCATGCAGTTCATCCAGCGTTTCCTCTGTAAACCGTGCGCCGGGATGCTTCAAATGATTGAACACCAGCACGCTCGCGCCCTTCAGATGGCCGTCCAATTGGACGCCGCCGATCTTGTGTGGCTCGTCCCGGCACTGGAACAGTTGCAACGCAAAGAACCGCCACGACTCCCACGGTAATTCCTTGAGTTTGGAAAAATCGTACAACCCTGCGTTGAAAAGCGTGAACGGCCTGGGCTCGAGTTTCGGGCCTTTGTTGCCGATCTCCTTCTGGAGATTCAACAGTCGCTTTTGCATCGTGTAAATCGCCAGTTTGCCGCAATCTATCCCAATCCAGCGTCGGCCCAGTTTCTCAGCAACGGCGCAGGTCGTGCCACTACCCGCGAACGCGTCGAGGACGACGTCACCTCGGTTCGAGCAGACCTGAAGCATTCGCGCCACCAGCGATTCGGGCTTTTGTGTCGGATACGCTGTTCTCTCGCCCTTGAAACCAGCAATGATCGACAGTTCCCAAACATCGCGGAGCGGCATTCCCTTGGTCGGGCGATCCACAGTTATCTTTCTAGTCCCCGTCTCCTCGTCAAGAATCTGAGTTTTCCCTTGGAATCGTTTCAAATAGCTCTCTGACGGTGGTTCATACTGGGTGTGGAAAACGCGGGATGTATCGGTTGCCCTTTTGGCGTAATAGAGAATGTCGTCGTGCATGCCTTGGAAGTTCCTGCCTAACGAAGGCCACCGTCGATAACTCCAAATGATGTGGTTCAGTAAATTCTGCTCGCCGAAGATTTCGTCCATCAGGATTTTGACATGATGACATTTCTTCTGATCTAAGTGAACGAAGATATAACCATTCTCAGCGAGAAGTTCCCGGATTAGAACCAATCGCCTTCTGAGAAACTCCAGAAACGTAGCACCCGCTATCCTGTCCTGATACGCTTTCTGGTCCTGCGTGCCTTTGAATTCTTGCTTCGACCCGAATGGCGGATCGATATACACCAGCCTCACGCCCGGCGTTCCGTCGGCATTGCAGAGTTTGCCGACCTTTTTCAGTTCCAACAGCGACTTCATCACCTGCAGGTTGTCGCCGAAGATGAGCATGTTTTGCCACTCACCGCCGCCGTTCTTGCCGAAGGCGCGGACGGGCTGGAGCGGCACGGCCAGCGTGTTGCCGAGAATGTCTTCCTCACGTTCCTTGCCGTGATAGACGAGTTCGTACTCTCGTTTCTCCGGCGGGAACAAGAACCGCGCCCACTCCGCCGGCAAGTCCTCGCCGTGCTGGAGTTTTTCGATCACTCTCTGCCTGAGCTTGTCTTCCATAGTTCCTAGCCAATCACCTGAAGTTTCAATTCGTCGAGCAATCCCGAATCCGCGAAGCTGAAATGCTCCTGCTCGGTCACGATCAAATGGTCCAGCACCTTGATGCCCACGGGCTCACACGCCGCGATCAAGTCGCGCGTCAGCAGCCGGTCCGATTCGCTCGGTTCAGCCGCCTCTGAAGGATGATTATGGGCGGCAATGAGGGCGGAAGCGTTGGTCTGAAGCGCACGAGCGATGATCGTGCGGATTTGTGGCCGCACGCTGTCCACCGTTCCCTCTGCCACCAAACAGTCACCCACCATACGCCCCTGCCGGTTCAAATAGGCGACTCGGAAGTGTTCTTCCGCCAGACCGCGCAGCTTGTTCTTGAAATACTCGGCAGCCTGAGCCGTGGTTTTGATGACGCGGTTTTCCCGGTTGTCAGGTAGCGAGGCCCGCCGCCCCAATTCAAGCGCCGCCTGCAATTGTGCGACCTTAGCTGTTCCAAGCCCTTTGATCCCGCGCCAGGCGTCCAGCGGCGCGGTCATCATGCCATGCAAAGACCCGAATCGCTTGATTAACTCGCGTCCCAACTCGACGGCGCTTTTCCCGCGCACACCTACGCGCAGGAGAATAGCGATCAACTCCGCGTCCGTAAGCGCGTGCGAACCGCGCGACAATAGCCTCTCCCGCGGCCGTTCTTCCTCCGGCCAGGATGTTATTCCCTTCGATTTAGTTGTGGTCTGAACCGCCATTGAATTTGGTCTGGTTCGTCGGTGTTGAACATCAAGTCAGAAGACATTATCGGCATGGGTGGCTAACCGGGCTAAACCGAATGAAAGCCGCGAGCCGGATTGAATCTTTAAGTTGAGGGAGTCCGCCACGACACCGCGCTGGTGGTTGCCCCTGATCCGAAAGCACCCGGGGCGCGGCGTTTACGCCGCTTCAACGCAGCAAAATGCGGCGTCGGTGGAACTTCCAAAGGCTCGAAAAATTCCGACGGTGAAGCGGCATGAATGCCGCGCTCCACCGGCGTTCTTGAATCAGCCGTGCGCGCTGGTGCCGGGACTGCAATTTCCCTTGCCCGCCGGTCCGCTTACACGAAGACTCGCGTGTCATGAAAAGAGCGCTCGAATTTCGTCCGGCCTGTTTGACTCTCACCCTGGTTTTTGTCCTGACGGGTTTGGCGACCGCAGTCTGCCGCGCCGAATTGCCGCCCCTGATCCCGCGCGAGGTGTTGTTCGGCAACCCGGAACGCGTCAGCCCTCGAATTTCGCCCGATGGCAAACGGCTTGCCTGGATTGCGCCCAACACAAACAACGTCCTCCAGGTCTGGGTCAAGACCATCGGCAAGGACGACGACAAGGTGGTCACGGCCGACAAGAAACGCGGCATCCGCCAATACTTCTGGGCGGAGGACAGCCAGACGGTGACTTACCTGCAGGACATTGATGGCGACGAGAACTGGCATATCCACGGCGTTGACCTCGTCTCCGGCAATGTCCGCGATTACACGGCGTTTCAAGGTGTGCGCGCGCAGGTCACGGCGACCGATCCCAATTTCCCGGATGAAATACTGGTGGAACTCAATCTCCGCAGCCGGGAGTTGTTCGATGTTTATCGGTTGAACCTGAAAACCGGCGGACTGCTGCTCGACACGGAAAACCCCGGCGATGTCGCCGGCTGGGCGGCGGACCCGAAATTTCAGGTCCGCGCGGCGCAGATTCAGACGCCGGACGGTGGAACCGAGACTCGCATTCGTGACGATGTGAAATCGCCGTGGAAAAGCTGGATCAAGGTCGGTCCGGACGAAATCCTCGAATTCCTCGATTTCACGGCGGATGGCCAATCGGCATTTTTACGATCGTCGATTGGATCGGACACCGCAGGCGTGGTGGAGAGGAACATCGCGACGGGCGGGGAGAGGGTCCTCGCGTCGTCGGACCAAGTGGATGCCGGAGACGTTCTGATCCATCCGAGAAAACACATCGTCGAGGCAGTTTCGTTCGCGCCCGGACGGGCCAAATGGAGGGTGGTGGCGCCTTCCGTCCAGGCGGACTTCGACGGTATCGCCCGGCTGAACGACGGCGATTTCAGCGTCGTCAATCGCGACGACAAAGACACGACGTGGCTGGTGGCGTTCACTTCCGACCGCGGTCCGATTCGCTATTACTCGTGGGACCGCGCTTCGAAGAAGGGAACGTTTCTCTTCGTTCACCAGCCGAAACTGGACGGCTTGCAACTCGCGGCGATGAAGCCGGAGGTTATCAAGTCGCGCGACGGACTCGATCTCCCTTCCTATCTGACGCTCCCGGTCGGGGTGCCTCCGAAGAACCTGCCCATGGTGCTTTTCGTGCATGGCGGGCCATGGGCCCGCGACTATTGGGGCTACCATTCCTACGCCCAGTGGTTCGCCAACCGCGGTTACGCCTGTTTGCAGGTGAACTATCGCGCCTCGACCGGTTACGGGAAGAAGTTCCTCAACGCGGGAAACAAACAATGGGGCCTCAAAATGCACGACGATTTGATCGATGCGGTGGATTGGGCCATTAAGGAAGGCTACGCCGATCCGAAGAAAGTCGCGATCATGGGCGGATCGTATGGCGGTTACGCCGCGCTGGCGGGATTGACCTTCACTCCGGAGAAATTTGCCTGCGGCGTGGATATCGTCGGCCCGTCGAATCTCAAAACATTGATCCGTTCGATTCCGCCCTACTGGAAGCCGCAGCGCTCGCTGTTCGACGTGCGGATGGCCAATGTGGACGACCCGAAGGACGCGGAGTTGATCCAGAACGCTTCGCCGCTGTTCAAGGCGGACAGGATTGTGCGGCCGCTGCTGATCGGCCAGGGCGCCAACGATCCACGCGTCAAGCAGGCCGAATCAGAACAGATGGTCGCAGCCATCGAGAAACACGGCGGCAGGGTGGCTTACGTGCTTTACCCGGACGAAGGACACGGATTCGCGCGTCCGGAGAACCGCATTGACTTCAATGCCCGCGCCGAGGCGTTTCTCGCCCAAAACCTCGGCGGACGCGCCGAGCCAATTCAGGGCGACAAATATCCTGGCTCGACCGCCGTGGTGAAAGTGGTGGGCAAGTAGCATCGTCATCCGCGATGACAGGTCGGTCAGGAGTCCATTGGGTAGGCGACACCCGGTGGCGGTCGAAGCGTCATTTCCCCTCACCCTGACCCTCTCCCTCGGGGAGAGAATCCTCCGAACTTTGTGCGCGCATTGCCCCCTGAACCTGAGAGCGGCCCCCTCACCCCATCCCTCTCCCCCTCCGAGGGGGGAGAGGGTGCCCGACCTGTCCGCCGTAGGCTTGGCGAAGGCGGAAGGGCGGGAGAGAGGGAAAGAAGATGTCGCCCATCCATGGGACTCATGAGTATTCTGGTTGGGCGGGCCACGGCTCCGGCTGCTCAACACAGTGTCTCGAGGCGCTCAGACTTCTGCGCGGCGAGTCGCCCGCGCTACCTGCACGAGTCTGAAACGTGCGGACTAAACTGGCACGAGGAAAGCCGTTGCGCTCGCAGACAACTCAAATTCTTACTGTCCAAGTGGCGCAACAACCTCGACGCGCAAATCGTCAGCATCGAATACACCGGCCGTAATATCAGAACAGGCATCGTGGTTGCTCATGGAAAGTTTGCGAGTCCACCGCGTCGGCGGATTCTACTATGGTATGAAGTCACTGACTCACTTGTGGCGGGTGACTAAATGTCCTCAAATGCAGCCTCTTGCGCGTTCCCGCATGAGCCGGAACAACCGCGCCCTTCTCGTATTCGTTCCCCTGTTGTTGAGCGCCAGTTCGGTTAACGCCGTTCTTTTTTATTCCACGGGTGACCCGAATTACAACACCTCTGCGCCAACCGGCAGCCTGACCAACAGCGGCTGGCAGTACCAGGGAATTTGGGGAGATTTCCTCGGCACGCCCATCGCGCCGAAATATTTTATCACCGCCCAACATGTGGGCGGGGTCATTGGACAAACCTTCAATTTTCGAGGCGTTCAATACACCACGACTGCGGCGTATGACGATCCTTCCAGTGATCTGCGAATCTGGCGCATCTGCGGGACATTTCCGGACTACGCGCCCCTCTACACCAAATCCACCGAAGTCAACAAGAGCTTCGTCGTGTTCGGTCGCGGCACACAGCGCAGCTCACCCGTCACTACGACGAACCTCGTCGGCACTGTCAAAACTAACGGCTGGTTTTGGGGCCCGAGCGACGCGGTCGTGCGCTGGGGCGAAAACGACGTGGCCGGCGTGATTACGGATAACACTGTCGGCGACTTGTTGCAGGCGACCTTCGATGCCAACGGTGGCGTCAATGAATGTCATCTTTCCGGCGGCGATTCCGCCGGCGGATTGTTCATCAAGGACGGTCCGGACTGGAAGCTGGCCGGCATCAATTACGCCGTCGATGGGCCGTATAGCACAACCAACAGTGATGCCGAGTCCTTCGCAACCGGCGTAGCGATTTTCGATGGAGTGGGTCTGTACGAGAAAAGCGTGGAAGGGATTTGGGTGCCAGCGACCGGGCCTGGTTCATTTTACGCCAGTCGCGTTTCTGCTCATCTGAGTTGGATCACCAGTGTAATCAACGCCGACATCCCGCCGGTCTTGCAGTCTTCCACGAACGCCGACGCGGGCTACGCGGATGAAGCGAATGCCACGGTCGATACCGCGTCGAACACCATCACCGTTGCCGCGCCGGACGGATCGCGATTCTATCGTCTGCGCGCGTGCGATCCGATGACCATCACAACGGTGCGTGTGCAGGGTGGTAATCTGGTGTTCAATTATCAATAACCGGCCGCGTAGCGGTGGTGGCGGCAGCCATCCTGGCTGCCGTAGAGGGCGGCATCCTGCCGCCCGGATCCTGTGTTGCAATGCCGGAAGCGCCGGATCATTATCCGCGACCAGTCCGCCGGGCACAAATCAGGTTTTGAGCGCTGGTGCATTGTCGATTCTGCCTCGCGGAGCGAGGCCTGGAGGCGTGAACCGACGGCTTATGGCGAGCCGTTGTTCCGAACGTGTTTTGCGGAGTGCGCCCGTCCCCGGGCGCAGAAACGCTCAAGAATGACGCGACTTTTAGACCGATCCGACGCGCCGGAGCGTGCCGAAGATACTGCGGCCGAAGACGGCTGCACCCCGGTTAATAGATACGTCAATCCGCGACTGCTCAAAAAGCTGATTTGCGCCGCTACACCAGCCCACCTCCGCCTCTTTCCTTGACTCGGAAGCGCCGGAAAACTATTCGTTAGAAATGACTGGAAATCCCAAGAACGACACGGCTCAACCCAACCCATCGACTTCGCGCCGTGAATTCATCAAGACCTCCTCGGTCGCGGCGCTCGGCGGTGTCCTGGGCGCCAACCTCGGCTTTCCCGAAAAATCGTTCGCCGCAAACAGCGAGACGTTGAAGGTCGGACTGATCGGTTGCGGCGGACGCGGCAACGGCGCTGCGGCCGACGCGCTCGCCGCCGACAGCAACACGGCGCTCTACGCGATGGGCGACATCGACGCTGCGAACATCGAACTGGGCCTGCGCGAAGTCGCGAAGTCCGTGACGGATCAATCTCGAATCCAAGTGCCTGCCGAGCGCCGCTTCGTGGGGCTGGATGCTTACGAGAAAGTGATTGCCTCGGGTGTGGACGTGGTGCTGCTGACAACGCCGCCAGGTTTTCGTCCGCAGCACTTCCAGGCGGCCATCGCCGCCGGCAAACACGCGTTTCTCGAAAAACCCATCGCGACTGATGTCGCTGGCGTCCGTTCGGTTCGGGCGGGAGCCGAGGAGGCGAAGCGAAAAGGGCTGGCTGTGCAATCCGGCTTCTGCTGGCGCGCGAACACGTCGCGCATTGAGTTCTTCAAAGGACTTCACGATGGCGCCATCGGCGAAGTGCGCTCGCTTTATCACACTTATCTCACCGGGCCGG
>WNGB01015577.1_pt1 | contig 12700 bp, 11 predicted proteins | sample 5400681 | NCBI WGS metagenome assembly WNGB01 (sample SAMN13153367, study PRJNA577476) | soil metagenome | isolation source: 115 cm soil or saprolite under grassland replicate 2 | place: USA:California | collected 2016-06-15 | reverse complement strand
GCATGCCGACCACCCGCCTCATGACGTCCCGCGCAGCCCAGCAACATCCCTGCCACCACCGCAGCCGGTCACCTGCCGCCCGGTCCCTGCCTCCACCATGACCGCCCCGCAGGCCGCCGGCAAGACACCGAAAGTCCCATACTGCGCCGCAGCCGCTCCCCGGGTGTTAGACGCCCGTGTGTGCGCAAGGCGCCTCCGGGTGCCGTTGCGGGGCGGCTACGCACAAAGCCTATGGTCGTGGGGGCAGTTGCTGCAGTGCCCAGGTATTGCCATCCGGGTCGCTGAACGTAACGAACGAGCCCCATGGCTGCACGTCAACGTCGCTGGCCTGCACGCCGTGCTCGAGGAGATGCTGCCGGGCGGCCTCGACGTCGGCGACCACGACCTGCACGCCTTTTTGCGAGCCTGGCGGCATCTCGGTGATCCCCGTGCCCAGCACAATAGAGCACGCCGAACCGAGAGGAGTGAGCTGCACGAACCGCAGCGCCTCGTTGACCTGATGATCGTGATCGGCGTGGAAGCCGACCTGGTCCACGTAGAACGCCTTCGCGCGGTCGACATCGGTCACCGGTATCGCCACGAGTTCAATCTTCCAGTCCATGTTGGCAAGCTATATGCAGGGTCGGACACTCAGCCGCCGATTCACGGTCGCACGATCGCAGGCTCATCCTCATCTGTCGCCAGGTGTGCGTGCCGCTTGCAGACGTGAGGGTGGCAGGCAGCAGTGTGAGCTGGGTTCGTCGTGGAGGCGTCTTCAGGATGGCTACCACGAGCGGCCGGCAGCTGACCGCGTGCGGGGGCGCTGGTGCCGGTGCCAGTTATTGCTGGCCGGGAATCGCCGGGCCATCCGGGGATTCCGGCGCCTGCCTCATGCTGAGCAGCCGCTGTTCAAGCTCTGCCCAGGCGCTGCTCCACTCCGCCAGCGGCCTGAGGATCTGCTCCAGCACTGCCAGCTGCCCATCGAACGCGGACAGCTGGGCTTGCAGCGCCTCGATGCTGCGCCGCTGCACGCCGACGCTCTCAGCGATCGACTTCAGCTGCGCCGCCGACAAGGCACCCGGCAGCGGGAAGGCGCCAGGCTCCGACGGCAGCCACGCACCGGATCCGGCTAGGCCCTCCAGCCTGCCGGTAATGGCACGCAGCTGAGCAATGAACTCCTCGGCCAAGCCGGGAACTATGCCGGATGTGCCCTGCTCATCATCGGCCATCAACTGAGCCCCCTCTCGGCGCGCGGCATACCAGTCCCTGCTACTACGAGATCCTTCCCCACCCCTGGCAGGTAACGCCCGCCCAGGCACCCCGCTTTCCGGTCAATCCGGCGGGGCTGAAGCGGCTGGTGCTTATCCGTCAGCGCTGTGGTCGGCGACCCCGATCGCGGGGGACGGCCTTTACGGCCATGGCCGGTCGATTGCGCCGGGACCGGCGCGCGGAGCGCCGCCTGGACTCCTCCGCGGCCAGCAGATCATCTGCGTCGGTCTCGATGAACAGTTTCACGAACATCGGGTGCATGATGCCCTCCCCGGGGCCGGCGGCGGAATGATGTACTCAATAGGTGAGACTCCGGATCTGGCCGGTACTCATCGGGCCCGCGAACCGTACCGAGTATGCGGAGCCGCGGGGTTGCGCAGGTCTGTTCTGCAGCCGTGACCCGGCTCCCCAACGGCCTTCATCGAGTAGGAGGATCGTGCTCAGGCGCTGATACATCCCAAGAGCGGTGACCACAAAGCTGGACGCTGCTGACCGGAGCCTGGCCGGTGCCGGTAACGCTGGCCGACACGGTGGCCGGGATGCCCGCCGTGAGCAGCGGCAGGGTGTGCTGCCCCGGCGCGGTGCTGTGCGCCGTCACGCTCACGTCCGGACGGCCGGCGGGACCAAGGATGATCCGCGCTTCCCGGCTTCCCGGCGCGAGCGTGACGGCGTGGGCCGCCGGGTCGAAGCTCCCGCCGGCCACGCTTTCCACCCCCGCGGTGGCCAGGGCAGGCAGCTGGACCTGCACGTCCTTGGTCGGCACATGGCCGTCCAGCTCGACGTCGACGATCCTGGAGCCTCCGGCGCGCCCGCCATGATCACCCTCGGTCCGGATCTGTACCCCGTAGGTGTCGCGGTGGCCGGTGCTCACGTTGTAGGCACCCGTGAGGTTGGTGACCGAGATGAGTCGGCGACGATCCGGCTGGCCAGGATGGTGCACGCGCAGCTGCCCGAGGACGGCGAGGTGACCGGGCTGCTCGCGCTGATGCTGCTGACCCACGCCCGCCGGGAGGCACGTACGACGGCGGCCGGCGACCTGGTGCCGCTGGACGAGCAGGACCGTACGAAGTGGGACCGCGGACTGATCGACGAGGGGATCGAGCTGGTCAAGGCGTCGCTGGCCGGCCCGGCGCTGGGGCCGTACCTGCTCCAGGCCGCCATCGCCGCCACGCACGCCGACGCGGCCACGGCCGAGGAGACCAACTGGCCGCAGGTGAACGCTCTTTACCTGATCCTGGAACGGATCGCGCCCAACCCGATGGTCACCCTCAACCGGGCGATCGCGCTCGCCGAGACCCAGGGCCCGCCGGCCGGACTGGCCCTGCTGTCCACACTGGACAGTGACGAGCGCATGGACCGGCATCACCGGCTGCTGTCCGTACGGGCACATCTGCTGGAGAAGACCGGCGACACGGTCGGCGCGTACGAGCACTACCAGCGCGCCGCGAGAGCCACGGTCGCGGCCCGCACGACGGGGGTGGTAGCTCAGCCCCTCAAGGTGTCACGTCCACGCGCTTCGGATCGCCCCTGGTCCGTTCCGGTCGCGTCAGCTCGGGGTGTGCAGCCACGGATCCCGGAGGTCGAAGAAGATGGGTTCGCCGATGGTGAGCGCGTCCATCTCCTTCATCATCTCCTGCATCTGCGGCGGTGGTTCCTTCCGTTCACCTTCGCGGGCCGACTCCTCGGAGGTGAAGTAGATCGCCATCGTCCAGGCGCCGCCGTCGTGACCCACCGAGACGGTGCCGAGGATGTCGGGCCGGAACTCCTGCCAGTCGGTTGGATCATTCGCCATCAGCTCGCGCGCGCGGTCCGGATCGCTCGAACGACCCTGCATGACTTGTACGAAGCCGGCCTGCGAGGGGTCACCGGGAGTGTCGACCTCGACCGAGGTGCTGTTGTGGAACACCGGCTCGCCGGTGAACAGCGCCGCCGTCTGCTCCCACCACGCGGTCTGCTCCGGCCGGTCACTGTTCCGCCGCGCCGCCTCGGCTGACTCGAAGCGTGCGAGGGCAATCAGCATTCCGTCGTCTGTAACCCCGGATGTGCTGCCAAGCCATCCCACGGCTCCGGGGGCCACCTCCCTGACCCATCTGTCAAGCTGCGCGCGCACCTGCGCGGCGTCGGACACATGGCCCTGGATCACCTGCACAAACATGTTGACCTCCCTTTTGCCCATCCCCCGGGCGGGTGCCGATCGGTCGCTTCGACGCTCCTCCCCGTCCGCGTGCACCGGGAAACCTCCGCCAGCCGAGGCTCTCCGTTCGCGTGAAACGCGGATTCCCCGCTACCCCGCACGCGCGAAGGCATCTCCAAGAGAACGCCCGGATCTGCCGCTGGCCGGATGCTCGCCCGGTCCGGCTGATTCCCTGACGGCGGGCCTATGAGGCGGATGAGCGGCGGGCGAACCAGACCTCGGCCGGCCAGCGCCGGGCCCACTCGTCGGGAAGCGGCTCAGACCCGTGACCTGCACGAACAGCCCGGACGAAGATTCAGGTCGCCGCGTCGGCCGTCCGGCACGCTGCACGGCCCGTACGCCCAGCAAGTCTCTGAACTGCGGAAATACCATGAAGTGGAGCTAAGCGGGCTCGAACCGCTGACCTCCTGCATGCCATCACCAGGCAGCACATCCACCCGCGTCCATCCCCGCAGGTCACCGTCCCTGTGAGTGCCCGCTAGTCCACCGGAATCCGGGCAGGTTGCGGTACCTCCCTGCTGTATTCACCGGCAGGTCGCTGCCATGCTGCGGGTCTGGACGTCGAGGCTCGCAAAAGTCGCCTGCGGCCACCGCTAGCCGACCTACTCGCTGACGATCGCGCGCAGGATGTTCAGTTTCGCCGCACGTCGGCTGGGCAGGATCGCGGCCGCGACACCGGCCAGCCCGGCCAGCACCACCACGATGACCAGGGTCAGCACCGGGAGGCTGAAGTGGCTGATCCCCTGGTCCTTCATGGATAGCACCAGCGCCCAGCCGAAGAAGACGCCGATCAGCAGGCCCAGCACGGTCCCCTGCAAGGCAATGACAACGGACTCCCAGCGGATGGAGGACCGGAGCTGGTGCCTGGTCATCCCGACCGCGCGGAGCACGCCCAGTTCGCGGGTGCGTTCGAAGATGGACAGGGCCAGGGTGTTGCCGATGCCGAGCAGGGCGATGAGGATAGCCAGCGCGAGCAGGGTATAGACGAGCGCGAGTGTCTGCTGAACTGGCTTCACCCGCTCTGCCTTGTAGGCGGTCTGGTCCATGACCGATGTCCCGGAGTACTTCCCGGCGATCGCGCGGACCGCGGCCAGGGCGGCTGCCATGCTGACACCAGGCGCCTTCTTCACGAAGACCTGGCTGTCGTAGCGGACCGCGAAGTTGGCATCGAAGGCCGGCGCGCCGAGGAAGTACCGCGGCGCCGGAGCGGCCGTGGCGTCACCGTAGATCAGCGCGACCCGGAGCTTCTGCAGCCCCGTGTCCTTGAACAGCACCGGCACGGTGCTGCCCAGCTTCAGGTGGTTGGCGGTCGCCATGCTCTTGTATACCGCGATGCTCGTGCGGCCCAGGCCCGCCATGGAGCCCTGGACTGGGCTGACATCGAAGATCTTGCCGGCCGTGGTCGGGTCGACCGCGGACACCATCTCCGGCTTGCCGAGGATCTGCGCCAGGCCGACGCCGACCCCCGTAGCCGTCGAGACCTGCGGGAGCTTGTTCAGCTGCGTGGCGAGCGCCGGGTCAACCCCGCCCATCATGCCCCCGCCCGAGTCGATCACGATGTCCCCTTTGAACGTGTGGTCCACCGTCGAGTTGATCGATGCCGTGCTGGAGGAGGCGAGGATGGTGATGAACGACACCAGGCCCACCCCGATCATCAGCGCGGACGCGCTCGCGGCGGTGCGCTTCGGGTTGCGCATGGCGTTGTTGCGCGCCAGCTTGCCGGTGACGCCCCGCAGCCAGGGCAACGGAGCACCGATGACCCCGCTGAGCGGCAGCGACACGGTCCGGCCCAGCACGGAAACGCCGAAGAACACCAGCAGCGCGCCCGCCCCGACGACCAGGATCGCGTTGGCCACGTGCGCGAACAACCCGGTGAACAGGGCGGCGACACCCAGCACCAGGATCATGCTGCCCACCATGACCCGCTCTTTGGAGCCGTAGCCGGTGCTGCCTGCGGTCACTTCCTGCATGGCCGCGACGGGAGGCACCTTGGCTGCCTTCCGGGCGGGGGACACGGCCGCGACGATGGTGACCGCCAGGCCGGCCAGGCCCGAGACGATCATCGTGTTCGCGGTAAACACGATGCCACCCGCTGGCAAGCCAAAGCCCACCGCGCCGAGCAGCGCCTTGAGTCCGGCCGCCACGCCGACTCCAGCGGCCAGCCCGGCCGCAGAGGCGATGATGCCGATGGCCACCGCCTCGGTCAGCACGGCGGCGAGCACCTGGCGCTTACTCGCGCCCAACGCCCTGAGTAGGCCATTCTCCCTGGTGCGCTGGGCGACCGTGATGGAGAACGTGTTGAAGATCATGAACGCACCGACGAGGAGCGCGATGACGGCGAAGATCAGCAGGAAGGTGCCGATGAACGAGACGGCCTTCTGGAACGCATCCTGCAACTCCTTGGTCACAGCCGCGCCGGTGAGCGCCTCGAGGCCATGCGGGAGCACCCGCCTGAGGTTGCTGACCAGCTGCTGCTGGGAAACACCGGGCCTAGCGGCGAACAGGATGCTGGTCACCTTGCCGGGCGCCGCCACCAGGCGCTGCGCCATGGAGGTGGTGAACAGCACCACCGATGCCCCGCCCGGGCTGTCCGCGGTGCCGAACTTGATGATGCCCACGATGTGGACCCGCTGCGGCGGGCCTTTCGCCAGCACGGTCGTGGTGTCCCCGACCCGCAGGTGGCCGTCGCGGGCACTCTTGGCGTCGATCACCACCTGGTTGGCCGCCTGCGGCGGATGCCCGGCCGCCAGCGTCCATGGATTGAGCCGGGCCACCTGGTTCCAGTTGCCGCCCAGCGTCGGCGCGCCGGCCGCCGGGTTGCCGAGAGCCTGGCCATTCTTCCCGAGCAGCCTCGTGTACCCGGAGACGCTGCCCTCCGCCGCAGCGACCCCGGGGACCTTGCTGAGTGTGCCGGCCAGCGAGGCGTCGATGAACGGCCGCTGCGCGCCGGTGAACTGCGGCCCGGTGAACACGGCGGTGGCCCGGACCGCCGCGTCCGTTCCCTTATAGACGCCCGCGGACAGGTCGTTGAAGGTCCGGGAGATGGTGTTGGTGAGCACCAGCGTCCCGGCCATGAACGCCACCCCGAGGGTCACCGCGAGCGCGGTGGCGAAGAGGCGGAACTTACGGGCCAGCAGCCCGTGGAAGATCACCCGGAACATGGCCGTTCACTCCCCGAACCGCTTCATCCGCTCCAGCACGCGCTCCGCGGTTGGCTGGTGGATCTCGTCCACGATCCGCCCGTCGGCGAGGAAGACGATCCGGTCGGCGTAGCTCGCGGCGATCGGGTCGTGGCTGACCATGACGATGGTCTGGTGCATCTCGTCGACCGCCCGGCGCAGAAAGGTGAGCACCTCGGCACCGGCATGCGAGTCGAGGTTGCCGGTCGGCTCGTCCGCGAAGATGATCTCGGGACGGCTGGCCAGCGCCCTGGCCACCGCGACCCGCTGCTGCTGGCCGCCGGACATCTCGTCGGGCCGGTGGCTGAGCCGGTCGGCGATGCCCATCGTGCGGATGATCTGGTCGATCCACGTCTGGTCGCCCTTCCGGCCGGCCAGCAGCAGCGGAAGGGTGATGTTCTCTGCCGCGCTGATCGTGGGCACCAGGTTGTAGGCCTGGAAGATAAATCCGACCCGGTCCCGCCGCAGGATGGTGAGCCGCTGATCATTCAGCGTGCTCAGGTCGCTGTCCCCGATGAAGGCCCTGCCCGAGGTGAGCGAATCAAGGCCGGCCGCGCAGTGCAGCAGCGTCGATTTCCCTGACCCGGACGGGCCCATGATCGCGGTAAAGCGGCTCGCGATGAACTCCACCGAGACACCGTCCAGGGCCCGGACTTCAGTCTGGCCCTTGCCGTAGACCTTGACCGCGTCCTGCGTCCTGGCGGCTGCTTTCTGTTCCACCCCTGTAGGCGGTGCCGTGCTGACGATAGCCATGGCTCCTCCTCTTGCCCACCGCACGCAGGCGCGGAACCTGGAAATCCCTAGTCCGCCCCGGCCTGCGGCGCGTGGGCAGCCACTCGCGGTACTTATCGTTCTCCCGTCCCGGGATGCCGCCCAGAAGCCGAAGGACCCCTGCCAACGAGGCGTAAGGCCCTGCCCAGGGATGGGCCGGGTCAGCCAGCGTGGAAGGCGAGGGCTCGGCTGGCGGCCAGCCTGGCCAGGCCGCTGGGGGGATCACAGGCAAGACAGAGGCCGCGACGTGAACCTACGAAACCGGCTCAGGCCGGCCCAGGGAGCGGCGGCGGTAATCCTGGCCGCCGTCCTGGCCGCCTGCTCGGCTGCCCCCGCGCGGACCGGCGATGGGCGGGCCGGAGCTGAGCGGACCGGCCTGCACGGGCAGCAGCTGCAGGTCGCCGCCGTCTGGTCGGGAACCGAGCAGCGGCACTTCGAGTTCGTGCTGCATGCCTTCACCAGGCAGACCGGCGTTTCGGTCCGCTATCTCTCGGCCGGGTACAGCGTCCCGGCCTTCCTCCAGGCCCGGCTGGCCGCGGGCCACCCGCCCGATGTCGCGTTCCTCCCCCAGCCCGGCCTGCTCCGCCGGTACGCCAGTGAGCACCTGCTGGTACCGCTGGACCAGATCGCGGGCGGCGCGGTGGAAGGCAACTTCGACCCGGCCTGGCGGCGACTCGGTTCCTTCGACAGCAGGCTCTACGGGGTCTGGTTCAAAGCCGCCAACAAGTCCCTGATCTGGTACAACATCGGCGTTTTCGAGCGGTCCGGGATAGTGCCGCCGGCCAGCCTCGCCGCCCTGGTGCCGGCCGAGCACACCCTCGCCAGGTCGGGAACGCCGGCCTTCACGGTCGGTGGCGCGGACGGCTGGACGCTGGCCGACTGGTTCTCCAACCTCTACCTCCGGTTGGCTGGGGCGGCCCAGTACGACCTCCTCGCCGCGCACCGGATTCCCTGGACAGATCCGTCGGTGAAGACCACCCTCCGCATGCTGGCCCAGGTGCTCGCCCCCGGGCTGATCGCCGGCGGGCCGCGCCGGGCGCTGGCCACCAGCTACCAGGAGTCCGTCCAGGAGACCTTCGCCCGGCATCCCGCCGCGGCCATGGTTTTCGAGGGCGACTTCGTGGCCGGGGTGATCAGCGCCGAGACCAGCGCGGTGCCCGGGGTGGACGCGGACGTCGCGCCGTTCCCGGCGGCGGGACGGGCCGGCCCGGTCGTGGTGGCCGGCGGTGATGCCGCTGTCCTGATGCGCCGCTCAGCCGCGGGAGCTGCGTTCATCCGGTACCTGGCCAGCCCGCAGGCCGCCGCGATCTGGGCGCGCCAGGGCGGCTTCGTCTCGCCGAACATCAACCTTGGCCTTTCCGTGTATCCCGACGCGATCGACTCCTCGATCGCCAGTGCCCTGCTCCAGGCTGGTCCCAACTTCCGGTTCAGCCTGTCTGATCTGGTGCCGGCCAGCTTCGGCGGAACCGAGGGCCGGGGCATGCGCGGCATCCTGCAGCGATTCCTGCTCCATCGCGACGTCAGCGGCACGGCAGCGGCGCTGGAGCAGGCGGCCCGGGAAGCGTACCCACGATGACCGGCAGGCCAGCCTCAGCGCGGCTCGGGCACGATGCCCTGGCGCTCCAGCCAGCCGCGGGCCTCCGCCAGCACGCTCTTCCCGGCGAATTCGACCCGCCAGTTGAGGAATCGCAGGTCGGTGGAGGTCAGCCGCGCCGAGACGGCGTTAAGCATGCTGGTCAGGCGCTTTCCGTAGCGCGCCACCGCCCGGTCGGTGACCACCGGCACGACGTTGTCCGGCGGCTGCAGGTGGCGGTTGTCGGACAGCAGTACCAGGTCGCGAGTGGCGAGGTACCCGTCAGTAGTGAAAAGCACGGCAACATTCACAACGCCCTCCTGCAGAGCGGTGACCCGCTGCTGCTCGGTATCCAGTGGCAGGAACCTGGCGAAGCGCAGGCCGTAGACGGTACGCAGGCCCGGCAGGCAGAACGGCCGGTCCGGGCACTCCGGCGGGGCGGCGAGGATCAGCGGCCTGCCCACCTGGCGCAGGTCGCTCACCGTGCGCAGATGCAGTCGCCGGGCGGTGGCCCGGGTGACCACCATGCCGTTCTGGTCTTCGGCCGCGGCGGGGGTGAGCACCCGGACGTGCCAGCGGGCCAGTGCCCTGGCCAGCGCACGCCGGGCCGCGCCGCGGTTTCCCGCCGCCGCGTGCGGGTACAGGCTGGCCAGCGCGGTGCCGAGGTATTCGGGGACCAGGTCAACCAACCCATGCTGGAGCGCAGGCTCAACGAGCTCGCGTGGGCCGAGGCCGAGCCGGAACCGGACCGGGGTGTCGGCGTGCTCGATAGCCAGCCCGTAGATGGCAGCCAGCAGCTCGCTCTCGCTGAAGTTGAACGACGCGACCACCACGGCGCCGCGCGCCGCCGCCCGGTGCTGCCCGCCGGCCGTGCCGCCGGGCTGGCAGGCGGTGAGCACAGTGACCGCCAGCGCGCCGGCCGCCAGCGCCGCACGGGCTCGGAGTGCGGACGGCAGCGGCACGGCGTCACCTTCTCTGCCCGGTCGGCGTCCCGCATGTGGCGATCACCTGGCCAGTTTGCACAGGCAGGCCGCTGATGAACACAGTACCGCGCGGCCCGCCGGGTCGCCCCGGTGATCACGCCGCAGTCCCTCGGCCGCCGCCGCCGCCCCTCCGGCGAGCCACCGCCGCTCCCCCGCCGCATCGACTACCGCACCCGGTGGTATCTCCTCCTGGTGGCGCTGGCCGCCGCGCTGTGGGTGGCGCTGTCGCTGCGCCCGGCTCTCGGCCTCATCACCCGCGCCGACCTCACCGTGCTGCGGGCCGTGGCGGCTGCGCGCGGCGTCCCGCTCACCCGGGCGATGCTGGGCATCAACGCCGTCACGTCGAGCTGGACAGTGCGGCTGATCGCCTGGGGGACGATCGCCACGCTGGTCGCGTTCCGCCGGTTCCGCCACCTCGCGGTGTACCTAGTCGTCTTCCTCGCCGTAGCGGTGCTGGACGCGGCGGTCAGCCTGGAGATCGGCCGGCCGCGCCCGGCCGGGATCCCGATCCTCGGCCCGTGGCAGGGCTATGCCCAGCCGTCCCGTCCGGTCGTTATGCTGGCCCTGGTCCTGGCGGGCGCGGTGTACACGCTGGTGCCCGAGGGGCGGTGGCGGACCCGGGGGAAGCTGGCCGCTGCTGTGCTGCTCGGCGCGGTTGGCGCAGCCCGGCTCTACCTCGCCGTGGATCACCCGACGGACCTGGTGGCGGCGCTGATCCTCGGGTGGGTGCTGACCGTGGTCGTGTTCCGCCTGGCGGTGCCGAGTGAGGTCTTCCCGGTCTCCTACCGCGGCGGGCAGCGGGCCCACCTGGACGTCGGCGGCCGCCGCGGCACGGCGATCGTCAGCGCCCTGGATCATCAGCTTGGCCTCGATGTGGTCAGCGTGGCGCCGTTCGGCCTGGCCGCATCTGCGGGCTCGACGCCACTGCAGTTGCGGATACGCGGCCGCAGCCATGGCCAGGATCAGGAGACGGTCCTGTTCGGCAAGCTCTACGCGCTCAGCCACCTCAGGTCGGACCGCTGGTACAAGCTGGCCAGGACGGTCATCTACGGGCGCCTGGAGGACGAGAAGCCGTTTTCCACCGTGCGGCGGCTGGTGGAGTACGAGGATCACCTGCTGCGCCTGATGCGTGACGCCGGGCTCCCCACGCCCGCCCCCCACGGGTTCGCGGAGATAACGCCGGAGCGGGAGTACATCATCCTGATGGAATTCTTCGACGGCGCCCGGGAAATGCGCCAGATCCAGGTGGATGACCAGGTCATCGACGATGCGCTCCGTGTGGTGAGGCGGATGTGGGACGCCGGCATGGCGCACCGCGACATCAAGCCGTCCAATGTGCTGGTCAGGGGCTCCCGGGTGCTGCTCATCGATGTTGCCTTCGCCGCGGTCCGGCCCACTCCGTGGCGGCAGGCGGTGGACCTGGCCAACATGATGCTCACCCTGACGCTGGGCAGCTCGGCCGAGCATGTGTACCAGCGGGCGCTGGGCGTTTTCGCCGCCGAGGACGTGGCCGAGGCCTTCGCGGCCAGCCGGAGCATCACCGTGCCGACGCAGCTCCGGTCGCTCATCCGGGCCGACAGCCGGGATCTGGCCGGGGAGTTCCGCCGGCTGGCGCCGAAACGGCGGCCGATTCCCATCCAGCTCTGGGATATGCGCCGGGCCGGCATCACGGCGGCCCTGGCCGCGGCTCTGCTGGTGGCAGTAGCCGTGCTGGTTGGCTACGCACGGGCGGCGGGGCTGGTATGAGACATCGCGGGGTGGTCCGGCGCCGGGTGCGGCCCTGGCTGTATGCTGCCTCGCTGGCAGCGGCCGGGCTCGCCGTGGCCAGCACGCTCACCGGCTGCGCGGCCGCGCGCGACCAGGTACCTGGCTGCCGGGCCCCGTTGCGGCTGGCTATCATCGCCCAGTCGGTGCCGAGCGCCTCCTATGTGCCGTGCATCCGCCAGCTTCCGCAGGGCTGGACCACGTCCTCGTTCGACCCGCTGCGGGGCGCGACAAGCTTCACGCTCAACTCCGACCGTGCCCCGGGGAACCCGGTGACGGTCCTGCTCGTGGCCCGCTGCCGGCCCGGCGCGGCCAGCTCAGTCCCACCCCGGGCGCCCGGCGTGCTGACCTTTGAAGAGTTCGAGAGCGCTGTCGGCCTCTACTCCCGGCAGCAACTCCGGGTCACCCTGGAGCGCCAGCTCGGCGTGGAACTCGACCCATGAAGCGCGCTCCGGATATTAGCCATCCTGCCCGGGCCGCGGCGCCGCCACCCGCAGGCCCGGGCCAGCCGCGGTCGGCCCTCAGAGTGCTGGCCGATCCACGGGCCCGGCTCGGGCTGGGCGCGGCGGTAACGCTGCTCACGGCCGTGGCGGCTCACGGTAATCACGTGGGACGCGCCGAGGCCCGCACGTTTCGGCTGGTCAATGGGCTGCCTGACACTATCTACCGCCCGACGTGGGTGGTCATGCAGCTGGGCACACTCGGCGCGGCGCCCGCTGCGGCGGGAGCCGCCTGGCTGGCGCACGACAGCGAGCTGGCCTGCCGCCTTCTGGCCGGCGGCGCGAGCACCTGGGCGCTGTCCAAGCTCGTCAAACGGCTGGTGCGGCGGCCCCGGCCAGCCACCTTGCTCACCGATGCCCGCAGCCGCGGCCCCGATGCCACCGGGCTTGGCTACCTGTCCGGGCATGCGGGCGTAGCAGCTGCTCTCAGCGTTGCCGCTCTTCCCCGGCTCAGCCCGGCCGGGCGTGCGGCAACCGCCACCGTCGCA
>WNGB01010673.1_pt1 | contig 12700 bp, 9 predicted proteins | sample 5400681 | NCBI WGS metagenome assembly WNGB01 (sample SAMN13153367, study PRJNA577476) | soil metagenome | isolation source: 115 cm soil or saprolite under grassland replicate 2 | place: USA:California | collected 2016-06-15 | reverse complement strand
GCTAGCGGCGAGGCTGCAGAGGCGAGGCCTGACGGCCGTTCCGGTCTGATGCCCAACTCCGACGGCCTCGCCGTAACTTACCTGGCCGACACGCGGCAATTGCGGATCGTGATCTGTCATGGCCAAGATCTGACGCAGTCATGCTAGTCCCGCTTCGAGCGGTGGTGGGTCTCGGTCGATCGCTTGCTGGCGGTCGCGCCGCGTGTAGTCGCGGCTTGATCGTCGTCGTCGTCGCCGTCCGGCGCGCGACCTAAGGCGATTTGGACGTCGTGCCCTTTCGCACGAACGAAGTAGGGCGGCACGCCGTCTTTGAATTGGAAACTCACCTCGCCCCCCTTGGAGCCGTTCAATACCTTGACCGATGCGATGCGCGAATCGCGACCGGCGAGCGAAGAGCCACCTTCCACCCGGCGACCCGGAACGGTGATCGTGAATCCAGTTGCGGTACGAGCACCGTGCAGTGTCGTGATCTCTCCGTCGGTCTTCATGCGTAGGAACGTAGCGTGCGAAATCTTGCCGTGTCCGAACGACGGAGCTTTGGTGTGCGTTCGGCTCGAGTTCGAGCGGTGATCCGAGCCGCTCTGCGACCGGCCGTCGTCGACTTGTTCCATCGGTCCAGGTGTGCCTCCCGGGCTGCCGGTCGCAAAACCCAAGGGCGCGCCGGACGCGAGCTGCGCGGGCGCGCCCGGCAAAACGGGTTCGGTCGTGGAAAGCGTCGTCGCACCGAAGAGGGGAACGTTGGCCTGAAGGGCATCCGCTCCGCCGGCCGGAATCTCCGCGAGCTGCGGGGCGGCAGTCGCCGCCTCGGTCGGCTCGGTTGCCGACACCGCTTGGCCTGCTCCCGGGGGCGGAGTCGTCGACTTGTGAAGAGCCATGGCGGTCACGACGGTCAGGAGACCTGCCGTCCCGCCGAGCAGGACCGCTCCCCGTTTGCCGATGCGCGGCCGCTTGGTGAACGCGTCGCGTTCGTCAGCGTCATCTCCATTGCGGACGACGCGCTTTCCCGTCGCGTGCAGGGCCCCCGAAGGAGGAGGTGCGGTGGTGCGACGCGGCGCCTGGCGATCGCCACCCGTTCGGGAACGCTGGACGGCCTTCGATACCAGCAGCCCGAGGGTCGTTTTGGCGCGCAGCCCGAGCTCTGCCATCTTCGGCATGATGTCGGCGGCCGCCGTGGACAGCGTAGAGCGCATCATCTTGGCCATTTCGACATCGTCGCTCGATGCATCGGCCCGCACGTGCGCCGCTGGGGGAGCGTCGGCTGCGTCGTAAGCCGCGCTGACCGCTTCCGAGCTCGTCGAACGGAGCGCGGCCGGCAGGGGGATCTGGACCGATGTTTCGGCGGGAACGTCGTCGTAGCGCAGCGTGACGACGAGCTGGGGCACACGCGAGACGCGATCGATCTCGACGTCCACCCGGTCGATGTGCGCGGGGCGCTTGCCGCCTCGGTCCACGTCTTCGAGCTCGAGCGAGCGTCCCACTCGCAAGAATTCCAAATTGGACCCCACCAAGAGCTCACCGTCGGTGGCGCCGCGAACCCTTGCTTTCATCGGCGAACCTAGCCCATCGATGTGCAGGCGCACGCGCGTACCGGCGTCGACTTCCGGACGCGAGCTTCGCGAAGCCCCCTCGCTCGGCTCGCCTCGACTGGCACCGCACATCTCCCATAGCGCCGCCGCGCTGGCGCCGTCGAGGTTCGTAAATCGGATTCCGAACTCGCCGCCCCGCGCCCCTTCCTTGCGCCACACGACCTCGGCTTCCGCGGAGATCTCCTGCGCGCCGCTGCCGAAACGGCAGAGAAGCGGCTGCCCCACCTCCGGTAGATACGCCGTCCGTAGATGCATCCCCGTCGCGGAGAGATCCACTCCCTGCGCCTCGAAGGCAGCATTCGGTTCGGCCTCGCCGCCGAGCTCGACAATGGCTTCGAACGGTATGCGCTGGGCTTTGGCGTCGCGCCGATCTTCTGAGTTACTCGGCGCGGCCTTCGGCCCGCCTGCGACTGAGTTACTCGGCGCGGCCTTCGGCCCGCCTGCGATTTGAACGCTCATCGGTTCCTCCAACCAGGGTGGGTCGATTCCCCGTACGAGAGAAACGCGAAGCTGGCCAAGTTTTGGCACTCACCTGCCCCCCGGTGCTAGTCCCTTGTCGATGCCGGTTACGGTGGCGGTGCGATCGGGTGGGTCGGGAAGAGGCGAACGCGCCCGTGAAAACCTGGCCGTCACGTTCGACGCACCGGTCATCGTGATTGGCCGAGGAGAGGGATCGGAAGTGAGGCTGCCCGATCCGAGCGTCAGTCATCGTCACGCGACGATCCGCCAGCGCGGCAGCGAGTACATCCTGGTCGATGAAGGGAGCACCAACGGCACTTTCATGGGCGGCGTGAAGCTCGGCGCGCAAGCGCCCCGGATCTTGAAGCACGGCGACCTGGCCCGGGTCGGAAGGGTCTGGCTCGAGATTCGTTTCGACGGGCAACTTCCCGCGCCGCAAACCGTCCTGGCGACCAAGGAGTTGGCCCTCGCGCTCGTCGCTCGCGCGCTCGATGCTCAAGGCGAGCTCGGCGGTCCGCGCATCGTCGCCATTGCTGGCCCCGATCGCGACAAGAGCCTGGCGCTCGATCAGCCGGGCCGAGCTTACGTCATGGGCCGGGGTCAGGACGTCGATCTGGTGCTGGAAGACGCAGATGCTTCGCGGCGGCACGTGCAGGTAGTGCGCCGCGCCGACCAGGTGGTGGTGCGCGATCTCGGTTCCAAAAACGGAGCTCACCTCGATAGCGAAAAGCTCGACGGCCGCGACCGCTCGTGGAAGCCGGGCCAAGAGCTGCGCATCGCCAACGGCACGTTCGCGTATCAGCACGCAGCCATCGAGGCGCTCGGCGAGCTCGAGCGCGCAGCCGACGAGAAGATCCGCGCCGACGAACCCATTGCGCCGCCGGAACCACTGCCGCCCGTCGGCTCGCACGCAGACGCAGCGGGCAGCAGCCGCGCTCCCTCTTCCAACGTGCACCCGGGCGAGCGAGCCGTGCGCGAAAGGGGTGCCGCACCCATCGCCGCCGTGCCTCGTCCCAACCGCGGACTCGACCCTCCATCGAATGCTCCGGCACGCCGCAAAGCCGGCTGGAACAGCACCGACTTCATCGTGGTGCTGTTGGCACTCGGCGTGCTCGCTCTCAGCATCGTCGGGCTTTTTTGGCTTTTTCGGGGGTAGGATCGCGCACCACCCGCACCCCCCCGAAATCCGACCGGGTCGGCCGGCGCCTGTTATGATGACCAGGCGGGTCCGGGCCGCGGTCGGTGGTGGACGCGGCGCACGAGAGAGCGATGAGCGATCAGAGCGACGGCCGACCTTCTTTCCCTCCGGCCAGACTGCCAGTTTCGCCCGACGAAGCCGCGCAAGAGAAAGACTCGAAAAGGAGCCACGTCACTCCGCGTGACTCGGTTGCCACACGCGGCGAGGGCATGCGGCTGCGCTCGGATCTGCCCCCCGCTGCCGGGGGCGAACGGCTCTGGGGTGGCCGGCTGCGGATCGTCACCGAGGTCGGACGCGGGGCGATGGCCCAGGTGCTGCGCGGAACCGATCTCAAACTAGGCCGGGATCTGGCTCTCAAGGTGCTGCCCCTGCCGAAGAGCGAAACGCCTCGGCCGCTACTCGCGCGATTCGCCGAAGAGGCTCAGATCACCGCCCAACTCGAGCACCCCAACATCGTGCCCGTGCACGACCTCGGCGTCGATCCCGACGGCCGCGCCTACTTCTCGATGAAGCTCATCCGCGGCCAATCGCTGCAGAGCATCCTCGACAAGCGCCGGCAGAACGACGCGGAAACGCTGGAGCGTTTCGGATTGCGGCGCCTGCTCGACGTCTTTCTCCAGGTCTGCCAGGCGATCGAGTACGCCCACGCGCGCGGCGTGATTCATCGCGACCTGAAGCCAGCCAACATCATGGTCGGCGACTTCGGCGAAGTCTTGGTGATGGATTGGGGTGTCGCCAAGCTCAAGGGAATCGCCGAGCCCGGAGACGAAGCGGTGTCCGTCGCCTTCGGCGCAACCAGCGAACCGAACGAAGTGCCGCATCCCGCCGTTCCTACCCCCGTCGACGTCAAATCGGTGAGAGCCGGGCGCAAGGCTTGGGCGACTCAGTCGGGTACGGTTCTCGGCACGCCCGCTTACATGTCGCCGGAACAAGCCCACGGCGCTCCGGTCGACGAGCGCACCGACGTCTACGCGCTCGGCGTCATTCTGTACGAGATCCTCTGCGGTGAGGTTCCGTTCGACGAGGAGGACCCCGTCCAGACGATCGCCCGAATGCTCACCGAACCGCCACCGCCTCCGTCCGGGAAAAATCCGGCGACGCCTCTCGCGCTGGAAGCGCTCGCGCTGCGTCTGCTCGAAAAGGATCCGGAGCGACGCACGATCTCGATTCCCCAAATTCGCGCCCACGTCCACAACTACATCGAGGGCATCGGCGTCGATTATCGTCCGGCGCCGCTCGGGGTGAGCCTGCTCTGGATCGGCGCCGCGCTCGTTCTTTTCGCGTTTCTCGTTTGGTACCTCACCGGTCGATCCATCGGGACCGTCCTCGCATTGGGACCTCCCGCCGTGCTCAACGCCGTCGGATGGTTCGTGCTGGTCGTGGCGCTCGGTTATCCCCTATGGGCGGAGTATCTCAGCTTTCGCCAGAGCCGGGTCGAGCACGATCGTTTTCGTGCGGCCAATCCCGCAGAGCTCTTCGTTTCCCGCTACCTCGCGCATCGCACGTTTTCCGCCGCCGTTGCCCCGCTCTTTCAGCTCGGCTTCATCTTGGAGCTCGTGAGCTTGGCTGTCTTTCGAGCGGCCGCCGCGCAGCCATCGGCGGAGCTCGTGCAGCAGATCTCCTACCAAATGCGGGCGGAGTGGGCTCAAGCTCTCATCGTCATTCTCGTCTTCATGTTCGCCTACCTCGTTCTCTTGTCGACCGAGGTGCGATTCGCCCGCAGATTGGATCGCTACGAGCTCTTGGTCGGGCGTCCCCCTTGGGAGTCACTCTGGCCCTTTTTTCTCATCATCGTGCTGCTCCTCAGCATCTTGATGACCGACGTGCTGGACTGGATTCTCGCCAGCCCCGATCCGAGCTTGGTTTCGTTCTTCCGTGAAGAGGTGCTCGATCCGCCGCTGCACGTATTCGACATCGCGAAGAACATGGTTTTCCAGGGCACGTTCTTGCTCGGCCTCGTGGTCGCGGCGATGTTGCTCGCCTTTCCCTTTGCCGAAGTCCTCGCGTCGCTTCGGATGGCCTACTACCCCGCCGACGAGGCGCAGGTGGCGAGCCGCTCCTCGTACTTCTTGCGGTCGCTCGCCATTTTTCGGGTGACGCGCGCGAACTGGCTGTACGGCGGCGCGATGATCGCGAGTTTGACCGCCATCACCGTGCTCACCGAAAGCACCGAGCGACCGCTGGTCGCCAAGGTCCTGCACATTCTCGGGCCCTGTCTGGTGGGCTTCGTCGGCTACTGGGCGACGCGGCGCTACGTGCGACGGTACTTGGCCTACGCGCCGATGGTTCGTCGTCTTCTCGACGACCGAGTGCGCCGAGTGACTCGCGACAAACGCAAAGCCGACCTCGCGCAGCTCGAGCAGGCGCCCCGCCGATGGAAATTCTTCCAGCTGATCGTTCCGCTGATTTGCATGCTCGGTTATCTGATGTGGACCGGAAGCGGCATTCATCAGCAAGCGATTCGCGAGCTCATCATGCCGGAGACGAAGAAGGATTGGCTTTTGATTCTGCCGTATCTGCTTCTCGTGCCCGTCCTTTTGGCCCGTGACAACGTCCACAAGTGGGCCCTCAAGCGCGCGATAGCGCGTTCGGAGGAGGCGCTTGCGACGACACAAGATGAATGACTCTCCGACGTGCTCGTGATAAAAAGGCGTTATGCGATCGAGATGGGGATGGGCCATCGCCGTGCTGATGCTGGCGTGCAGCGGCGAACACGACCTCGGCGAACAATGTGAAGAGAGCGGCAAAACGGACGGCGAATGCGAGTCGGGCGGCGTGTGTAGTCCGGACACCGCTGGCGCACTTCGCTGTCTCAAGATCTGCGTCGAGCAAACGGATTGTCCGGCCGATCAGGAGTGCAACGGGGTCGAGGGATCGAGCTTGAAAGCATGCCGCCTCAAGACCACGACCAACCCCGACGGCGGCATATAAAGCGCCAGCCCGTCGCACTGGTTCGACCGCCGTTGCAATGATCGAACGACAGGGAGAATGAACCGCCAGGGCGGTTGATCCTTCGGAGCGTCGCGCCGTTCCACGACTCGCACCGCCGCGCTACGACCCGACGGAGCCGGCGGGTCTCACCGGCGTCGCGGCGTCGCGGCCGACGACCGTGGTCCAAGAACGAATTCGCCACGCGCTGACGAGCCCGTGGCACACGTAAGGATCGGCGGCCACGAAAGCTTCGACCGGCGCCGTCGAATCGGCGCGAAACACGAGAACGGCGCCGTCGGCGGGGTCGGCCAGCGCGCCGGCCAACACGAGCTCACCCCGTTCGTGCGCTTCCCAGGCGAGCCTCAAATGCTCATCGCGAAAAGCACCTCGGCGTTCGAGATAATCGGGGGCGAGATCGTACGAGAGGAGGAAGTGCCCGGACATGCGGTAACTATATCCGTTCTACCGCACTTCTAGTCGATAGCATCCGCTCACGGAATCAAAGAGAGCCGCCGTCGGCACCCTCCGCGAGATCGAAGGCCGCGCGCCGGTCGACGCCGGCGTCCGCTGGAAGTAGGCCTTTCACGCCCATCGTCACGTCCAGCATCACCGTCTCGCCGGCGATGACGCGGATCACGCGGCGCTCGTCGGTCGCCTTGGGATGTCGGAGCGTCACGTAGTGCGTCCCGGCGGCGAGCGCGATCGGCCGCGCGAAAGGGGTCACGTCGATCCGTTGCCCATCGACGATCACCTCGGCCCAGGGTCGCGCGACGACCCGCAGAAATCCGGCCCGTGACGGAACGAGCTCGAGCGGACCCTGTTTGCCGCTCGCGTCGGCTTCGGTCTTGCGTGCTTCACGTCGGATCAGGATTCCGCCGACCACGGCGAGCAGAAGCAGAGCGAAAAACCCGCGCACCGCCGGCCAAAGCGAGGCGCGGCCCGCGTCGGGGACCAAACTCACCTGCGAACTTCTGCGCGGCGGCGGTGGCTGATCGATGATCTTGGCTCGCGCGAGCTGAACGGTGACGAGGTCCTCGGTCGTGCTGGTCGTTTCGGCTCTGAGCAACGACTCGAGCGACGACGCAAGCTCGCGAGCCGTCGCGAACCGATCGCCGGGCAGCTTCTCCAGGCAGCGGGTGATGACTCGCTCGACGGGTCGTGGCACCTCGAGAGAGACCGACACCAGCGAGTGAGGCTCGGAATGTCGAATACGATGGGCGGTCGTTTTGGTGTCCGGGCCATCGAACGGCCGCAAGCCGGCAATGAGCTGGTAGAGCACGATACCGAGCGAAAAAATGTCGGTGCGCCCGTCGAGCGGCTCCCCCAAGATCTGCTCGGGAGACATGTAAGCCGGCGTTCCGAAAGTCGATCCCCCCTCGAGAGGCTCGGGAGAAGAGGGAACCCGATCGTCGTGCGCAATGCCGAAGTCGACCAGTTTGACTTCGCCCCGGCGGGACACGAGCACGTTGGAGGGCTTGACGTCGCGATGGATGATTCCGCGCTCGTGCGCGTGCGCGAGGGCGCGCGCGATTTCCAGGCCGATGGCCAGCGCCGCGTGGGGGCCGAGGCGCTCGGACTTGGCGATGACGTCGGCGAGGCTCACCCCATCGACGTATTCGAGCACCAGCCACATGGCCGATTCGGTGCGTACGAAGTCGTAGACCTGCAGAATATTGTCGTGATGGAGCTTGGCCAGAAGCTCGGCTTCTCGAGCGAGGTGCGACGCAAAGGGTGAGTTCGGCGCGATCGTCGATCGCAGCGCCTTGATCGCGACGTGCCTTCCGAGCGGCTCCTGCACCGCGTGGTACACGTCCGTGAGGGGTCCCGAGGCGACGTGCTCGATCACCCGACAATTGCCAAAGACTTCGACGATGCTGGCCACGGGCGGACTCTATCTTGCAAATCCCCGGAAGGTCGATCTCTTGGCATGGTGCTAGGCTTGCGAGCGAGACGACCCCGTGCCCAAAAGAATTGCTGCCCGGCTCATCGATGAGCGGCTGCGCGCCGAAAGAGGAGCCATTCGCAAGCAGGCTCCCCTGCGCGTGGCCCTATCGTATCCCTCGCCGTACAACGTCGGGATGAGTTCGCTCGGTTTTCAGCGCATCTATCGAGCCATCCAAGAGACGGACGGCATGACCTGCGAGCGAGCGTTTCTGCCGGACGACGCGGCGGCCGGCGACGTCGACGAGGTGCCGGTTACCTACGAGTCGAAAACGCCACTCGCGGCCTTCGGCATCGTGGCCCTTTCGGTCGCGTACGAGCTCGAGCTCGCCGGCGTGATTCGGCTACTCGAGCTCGCCGGCATCCCGCCTCTGCGCGAACAGCGCGACGAACGACATCCGTTCATCCTCGCCGGCGGCCCTCTGACCTTCAGCAACCCCGTGCCGCTCGCCCCCTACGCCGACGCGGTCGTCGTGGGCGAGGCCGAGGGGATCATCGCCGACATCATCGCGACGATCGACGGTTCCGCCTCGAAAGCCGCAGCCCTGGCGCACCTCGCCGCGCGGGACCACGTGTTCGTACCCGATCATCACGGCGAGACGCTCCCCGCGATCGCCCAGTGCGACGACGACCTCTTGCCGGCGTGGGCGCCGATCCGCACCCCCCACACCGAGCTCTCCAACATGTTCCTCATCGAGACGGAGCGGGGTTGCTCGCGGGGCTGCACGTACTGCGTGATGCGTCGCTCGACCAACGGAGGCATGCGGATCGTGCCCAAAGAGCGGGTGCTCGATGCGATCCCCGCCGACGCCGAGCGCGTCGGGCTGGTCGGCGCCGCCGTCAGCGACCATCCCAAAATCGTGGAGATCGTCCGCGAGCTAGCCGCGCGCGGCTGCGGAGTAGGACTGTCCAGCTTGCGGCCTGACCGACTGACGGACGAGTTCGTCGGCGCGCTGAAAGCCGGCGGCTATCGGACGCTCACGACGGCGATGGACGGAGCCAGCGAGCGACTCCGCGACTCCCTCGAGCGCCGCGCCCGGGTCCGACATCTCGAGCGGGCGGCCGACCTCGCTCGCGCGCACGGCATGGACCGGCTGAAGCTCTATCTCATGGTCGGATTGCCCGACGAAACCGACGCCGACATCGACGAGTGCGTGGAGCTGACGACCGCGCTCTCGCGGCGCATTCCGGTCTCCCTCGGAATCGCCCCTTTCTGCGCCAAACGCAACACGCCGCTCGACGGTCAGCCGTTCGCGGGCATCGATGTGGTGCGCGGGCGACTCGACCGCCTGCGGCGCGGGCTGAAGGGCAAGGCCGATGTTCGCTCCACCAGCGCGCGCTGGGCGTGGGTCGAATACATCCTCGCTCAGGGCGGAGCGGCCGAAGGCCGCGCGGTGCTCGACGCCGTCCACGCAGGCGGCACTTTCGCCGCCTATCGGCGGGCGTTCGCCGGCCTCGGTTCCGGCCGTTCCGAACCGAGACGAAGTTTACCCCTCATGCTAGAAGGGGAGCCATGAAGCGGGCGACGCTGATTCAAGCGGGATTCATCCTGCTCGCGACGATCGCGGTCTACGCCTTCGTATCGATGGCTCGCGAGGCGGAAACCCGGCGCGCTTGCGTGCCTGTTTGCGCCATGCACCCGGCCTACGCGGGGCGCAATCGCTTGGCTCCCGATTTCGAGCTGCCCGACGTCGACGGGAACAGGGTCCGTCTCTCACAGTTTCGCGGCAAAACGGTGGTGCTCAATTTCTGGACGACGACCTGCCAGCCGTGCCTCGAGGAGATGCCGTCGCTCGCTGACTTTGCCAAGATCGTGCACCAGCGCAAAGACGTGGTGGTCCTGACGGTGTCGACGGATGCGACGAAGGACATTGCCACGTCGGCTCTCCAAACGCTGCTGCACGAACCCAAGACGCCGTTTGCGGTTCTTCTCGACCCGGATTCGACCGTCGTGCGTGACAAATTCGGCACGAACATGTTTCCAGAAACCTGGATCATCGACCCGAAGGGTGTCATCCGCGCCCGGTTCGATGGCGCGCGCGACTGGTCGAACGCCATCGTTCTCGATCTCATCGACTCGTTCGCGCGACCGGCCACCTGCGGGATCGAGTTCGACTCCGGACGGGCATCGGGACCCGAAGCCGCGATCTGCGAAGAGTCAGGCGCCAGCTAGCGCGCCCACGCCCGGGTCCGAAAAACGGTTCGGAAACTTGGGACCGCCCCAGGTGTGTCCATGCCAGATGCGGCGATCGTGACGACTGTGCCACGGTGTGCCAAATCGAATTGCACAATCGATCCGGCGCCCATTGCATCCTTCGACCCGTTATCGCAATCTAACGATTTCGTGATGCGGTATCGAACTTGCTTAGTGGGGTCGAGCCTCCAGCCACTTACGAGGAAGACATGACGAAGATCCTCACTGCCACTGCGCTTGTTCTTTTCGCCGCGGCTTGCGGCCCCACCCAACCGGATCGCGTCATCTTCTCCGACCCCTTCCCCGGCGGGACGGCGGGGTCGACAGGCTTCGGAACCGGCGCCGGGGGCGGATTCGTCGGCTCCTTCGACGAGGCGATCACGGTCGCCAACCCACCTCCGGCCCCCATCAGCGGCGGCACACTCACCACGATCGCCCAAGGGCACCAGGCCGCCGTCGCCGATCCCGACCGCGATCAGATTGTCATCGTCGATCTCGAACAGCTCAGCGTGAAGGCGACCATCGCTCTCGAAAAAGGGGACGAACCTGGGCGACTCGTGGAAGATGGCGCGGGGCTCGTCCACGTCGCCCTACGGGGAGCGGGGGCGGTTGCGACGATCGATCCGATGGCCGGAACGGTCGCCTCGCGGGTGTCGGCTTGCCAATATCCGCGCGGTCTCGCCTATGATCCCCGCGTGAATGTCGTTCACGTCGCCTGCGCGGGTGGCGAGCTCGTCACGCTGAACGCAGCGACAGGCGAAGTCACGCGGATGCTTCGGCTCGCGCGCGACCTGCGGGATGTCGTGATCGACGGCGAACGCCTTCTGGTGAGCCGCTTTCGGGCGGCGGAGCTCCTGGTGGTCGAATCCAATGGACTCGTGTCGAAGACCCTGAAGCCGCCCGCCGTTTCCGATGGAGCGAATTTCGCGCCCGCCGTGGCCTGGCGCACCGTTGCCGCGCCGGGTGGTGGCGCCTACATGGTCTTCCAGGAAGAGCAAACGTCGGAAGTCATGCCTGCGCCCGGCGGTTACGGTGGGCTCGGGGTCGGCTGCGGCGGGATCGTTCAGAGCGCGATCAGCTTTTTGAGCGCCGACGGCACCGGATGGACCGCCACCGGCGTTCCGGCCGTGCTCCCCGTGGATGTCGCGGTACGCCCCGATAATACCCAAGTCAGCATGATCTCTGCGACTTCGCTAACGAGTAGCGCACTTGCACAAGCGCCGTCCGTCGTCAGCTTCGTGCCTCCCACTCCGGAAAAAGGGACGACGACGACGGTGCCTGTCGGCTGCGGCGGCGCGACGCCCGACACTCGACCGCCGGGCCAGATCGTCGGCATTGCGTTCGACGCGAGCGGGCGCCTTCTGACGCAGGTGCGCGCACCCATGCCCGCCCTGGTCGTAGGGGATCGGGTCGTCACGCTCCCGGGCGAAAGCCGCGACGATACCGGCCAGAAGTTGTTCCACTTGGGCACGGCGGCGGGTGTCGCCTGTGCGTCGTGCCATCCGGAGGGTCGTGAGGATGGTCACGTCTGGACATTCGCGGGGCTCGGGCAACGGCGAACGCAAACCGTCGGCGGCGGGATCGCCGGAACGGAGCCCTTCCACTGGAACGGCGACATGAGCGATTTCAGCATGCTCGCGCACGAAGTCTTCAACAGCCGCATGAGCGGCCCCATGCTGCAGGACGTCCACGTGACCGCGCTCAAGAACTGGATCGACGCCATCCCCGTTTGGAAGCCGGTCGTCCCCGCCGACGCAGCAGCCGCGGAGCGCGGCCGCGCGCTTTTCAACGATGCCAACGTCGGCTGCGCGACATGCCACTCGGGCGCCAAGATGACGAACAACAAGAGTATGGATGTCGGTACTGGCGCAGCCTTCCAGGTGCCGTCGCTCCTCGGCGTTCGGTGGCGCGCACCCTACCTCCACCACGGATGCGCCAACACGCTCGACGAACGCTTCGGCACCTGCGGCGGAGGTGATGCCCACGGTCATGTCTCGTCACTCACGGCCGGACAGCGCGCCGATCTCGTCGCCTACCTCGAAACGCGCTAAGAAAAGACGGTGAGGTGGATCGCATCAACAGGGCTCGTCTGGCTCGGTATCGTCGCGTGTGGCCCACCGTCCACGTATGACCCTGTCGACCCGACCGGTGGCGTGGGCGGCGCGGCCGGTAGCGTAACGGGCTCGGCGGGTGCCACAGGCGCGACCGCAGGCACGGGGGGCTCCGCGGGTGGGTTTGGCTTCTTTACTGAACCGGTCGTCGTTGCCGATCCTGCCCCTCCCCCGACCAGCGGCGGCACGCTGCTCACGATCGGGCAGGGACACAAGGCGGCCGTCGCCGATCCCGAGAACGACCAGGTTCTCATCGTCGATCTCGATGGGCCGGCCGTGA
>WNGB01010672.1_pt1 | contig 12700 bp, 13 predicted proteins | sample 5400681 | NCBI WGS metagenome assembly WNGB01 (sample SAMN13153367, study PRJNA577476) | soil metagenome | isolation source: 115 cm soil or saprolite under grassland replicate 2 | place: USA:California | collected 2016-06-15 | reverse complement strand
TCGATGAAAGCGATTCGTTGGTGAACTCGATTCCATTGCCGGCGTGTCCCGGTTGCACAATGGTCAAGAATGAGTGGCCTGGCGAAGGATATGCGCACGACGGCGAGACCTATTGCTGCCAGGGTTGTGCCGAAGGCACCGGCTGCATATGCGTCGCTGTCGAAACCCCGGGCTTCTCACGTCGGGGACAAAAGCTTACGCGGGCAGAGCCGCGTCCGGGCGAGCAGCGCTCCGGTGCACCGGCACCGCAGGGCGAACTGAGCGGAGAACGCGATAACTTGGGCACCGAAGAGGCTCTCGATCAGGGCGGCTAAGGTCATCAGCCGGTTGAGTGTTGAGCGCCAGCGGCAGGCACGGCCGCCACTACAGGAGTTCCTGGATAAGACGCTGCGCTTGTTCTGGGGAAATGCCGAGCGGGCGGAAGGCGAGTGGGCCTTCACATGTATGCAACACCGGCTCCAGATCTTCCAGGCTTTCCAAGTCGGTCCGCCGCCAGAACAATCCAATGGGAATCTCTTCGCCCCACTGATAACCGCACTCAATTGCTTTGTGGAAATCGGTCGGGTCGTGGCCCTGTTCCTCTAGTATTTTCACGCGCGGATTAAACCACTGGTACGTGTTGTCCTTGTTGTAGGTGACGCAAGGACTGAACACGTCCACCAGCGCGAAGCCCTTGTGTTGAATTGCGCCCTTGAACATTTCGACCATGTGTTTCTGTTTGCCGCTGAAAGCGCGCGCTACGTAGGTCGCACCGCCAACGATTGCCATCGGGATCGGATTGATCGGATTCTCAACGCTTCCGTACGGCGTGCTCTTGGTCTTCATTCCCTTGACGCTGGTGGGCGAGCACTGGCCGGTCGTTAGGCCGTAGATCTGGTTGTCCATCACGATGTAAGTGAGGTCAACGTTGCGCCGCATGGTGTGGACGAAATGGTTGCCGCCAATTCCGTAACCGTCGCCGTCGCCGCCAGCGCAAATCACTTTCAGTTCGTGGTTGCCAAGTCTGACGCCGGTCGCAACCGCGAGCGCGCGGCCATGGAGCGTGTGCATCCCGTAAGTGTTGATGTAACCCGGCAGATTCGATGAACAGCCGATGCCGCTGATGACGCATGCCTGATGCGGCTGCAGCCCCAATTCGAACAGCGCCGTTTGAAGCGCAGCGAGCACGGAGAAATCGCCGCAGCCGGGACACCAATCGGGATGGATGCGGCCGCGGTAAGTCTCTTTCGTTAATTGGCCGGGTTCGGTGGTGGCAGGCGGTGCAACGGGCGCGGTCATAGTTTGTTAGGCGTTAACCTCATGGACAGGAACAGAAAGGCGGGTCTTGCCGGCCAATTGCGCTTTTACTGCTTCGACGATGTGGTGCGGCATGAACGGCTCGCCGTCGTACTTGCGGATGTGACCGTGCGCGGCGAAACCGGTTTCGCTCCGAAGATAACGAGCGAACTGCCCGCTCTGATTGTTTTCAACCAGGATCACGTTCTTACTGCGCCCGAGAATGGCGCCGATCTCCTCCGCGTGCAGCGGCACAATCCATTTAATGGCGAGCTGATTGGCCACGATGCCTTCTTCGCCCGCCAGTTTTTCCACCGCTTCGCGGATTACGCCCGCGGTTGAGCCCCAACCCACCAGTGTGACATCGGCTTTCTCCGGACCAAAGAGCTTCGGCGGCCCGATGTCCTTGATCGCGCCTTGCATTTTGCGGGCGCGTTTCTCCACCATCATCCGCCGCTTTTGCGGATTGGTGAATTCATCACTGATGAGCGTGCCGTCTTCATCGTGCTCGTCGGTCGCAGCGGTAAAGATGTGACCGGGCACTCCCGGGACCGCGCGCGGAGAAATTCCGCTCGGCGTGTTCTTGTAACGCAGATACGCCTTGTCGTTGTAGCCGCTGGCGGGATTTGCGCTGTTTCCGTTGCCGTTGGGCAGAATCAATTCGCCGCGGTCAATCTTCACTCGGAAATCCAGATCATCGGGATCGATGCTGGTGGTTCCTTCGGAAATCAGCAGATCGGACAAGACCAGACCGGGACATTGGTATTTGTCGCAGAGGTTGAACAACTCCGGAATCGTGTGAAACAAATCCAACTGATTCGTCGGCGCGACAACAATGCGCGGATAATCGCCCTGGCCGGCGCCCAGCACCTGCCAGAGATCGCCTTGTTCGGTCTTGGTTGGCACGCCTGTCGCCGGTCCGGCGCGTTGCACATCGATGCAAACAATCGGCGTTTCAATCATTCCCGCCATCCCGACGGCCTCGCTCATCAGTGCAAACCCGCCTCCGCTGGTTGCGCACATGGCACGGCAACCGGTGTGGGCTGCGCCAATCACCATGTTCATCACGCCGATCTCGTCTTCGACTTGGCGGACCATGATGCCGAGCTCGCGCGCGTGCGCCGCCATCCACATCAACACGCCGGTGGACGGGCTCATCGGATACGCCGCGTAAAATTTCACGCCGGCGGCCGCTCCGCCCATGGCGCTGGCTTGGTTACCGGTGATTATGCCTAGCGGTTTGGTTCCTCGGGGCGCCTTCCAGGAAAATGCCGTAAAATTTTGAGCCGAGTAGTCGTACCCTGCACGAGCAATGGCCAGGTTTTCAGCCACAACCGTGTCGCCCTTCTTCTTAAATTGTCGCGAGATGACTGTCTCAAGCGGTTCCGATTCGATCCCGAGTAATTGGAGCGTCGCGCCGAGGGCAGCAGTGTTGACCGCCAGCTTGTTGCCCTTGGTCAATTCCTTCATCGGCATGGCGCAAAGGTGGACGCCATCGGCCGCCTTCCCAGGCGTGACTTTATCTTTGTCGTAAATGGCGCACGCGCCGCTCTTCAACAGATGCAGATGCCGATCCATTGTGTCCTGATTGAGCGGAATGAAGACGTCGATCTTGTCACCCACGTTGCGGGTCGGCCCATCACTCGCGCGAATTGTCAGAAAGGTATGACCGCCGCGGATAATCGACTGGTAAGCGTTGTAGGCGTTGAGATGCAGTCCGCGCCGCGCAAAGATCAGCGCGAGAATGTTTCCAGTGGAAGCGATCCCCTGGCCGTTCTCACCGCCAATGCCGACTGCGAAATCAATTTTGTTCATTACGCCGGAACCAGTCTTTGTAGTTCGGCGCGTAAATTTGCTGCGCCGGGCGTTAATAAGCAAGCGAAAGCCAGAAAGTAGGTGCTGCAGTGACGAGCACAGCCAGGGCTTGCGCCCTGGATGAAGACCGCCGAGGAAAATCAGATGAAGAAGATAAATCCTTTTTTATGGTTCGATTCGGAAGCGGAGCAGGCAGCTAAATTCTACGTCGGCATTTTTAAGAATTCGAAGATCGGGAGGATTGCCCGTTATCCAAAAGAAGCGGAAAAAATTGGCCGGCCGCCAGGATCGGTCATGACGGTGGAGTTTACGCTAGACAGAGTCGAGTTCGTGGCGCTCAACCCCGAAAGCGTTCGGGGCAGTTCAAGTTTACCGAAGCGATCTCGTTTGCAGTCAATTGCGAGACCCAGGAGGAAGTCGATTATTTCTGGGAAAAACTTTCCGCCGATGGCGGATCGACCGGGCGGTGCGGCTGGCTCAAAGACAAATTCGGACTCTCCTGGCAGATCAACCCGGTCGTTCTCGGCGATATGTTGGCCGATCCCGATAAAGCGAAAGCAGCGCGCGTCATGAACGCGCTGATGGAAATGGACAAGATCGACATTGCCGCCTTGGAAAAGGCCGCAAGGATGAAGGTTGAGGGATGAGGGATGAACAGTCGCGCTCGCAACTGGTCATCGGCTTGGCTCGCGTTGCGAAGTCTCCTTTGGACGATTTTGCTTCCAGGCGTTTTCGCTGGCTATGTGCCGTGGAGATTCTTCGGACTGGGTGGGACGCACTTTGATTTGACCAGTCCGACGCAGTTGCTAGGCCTCGTGTGCATCGGTGTGGGTGTCGCGCTGCTTGCCGCGTGCATCTTTGAGTTTGCCCGGAGCGGTCGGGGCACGCTCTCCCCGGTCGATGCACCGCGGCACTTGGTCGTTCGCGGCCTCTACCGGTACGTGCGAAATCCAATGTATCTCAGCGTGACAATGATCATTTTGGGCGAAGCGTTCATGGTGCATTCCGTGGCGCTCGTCGGTTATTGGGCGATATGGTTCGTGTGCGCGAATCTCTTCGTCATCGTATACGAGGAGCCCACCCTGCGGCGAACTTTCGGTGATGAATACGAAGCGTATTTCAAACGCGTCAGCCGCTGGCTGCCGACGAAAAGTAAGAAGTAGGAAGGAAGAAGGAAGAATGGAGCGAATTGGATGAGCAACATAGAAGGTAAAGCCACAAGGGTAGCGGCGAGTGAGTGCGGGCAACGAGCGAGTTTCAACGATGAAGTGCAAATCTGAGGGCAGCGAACTCGCTATCGGGCATTTAATCTCACGCGTCTCTCGTTGAATATGAGCAAGCTAGCGCCAGACTGACATGGCAGAAACTTGATGATCATTGTCATCGCAGCCAATCGGCAGCGCTTGAAATTCGCTGCATGAAAGAACTAGCAAACACAATCAATGAGCCAGAAAACCAACACGAATCTACCTACGCGCTTCTGATGCGCTTGGAAGAAAAAAATCGCAACTTGCTCGAGATGGTAATCTATCCGCTCTTGATCATCGGTGCGATGATCGCCATCTGGCAGTTCGTGCTCCAGGCTGTGGAGCTGCCTTCCATAGATACAAAGGCAGCGCTTCGCGTTACCAGCAGAAGCGGGTTGCATCCGTCCTGAAGATCGATATCGCGGCATCCAGATGCGGTAGCGTGCGCTGTCTTCAGCGCATCGGCAGACAGAATTTTCAATTGGCAGAAACATGGTGATACTTGTCATTGCTGCCAGCCGCTCTGTTCCGTCAAAATAGATTCATGAATGGATCAACCAATGCCTTGGGCCGAAGCGAGGTACTGTACCGTGTAACGAAGATGGGCTTCATCGCTGCGATTGCCCTCTGGTTTCTCGGTCAGATTTCGACAAATGCGGCCGAAGCAAATCCGCTAAAGCCTCCGGCAAACGGAAGTATTCCGGTTGCGTTTCTTATTTCAGAAGGCGCAGTGGTTATCGACTTTTGCGGGCCTTGGGAAGTTTTTCGGGATGTCATGGTTCCCGGCCGCCAGGATCATCCGTTCCGCCTTTACACTGTTTCTGAATCGACTTCTCCGATCCGTGCCGGCGGCGGGATGAAGATTATCCCCGATTACACTCTGAAAAATGCGCCGCCGCCTAAAGTGATCGTGATTCCCGCGCAAAGTGAACCGAGCCCGGCAACGCTGGAATGGATTCGCAAGGGCTCAAAGGATACGGATGTGACCATGTCGGTTTGCACGGGCGCATTTGTCCTGGCGAAAACCGGCCTCTTATCCGGTAAAAGCGCAACCACGTTTCATGGCGCGTTCAAGACGTTTGCGATTGAGTTTCCCGACATCGAGCTCAAACGCGGCGCCAGATTCGTGGAGGATGGAAATCTTGCCACTGCCGGTGGACTCTCGTCCGGCATAGATCTCGCGCTGCGCGTGGTCGAACGCTACTTCGGACGCGAGGTGGCGAAGCAAACTGCCTACAACATGGAATATCAAGGGCAAGGCTGGATGAACTCGGACTCCAATCAGGTTTACGCCAGCGCGCCCGTCTCAACGGCCGACCATCCGCTCTGTCCCGTATGCGGAATGGATGTTGATTCGAAGTCCGCGCCGAAATCTGTTTTCAACGGCAAGACTTACTATTTTTGTTCTGACAACGATAAGAAAACTTTCGACGCAGCGCCGGATAAATTCGTAGCGGCAACGGGGAAGTGATGAAGACAGCATGGACAGAATTTTTCCGAATTAGAAAAATGGATTCTGAGGATTCGGCAAATTCTGTCCAACGAGATTTCTTACAGCAGTGACGATAAGAAAACCCTTCGATGCGGCCCCGGATACGCCCGTAGCGGTAACGAACACGATGACGACAGAATGAACAGAATTTTTTCCGGAGAATCGATTCTGAGCATTTTGTAAATTCTGTCCAAAGACCGTTCTTGGAAGAGCGATGACAATGGATCGAAATACTGCCAGTTCGACGCGCCGAATCGTTTTTGTTGCCGCGCCTGAGGTCGAGATCCTCGACTTGGTTGGACCACTTCAGGTCTTCGCCCGCGCTTCGGAAATGTACTGTCGGGAAAACCCAGGATCGCCGCCGATCTACTCGGTCGAAGTCGTAACCACTTCCGCTTACCGCTCGTTCGTGGCCAATTGCGGCCTGCGCATCACCGCGCATAAGACATTCCGCGAATTGCGGGGACAGATCGACACTCTGCTTGTTGCGGGTGGGAACTCGATCGAACGCGATGAAATCAATCCAGAAGTACTGCGCTGGCTGAGAAAGATTGCCGGCAGAATTCGCCGCGTCGGCTCGGTGTGCACCGGCGCGATGCTTCTGGCCCGGGCCGGTTTGCTGGACGGCCGGCGCGCCACCACGCATTGGAACTGGTGTGAGGTTTTGATCAGGCGAGCTCCGCGCGCGCACATTGATCCCCATCCAATTTTTGTTCGGGACGAAAATGTTTATACATCGGCGGGCGTTACTGCGGGGATGGATCTGGCCCTGGCGCTGGTCGAAGAAGACTACGGCTCACGCCTGGCGTTGCAGGTAGCACGCAACCTGGTGCTCTACCTGCGCCGGCCAGGCGGACAATCGCAATTCAGCGCCGCGTTATCTTTACAAGTGACCGATCGACAACCATTGCGCGAACTCGAGGCGTGGGTGCTCGACAGCCTGAACAAACCGCTAACCGTGCCGGTGCTGGCGGAACGAGTCGCCATGAGTCCCCGCAATTTCGCCCGGGTTTTTACTAAGGAGATGAAGACCACGCCCGCAAAATTTGTGGAGCGTCTGCGGATCGAAGCTGCTCGCCGACGACTGGAAGAAAGTCAGAACAGCATGGAAGCGATCGCGGGAGAGTGTGGCTTTGGAAACGTCAATTCGATGCGCAATGTCTTTCAGCGCGCGCTAAAAATTCCACCTGGCCAGTATCGTCGTCACTTTCGACACGCGAAACGCCCGGTGCGAAAACGGGATAAAAATTCGAAATGAAGAACCTGTTTGGCTACACGAAGAGAGTGTGCTTTGCGTTCATATGCCTAAAGCGCTCAACAGCGCGGAATATTCAGTCACAAACGCCACGAGCCGCGGATGAGACCCTTCGAAGTTTTCCACGGACTGTCTCAATTCGTTCGAAAGTCGATTGAGATTTTCCGGACGTTTCTCCTGGCGAGTCGCTTCGTGCGCCGAAGCCTCGACCAGACGAGCGATGCTTTCGGCATGCTCGCGGTGGGTTTGTGAAATCTGCGCAACCTCCGGCTTCAGCTTCGATAACGCCGTTGATAGCGCAGCTTTCTTGTCAGCCGGAATATGGCCGGCAGCGTCAACGACTGACTTGGTCTGTTCAATACGTTCGTCGCTTATATGAGATAGCATCGGATATCGAAGACCATAGCGCGATTGGAGATTAATGACGAGGGCACTGAGATATCCGGCGGCTAAATTCTCTTTTCGCCAAATCCGGTAAATCTCACAAACCGACCTGATGCCGGCAGTCTCTTGCTCTCCCGCTGACGCTGTGGCACAAGACCAAATCGATGAAGTCGGGCAACTTCTTCGCCGAACTGAAGCGGCGCAATGTTTATAAGGTCGCGGTTGCCTACATCGTCGCGGGCTGGGCCCTTGCCCAGGGAATCGCACAGGTTTTTCCAGTCTTCAACGTTCCAAACTGGGTCGTCCGACTGATCGTCGTCTTAACTATCATCGGTTTCCCCTTCGCGCTTATTTTCGCGTGGGCGTTTGAGATCACACCTGAGGGGCTGAAGCGTACCGAAGAGGCCGATGCCATGCCGGCTTCCGCGCGACCCACGAGTCGCACCTGGATTTACATCGTTGTTATCGGCGTCGTCATCTCGGCGGGTTTGTTTTTCCTAGGTTACACCGCTGGAAATAGATCAACATCACCTCAGAAGGATAAATCTATCGCGGTCCTACCTTTCCAAAGCCTGAGCGAAGACAAAAACGACGCTTACTTCGCCGATGGTGTCCAGGACCAGATCCTTACCAATTTGGCCAAGGTCTCCGACTTGAAAGTCATCAGCCACACCAGCATGCGCCAGTACAAGACCGGGGCCGAACGCAATCTGCGCGAAATTGGCCGGCAGCTCGGTGTCGCTTACATCGTGGAAGGTTCGGTGCAACGCGCGCGCGATCGCCTTCGCATCAATGCGACGTTGATAGACGCGCGCACCGACGCTCACATTTGGGCGGAGACTTACGATCGCACCGCGGCCGACTTATTCGCAATCCAGAGTGACCTGGCGCAATCAATTGTCACTCAACTGAAAGCGAAACTTTCGCCGAAGCAGAAGGCGGAAATCGAAGAACGCCCCACGCAAGATCTGGTCGCGTTCGAACTTTACCTTCAGGCCAAGGCCATCATCGATAGTTATGTTAATGCGACAGACGTGCGGGCGGCATTGCTCCAGGCGCTGAAGTCGCTTGATGAAGCCATTCAACGAGACCCGAACTTCGTCTCCGCGTATTGTTATGCCGCGCGGGCGAACGACCTGCTCTACTTTTTCGATCTCGATCCAACCCCGGACCGCATTTCGCTCGCGGACGCCGCGGTGAAGGCAGCCCTGCGCCTTCGTCCCGATTCAGCTGAGGCGCATTTCGCGCTGGCAGATTATTTGTTTCGCTGTCAGCGGGACTACGACCGCGCCCAGGAAGAACTCGCGATCGCGCGGCCGGGTCTGCCAAACAACACGCCGTTCTTGATCCTCTCCGGCTACATCAACCGACGCCGCAACCATTTTCCCGAGGCCGAACGTGATTTCTCCACCGCTTTCGCGCTCGATCCGCGCAATCCGAATGCCTATAATCTTCTGGCCGACACTTACGTGCTCCAACGCCGGTTTCCTGAAGCCGTCCGTGTCTATGACAATGTTCTTGCTGCCGGTGAGCAAATTCCGATTGTCCGGTTTCGGCGGGCCTCAGCTACGTTTTATGGGACGTGCAACTCCGGACCGCTGCGAGAGATTCTAGCCAAAACACCGGAGATGGATGTTGCCGGTGGACAGACACCGGCTCGAGCCCTGCTTGCAATGATTGACGGCAACTACGCCGAGGCCGAGCGCGTCCTTGCCGCTTCGCCGCGGCAGGACTTTCAAGATATCGACTTCAGCTTTTATTATCCCAAGACTTGGTTCGAAGCGATGATTGCGAGGGCAAAAGGTGATGCTGCCCGCGCAACCGCTGCATTTCGCGAATGTCGCGCAATTTTAGAGCAGAGATTGATCGTTAAACCAGAGCACGCGCGGACGATAGCTGTCCTCGCTCAGGTGGACGCGGGATTGGGCCAAAAGGAATTGGCTATCCGTGAAGCGCAACACGCCATCGATCTCATGCCAGTCTCGAAGGACATTTACGATGGCGCTCTGGTTCTCGAAGGTCTCGCCCAGGTTTACACCTGGAGCGGTGAACGTGATCGCGCCATTGACTTAGTCCAGAAGCTGGTATCGATGCCCAGCTACATCAATTATGGCCGTTTGAAATTACACCCGCTGTGGAGCCCGCTGCGAGGCGACCCGCGATTTGAAAAGATAGTGAATTCTCTGGCGCCGAAATAATCTGCTGTCAGCTTTCTACATACTTACTCTTCGCGCTTGTTGAACGTTAGAATAGAACCAACTTCCGAACAGAAACAGTATGATGCGGATGACCGATAAAAGATGAACCAAGAGGGACGAAATAAAAAGATGGAGTTGAGTGGTGGATGCGTTTGCGGCGGGACACGATACGTGTTGAGCAGCACCCCGTTTTCCCTGGGCGATTGTCATTGCATCGATTGCCGGCGAAGCGCTGGCGCGCCTTACGTCACCTGGGGATCAGTGCTACGCGAAGATCTGCGCATAACAAAGGGTGAACCGCGCAAGATTGCGCATGCGAATCGGATTCGCTCGTTCGCCGCATGCTGCGGCACTCATTTGTTTTTTGAGGAGACGAAAGATTCAGAAATCATCGACGTGACGATCGCGTCGCTCGACGATCCGGCACCGTTTGCGCCGCAGAAAGCCATCTGGCTGGAAGATAGATTGCCCTGGGTTACGATAGATAAGGCGGTTCCGGTGTTCCAAAAGAGTTCGAAAAATTCCGGCATGTGAAAAATAATTCGCCTCTCATCTTTCTCTTTAGCGGTTTGTTAGCTTTTGTCGGTCCGGTCAGCTGCGGACATGCCGCATCTGAACAGAAGACGTCTTACGGAACGCGGGTGAAATACCGGCTGGGCGAGAAAATTGAATTCCCGGATTTCACAATTCAGTACCTGGGAGAACACCGCAAAACCCTGCCGGTCTACCCAAGAGGATTCCTCTATTACGATTTCAAGGTTAGCAAAGGAAAGACTGAGAAGGTCGTTTCGTGGACTACCGGCACCGGCGTCATTGACCCCACCGACTTCGAGATCGATGGCAAGCATTATCAGCTCGAGTTACGCCATTCGGATAAGCTCGGAAAATTGAAGGAGAATGAATTAGTGCTCTGGCAAGCGAATCGTTCTTCGTAAAGCTTTTCTTCGGATGCGGAACGAAGATGACCTCTATGTTGCAACTCAACGTCGCAGGCACCGTCGAACTTTCTTCTTCTGAATCCACAGGACGATCCGCTGCATCCAACCACTCGACATGGAAGACGCTGCAAGTCGCTCCCGGCTTTTCTTTCGGAATCTCATTCTGATCGGCGGCTTGCTTCTTTATGCGTGCGCGTTTGCGACGCTTTTGCGCAACAAGAGTTTCGACGTCGTCGCAGCCGTGGTGGTGCTCGTCGTGTTCGGAATCGCCTTGCCGCTCATAGCCTGGATCGCAACTCGCCGTGCTGTTCCGCTCTCGATCTCTGACAAACCGCGCGCATCCGAAATCATTGTCCTGAGTGCATACATTGTCGCGTTATCGCTTTACTTGATCGGCGGCCCGCAATGGGTTGACCAGCATCTCCCCTCTTCTTGGATCGATTCGTTGCGGGTCAAGTCCTTGATCAGCCTCATAAAGAAACTCGTCGTTTTTGTTGCCTTCCCTTTCGCCATCTTTCGCTTCGGCTTTGATTATCGAATTCGCGATTTCGGGATTCAACGCGAGGGCTTATGTGCGCTCCGCCGTAGTCATCTGCCCGTCGTCTTTGCCGTGGGCGGAGCGTTGCTTGCTTTTCAATACTTCGTCAGCAGCGGCGGGGCTGCGTTTCGGAATGGACACTTCACAATCTCTCAGCTGCTTGTTGGCTTACCGCTTTGCTTCATCTGGCTTTTGCTTGAGGTGGGACTAGTGGAAGAATTTTTCTTCCGCGGTCTGGTTCAGTCGCGACTGGCAGCTGCGTTCAGGTCCGAGACAAGCGGCATCGTGCTGATGTCCCTGATTTTTGGTTTGGCGCACGCTCCCGGTTTTATTTTTCGGCAGGCTGGCGAATTAGAAGGACTCGGCCCGCATCCAAGTCCGCTCGACGCGGTCGCCTATTCCGTCGTTATTCTCGCAATAAGTGGAATCACATTCGGTGTAATCTGGGCGCGAACGAAAAATCTCTTCGCCGTCATGCTCATTCATGCTGCTGGCGATCTCCTGCCAAACTTCGCCAGCTTCGTCCAAACATGATTTTGAACGGGAGCTGTAGGACAGCGCCAACCGTGATCAGGAATGTCGTTTGATCTTCAACCACACCTAGAAGGCGAGCTTATCGAGCTCCGCCCACTCAGGCCTGAAGATTGGGACGATCTTTTTGCAGTCGCGTCCGACCCGCTCATCTGGGAACAGCATCCAGAGCACGATCGCTACAAAGAAGAGGTGTTCAAAGTCTTCTTCAGTGAAGCGCTGGAATCCGGCGGCGCATTTGTCGTGATCGATAAAAAGAGTCAAGAGATGATCGGATCGAGTCGGTTTTATGGTTACGATCCGGAGAGATCTGAAATCGAAATTGGATGGACATTCCTCGCACGAAAGTACTGGGGCGGTCGGCACAATCTCGAAATGAAATGCTTGATGCTGAATCATGCGTTCAAGTTTGTTGAGAACGTGGTGTTCTTTGTCGGAGAAAAGAACATCCGTTCCCAAAAAGCGATGGAGAAAATTGGTGCGTTGAGAAGTGGAATAGTCACAAGGACGTATGGAAACCATCCACCTGCTCTCAACGTCAAGTACGTGATTAAGAAACCGCGATAGACCACGAGAACGGCGGTCGGAGACCGCCGCTACAGCGCGAACGGTAGTGGCTACTCATCACGATCTTCGGCGTCCCACCATGCGCCACGGTTTTTGCCTAGATCGTTGTCGCCGTACTCATCGTTTTCGCCGCGGTGAAGCTTCTTCCACTTCACTTTCCACTTGCCGTGCTTGAACTTCGTGATTGGCACCCAGTTTTCATACTGGCGCGGCGGTGACTGCGCGTAGGTAATATTCGCATTCGAGAGGCCCAGCGCGTTGAGCGTGGGCATGTCGAGCCGGCCGGTCGGCGAAAGCCCGGATTCCAATTGAAACGCGCCTAGTGCGAACGCTGTCCGCCGTCCATAGCGCCCGTCAATCGAGCCTCGATAATATCCGCGACTCATCAATTGACGCTGCACTTCGCCAATGACGATGCGCTTGCTGATTCGACGCGGCGCAGATTGATACGGCGCACCCG
>WNGB01032652.1_pt1 | contig 12702 bp, 10 predicted proteins | sample 5400681 | NCBI WGS metagenome assembly WNGB01 (sample SAMN13153367, study PRJNA577476) | soil metagenome | isolation source: 115 cm soil or saprolite under grassland replicate 2 | place: USA:California | collected 2016-06-15 | reverse complement strand
CAGCGCCGTCAAGGCCGCTGCGCCGGGTGAGTGGGTCGTCCTGATGCCCATGGGAGAGCCACCCGACCAGTATGTGCACCGCCCCGATCAGCTCGCCGAGCATCGATTCCCGACCCGGCACGACCTCGACGCGGTCTCGCCCGCGAATCCCGTCTACATCCGCGGCGTGTGGGGCTGGTGGACCACTCCGCCGTTTCCGTCGGTCGCGAACTCGATCGCCCTGCGCGAGGCCGGGATCACGCACGAGACGCCGGCGCCGTACAACACGGAGATCGTGAAAGACGCCCGTGGCGAGCCCACCGGCGTGTTTCTCGAGCGGAACCGCGCGCCTGTCCTGGAGTACACGCTCTTCCGGAAGGTCCCCCGGTTCACGTACGAGGACCGGGTGGAGTCGGTGCGGCTCGGCGCCAAAGCGTACAGCGGGGCGGGAACGACCAGCGGCTACGAGGGCCACGGTCTCACCCCGGCGGTCATGCGCGCCTACCGTGAAGTGCAGGAGGCCGGGGACCTGACCGTCCGGATGTATGCCCCCGTGAGCATCCCCTCGGCCGCGAGGAGCGACGCCAAGGTGATGGACCTCCTCTACCAGTGGGCGGGCGTGGCCGGCGGACGCGGTATGGGCGATTCCCACTTCCGCGTCGGGGGCGTCACGCTCGATCTCGCCGATCCGCGTTCGGCCGAGCTGATCGCCAGGGGCTATCCCCACGACCAGTGGGCGGGGCATTTCCATCAGGGCCTCTCCGACGCGCGCTTCATCGAGCTCGGCACGCACGCGATTCGGCTGGGGCTCAGGCTGAACACGCTCATCTGCTACGATCTGGAGCGCGCGCTCCGACTCTTCGAAGCGGTGGACCGGCAGGCGCCGATCCGCGACCGGCGATGCGTCGGTATCCACCTCATGTCCGCCACGGACGAGCAGCTCCGACGCATCAAGGCGCTCGGCCTGGCCGTCACGATGACCCCGAATCTCCTGTACGAGCACGCCCAGACGTTCGGGATCGACGCCCTCGGCGACGACGCCATCCCCATCCGGCGGGTGCTGGACGCCGGCATTCCGGTCTCGCTGGCGACCGACAACGTCCCCTACTCGATGTTGTGGACGATGTGGCAGGCGCTCGCCCGCTGGAACAAGCTCCGGAGCGCCCGCGTGGGCGAGAGCCACCTCACGCGCGAGGAGGCGCTACGGCTGTCCGTGCAGACCGGGCACTACCTGACATGGGACGAGGGCACCCGCGGCGCGATCGCCCCGGGTCAGGCCGCCGATCTGGTCGTGCTCGACGACAACCCGCTCACCTGCGACGTCGACCGCATCCGCGAGCTCTCGGTGGAGCTCACGATCTGCGACGGGCGGGTCGTCCACGAACGGCGGCGAGCCAAGGTCTGACGCGTCGCTCGCGACGAACTGCGTCGGGATGGGCGACGGGAAGGACGAGGTCTCCGCCGGCAGCAGTCGCATGACGATCTCCCGCGTCACTTCATCGGTGAGAAGGCGGTGGGCCGCAGGAGCGTGTTGCTCACGTTCTGCACGATCGGGCCGTCCTTCTCGCTGTCGGCGAACACGCGGATCCGCTCGGGGTCCCTGAGGAACGTGTCGAACTTCTCCAGGCGCTCCTCGAAGCTCCCCCAGGCCAGCAGGTAGATGAGCTGATGGTCGTTGGCGCCCATGATGTTGCGCCAGTAGCCGACCTGGCGAAAGCCGTGCTTCTTGAATGCGTCGCACGTGAAGTTGCCGAACCGGTCGGTGATGTTCGTGATCTTCTGCGGCATGGCCTGATACTCGCGGAGCTCGAAGAGGTACGGCTTGCGGGTCGCGATGTCCGGGCCATAGGCCTCGCCCCGGTCCATCTGCGAGTACGCCGTCGGCTCCATGAGCTGGTTGTGGACGCGGTTGACCAGCGGCCCGTCCTTCTCGGTCTCCGCCCACTTCTTCGCGCGCGCGGGATCGGCGCGCCAGGCCGCGTTCTTCTTGGCGCGCTCCTCGAAGCTCTCCCAGCCCCAGATGTACACGAGCTGGTTGCTCTTCTCGCCCACGACCGGCGTCCAGAAACCGATCAGGCGGAAGCCGTATTCTTTCCACTTCTGGACGGTGAAGCTGCCGAAGCGGTCGAGAAGTGCGGGCAACTTGGTGGGGGCGACATCGTAGCGACGCAGTTCGTAGAGCATCTGACACCTCGACGCGGTGGATTGGAGACCGCTAGGATATCCGGTCATGGACCCTACCACCAGCCGCGGCCGCGACGTCGCCTACCAGCTCCACCCGTTCACCAACCTCGGACGCCACGAGAGCGAGGGCCCTCTGGTCATCGCGCGCGGCAAGGGCGTCTACGTCTACGACGAGACGGGCCGCGAATACCTGGAGGCGCTCGCCGGCCTCTGGTGCACGGCCCTCGGGTTCGGCGAGCCGCGGCTCGCCGAGGCGGCGTTTCGCCAGCTGAGCCGTCTGCCCTACTACCACCAGTTCGGCGGCAAGGCGAACGACGTCGCCATCACGCTGGCCGAGCGTCTGGTCAAGCTGATGCCGGTGCCGATGTCGAAGGTCTTCTTCAACAACTCGGGTTCGGAGGCCAACGAGAGCGCGGTCAAGCTGGTCTGGTACTACAACAACGCGCGGGGCCGCCATCGCAGGAAGAAGATCATCGCGCGGCAGCGCGGCTATCACGGCACCACCATGCTCGCGGCCAGCCTCACCGGGCTCGCCGCCTCCCACCGCGACTTCGACCTGCCGATCCCGCAGGTGCGGCACACCGATTGCCCGTACTTCTACCGCTACGGGAAGCCCGGCGAGAGCGAGGAGCAGTTCGCCACGCGCCTGGCCGAGAACCTCGATGCGCAGATCCAGCGCGAGGATCCGGAGACGGTGGCGGCGTTCATCGCCGAACCGGTGATGGGCGCGGGCGGCGTGATCGTGCCTCCCGCCACGTACTTCGAGAAGATCCAGGCCGTGCTCCGAAAGCACGACGTGCTGCTCATCGCGGACGAGGTCATTTGCGGCTTTGGCCGCACCGGCCGGATGTTCGGTACCGAGACGTTCGGCCTGACGCCCGACATCATGACGATGGCCAAGGCGATCACCTCGGGCTACCTGCCGCTGTCGGCGACGGTCATCTCCGAGGAGATCTATCGCGCGTGCGTCGGCCAGAGCGAGAAGCTCGGCCTGTTCGCGCACGGCTACACCTATTCGGGCCATCCCGCGGCGTGCGCGGTCGCCCTCGAAGTGCTCGACATCTTCGAGGAGCGCGATCTCCTCGGCCACGTCCGCCGCGTCGGGCCGATGCTGCAGGAGGGTGTGCGCAAGCTCGCGGGCCATCCGCTGGTGGGCGAGGTGCGCGGGGTCGGACTCATGGCGGCGGTCGAATTGGTGCCCGACAAGCCGGGTCGTGGGACGTTCGATCCGCCTGGCACCGCGGGCAGCCAGTTCGTGACGCGGGCGCAGGCCCACGGCCTCATCGTGCGCAACCTGGCGGACTCGGTCGCGCTCTGCCCGCCGCTCATCATCTCCGAGGGCGAGATCGACGAGCTGCTGTCGAAATTCGGGAAGGCGCTCGACGAGACCGCGGAGGCGCTACAGCGTCGCTGAGGGACAGGCGGCGCGGATCGCCTACCACGTCTTCCGCATCGCGCTGGTCATCTGCTCGCAGCCGTTCTCGGTGACCACCACCATGTCCTCCAGGCAGACCGTGCCGAGGCCGTGCTTGATGACCATCGGCTCCACGTAGAAGGTCATGCCGACCTCGAGCGGCTGCGTGTTCCCCCAGTAGAGGTATGGCTCCTCGACGATGTCGAGGCCGTACCCGTGGCCGAACGCGTGCGTCGTGTAGTCGTACTCCAGGAGGTTCCACTTCTCGGCGATGCTGTACATGAGCTTCTGGAGCTCGAAGATCGGCACGCCGGGACCGATCGCCTCGATGACTTTCAGGTGTTGCTCGAGACAGCAATCCAGCATCCGTCGCGTGAGGTCGTCCGGCTCGCCCACGACCTTGTTGCGCGAGATGTCCGTCTGGTACCCGTGATACTTGATGCCGACGTCGATCACGAACAGCTCGCCCTGCCGCAGCGGCTTCCGGATCGGATAGACGTTCTTCAGGCACGAGCGTGACCCCGCCGAGCACATGATCCCGTAGTTCAGGTCCTCGGCGCCTTCGGCCAGGCAGGCCCCGCCGGCGGCGGCCGCCAGCTCGCTCTCCGTGATCCCCTCCCGCACGGCATTCAGCGCGGCCATGAATCCCGCGGTGGCGATCCGTCCCGCCTCGCGGAGTACCTTCACCTCCTCCGCCGACTTGTTCTTCCGCATGGCCTTCAGGAGATGTGTGGCTGGCTTCACGTCGACCGCGGTCAGTCGCTGGCCGAGCTGCCGGTCGAGGTACGCCGGGATCGTCTGGTGCCCGACCAGTCCGACGCGCCCGGTGGTCACGCCCTTCTCCTTCAGGACGTCCGCGGCCATGTCGGCGACGTTCTTCGGGTCCTTCGTCGAATGCGGGTGCGGGGTGATCCGGAGATCCCTCAGCCAGATGGTCTGGACGTTGGAGTGCATCGGCTCGCCGTGGAAGATCGAGTTCGTCAGGAGAATCGGCTCGCCCGACCTCGGGACGATCACGATGGCGTCGCCCCACCACGTCTTGAAGTTCGAGAGATAGCGGACGTTGTGCTGGTCGTTGAGTCCCCCGTACACCACCAGCGCGTCGAAGCCTTCGCGGGCCATGGCCTCCTGAAGCTGGCTGACCCGGCGCTCGAACTCCGCCACCGGCATCGGGAGCTCGAGCCAGCGGCTCCGCTCCTCCCAGTCGAACGGGATGCGCGGGCTCGGCATCATCTTCATGGGTGGGCCCTCCGTCAGCCCTTTACTTCTTCAGCGCGCCGAATTCGCGCAGCAACCGCTCGAGCTCCGCCCGGTCCGCCGCTTCGAGCATCCGGAGCGGCCGGCGCGGCGGTCCCATGGGCCGCCCGAGGAGCTCCAGCGCGGTGTGCGCCACGCGGACGTGGCTCTTCTGGCACATGAAGTCGCAGAGCGGGAACATCCGATCGAAGTGCTCGCGGGCGCCGACGGCATCGGCCTTCTCCACCGCCAGCTCGAACAGGCGGGCGCACGCGCGCGGCATGATGTTCGTCATGCCCGAGAACCACCCCTCGCATCCGGCCATGAAGGCCTGGAGGGTCACCGACTCCCAGCCGGCGAAGACGGTCATGCGTCCCTTGGTGAGATGACGGATCTGGGTGATCCGCGTCAGGTCGCCGCTGGACTCCTTCACGGCGACGATGGTGTCCAGCTCCGCCAGGCGCGCGAGCAGCGGCGGCTTGATGTCGACGCCGGTCGTCCACGGGTTGTTGTAGATGGTGATCGGGAGCGGGGTGGCGGCGGCGATCGCCCGGTAGTGCTCGTAGACCTCGTGCTCCGTGAGCGGCCAGTAGGTGATCGGCACCACGAGGAGGCCATCCGCCCCGGCCTGCTCGGCGTCGCGCGCTTGCCTCACCGCCTCGGCGGTCGTGATGGCGCCGGTCCCGAAGATGAGCGGCACCCGGCCGCGCACGTGGTCGACCGCGACCTTCATGGTCTGGCGCTTCTCCTCCTGCGAGAAGGAGCCGTTGGATCCGGTGCTGCCGAAGACGGCGATGCCGTGGACGCCCTCCGCGATCTGGAAGTCGAGGAACTCCCGGAGCCGCCCTTCGTCGATGGCCGCGCCGTCGTCCTTGGTGGGGGTGACGGAGAACGAGAACACTCCACGGAAGCTGTTCGGACGCGCCATGTCGGCCTCCTTCGATGTGATGCCGCCGCGTCAGGCGGCTCCGCCGATGATACGCAGCACGCTGGGGTTCTGCAGGACGTCGCTCGGCTTGCCGGCGAAGACGATCTCACCTCGTTCGATGACGTACAGTCGGCTCGCGTACTCCGGGACGTGGTGGATGTTGGACTCGGCCAGGAGAATGCTGTGGCCGAGCCGCGTGATGGCCCCGATGCTCTCGCTGATCATCGGGATGATCGCCGGCGACAGCCCCTCGAACGGCTCGTCGAGGAGGAGCAGCTCGGGATCCAGCGCGAGGGCGCGGGCGATGGACAGCATCTTGCGCTCACCGCCGGAGAGCTGGGTCCCGCCCCGCGCGGCATAGCCGCGCAGCCGCGGGAACAGCGCATACGCGCGCTCTACCCGCTCCGCGGCCGGTCGGTCCCCGGGCCGCGTCCACGTCGCGATCTCGATGTTCTCCGCGACCGTGAGGTCCCCGAAGACGCCGCTGTCCTCGGGCGCGAACCCCAGCCCGAGGCGAGCGATCCGGTGGGGTCGCTGGCCGACGAGCGAGCGCCCCTTGAACTCGATGCGCCCGCTCGTCGGCGATTGGAGGCCCATGATGGTCCGCAGGGTCGTGGTCTTTCCGGCTCCGTTCCTGCCCACCAGACACACCAGCTCCCGGTCGCCGACGTCGAGCGTCACGTCACGGAGGATGTGACTGGCCTCGATGAAGACGTTGAGCCCCTCCACGGCGAGCATCAGCGCAGGGGCTTGCCGATCACGGTCGCGACGACCTGCTCATCCCGGCGGATGTCCTCCGGTGTGGAGTCCGCCAGGACGCGCCCCTGATGGAGCGCGACGATGCGGTCGGAGTATCCGAAGACGATGTCCATGTCGTGCTCCACCTGGATGATCGCCTTGATCCCGATGCGCTTGGACGCCTGGACGAGCACGTCCATGATCGCCGTCTTGTCTCGCGTGCTGACGCCGCTGGTCGGCTCGTCGAGCAGGATGATCTCGGGATGCAGGGCAAAGGCGCTCGCCACGTCGAGCAGCTTCTTGTCGCCCTGCGCGAGGGTGCGGCCCGGCCGGGTGAGCTTGTCGCCGAGGCCGAAGAGATCCGCGATCTCACGGACCCGCTCCCGCACCTCGGCGTCTCGCGACAGCGAGGCCAGCGGCCGCGCGCCCCGGCCGAGTTGCGCCAGGACCGCCACGGCAATGGTCTCCGCCACCGTCAGGGCCGGAAAGATGCTGACGAGCTGGAAGCTCCGGGCCATGCCGAGCCGCGCGAGGGGCACCGGCCCCACGCCCGCGACGTCGCCCCCCTTGAAGCGCACCCGGCCGCTGGTCGGTCGCACGAGCCCGGTCAGGACGTTGACGAGGGTCGTCTTGCCAGCCCCGTTCGGCCCGATGATGGACACGAACTCGCCGTCGCTGACCGCGAGGCTCACGCCGGCGAGCGCGCAGAAATCGCCGTAGAACACGTGAACGTCCTCGGCCTCCAGCAACGCGCTCACGTCCCGGCGCGCCTCCGCGGGTCGACGAGGCCCATGAGCCCATGCGGGAAGAAGATCACCACCACCGCCAGGATGGCGCCGAACACCAGCCGCCAGTACTGCGTGAGCGACATCACCTGATCCTGAAGAAAGATGAACACGAAGGCGCCGAGGATCGGACCGAAGAAGTTGGTGAAGCCGCCGAGCAGCAACATGAACACGAGGTTCCCCGAGTGTGTCCAGTAGGCCAGCAGCGGGTCGACCAGGCCGGTCGGGATGCTGAGCAGCGCTCCTCCGACCGCGCCGAACACCGCCGCGATGACGAAGGGCGATGACGAGGAGCGCCAGCGAATAGTAGTAGTAAGGGCCGGTCAGGAATCCGACCTTGTCGAGCGTCGGGAACGACTGGCCGAGGAGCGTCGGCCGCAGGACGAGCATCCCCTCGTCCCCGCCGGTGAGGTGGTAGAACTTGTAGAGGAACGAGTAGAAGAGCATCCCGAAGGCGAGGGTCAGCATCCCGAAGTAGATCTTCACGTACCGGATGCAGAGGAGGCCGACGGGAATCGCCACGACGACCGCGGCCACCACGGCCACGAGCAGGATCACCTCGAAGTGCAGGATCCCGAACTTGCTCGTCAGGTAGGCCGCCGTGTACGCGCCGACGGCGACGAACAGCGATATTTCACGCGGTCGCTCGTGCGAAGAGCCCGGCGGGCCGGAGGACGAGCACCGCGATGACGATCATGTAGACGGCCATCAACTCCAGCTCCGGGTAGGTCACGATGGAGACGGCCTTGAGGACGCCCACGATGAGCGCGCCCACGAAGGCCCCGCGCATGCTGCCGAGGCCGCCGATCACGACCACGGCGAAGGCATCGACGATCAGCTCGATCCCCATGTCGAGCGAGGCGGCGGTGGACGTCACGACCAGCGCCCCTCCCACCGTGCCGAGCGCGGTGCCCAGGGTGAAGACCCGCGCATAGACCCGGGCCATGTCGACCCCCAGCGCCTCGCTCATCTCGCGGTTCTCGGCGGTCGCCCGGACGATCCGGCCGAAGCGGGTCCGGGCGAGAAAGAGCCCCATCAGGATCGCGATCACGAGCGCGGCGAGGATCACGAGGAGGTTGTAGACCGGAATCTTGACCGCCCCGAGCGGGAGCTGCCCGTACAGCGTGTACAGCCCACCGCCCATGACGTGCGTCCGCGGCCCCCAGACGATCCGGAGAATGTCCTCGAACATCAGGACGAGCGCGAACGTGAGCAGCATCTGGAAGCTCTCGTCGCGAGCGTAGATGGTCCTGAGCAACCGCTCGATCACCGGGCCGATCGCGGCGAGCACGACGCCGCTCAGGAGCAGGACGGCGAGGAAGAGCGGGCGGGGGGTCCCCGCGCCGAGCGCCCACTGCACCGCGGAGATGCCGAAATAGGCGCCCAGCGCGTAGAACGACCCGCAGGCGAGATTGATGATCTTCTGGACCCCGAACACGAGCTGAAGGCCCGCCGACACCAGGAAGAGGATGGCGGCGTTGAACACGCCTCCCAGCACGATGGCGAGGGCCGCTTCGATCACCTACGCGTCAGGCCTTCCAGCTCTCGATCCACTTGAAGAACGGCATCCCGGTCGGCGGTTGCAGGTTCTTGGTGTGCATGATCTCGACCGGATCGATCGTGGCGAAGTCGTAGCGGTTCTTCGAGGTGGTGAAGCCTGCGTAGAAGTTGCAGTCGGGGATGTGGTCCTCCCGATACTTGAACGGCCCTCCGAACGACTCGATCTCGACACCCTCCATCCCCTGGATGATCTGGTCGGTCGTCGGCCACTTGCCGCCGATCGCCTTGGCGGCGCGCTCGATGCCGGCCTTGTACGCCATGATCGCCGAGTACGCCCGGTCGGACTCGAAGTGCGGGTAGTCCTGGTACTTCTCGTGATAGTCCTTCACGAACTGCTTCAGGAGCGGGCTCGCGTTCGGCGCCTCGAAGTACATGCTGTTGTGCCCGAAGATGATGCCGTCGGGGGTGAACGCCTTCTTCAGGGCGGTGTGCTGGAGCCCCGCGGGCGGGAAGATGAACTTGGTGGTCTGGGTGAGACCGGCCGCGTGGGCCTGCTTCATGAAGATCGGCAGCTCGGCGAACACGAGCGAGGCGAACACGACGTCCGGCTTCTTCTGGGCGAGGGCGGCGACGTGCGACGTGAGGTCGGTGACCCCGATCTTGGGCCAGAGATCGAGCACGTAGTCCAGGCCCATGTTGTACTTCTTGGTGATGGCCTGGAATGCGTCCCAGTTGTTGCGGCCGTACGTGTAGTCGAGGTTGAGGCCGGCCGCCGTCTTGATCTTCCCCTTCCAGGCCTTCACGGCCATCAGGGAGGTCATGACGGCCTCGCACTCGTTGTCCGTGCTGCGGAAGGAGTACTTGGGCTTCGGCATCGTCTCCTCGATGCCCTTCTGGGTGGTGGCGTCCCAGGAGACCCAGATCATCTTCATCTCCTCGGCCACCGGTCCGAGGGCCAGCCCCACCGCGCTCGAGATGCCGCCGCTGATCATGTCGACCTTGTTCTGCAGGGCGAGCTTCCGGAAGCGCTCGGTGGTCTCCTTCGGGTTCGTCTCCTCCTCGATGAACAGCTCGATCTTCCAGCCGAGGATGCCGCCCGCGGCGTTGATGCGGTCGACTCCCCACTGGAAGCCCCGCATCCCGCCCTCCCCGACGGTGGCGGCCACGCCGCTCTTGATCGGCAGCGCGCCGATCTTGATGGGGTTGGCCTGGGCGAAGAGCGGGGCGCGCTCCGCGGCCAGGATCGCGTCGAGGCCGCCGATGGCCACCGCGGCCGATCCGGTGAGCTTCAGGAAATTCCGTCGTGTGGTGTGCATGTGCCCTCCTGTGGGTGACTGGATCGTCACCCGATGTGTCGACAACCGATCGATCAGCGCCGGTCCAGGAGATCGTTCTCGAGCAGGATCCGCTCGAGGCGCCTCCGGTCCTCCGGCGACATGTCGCTCATCCCCCGATCTCCTTCCGGAAGAGTCTCGTGCCCTGCACGAGCCGCCGGAGCTTCTCCGCCGCGACCCAGCGTGGGACGGGGAAGAAACCGCAGTCGGGCACCGCCGAGAGCTTCTCGACGGGGACGTGCCGGGCGCACAGGCGAAGCCGCTCGGCGACGTCCTCCGGCGTCTCCATGTAGAACGACTTCACGTCGACGACGCCGCAGGCCACCTCGCGGTCGACGCCGACCTCACTCCACATCTCGATCTCGCTCATCTCCCGGTTGGCGTACTCGAACACGAACTGGTCGCAGCGGGCGTCGAGCAGGGCGGGGAACATCCATCGGTACGAGCGCTTGCCACGCGGCCGGGAGAGCAGGTTGCCGAAGCACACGTGGTAGCCGATCTTCGCGCCCGAGACGCCGTCGACGCAGGCGTTGAACAGCTTCACGTACTCGTCGACCTGGCCGGGGACGATCGCCGCCGAAGGCTCGTCGATCTGGATCCAGTCCGCCCCGGCGGCGACCAGCGCCTTCAGCTCGGCGTTGACCGCGGGCACCATGTCCCAGGAGAGCGCGAGACGATCGCCGTTGTACGCGTCGCCCGGCCGCGTCTGGATGTGGATCGTCAGCGTGACCGGGCCGGGCACGGTGGCCTTCACCGGCCGGTCGGTCTGGGTCCTGAGGTACCGGTACTCGTCGACGACGCCGAGCCCGTGCGGCACGCGGACCCGCGCCAGCGGGCGATAGCGCGAGGGGCTGTCGTAGGCGTAGAGCCCCGTCTTCCGCAGCGGCTCGATCTGCTCGAGGCCATCCATCCTGCCGTAGAACGTCTGGACGAAGAAGAACCGGCGCATCTCGCCATCGCAGATCACGTCGACGCCGGCGCGCTCCTGGTCGCGGATGGCGAGCTGGGTGGCGTCGTTGTACGCCTCGTTGACGTCGGTCTGGCCGTACTCGCCCGCCTTGATCTTGTCGAGCGCGGTCCAGAACCAGCCGGGGAAACCGTGGCTGCCCATGACGTGGGTGGGAACCGGCGGAAGCTTGTCGATGGTGTCGCTCCAGGACGAATATTGGTCGGCTCCTGACGCCGGCCGGCGCTGATCATAGCGTGTTTGCGCCCTACTCGTTGTCTCGGCACGCCGGCCGTGGAACCATGGACGGCGTGCGACGACCCCAGCCCGGCCTCTGCGCCGACAAGCTCGTATGCTGGGCGCTCATCGGCGTGGCCGTGCTCATCGCGGGCGTGGCCACCCGCGACGCCTGGCGCCAGGTCGGACAGCCCTTCCCCGGCTTCGCCGTGATGGAGAGCCTGGTCGTGGGCGTCGGGGGACTGGACCGGGCCGGTCTCGAGCCGTTCGATTTCGTGCACGCCGTCGACGGCCAGTTCCTCCCCACGGCCCGCGAGCTGCAGGCCCAGGTTCGCCGCCAGCCGCCGGGAACGGTGATGCACTACCTGATCGTGCGCCGTGGCCGGCTTGTCGAGGTCGACCGGCCGACTCGAATGGTCACCTCATCGGATTTTCGCCGCTTCCTCCTCGAAGGCCTGCTCCCGGGGCTGATGTTCCTCACCCTCGGCGCGATCGTGGTCGCCCTGCGGCCCGGGACACGGGAGAGCCGGCTCTTCCTGGCGTTCTGTCTCATCTGGTTCGTCATCACCACGACGTACCGGGACGCCCACTTCGCGTACCGGTTCGGCCCGCTCTTCCTCACCGGGTGGACGCTCTCGTCGGCGGCCTTCGTCCACCTGGCGTTGACGTTCCCCCAGCGGCGTCGTGTCGCGCAGCGCTGGCCGTGGCTCGTCTGGGTGCCGTACGGCGTGTCCGTGGCGCTCGCCGTGCTGCTCGAGGTGCCGGTGCTGGTCCGGATGCACCTCGGCGGCGGCTTCGTGATGGTGTCGGCCGTCGCGGCCGCGTACTGGGGCGCCTCGCTCGTCCTCCTCATCATCTCGCTGGTCCGGACGAGCACGGCCGGCGTCACCGCGCTGACGCGCCGGCGCGCCCGGGTGCTCGCGTTCGCGTTCGGGGTCGGCCAGTTTGCGCCGGTCACCGCGACCGCCGTCGAGGTGATCTGGCTGGTTCCCGTTCCGTGGGTCGACGCCCTCTGGCGGCTCAACCTCCTGTTCCCGCTCTGCGTCGGCTACGCGATCGTGCGCTATTCGCTGTTCGACATCCGCGCCGTGCTCCGCCTGGGCACGATCTATTCGGCGGTCACCGCCTTCCTGGTCGTCGCGTACGCGGGCGCCATCGCCCTGGTGAACCTCGCGCTCGGAGAGCTGGAGATGTCGATGTCGCCGGTGATCCCGGCCGCCGTGGTGTCGCTCGCGGTGGTGACGCTGCTCAATCCGGTCCACCGGCGGACCCAGGCGTTCGTCGATCGCGTGTTTTTCCGCGAGCGGTACGATGCCCAGCGTTCCGTCGAGCGCCTGTCCGACTCCATGACGACGGTGCTCGAATTGCCCCGCATCGTGGCGTTGATCACCACCACGGTGCGCGATCTGCTGCATCCGACG
>WNGB01010670.1_pt1 | contig 12702 bp, 13 predicted proteins | sample 5400681 | NCBI WGS metagenome assembly WNGB01 (sample SAMN13153367, study PRJNA577476) | soil metagenome | isolation source: 115 cm soil or saprolite under grassland replicate 2 | place: USA:California | collected 2016-06-15 | reverse complement strand
CCAATATCCGGGGCTGGCGCATGCCACAACCTGAAGACCACCTGGTAAGCCGTGTGCGGGAAATCCGCACGCACGGTTTGAACGGGGGTCTTGCTCACATCCAGTCATTGACTGGAGACAAGTAGGATCTACCAATGCCTGTCATCACCCGGTTGCTCGTATTGTTCGTCGTGTCCGCCCTGCAGGCCGCCCCGGCGGTAGAACCCGGATTCACCAGCCTGTTCAACGGCAAGGACCTGACCGGCTGGCAGATCGCCGGTCCCGCGGAGTCTTTCTCTGTCGCCGACGGCGCGATCGTGGCCAACGGGGCCGCGAGTCACGCGTACTACACGGGTTCGTTTCGCGATCATCGTTTCCGCGATTTCGAACTGAAGATTGACGTAATGACGCGGCCCGGATCGAACGGCGGAGTTTACGTGCTGACTGATTTCGAAGAGACCGGCGGAAACGTCCGCGCGGCGGGACGATTCCCGTCGAAAGGCTTCGAAATCCAAGTGAACAACTCGCACACGGATCGGATCCGTACCGGCAGCCTGTATCACGTCAGCGACGTGCTCGACACGTCGCCGGCAAAAGACGACGAGTGGTTCACCGAGCACATCATCGTGCGCGGCAACACGATCACTGTGAAGGTCAACGACAAGCAGGTTGTCGAGTGGACACAACCCGCCGACTGGAATGGCGGCCGTGAAGGTCCGGGCAGAAGCATCACCGGGCCGGGCACGATCGCGCTGCAGGCCCACGATCCCAACAGCACCGTTTACTACAAGAACATCCGAATCAAGCCGCTCGACTGAGGATTTGATGCGCCACACCGCCGCCTGGTCCACCGCCGCCTTCATTCTGGCGTCCCTTGCCTCCGTGCCTCTCACCTCGCAGGCGCCGCCGGCCGTCGATCCATCTGCCGACATGCACTGGCGGCACATCGGCCCGATCCGCGGCGGACGTGCCCGGGCGGTAGCGGGTGTACCAAGCCAGCCAAACGTCGCCTATATCGGCTTCGACAACGGTGGCGTGTGGCGGACGTCGGATTACGGGGCGAACTGGGTGCCCATCTTCGATCGAGAGTCCACGGGATCGATTGGCGCGATCGCGGTTGCACGATCGGATCCCAACATTATTTATGTGGGCACCGGCGCCGGGATCATCCGGCCCGATCTCGCCACAGGCAACGGCGCGTACAAGTCCACGGACGCGGGCAAGACGTGGACGCACCTCGGGCTCCTCGACAGCCAGATGATCGCGATGATCGACGTGTCCCCGCGCGATCCGAATCGGCTGCTCGTGGCTGTACTCGGGCATCCCTACGGCCCGAGCGCGGAACGCGGCATATTCCGTTCGACAGATGGCGGCAAGACGTTCGAAAAGGTCCTTTATAAGGACGAGTACACGAGCGGCAACGACGTGCGGATCGATCCAGGCGATCCAAACGTCGTGTACGCGGCGCTGTGGCAGCAGCAACAGAGCTATATCGAGGGAGGCGCGTTCGGTCCGACGCCGGACCAGAACACTGGCGGCATCTTCAAGTCAATTGACGGCGGCACGACATGGAAGCCGTTGACGCAGGGACTGCCGTCCGTCCAGCAGGCTAACCTCACCATCTCGCTCAGCAACCCGAAGATTCTCTACGCGATGGTTGCGGTTACAGGCGTGGGGGGCGGTCGTGGCGGACGCGGCGCAGCAGAGACGACCACAGGCGTCGCTGTTGGCGGTCCGGTCGTGCCCCCGGGAGGCGCCGGGCTGTTCAAGACGACCGATGGCGGCGATCACTGGACGCTGGCGGCACGTGGAGCGGATGGAACCGGTACGCGCACGCCGGACCCGCGCCCGCTCGGCCGGATCGGCGGCGGCGATCTGCCGACGCTCACCATCGATCCCAAGAACCCGAACGTCGTGTACAGCTGCTCCGTCGTCTTCTGGCGCACCGAAGATGGCGGCGTCAACTGGTCGGCCGTGCGTGGCGCACCCGGCGGCGACGACTATCAGAAGGCGTGGATCAATCCGAACGACACGAACATCATCGTCGTCGTTTCCGACCAGGGCGCCGTCATGTCGGGCAATCGCGGCGTGAGCTGGAGCAACTGGTACAACCAGCCGACGGCGGCGATGTATCACGTGTCCACGGACAACGCGTTTCCATATCGCATCTGCGGCGGTCAGCAGGATTCGGGTTCCGCGTGCGTCTCGAGCCGCGGCAACGATGGCGAGATCACGTTCCGCGACTGGCAGCCCGTCAACATCCAGGAATATGGCGAAGCGGCGCCCGACCCAAAGAATCCGGATCTCGTCTACGGCAGCGCGCGCACGAACGTCTCGCTCTATAACCGCAGGACGGGCCAGACGAAGGCGGTCGGTCCCAACCTCGCGTCTGGGAGCGCAAGCGGCCAGACGTTCACTCGAAACGTGCGGACGATGCCCCTCGAATGGTCGCTCGTGAATCCCAACCTGCTCTTCTACGCGTCGAACGCGGTGTGGAAGACGCTCGACGGCGGGAACAGCTGGACCCGCATCAGCAACGACCTCGCGCGGCAGACGTGGGAGATCCCCGCGAACGTCGGCAAGTATGCGGCTAGCGTGACGCCAGGGCCGACCGGCAGCATCACAGCGCTGTCGCCATCCGCGCGAGATGTAAACGTTCTGTGGGCCGGCACTGATGACGGGAACATCCAGGTGACGATGGACGGTGGCGTGAAATGGACGAACGTCACGCCGCCGCAGATCAAGGCGTGGACGCGGATCTTCAACATCGAAGCGGGCCACTTCGACACGCTGACCGCGTACGCGGCGGCGAACACGATGCGGATCGACGACTTCAATCCGCACTTCTGGCGCACGCACGACGGCGGAAAAACGTGGACCGAGATCAATAAAGGGATCGCGTCCGGCTTCCCCTCGAATTCGATCCGCGAGGATCCGCGTCAGAAGGGACTGCTCTACGCCGCCACCGACACGCAGGTGTGGGTGTCGTTCGACGACGGAGACTCGTGGCAGTCATTGCGTCTGGACATGCCGGCGATCTCCGTGCGCGATCTGCAGGTCAAGGACGACAGCACCTGCCTGTGCTCGGACCTCGTGGCCGGCACGCACGGGCGCGGGTACTGGATTCTGGACAACGTGACGCCGTTGCGCCAGGCCGCGGCGATCGGTGCGGCGGCGGCCGCTGGAACCGCATATCTGGTAAAACCCGCGCCGGCGATTCGCGTGCGCTTCGGCATGAACGATCCGACGCCGTGGCCACCGGAGGTGCCGGCCGGCGAGAATCCGCCTCCCGGCGCGATCATCGACTATTACCTCGGCGCGGATGCGACCGGTCCTGTAACGGTCGAAATCGTCGACGGCGCGGGTAAGGTGATTCGCACGTATTCGAGTACGGATCGAGTGCGCGATCCGGATCCGGCAATCGATCCCGTTGCCTACGATCGCGTGTGCCGCGAGAACCCGGCGGCGCCCGATTGTGGGCTCCCGTTGTACTGGCCGGCGCCGCAGATGGCGATCTCGACGAAGGCGGGAATCCATCGGGTCGTGTGGGACCTGCGCTATCAACCGATCGGTGAGGGTGCCGGCCGCGGCGGCAATGCGATCCCGCATCGCACCTATCCTGCCGTCAACGCGCCGTGGGCGCCGCCGGGTTCGTACACCGTACGACTTTCCGCCGGCGGCAAGATATATACGCAGCCGCTCGCACTGCATCTCGATCCTCGCGTGAAAGCACCGGCGCCCTCCCTGGCAACGTTGGCCTCGCTGACGCGCGAGATGTATGAGGGTGCACAAGCGACGCATGCCGCCGCCGAACAGGGGCGCGCGCTCGCAGCGAAGCTCGAAGGAATGGAAGGCCCCGACGTTGCCGCGTTCAAGGAGCAACTTGTTGCCCTCGCGCCGGCAGCAGCGGCGGGCGGAGGGCGCGGTTTCGGCGGGCGTGGCGCCGGCGGACCGGGCGCGCCAGGCGGCGGACGCGGCGCAGGACGCGGCGCCGCGAATGCACCGCCGAGCCTCGAGGCTGTCAGCGCCGCGATGATGGCGGCGGCGATGGCGATGCAGGGCGCGGAAGCGGCGCCCACCGCTCGCGAGGTCGCGGCGGTGACCGAAGCGCGCCGCCAGTCGGCCGCGACGATGGCGCGGTGGACGAAATTGACGACGATGGATCTGGCCGCGCTGAATGCGAAGCGCAAGGCAGCCGGCCAGCCGCCGATCGAGCTGCCGAAGAAGTGACGCAGTTGCCGAACCGCCGGGAGTTCTCACTGTTCTCGCGGCCGCGGCGATGCCGCGGCTGCCGCAGCTGGAAAGGCTGCAGGGTGCGTTGGAATCCGCGCGCCGCGTCGTGACCGAGATCAACTCAGTCTTCATCTGCCACTCCTCACTATGGGGGGAAATTACGCTCAGCAAGTAATGACGCCGGGACTGGCGAGGTATTACCGCCGGCTGCTGACAACGAAGGATCACAATTACGTCACAACTGTTCCATCAACATCGCGGCGCGAACAGGACAAGATGGGCCCAGGACGGAGGGGCACATGAAGCAGGACGATGGGTTCACGCGGCGCGGATTCATGACGACAAGCGTGACGGTTGCGGCGGCAATGGGACTGCCGCGCCACGTCGCAGGCTGGGATTTTCAACCGAGCGTGTGCAAGCTCACGCCCGAGCAGGAGATCGGTCCGTACTACATCGCCGACGAATTGGTGCGCGCCGATATCACCGAAGGCAGGCCTGGCATTCCGCTGGAGTTGCGCATTGCGCTCCAGGACAGCCGCACGTGCAAACCGCTCGCGAGCGCCGCCGTCGACGTCTGGCATTGCGACGCGCTTGGGATCTATTCGGGATTCAGCGAACAGAGCCGGACCGCCGGCGAAGGTGGACCCGGTCGTGGCCGCGGTCGCGGTCCTGGCGGTCCTCCTCAAATTTCGCGACGTTCGATCTCGACCTGCGATCCGGCGAACTGCGGAAGAACGGCCTGAACGACTGGACAATCCCCGTCAGCAGGGCCGCCAGGCTGAGTGGAACGATGACGAACCAGGTCGTGAGGTGCATCGCCAGGTACGCGGCTCGCACGATCTGGGGATCCTGACTGCCGAGACCGGCGATAGCGAGCGCGAGGAACGCCGCGACCGCACCAAGCCACCCGACGGACGACGTGACGTGCGTGGTCAGCGCGAACTTGGGGACGGCGGGCGTCATCATCATGGTCGCGCAGCGGCTTGTAGCTGTCTCCTCCGCACGAATTGGAAAACAACCATTGCCAGAGGAATGCCGAGAGCAAGCAACGAAGCTGCTCTTTTAATCAGTGTCGTATACGGCAGACTGGCTGCCAAGACATTCATGCGTTCCGGGTAGTTGGCCAGCAGAGCCAGCACGGACGCGTTTTCGAGAAGATCAAACGCCACATACACGACCGGCACGGAGAGGAACACGGCTCTGAGGAGCGGCCTAAACGAAAAGCGCGACACCGCACGACCAATGAACAAAAACAGAAAAGGGAGAACGCTCAGAGGCAACAGCACGTCGACTGAGACGTTCCTGAACGAATAATTCTGCCGCCCCGCTTCGCCATATCCGGCGAGCCGCTCGTAGACTGCATCAGAAGTGAAGGCAGGCGAAGCATCGAGCAAGACTCCACCGCCGCTTGCGCGATTGAAATCGGGCACGCTTCCCGGGAATTGGAGTAAGTGGACGGCCAGCACCACGAGGAGCGCCCAGAATCCAGCGATGACGAACACTTTGCCTGTTTTCATGACGGCATCAGTATGAGCGAACCTATGCGTTCCCGAACGCAGGGTGGTACCGAATCGTGCCGGTCTTACCCGTGAGGATGCCAGCTTCCAGCTCCAGCGCCATGAATACGTCGTCTGGCACGTCGTACTCACACCGCAGCGCGAAGCGCGATGCCGGTTGGAACCCGAAGCGCGGATAGTACTCCGCGTGGCCGAGCACGATTACCGCAGCGAAGCCGAGCTGCGTGCACGCCTCGAGGCCAGCACGCACGAGACTCGAGCCGATTCCGCGCCGTTGGTGCACCGGCAGGACGGCCATCGGCGCCAATCCCATGATCCTTCCCACTGTTTGGTCCCTGCTGCACAACAGTCTACCAAGCGCCGCGCTCGTATCTCTGAGAGCGTGGAACGGCAGCCAAGGCATGGCTCTTTTCAAAATAGAAGTACGACACCAGCAGGATGCCGAGAAAAATGAGTGGATCGATGACGAACAGCACGCTGAGTCTGGCATCGCCACGGGAGAAGTGCGCGATGGCGGCCGATACCAACGTAATGCCAAAACCAAAGTAGGCAAATTCCTTGATCTTGAACGGGATGCTCGGGATCAACAACGCGAGCACGCCAAGGATCTTGGCAGTCGTCAACTCAATCTTGAAGTAGTGCGGCAACCCAAGGTGGATGAACGCCCCTTCCGGTCCATTCGGAAACGGAAAATGGTCGTTGAAGATGAAATTGATGATGCTGAACACCATCACGGCCAGCACGATGCCTGTCGCCGTCCGGTGGATGATTCGTTCCCGTGTCGTTAACGCGCCATTTGCGCCCATGACGTCCTCTCCTCTCGCTCTACCGATAAATGAGACCCGACAACTGCCACGCCAGCCGTCGGCGTAACGCGGGCACATGCGCGATGATCTTCAGCAGCAGATTGCGCAGCGGCCGAAGGATTGGGGGCACGGTCGCCAGCCGTGTCAAGCGATCAGCCAGCCGCACGATTTGCTGCGCGACTGGACGACGCCGGACACCGTAAGCGTCCAACGCCGCATCCTGCCCTTGTGTCAGAGCCGCGGTCAGCGCATCGGCAAGGTTCAGCGCATCGAGGATGCCGGCGTTCATTCCCTGGCCGCCCGCAGGGCTGTGCACATGGGCCGCGTCGCCGGCGAGCAGCACGCGGCCGGCCCGATAGACGTCAGCGACGCGATGATGAAGGCGAAATCGCGAACCCCACACGATCTCGCGCACGACTGCGCGTTCGTGAAGTGGGCCGCGGGCATCGAGCAACGACTGCACATACGCTGCGCTCGGTTGCTCGGGCGCGTCGTCGACAGCGGCTACGATGCGGTGTACGCCTTCCGGCAATGGCGCCACCACCACCAGGCCGGCTGATGAGAAGTAGAGAATCACTTCGTCGGCTGGCAGATGGCTGTCCAGTCGAACGTCAGCGAGCACGAAGGACTCTTCATAGCTGCCGCCCGCGAAGGAAATTCCCGACCACTTGCGCACGAAACTGTGCATCCCGTCCGCGCCCACGAGGTAGCGCGCGCGCACCGTGGTGCCATCATCGAGCATGGCGATCACGCCTCGTGCATCCTGTTCGAGGTCGACTACCGTGTGTGGACGGATGACCTCACCGCCCAGCTCCACGAGGCGCTGAAGCAGCACGCGCTCGGTCTCCGCTTGGGACACCATCAACGTGTAGGGATAACGAGTTGGCAGCCTGTCGAAGTCGATCGGGATCAGCACGCGGTCGCGATCTCGAATGGTGAAGCGCCGCGCGTGGATGCCAAGCGTCGCCAGCCGCTCCGACACGCCGAGCGATTCCAACGCCTCGAGCGTTCGCGCGTGCACGACCGCTGCGCGCGACGTGTTGGCGCCTGCAGACAGCCGGTCGACAACCGTGACGCGCACGTGCCGTGCGACGAGAGCCGCGGCGAGCGTCAACCCAGTGGGCCCTGCTCCAACGACCAGCACGTCGGTCGATGCGACATTTTCAACGCCCTCATTGCTCTGCGTTCCTGTTTGCGCGATCTCAAACATCGTTCGCTCCGTTCTTCCCTATCTATCGAGACGCCGGTACTCGATCTCGGGATTCGCGTCCAAAGGCATGAGCGGGAGCTCCTACTGGAGGGCAACGAGGAGGCCGGGGAAGAAACTGTCGCTCGAAGGTCGCGCTCGTCAGCTTACGCGCGCAAACAAAGTGTCCCAGGTGCGATCTTCGAGCGCGTCGATCGGAATCAATCCCGCGCGGAACGTCGTGCGCCTTGCTGCGCCGCAGGCGATGCAGGCGTCGGCGACGCTGTTTCGGGTATTCGTCCGAGCGAGTGCTCGTCCAACGCATCCCATACGGAGGCCGTTCGCGGCCACACCACGCTGAGCGTGTGGTACGCCGCCGAGGCCGACAGCCGCGTCGACGGACGCGCCCGGCTTCGCCGCCAGAACCATACGGGCCCTGGATCGTCAGAAGCAACGAACGGCTGACCTCAAGGAGCGCCGGCCCGATCACGTTTTCGGATCCGGCTTTGCTTCTGTTTACAGCAACCCAGGAGGTCAATGTGACGCAGAAGGATAAGGCCGTTTCGGTCCTCAACGATTTGATCGAGACATGTAGGGACGGCGAACAGGGATTCAGGTCAGCGGCGGAGAGTCTAAAGACTCCGGCAATCAGCACGAAGTTCCTGGAATATGCGGCTGAGCGCGGACAGATCGGACGGGAATTGCAGGCTGAGGTCCGCCGCCTCGGCGGGGATCCCGAAAAGAGCGGGAGCACAGCCGGCTCTGTCCATCGCGGCTGGCTGGATCTGAAGGCCGTTCTTACCGGCCACGATGATCATGCCATCGTTGCGGAAGCCGAACGCGGCGAAGACGTCGCGAAAGCGGCATTCGACGCAGCGCTCAATGAAAACCTGCCGCCGTCGACGGAGGCATTGGTCCGGCAGCACGCACAGAAGGTGCGGCGTGCGCATGACAACGTCAGGGCCATCCGAGATCAGCGAGTGGTTCTGAAGTAGCTCGGGTTGGTGCGGGACTCGACGCGAGCCCCGCACCTGCACTTCATCGTGAAGGCGAACGGCGTTCCGTCGGAAGCGTGCTGGGTTCAGCTCGGGTAAGTTTAAGGAAGCACCCGTCGATGATCACGAAGAGTAATCTAACGCAGTGACGAATCCGGCGTGCGATCTGCTGCTGACCAACGGCGTCGTGCTGACGATGGACGGGCAATTCAGCGTCCATCGCCCAGGCGCGGTCGCTATCACGGATGAATCCATCGCTGCCGTGGGGTCTGCCGCGCTCGCGTATCGCGCCGCGGAGACGATCGACTGCGGCGGCCGCGTGATCATGCCGGGACTGGTCAACGCCCACACGCACGTGCCGATGACGCTGCTCCGCGGCCTCGCCGACGATTTACGGCTCGACGTCTGGCTAATGGGTTACATGATGCCCGTCGAACGGGCGTTCGTCAGCCCTGACTTCGTCCGGCTCGGGACGCGACTCGGGTGCGCCGAGATGATCCGGTCCGGCGTGACCTGTTTCGCCGACATGTATTACTTCGAGGATGCGATAGCGGAAGCAACCGCCGCGGCCGGCCTGCGCGCGCTCTGCGCGCAGACAGTGCTTCGCTTCCCCACTCCGGACGCGACGAGCTACGAGGAATCACTGGCGCTGGCACGCGACTTCATCCAGCGGTGGCGCGGTCATCCGCTGATCGTCCCCGCGCCGGCTCCGCACGCTCCCTACACCTGCACCCCGGAGATCCTTCGCGCCTGCGCGGAGCTTGCAGTGGAATTCGACGTTCCTCTTCACATTCATCTCGCGGAGACGGCGCAGGAGGTGGACGACTCGCGCCGCCTCCATGGAGCGCCGGTCGTTCCGTGGGTCAAGAAGCACGGCCTCTTCGATGCCAAGGTCCTGGCGGCTCACTGCGTGCACGTGGACGACGGAGAAATCCGGGCGCTGAAAAACGCCAATGCGGGCGTGTCGCACAACCCGTCGAGTAATCTCAAGCTCGGCGCCGGCGTGGCGCCGGTGGCCCGCATGCTGGAGCTCGGGGTCAACGTCGGTATCGGCACGGATGGTGCGGCGTCGAACAACGACCTCGACATGTTCGAAGAGACACGTCTGGCGGCGCTGGTCGCCAAGGGCACGAGCGGCGACCCGACGGCGATTCCGGCGCGCACCGCGCTTGCGATGGCGACGCGGATCGGGGCCGCCGCGATGCATATGGATCATCTGACCGGATCGCTCGAGGCCGGGAAACGCGCAGACCTCATCGTGCTCGATCTCGATCGGCTCCACAACGTCCCGGCATTCGGCCACGACCGCAATGGAATCTACAGCCGTATCGTGTACGCCTCGAAGTCGACCGATGTCGTGGACGTCATGTGCAACGGCCGATGGCTGATGCGGGATCGCGTGCTGTTGACGCTCGACGAGCGCGAGCTGCGCGAGGGCGCGCGTCGCGAAGCGTCGCGCGTCGATGCGTTCCTCTCGAGCCGCGAGGTCAGCGTGCTCCAGAAACTCGTCGCGGTGGGTGGCGCGGTCGAGCAGGAGAGTTTCGAGGTCCAGGTCAAGGCGCGCGTGGCGTCGGCCGACCAGGTGCTGGCGATCATCGGCGGGAAGCAGCTGACTGTCGTCCGATCGAGCCATTACCACCAGTACGACACCTACTGGTCGTTCGAGGATCCGGACCAGGGGTGGCTCCGCTATCGCGAGGACGAGTTCCTCGACGAACAGGGGAACGTGACCGGGGCGCGCTCGCGCCTCACGCTCACCGGCCGGACGCGCGACGATCAGTTCGGCGCCGTGCTGCTCTCGCGGTCGCGATACTATGCCCCCGCCGCGCACTCCGCGCGTTTCTACCGCGAGTACTTCCGCCCGGCCGCCGAGCGGATCGTCGAGAAGGACCGGCGCCGCTGGTTGGTCGCCTACCGCGGCGTCGAGTTCTACCTGCACCTCGATCGGCTGACGAACCCGGCGCACGATGGGTATTTCATCGAGGTGAAATCCCGCACGTGGTCCCAGCGCGACGCCCGCGACAAGGCGGCCGTGATCACGGACCTGCTCGCGCTGTTCGGGACCAGGCCGGATGACACGCTGAGCGACGGCTACGCGGATCTCGCCACGAGCGCGTAGTCGTCCAATAGCCGGGTCACAAGCGCACTCTCGTCGAGCACCGCATCACTCGCGATTTTCGCTGACGAGATCAGCCACCGGTCGTCGGCCGCGCACGCGCGCGACGGGCTTCGTCCGGCGCCATCGTCGACCGCTCCACTGGATGCCGGCGCTCTTTAGCGCCGCAAGCGGCTGGCTCACGGATCGAGGCCCAGGCCGCCTGCCGGCGCGTCTGGACGTAGCAGGATGCTTGGACATGATATACACTAGGAGCTGTATATCATTGGGGCACCACATGCAAGTCGCTAAATGGGGCAACAGCTTGGCGGTCCGCCTTCCCGCCGCTGTCGTCGAAGCGCTCGATCTCAAGGAAGGCGACCAGATCGAGATCAGAATCACCGGGAAACGCGAGTTCGAGGTGATACGCGATCGCACGAAGGAAAAGGCCCTCGCTCGGCTTCGCAAGCTGCGCCGACCCTTGCCCGCGGGTTTCAGCTTCAGCCGCGAAGAAGCGAATGAGCGATAGAGCTTTCTTCGACACGAACGTCCTCGTTTACGTCGTCGGGCACAAGGACGAACGCACCGCAAAAGCGGAAGCCCTCGTCGCCAACGGCGGCGTCGTGAGTGTCCAGGTACTCAACGAGCTCGCGTCCGTCTCGCGTCGCAAGCTCGGGATGTCGTGGGAGGAGATCGGCGACGCGCTTGCCGCGATACGCGTACTGTGCCCGTCCCCGATGCCTTTGACGATCGACACTCATGACGCTGGCGTCCGCATCGCAGCTAAGTACGGATTCCAGATCTACGACGCCCTGATTGCAGCAGCTGCATTGGACGCGGAGTCCACAACGCTCTACTCGGAAGACTTCCAAGATGGCCAAGTAATCGAAGGCCGCCTGACGGTTCGCAATCCGTTTGCCCGCGACGCCCGTTCGCCTCGCTAGTACTTATCGCAAGGCTTCACGAATGACGTGCTCATCCGGCCCGCGACCGGCGCAGCATCCCGCGAGCTTGCCGTTGACGACGACCGCCGGCAGACTCCGAACACCGAACCTCTTGGCTCGGGCGGCCGTGTCGCCGTGCTGCATGTCGTGGACCTGGACATGATGGTCGGACCCAGCGACCTTCTTCACCATGTCAATGGTTTCTTTGCAAGTCGAGCAGCCCGCACTAAAGATCTCGATCGTGTGTTTTGCCGTGGCCATTGTTCCCTTCTTCTCAAATACCTTCACTCGTTGAGCCAGCATCTGCTGGAAGGCACGAGCAGACGTTCGCATGACGCGGGAAGACGTTCCAAACGGAAGCGACGACAAGCAGGCCAACTCCCAGATGCGCCGTCCGAGACGCCTGGCGATTTGCGGAAACTTCCAGAGACCGCACGGCGCCATCAGGACGCAGAACGCACCCGAAATCAGCTACTCCTCGAACCGTTTGAAACCGCTCGAGCACGCCGCTCTACGCCTCGGACTCGTCATTACTTCTTCATCATTATGCCGCATGCCGCGCCCGCGCATCATTTGCTGATGCATTTGGCCCATCTGATCGTGCATGGACTTCTGCTGACGAACCAGTTCGCTGACGACTGCCGCAATGGCGTTTACTTTGGCATCCCCTTTCGCGGCGTTCATGTCTTTAACGAGTGCATCGAACTTTCTGTCGGCCGCGTTCATCTCGGCCATCATTTGCTCGTGCATCTTCATCATGTCCTGCATGTTCGACGGCGCCTGTTCACGTGGTTGCGAGCCGGCGCATGACTGCGAGAACAGGCGTGCGGAGCCGGCAGCGTCCGCCGGTCCCGATCGGGAACCCTAAACACCGGCCCGCGTGCAAGCCAGAACAACCGCCGAACGCCGGGGATCTCAGCCGTCGTCAGCCAGATCGAAGATGTTGC
>WNGB01010667.1_pt1 | contig 12702 bp, 7 predicted proteins | sample 5400681 | NCBI WGS metagenome assembly WNGB01 (sample SAMN13153367, study PRJNA577476) | soil metagenome | isolation source: 115 cm soil or saprolite under grassland replicate 2 | place: USA:California | collected 2016-06-15 | reverse complement strand
GCGGTGATCGTGCCGTGGCAGTCGATGCAGTCGATCTCGATGGCGGCGCGCGGCTCGCCGTAGAGCTTGCCGTTGCCGTGGCTGTCCTGCTTGAAGTGGCAATCCACGCAGTGCATGCCCTTCTCGAGATGGATGTCCTTGAGGTGGACGGCCTTGCCGAACTTCTGGGGGTCCTCGGCCGGCACCACCTTGCCCTGGCGGTCGACCAGGTTGCCCTTCCGATCCTTGCTGAAGACGGCTCGGTAGACCCAGCCGTGGCCGTGGAAGTCGGCGAACTGCGTGTTCTTCAGCTGGGGATTGAGGGCCGAGAGGTCGGACAGGAAGTTCCGGTCGGACCAGAGGCCGCGGAGGGCCGAGCCCTCGGGGTTGTCGCGCTCGAGCGCGTCCGCTTGGGCCGCGGTCAGCTTCCGGGGCTCCTTGGGGTACATGACCTGGCCGTCCACCTCGTTGTCCCACCAGGTGTAGCCGAGGTAGGTGGTGACCATGTTGGTCCCCGGGTGCATGTGGCAGGTGATGCACTGGCTGGTGGGGATGGCGCGGGTGAAGGCGTGCTTCAAGGGGTGCCCCGAGCGGTCCTTGGCGATGACCGGGTCCTTGGTCTGGGTCGTCCCCCGGTTGCCGAACTCGGCGTAGGGGCCCGAGTTGGTCCTCGCGCGGTCGTTGGCGTAGACCACGTGGCAGGCCGAGCAGCCGCTCGATCGATAATCGCCCGGGTGGTCGTTCGTCCCCAGGAGCGACATCATGGGGTCGAGGAGCCGAGTCTTCTGGGCGCCCAGGATCACGGGATCGGTCCGGTTGAGGGTCCCTGGGCCGCGGGGCGAGAGGCCCTTGTCGGGCTTGCCGGGGTCCTCGAAGGGGTCGGGCAGGCCCACCTCGAGCTTGCGGCGGCCGCCGCGCTCGAAGATCCGGAACGGGTTGCCCGTCTGGCCCAGCTCCCAGCGGGGGAAGGGCACGAGGGCGGGGACCACTCCCTTGTCACGGGTCTCGTCGGCCGAAGGGGCGGGGAGGGTCTTGACCATGCGGGGCAGGCCGTCGGGGCCGTAGCTCTCGCCCACGATCGGGTCTTTCCCGGGCAGGACGCCGTTGTTGTAGAGGGCCGCCGCGTAGAGCATCCCGCCGTGGGTCATCATGCTCTTTGAGACGTTCTTGACCTCCTCCTTGTGGCACGGCCGGCAGGCGGTGGGCGCGGCGCGGAGGTCGCCCGGGTTCACGAAGCGGACGAACTCGAGGCTCTCCTGGAGGAGCGCGGTGTAGGACCGCTCCGGGTTCGCGGCCGACTTCCAGACCTCCGGGTCCCTGGGCGCGACGTGGGCCTGGCGCCGCGCGTCCTCGTACTCCTTCGAGCCGGGGCTGCCCGCGCCCTTCGCGGTCGCGTTCCCGCCGTGGCAGTCGATGCAGCCCAGGCGCACGGAGGGAGAGGTATGCATGGTCTTGGCGTCGGTGTCCTTGTGGCAGGTGAGGCAGCCCGCGCTCTTGCGGTCGGCCTCCTCCTGGGACTGCGTGGAGAGCGTCTGTGGGCCCTCGGCCAGGCCGCGTGAAGAGCGGCCCAGGACGAAGGCGCCCACCGCGAGAGCGCACGCCACCACCAGGACCGCTCGGCGCATCGCACCACCCTCCGACAACTGGGATCCCATTCGTCAGTACGTCAGCTTCACCTGCACGAACCCGCTGAAGAGCTTCCGGCTGCCCGCCCCGCACCCCGCGACCCCGCAGATCGAGGACGTGTAGATCTCGTCGAAGCCCTTCCCGGGGAGGAGGCCCGTGATGCCCGCGGTGATCACGACGTTCTCGTTCAGGAGCGGCCGGTAGAGGACCCCGGCTCCCCAGTCGATGCCGATGGGCTTCTCGATCACCGACTGGAAGAGCAGCGCCTTCAGGGTCTCCGTCTTGTCGAAGCGCAGGTAGTTCGCGTTCAGCACGCCCTTGAGCTTCGGGGTCAGATCGAGGTCGACGCCGGCGCCCAGGAGCAGCAGGCCCGGGTTCACGAAGTTGGCCTGGCCCTCGAACTTGTTGGAACGCAGGCTCGGCAGCAGCGAGTTCGGGCCCTTCAGGAGGACCTTGGTCTGGGTGAGGGCGATGGCGGAGCGGCTCCAGAAGCTGAACGGCCCGCCCGCGAAGTTGGAGTTGTCGTAGATGCTGTCGAAGCCGGTCGCGCGATCGTCGAGGGGGCTGTCGTCCCCGGAGGCCCAGAGGAAGGAGGCCTTGAAGCGCACCCAGTCCTTGTCGACGGACGCCTCGAGGGCTCCGAGCTGCGCCCGGATCTCCACCTTCCGCCCCGCGACCACGTTGAGCTCGTCCTCACCGAAGGCCCAGTAGAAGGCGTGCGAGAGGTTGAGCCGGCCGATGTGCCCGTCTCCCGCGAAGCCGGCGTACCTGGACGTCACCTCGTGCCCGACCGGCAGCCCCAGCGGCGCCGGCCGCGTGAGGAAGCCGTTCGTGTCGTAGTGCACGTTCGGCTCGTCCCTGCTCCAGTGGAAGCTGCCGGAGATCGTGTACCCGCGGGTCAGGAAGTCCTGGAGAAAGAAGTTGCCGATGGCGACCTTCTGCTCGCGCTTCTCGAAGGTGTTCAGCTCGCTGTTGGTGTCCTTCTCCAGGAGGTCGAAGTAGGCCGCGTTGTACTGCAGGCGGTTGTTCGCGAGGTTGCCGAACAGGCGCGCCCCGAGGTTCGAATCGCTGAAGACGAGGCCGCGGAAGTCCGAGACGAAGGGCTGGATCCCCACCCGGGCCGAGACGAAGTCGTAGTAGGGGGAGAGGGTAGCCAGCTTCACCTCGCCGAAAGCTTCCTCGAGGGAGAAGTCCTGCCGGCGGCGCGACTTGTCCTCGCGCACGTCGACGTTGACGAGGTTCCTCTCCTTGACCCGGAGGTAGTTGAGGTCGAAGGCGGACGTGACCTTGACCGCCCAGGTCTTGGGCTTGAAGGCCGTCTGGCCCTGGAACAGCTCCGCCGAGACGAGCGCCCGCGGGGTGGTGAAGATCTGGTCCCCGCGCCCGAAGAACTCGAAGGCGCCGGGGTCCGCGGTGCTCACGCCTCCGGGGACGGGGAGCCTCCGGGCCTCGAAGGGCGCGTCGAGCGTCCCCGTGAGGACGAGGAAGACCGAGTTTCCGATCACGGGGCGGTCGCCCTTCAGGACGTTCTGGTTGTAGGGGTCCACGATCCGCCCCCGCACGATGCGGGGGTCCGGGGGGAAAGGAATGGACCAACGGTCGGGCATCGGGACGAAGTCGGGCTCCGGCGCGGGCGGAGCGGGGGCCGGGGTCGTCGCCGGGGGGCCGGGAGCTGCCGGGGCCGAGGGAGGCGCGGCCGGCGCGGCGGCCGGCGGCCCAGGCGCCTCGAGGCTCGGGATGCTCTCGAGGGGCGGTGAGACCACCTGATCCTCGCTGACCGAGAAGCTCTCGCCCTTCGAGGTCTGGAAGAGGACCTGTCCCCCGCGACGCGCGAGGCGGGTGACCGGGATCTTGCGGCCGTCCTTGAGGAGCAGCACCTGCGGTCCCTCGGGGGCGGCCGGCGCCGCGCTGGGAATCGAGGCAAGCGGAGGGGACACCACCTGGTCCTCGGGGACCGAGAAGACCTCGCCCTTCGTGGTCTGGAAGACGACTTGCCCGTCGCGGCGCGTGAGGCGGGTGACCGGGATCTTGCGGCCGTCCTTGAGGACGAGTACCTCATCCGCCAGGGCGGGCACCGCCAGGAGCAGCAGGAACACGACGACCTCGCGGAACCGGCGCATGGCTCTAGGGCTGCTCGGGGTTGCGCGGGAACTTGAGGTAGGGAAGCCGGACGGTCTCCCCGCTGGAGGTGCGCACGACGCTGTTGTCCACCCGCAGCTCGGGCGGGGGCTCGAAGCCTTTCCCTCCCGCGGCGGTGATCAGGTCGTTCTGCTCGACGCCATCGCCGCTGACCCCGATGCCGCCCACGAGTTGGCCGCCCTTGAAGAGGGGGGCGCTTCCGGGAAACCAGGTGATCCCGTTCTGGTTGACGAACTGTCGGTTGCCCCCACGGCGCGGCCCCGGCCCCTCCGTGCAGGGGTTCAGGGTGTCGTAGACGAACAGGTCGAACCAGGGCCCGGGCGTCGCGGGCCGCTCGAGGTCGATCCCCGGAGGGAAGAGCGGCTGCCCGCCGAAGCTCAGGGTGCGGCTCGTCAGCGCCCAGCCGCGTCCGGCCGGAGGATCGGGCTCCCAGCGATAACTCTCGTACCGCGCCGTCTCCAGGAAGCGGCGCAGGACCTCGTACCCCTCGCGCGAGCTGAAGTAGTAGGCGTTGCGCGCCTTCGCCGGGACCACGTCCACCGCGTCGAAGAGGGAGTCCACCATGCGGAACTCGGCCAGGATGTCGCCGTTCTGATCGGTGATGGCGATGATGAAGCTCGCGGTCTGGCCGTAGGGGAGCCGGACCTGCGCCCGCGTGCGCTGCGCCTGGGCCACCGCCTGCTCCACGATGGTCCGCACTTCCTGGACGGTCAAACCTCCGGGAGCCGCGCTGCCGCGGGGCCCGATGAGGTAGCCCTCGGGGGCCTGCCGTCCGTCGCGTGCGGCAACGATCATCGTTCCCTGGGAGAAGCGGCCCGGGGTGGATCCCCCCGGCCGCTGGTCCCCCGACGCCACGACGAAGGGCAACCGGAGCCCGTCGATGAAGATTGCGCCCGGGGTGGGGAGCGGCTGGGGGAAGTTGATGGCGGTGGTGATCCCGCGGCCGTTGGTCACCGCCGCCAGCAGGGCCGCATACTCCGCGCGGTCGAACGAGACCCCCGTCACCCCCACGCCGCCGATGAGCTTGCTACCGCGGAACAGGGGCACTCCGCCGGGGTTGACCGCGCCCTCCCAGCCGTTGCGGCTGTCCCGGAGGTCCACTTTCCCCGTCGAGATGCCGAGGGAGTAGATGGGCCGCCCGTCCTCTCCCGTGATGGGTGCCGCCACGGCGCAGCCGCGAGTGTCGGCGGGGTTGCACGGCAGGGGGACGATGCTGCCCGTCAGCCCCGCGGTGCCGGCGATGGAGCGGGCGCGGTCGATGGGGAAGTTGAAGATCGCGTCCTTGAGGCTGCTGAGGTCGCACCCACGGTTGATGTTCTCGACCCCATAGAGCGCGGCGTTGGCCTGGTTCGATATGCCCGGCGGGAAGTGGATCCCCGAGATGAACCGGACGGTGCGGGACGACAGGGGCGCCTGGTCGTTGCTGAAGTACGCGGTGGTCCGGGCGAGGGAGACCGCGATGTCGGGCGAGCGTGCATCCGCTCCCGGACGCCGGTAGACGCCGAGGATGGTGCCCGCGCGATCTACCACCGCCACCGCCATCGTGTCGTCGGACAAGGCCTGGGCGGCGGCCGTGATCACCGCGGTGACGTCCGGGGCGGTGAGGATCTGGGCGGTTCCTCCCGCGGCCTGCGCCCGCAAGGGAGGCCCGAGGCCCGAGAGGACCGCGGCCGCCGCCGCCACGAGGCGGGCCTGCACGAGGACGGTCGACGAGCCCTGAGCAAGGCCTCGCTGCCTTCGCATTGGTTTCCTGTGCCGGCGCTTATACCGCACCGCTTCGGGCCGTGTCAATCCAGTAGGTTCTCCCCGCTTGACAGCGATACACCGTTTCCGGTCAGATGAGAGGCTCAGTCAAGACGTGAAGAGAGAATCCCGGCTTCCTTTCCGCGCCTGTCCCGGCCCGTGGAGCGTCGCCGCCGGCATCCTCGGTGGGCTGCTGGCGGCGTCCCCCCTCGCGGCGCAGTACCAGTTCACCGGCCCGAGCAAGTGCGTGCAATGCCACGACCACGAGCGCCAGGCCCAGAAGTGGCAGAAGGAAGAGCCGGCGGCCATGAAGGGCAAGGCCCATTTCAACACCCTGAAGCAGCTCGACGCACCTAAGTCCGCCCAGTGGGCGAAGGCCATCGGCCTCGCCGACCCCTACGACGTCAAGGGCGCCTGCGTGAAGTGCCACGGCACGGTATTCCGCGGCGATGCCAACGCCGGGGTGTCCTGCGAGAGCTGCCACGGCCCCAGCAGCAAGTACAACGACCTCCACCAGCAGAAGGGCAAGTACGCGGAGTCGGTGGCGGCCGGGCTCAAGGACATGAAGGACAAGCCGCCCACGATCGGGAAGACGTGCGTCGAGTGCCACGTGGTCCCCGATCAGCGTCTGGCGGCGGCGGGCCATCCGGCGGGCGAGGCTTTCGACGCCGGGGCCTCGATCCAGAAGATCGTCCACTGGAAGACGACCTACAACTACGCGCAGATCACCGCCGCGGGCAAGGCCGCGGCCGGCGGCCGCGCGGCCGCCGGGGCGGGCAAGGCGGCCCCCGCGGCGACGAAGCCCGCGGCGTCCACGCCCGCGGTCGCCGGCGGAGCCCCGGCCGCGGCTCCACCCGCGAAGGCTCCGGCGCCGGGCAAGGCGGCGGCCCCCGCCGGCCCGGCGGCTCCGTGGGACTGGGACCAGCCGATCCGGGAGTTGCCGGCGGACTACGTCCCGGAACCGGCGGCCGGGCAGCCGCCGGCCGCTCCGGGCCCCGCGGCGCGCCCGGCGCCTCGCCGCCCGCGTCCCGAGCCCGCGGTCCCGCCGTCCATCGCCGAAGAGAGGCCGGTGCCGGCGAACCTGACGCCCACCGTGGTGGCGGGAGCTCCGGCGCCGGCCAGGAGCGCGACCCGGACGAAGGCGGCCGAGATCGCGGAGGCGCGGGGCAAGGGCGCGGTGCTCCTGGACAAGATGCTCCGGGCGGGCGCCCGCGCCAAGGACGCTCCCGCGCCCTCCCGGCCGATCGAGTTCAAGGGGCCGGACGGCGAGCTGCTGCGCCTCCAGGACGAAGCCCTCGCCCTCGCCCTCGAGGCGCTCCGGAGGCCGGAATGAGCGTGGCGGTGGACAAGGCGGCGCTGCGCGAACGCTACGAGCGCCGGCTTCAGCTCATGGTGCCGGCGGAGGTCGAGCAGCTCCGCAGCCTGCCCCTGTTCTCGGGCATCCCGGAGAAGGCCCGGGACAAGGTCATCGAGAAGGTCCGGAAATACATCCACCTCTGCTCGTATTCTCCCCCGGACGAGGTGTTGCGGGAGGGCGACTACGGCGATTCGGCCTACTACATCGTGGAGGGTTCGGCGGAGGTGGTGCTCAAGAAGGCGGTGGCGGACGCGGAGGCGGGCTCCCGGCCAAAGGTGCGCGGAGGCGCCCACGTGCCCACCGCCCAGCGGCCGGGCGCCCGGCCCGGGTCGGAGACCATGGTCGGCCGCGGGGCGGGCACGTCGTCCACCGTCGTCCTCTCCGCGTTTCCCGCGGAGATGGTGCCCGGCGGACGCACGATCCTCGGGCCGGGCGAGATCTTCGGCGAGATCAGCGCGCTCTCCCGCTACCCGGTTTCGGCCACGGTCCGCGCCGAGACGCCGCTCCGCCTGCTCCAGATCCGGCTCCCCGGCCTCCGGATGCTGTCCGCCTCCTCCAAGGAATTCAAGAAGTTCCTCGACTCCCGCTACCGTGAGCGGACCCTCGCCCGCCACCTGCGCAGCGTGGCCCTCTTCGCCGACGTCGACGAGCGGGTGATCGAGACCATCAAGCAGAAGGCGGAGCTGGTCTCCTTCGAGCCCGGCCAGCGCATCGTCGAGGAGGGGAGCCCGGCCGAGGCCTTCTACCTCGTGCGCGGCGGCTACGTGAAGGTCAGCGTGGCGGCGGGAACCGTCGACCTCGCGGTGACGTACCTGCGCACCGGCGACTTCGCGGGGGAAGCCGCCCTGGTGCTGGACGAGGTCTGGCCCTTCAGCCTGCAGGCCCTCGAGCACGTCGAGCTCGTGAAGCTGGCCAAGGACGACCTCAAGAAGATACTGGCCGGTTTCCCCACCATCGAGGAGGAGCTGTGGCGGGAGATGGTGGCGCGGCTCAAGCTGCGCGGGGTGGCCACCCGCAACCCCGTCTCCTCCGAGTACCTCCAGATGGCCATGGACACCGGGCTCATCCACGGCGAGAGCGTCCTCCTGATCGACCTCTCGACCTGCACGCGCTGCGACGAATGCGTGCGGGGCTGCGCGAACGCCCACGAGGGCCAGCCCCGTTTCATCCGCGAAGGGGAGCGTTACCGCAACTGGCTGGTGCCCACCGCCTGCTACCAGTGCACCGACCCCGTCTGCATGATGGACTGCCCGACGGGGGCGATTACCCGGGCGGTGGGAACCCTCGAGGTGCAGATCAATCCCGCCACCTGCATCGGCTGCGGCAACTGCGCCACCCGCTGTCCGTGGGGGAATATAACGATGGTCGAGATGGACGAGCGGCGTCCCGACGGCAAACCCGTCGAGCTGGCCTCCAAGTGCGACCTCTGCTTCGGCCGGCCGGAGGGTCCGGCTTGCGTCCAGATGTGCCCCCACGGCTCCGCGGTGCGCGTGTCTTTCAAGGACATGGACCAGGTGATCCACACCCTCCGCTGACATGAAGGCAGCCCGACGGTGAAGGTCGGCCAGGTCCTCCGGCCCAAGCAGCCCCGGAACTTCCACGCCACCCTGGGGGTGAGCGCCGCCCTCCTCCTCGTGTACGCGGCGGCCGGTTACCTGGGCCCCTGGAGCCCCAAGCGGGGCCTCGGCCTCGCCTTCGGCATCTTCGCCGCCCTCGCCTTCGTCTTCGAGATGTCGTACCCGACGCGTCGTCCCGCCGCCCGACCCCTGTTCACGGCGCAGAACTGGATCCAGGCCCACGTCTACCTGGGGCTTTTAGCCCTGCTCGCGGTCGTGATCCACGCCGGCCTGTCCTGGCCGAGGGGCGGATTCGGCTGGTGGCTGTTCTTGCTCTCGGTCTGGACCACCCTCACCGGCCTCCTCGGGGTCTGGCTCCAGAAGTGGATCCCGGCGGCTCTCGCGGAGGGCCTCCAGGTGGAGGCCCTCTACGAACGGATCCCGGGCCTGGTGGAGCGGCTCGTCGCCGAAGCCGACGCGTTGATGGCGGAAGCCAGCGACGTGCTGGACCGCTTCTACCGCACGGAGGTTCGGGACCGGCTCGCCCGGCTGGCTCCCTCGTGGGGCTTCCTCCTGGACGTGCGGGGCGGGCGCGAGCGGGCCCTCGAGCCCCTCCGGCGCATGGTGGGCTTCTCGCAAGCCGAGGAGAAGGGCAAGGTCGAGGACCTGATGAGCATCTACGTCGAAAAGATGGAGCTCGACGCCCAGTACAGCCTCCAGCGGATCCTGCGGCAGTGGCTCTGGCTGCACGTCCCCGCGGCGGGGCTGCTCATGGGCCTGCTCGTGATCCACGTTCTCACGTGGATTTGGTACTAATGGCGGCGCCGATCTCGCCGCGGCGTTCCCCTCCCCCGATGTGGGGCGACACATCGGAATGCAGCGCTGACGGTCCAGCCAGCGCCGACTCCGACGCGTTCCGATGTGTCGTAGGGATAGGGTGGGGGGTCGACGACTAGATGGCCCGACAGGTCCGTTGGGGAACCCCCGGGAAGAGCGACCACTACCCGCCCCTCCGCAAGCAGTGGGGCTTCCTCGGGCCTGCTCTTGTCCTCGGGGGGGCGGCCCTCGTCCTGCTCCTCCTGTCCTGGGTGGTCGGCTTCCGCACGCCCGTCGCCCCAGGGGCGGTGATCGGCCAGCACGCCAACATCGAGGCTCGCTGCGAGGAGTGCCATACCTCGCGGGCGGGAGTGTCCGACGTGCGCTGCCAGCGCTGCCACGACCCCGCGGGCGCGGGCCGGCTCAACAACGCGGCCCACGTCCTTTTCGGCAGCGGCGACCCCAAGAAGGCCGCCGCCGCTCCCCGGGTCGACTGCGCGCGCTGCCACATCGATCACCGCGGCCGCCGCGCGCCCATCACGCGCGTGGACGAGGGCCATTGCCGCCAGTGCCACTTCCGCAGCTTCTCCGCGCACCCGCAGTTCGCGGTCCTGCGCAACCACTCCACCGAGGCGCCGGGGATCGAGTTCCCCCACGACAAGCACGTGGCGGAGTTCGCCAAGCAGGGCGTGGCCGAGAAGGACAGCTGCCTCAAGTGCCACGAGTCCTCGGGTGGGGGTCGCGACCTGGTGGCGATCTCCTTCGAGCAACACTGCGCTTCCTGCCACGCGAAGGAGGGCTCCGTGGGGATGGTGGAGCCGATCGCGCAGGCCGAGCTGATCGCCCCCGACGTCCTCGCCGCCCAGGGCCAGGTCAACTTCCGGCTGGACGAGTTCGAGACCAGCCGCGGTCGCGTCAACAAGACCTTCGTCCGCCACAAGGACGATTGGGTGCTGGCCAACCTCCGCAAGATGCGGCGCGAGGTCGACCCCGAGGGCTACGCGGCCGAACGGGGTGCTCTGCTCGCGCGGCAGAGCCAGCTCCTTCGCAAGCTCTCCCTTTCGGCGCCGCTGGCCGGTCTCGATGCGGAGGGGCTCAAGGTGCGTGAGGCGGCCCTCGACAGCGAGATCAAGGGCGCCGAGGCCCGCATCGCGGCCCAAGGGGGGGCGGCCGACCCGCCGGCCGGGCTGGCGCGGCTCGACGAGGTGGTGGGCGCGGTCGGCCGGTCGGGAGACGCCACCGCCCGGGCCGACGCCGGCCGCCTGCGGAGCGAGGTCGAGGCGCTGAAGGGCGTGGCCGCGGTGCCCGCCGTGCTGCCGGCCGAGGAGGTCGAGGCGCGGAAGAAGGAGATCCTCGCCCTGCTCGACGCCGTGGAAGGGGCCGACCCCGCGCTCAAGCCGAGGGCGGAAGACCTGCGCCGCCGGCTGCTCGCCCTCACCGCCGGCGAGGCCGGGCTGGAGATGCTCACCCGCGTGCGCGACCAGCGACTGGCCGAGCGCGCGCGCGTGCGAGACGAGATCGCGCTCCGGCAGGCGGGCGTCACCTCGCCCTCGGCCGCCCTGCTGGTGGCCGAGCAGAGGGCGATCCGGGACGCCCTCGCGGAGACCCGGCGGAGACTGAAGGACCTCGGGGAGATCCCGCCCGGGAGCCCGGCCCTCTCGGGAGAGGCCAAGGCCGGCCGGCTGGCGGCCCTGGCCGTCCTGGCTGCGGCCTGCCAGAAGTGCCATGTCCTGAAGGGGCCGGAGATGCTCGCCGTGCGTCCCGCCCGGCCCGTGCTCGTCCGCGCGACCTTTGTCCACGCCCCGCACCTGCTGCAGGCCGATTGCGCGCGCTGCCACGCCGGGGTGGAGAAGAGCAAGCGCGCGACCGAGCTGAACTTCAAGGGAGTCGAGAGCTGCCAGGAGTGCCATCGTCCCCGCAGCGTCCGCCAGGACTGCCAGTCCTGCCACCATTACCATCCGGGAGCCATGCCATGACGGGCCAGGGCATGAACGGCCAGCTCTTTTGCCGCGTCCGCGCCGGGGTGACCCTCTCGTTCAAGCTCGGGGCGGACGCGTTCATCGGGCGCGACCAGGGCAACGCGGTGGCGGTGCCGGTGGAGGGAGTCTCGCGCAACCACGCCCGGATACGCTTCGACGGCAAGGACTATTGGCTCGAAGACCTGAAGAGCACGAACGGCACCTTCCTGAATGGCCTGGCCGTGACCCGCGACCGGCTGCGCCACCTCGATGTCATCACGCTCGGGAGGGCGTTGGATCTGGTCTTCGTTCTGAGGGCCGCGGTCGAGGTACAGAAGGTCCAGGCGATCGTGCGCGCTGCCCTCGTCCGCGAAGGCGGGGACGCTGCGCCCTACGAGATCGCCCTGGGAGAGATCACGCTCGGCCGCGCCCCTTCGAACAACCTCGTCGCGGATACGGGGGCGGTCTCGAAGGTGCACGCCCGGATCGAGCGCACCCGCGGGCAGCTCGTCCTCCAGGACCTGGGGTCCGCCAACGGGACCTTCGTGAACGGCGCGAAGGTCACGGAAGCCTTCCTCAAGGACGGCGACACGGTCTCGCTGGCCGGGGTGGAGTCCTACAAGGTCGTGGTCGAGATGGGCGAGGTGACGTCGGCTTCGGGCCGGCATTCCGCGGCGGGGGCGGCCGGGGCGGCCAAGCCGCGCTTCTCGGCCGAGTGGAAAACGCGCTTCGACTGGTCGGACGAGGAGCGCAGCGAGCTGGCCGAGCTGCGTCGGCGGCTCGAGGAGCGGGATAGCGAGAACCAGGCCCGACGGGAGGAGTCGGACAAATCGAAGAAGCCGCCGGCCGGGAAGCCCGCCCCTCCCGCCAGGCCGGCGGCTCCTCCGGTCAAGGCGGCCGCTCCTGCCGCTCCCGCCAAGCCGGCCGCTGCGATCGCTCCTGCTCCGGCGGCTCCCACCCCGGCCGCCGCACCGACGCCTGCGGCACTGGCGGCGGCTTCCGCCCCCAAGCCCGCCGCGCCTCCCATTCCTTCGGCCGCCCCCGCTGCCACGCCCGCCGTGGTGCCGCGGGTGGTGCCGGCCGCTCCCGCCCCACCCTCGGTTCCGAAGCCCGCTCCCGTGGTCGCCCCTCCTGCGGCCGCCCCTTCCGCAGCCGCGCCCCCGGCGGCCGTCAAGCCCGCCGGGCCCGCCGCTATGGCGTCGGGGCCGATCGCGGGCGTCCGGCTCACGGGTCCGGGCTTGAACCTGCTGGTGACCCAGCCCGGCGAGTACGACCTGGGCCGCAGCCGCGAGGCGGCGCTCCGCGTGGAGCACCCGACGGTATCGCGGAAGCACGCGCGGCTCATCCTGAGCGACGACCGCGGCAGCGTCTTCCTGCAAGATCAGGGCGGGGCGAACGGCACCCGGCACAACGGGCAGGAAGTCACGAAGCTCGCGCGGCTCGCCGACGGGGACACCATCGGCGTCGGCGAGGTCGACCTGAAGGTTTCGCTCGAGCGCGGGTGACGCGTCCGAGGCGGCGAGGTCGG
>WNGB01010662.1_pt1 | contig 12704 bp, 12 predicted proteins | sample 5400681 | NCBI WGS metagenome assembly WNGB01 (sample SAMN13153367, study PRJNA577476) | soil metagenome | isolation source: 115 cm soil or saprolite under grassland replicate 2 | place: USA:California | collected 2016-06-15 | reverse complement strand
CCGCGTCGACGCCCTTCAAGATGTCGCGCAGGTCTCCATAGCCGAAGTCCTTCACGTTGCCCTGCGTGAAGGCCTCGCCCTGGCCATAGCTGCCGCGCGGATTGGGCATGAGGACGTAATACCCCTGGGTGGGCAGCACAGCCGTGAAGCGCGAGGGCCAGCGCGGCGACGCGGCCGACGAGGGACCGCCGTGCACGTAGACCGCGAGCGGATAACGGCGCGAGAGGTCCACCTGAGGCGGCGCGATGAGCCATCCCTGGACACGCTGCCCGTCGCTGTCCCAATGGAGGCTCTTCACCTCGCCCCAGGACGGCTTCATCGCCGCGTTGAGGTGCGTCACCGACCGCCCGCGGCCCAGCTCGCCCGCCCAGACTTCCGGCGCTTCGACGAACGACTCGTGGACGGCGGAGAAGGCGCGGCCATCGCGGCTGAGGCTGAAGGACGTGAGCAGCGCGGGCCCGCGCCACACCGTCGTGACCCCGGCCGCGGCCGGGCTCACGGTGCCGACCATCGTCTCGCCGTCGGCGTGGGCGGTGAAGACGACGTCGCCCCCCGGCCGGAATGCGATCCAATTGGCCGACCCGGCGAAGGCCGGGGTGAGGTTGCGCGGCGCCCCTCCCGCGGCGGGGACGAGCATCACGTCGCCCCCCGTCGAGCCCTCGTCGCTCATGAGGCCGTGGATGACCGCGATCGAGGCGCCGTCGGGCGACCAACGCGGCTGCGCGATCTGCAGCGGCGGCTTCCAGAGAGAGCGCGCCTCGCCGCTGGCCGCGTCCACCACGTACAGCTCGGCCGTCCAGTAGTTGTTCGTGCCGGAGCCGTGGACGGCCTCCGCCGCGAACCGGCGGCCGTCCGGCGACCAGTCGTAGTCGTACACATAGAGATCGGCGGGGCTGACCTCGCGCAGCTCGCCGCCCGTCACGTCGACGATCGCGATGCGCTGCTCTTCGACCTTCTCCTCGACCACACCCGCGTCCGGCTTGTACGCCACCAGGGCGCCCTGCTCCTGCGTGGATCCGGCCACGTACAGGACGGCGAGCCGCTTTCCGTCCGGGGACCAGCGCGGATGCTCCAGCTGGCCGCGCGCGTGGGTCAGCATGCGCGGGGCGCCTCCGGCGGCGGGGGCGACATAGAGCTGGAGCTGGCCGTCCTGCGCCGCGTCGGACAGGAACGCGACCTCCCGGCCGTCGGGCGACCAGGCGAGGTCGCGCTCGCGATGAGGCGCCTTGTCGCGCGCCGCGCTCAGCGCCCGCGGCGCGCCGCCGTCCAGGCCGGACACGCGGATCACGGAGCGCCGCTCCGCGCCCTGGGCGGCGCGTACCCGCTCCGCCCAGGCCACGCGCGTTCCGTCCGGGGAGAGGGCGGTCTCCTGCAGGCTCACGACGCGGCCGAGCGTTTCGAGGACCGAATCGACCGACGGCCGTTCGGGCGACGCGGCCGCGCGGAGGGGAGGGGCAGGGAGGGTCGCCAGGGCCAGGAGCAAGAGGAATGGAGAGAGGCGTGCGCGCGCAGTCATCATCACGGCGCGATTATGGCCCGCCGCGCGTCGCGGGGGCGGCCGAGGTCGACGAGAGTCGTGCGAACGCGGTCCCCGGTGACGTCGAGCCGCCCGAGGGAAACGGGCAGGGTGAATCGCCGCGGACCCGCGCTGCCGGGATTGAAGTAGAGGACGCCGTCGCGGACCTCCTTCGAGGGCCGGTGCGAATGGCCGGAGATCACGACCCGCACGCCGCGCGTCGCGCCCGGCCGCAGCGTCTCGATGTCGTGCACCATCAGCACCGACACCGAGCCCAGCTCCACGATCGCGGTCTCGGGGACCGCATCCGCCCAGCGACCGTGATCGTTGTTGCCGCGCACCGCGATGACGGGCGCGATCTCGCGCAGGGCCTGGAGGACGTCCGGACCGCAGATGTCGCCGGCGTGCAGGACGAGGTCGGAGCCGCGCAGGGCGCACAGCGCTTCCGGGCGCACGAGATCGTGGGTGTCCGAGATGACGCCGACGCGGCGGCGCGCCGCGGCCTCGCTCACGGCGGGGGCCGGCGCCAGAGGGGCGCGCCCACGTGCACGAGCTGGCCGGGGGCGATGCCCGCGGGCTGGAGGCTCGGGTCGGCGATCAGGAGCACGACCGTCGATCCGAGATTGAACGCGCCCAGCTCCTGGCCGCGCGCGATCGGGATGGGTGCCGGCGGCTGGGTGAGCGCGCCCGGGCCTCCGGAGTTGGTCACGAGATCGGCGAAGCTGAGGCTCATCCGTCCGACATTGGTCGCGCCGACCATGACCACGGCCACCGGCCCGATTTCCGGCGCGTCGATCAGGATCGACACCCGCTCGTTGACCGCGAAGAGGCTCTCCACGTGGCGGACGGCGAGCGCGTTCACGGGAAAGAGACGTCCGGGCACGTAACGCCACGCGCGGATGAGGCCGTCCACCGGAGAGTGCACGCGGTGGTACATGCTCGGGCTCAGGTACAGGGTGGCGTGCACACCGCGGGCGAAGGTCCGCGCGTCGTCCTCCGCACCCAGGAGCGCAGCCAGGGCGTAGGTCTTCCCCTTGATCTGCTCGAGCCGGCCGTTGTCCGGCATGGACCCGATCGAATGCACGCGGGAGTCGCAAGGCGACACGACGACCCCCGCTTCCGCGCAGATCGGGCGCGCACCGGCGCGCAGGCGCCGTGTGAAGAAGGCGTTGAAGCTCGGGAACGCGGTCAGCGGCTCCGCCGCCTCCGACATGTCCACGCCGTAGGCGCGGATGTAGGCGCGCATGAGCGCGCGCAGAAGGGGCCCGGGCAGCCGCAGGTCGGCCAGGGGCGCGGTGAGCCGGCTCAGCGCGGGCGCGGACACGGCGCGCACGAACAGCCGCTCGCCGAGGTCACGGGCTCGCGCCATGTTGGAATCGTAACCGGGGCGCCGCTTTCACGCCGACTTCCCCTCTGGTATCGTTCGCCTCCCGCCGATACTCGGCCCGGAGGAGGCCTCATGGAGACTCTCAGCCTTTCCAAGGACCGCGAGCCGAAGGTGTTCGCGTCCGTGGGACAGTGCTCGGTGGGCGAGGCCCGAGAAGAGGGCCGCGCCGAACTGGACCTGGCCGGCCGTCTCGACACGCCGGCGGCGCGTCCCGCCGGCGCCGCGTCGCGCTCCGCGCGTCGGGCGTCGTAAGGCGGAAACCGCCGGGGCGTGAGGCCGGGAGTACGGACGACCGCGTTCACGGCCGCGGCCTTGATCGGCTTCGCCGCCAACTCCCTCCTGTGCCGCGGGGCGCTCGGCCGCGGGCAGGCGGACGCCGCGACCTTCACCACCATCCGCCTCCTGTCCGGTGCGCTCGCGCTTTGGATCCTCGCCGGACGCGCGCCGCGGGCGATCCTCGCCGCCGGGCGCTGGTCCTCCGCGGCCGCCCTCTTTGCCTACGCCGCCGCCTTCTCGTTCGCCTACGTGCGCATCGGGGCCGCGGTGGGCGCGCTGCTGGCGTTCGGAGCCGTCCAGACCACGATGATCGCGTGGGCCCTTCGCACGGGCGAGCGCCCGGGAGCGGTGGAGTGGGGCGGGATCGCGCTCGCGGTCGGAGGAGTGTTCGCCCTCGTCTCCGGCGGTCTCCGCGCCCCGGACCCGATCGGGGCGGCGCTCATGCTCACCGCGGGCGTGGCCTGGGGCGTGTACTCGCTGATCGGACGCTCGTCCGTCCGCCCGCTGGAGACGACGGCGGGGAACTTCGCGCGCGCCGTGCCCTTCACGATCGCGCTCAGCCTGATCGTGCCCGGCGCGCCTCATGTCACCCGGCCGGGGGTCGTGCTCGCGGTGACCTCGGGCGCGATCGCCTCCGGGGTCGGCTACAGCCTCTGGTACGGCGCGCTGCCCGGATTGACGGCGACGGGAGCGGCGGTGATCCAGCTCTGCGTCCCGGCGCTGACGGCGCTGGGCGCGGTGCTGCTCCTGGGTGAGGCGGTCACGGCGCGCCTTGTCATCTCCGCCGTGATGATCCTCGGTGGGGTGGCGCTCGCGATCGGGGGACGCCGCGCCGCTGCTGGCCGTTGACGCAAAGGATGGCCGCCGACCTGGCCCGCACCTCTAATCTGCTAACCGCGGAAATCGCGTTCTTCTGCTCTTTTCGTGGATGATGCCGTCCATGCCGCGCCCCGTCCACCAACTCCTGGCCGCCCTCTCCTACGGTGATGCCGTCAGCAACGACGCGCTGGCCGTACAGGGTCACCTGCTTGCCGCGGGGCTGCCGTCGGACATCTTCGCCGAGCACGCGCATCCGCGCCTGGCCCGGCGCTGCCGACGCCTGTGGGAGTATGCGGAGGTCTCATCCCCGGAGACGGTCTGCATCTTCCATTTCGCGATCGGAAGCGGCGCCGGCCGCTTCATCTTCCAGGCGCCGGACCGCCTGGTCACGCGCTATCACAACATCACGCCCCCGGAGCTCCTCGCCGGGTTCCTGCCCCATCTGGCCCGGCAATGCCATCAAGGCCGCCTCGAGCTGCGGGCCTTCGCGGAGCGAACGGAGCTGGGCCTCGGCGTCAGCGAGTTCAATCGCCGCGAGCTGGAGGCGGCCGGCTACCGGCAAACCGGCGTCGTCCCCATCACGCTCGACCTCGATGCCTTCGCCGCCGGACCCGCCTCCGCCGTCGTCCGGAGCGTGTTCGGGGACGGCCGCACGAACCTCCTCTTCGTGGGCCGCATCATCCCGAACAAGAAGATCGAGGACCTGATCCGCGTCTTCGCCTTCTACCAGCGCACCTTCGATCCGAGCAGCCGCCTCCTCCTCGTCGGCGACCACTGGGGCTACGAGCCCTACCTGCTGTTCCTCCAGGCCGTCGCGCGCGAGCTGGGCGCCCAGGAGGTCCTGTTCACGGGGCAGGCCGAGGACGACGAGCTGCGCGCGTACTACTCCGTGGGCACCGTGTACGTCTCGCTGTCCGAGCACGAGGGCTTCTGCGTGCCCCTGCTGGAGGCGATGGCGTTCGGGATGCCGGTCGTCGCCTACGACGCGGCCGCGGTGTCCGAGACCCTGGCCGGGGCGGGTGTCCTGTTGAAGGACAAGCGGCCGGACGAGGTCGCGGCCCTGCTCGACCGGATCGCCCGTGATCGCGCGGTGCGGGACCCCGTCATCGCGGGACAGCAGCGGCGGCTCGGCGAGGTGCGTGGGACGGACGTGGGCGCGCGCCTCCTCGCCCAGCTCCGCCCGATCCTCGATCGTTGAGGGCCCGACTCAGTACTTGACGGAGCAGCCGTACGACTGGCTCGTGGCCGTGCTCACCGGCTTGCCCGCCCGCGCCTCGTCGAGGGCCTTCGAGACGTAGTTCGTCGCGGTGGCAATGTCGGCCTGATCGGTGGACGGCGTGTCGTCGATGCCGCCCGCATAGATCAGCGTGCCCTTGGGATCGACGATGAACATGTGCGGCGTGGTCTTGGCGCCGTAGGCACGGCCGACGGAGCCGGCGGTGTCGAGGAGGTACGCGGTGGGCGCGGCGCCCTTCTGCTTCAAGCGCGCGTTGATCTCGTCGCTCGCGTAGTAGCCCTGCTGGCCCTTGGCCGAGGAGTTGATGGAGAGCCACACCACGCCCTTGCCCGTGTAGTCCTTCTGCAGCTTCTGCATGTGCCCGCTGCCGTAGTGCTTGCCCACGAACGGGCACTCGAAGTTCACCCATTCCAGCACGACGAACTTGCCCTTGAAGGCGGACAGGCGCTGGGTCGCGCCGCTGGTGTCGGGCAGGCTCACCTCCGGTGCGGGCTGGCCGATGACGGCCGCGGCCGGCGCGGACGGAATGGAGAGGGCGGCGGCGAGCGCCGTCGCGGCCAGCGCGGGAACGCGGATCCTCATGGCTTCTCCTTTGCCGGCGGCGTGGCGCTCTTCGCGTCCACGCGTACGGCGGTGCTGCCCCCGGAACCCTCGATGACCAGTACGCCTTCGAGCGCGCCCAGCGGGCGGGCCGCATTGGGCGCGGGCGTCATCTCCAGTCGATAGCTCCCGGCCGAGCGCGCCCAGGTCTGGGTCGCGGCATGGTCGATCACCTGGCCGCGGTCGGGAAAGAAGTAGGCCTGGCGGATCTCCGCTTGTGCGCGCGGCGGCCGCACCACGAGGACGAGCCGCTCCGGCGTCTCGCGCGCCTCGAAGGCCCACCCGGCGGCCGCCCGCGGCAATCGCTCGCGCGCGGAGGCGAAGGCGGCGCCCCACTGCGCGGACGGCCGCGGCGCTTCCGATCGGACGGGCAGGACCAGGGAGAGCTCGCGGCGGCCGGGCAGGCAGGCCTCGCGGCACTCCAGCCAGTCCGCCCGAGCGGCCAGCGTCACCGAGGTCCCCGCGGCCAACGTCGTCGTCGGCGTGATCGTGACCGGAAGCAGCACCGCGCGCGTGTAGCCGTAGCTCGTGACGGGTCCTTGCTTGAAGATTTCCGGATACGGCCATTCGATGGGCCCGGCCTGGAATCCGTCGGGCAGCTTCCAGGTGAGGCGCGTGGCCAGGCCGGAATCGCCGGGGTTCTTCCAGTACGTGTGCCACTCCGGGTCCATGCGCAGGCGCAGGCCGGCCTGGAAGGGCCGGCCGGCGGCGATGGATTCCACGTCCGCGACGAGCTCGGGCTGGACGTGGTTGGACGCGGGGGGAGCGGCCGCCACGGACGAGGCCAGGGCGCACACCGCGCCCGCCATCCGCACCATTCGAAGAGCCGAGGCGCCGAGGCCGCGCATCCTTCGACTATAACTGCGTCCCCCTCAGGGCTTCCAGGTCCCGCGCGCGACGGCGGGGACGAACGTGTCGAGATCCGGGGGCGGGTAGTCGATCACGCGCTCCTGTTCCGCGCTCAGGTAGCAGGCCATGAGGAGCCGGGTCACGTCGAGCCCGGCGTGGAAGTCGAGCCAGGGCTGCTTGCCGTCGAGGAAACACTGCGTGAAGTATCGGTTCTCGCCTTCGTACCCGTACTCCGCGGTCTCGCTCCCCACCACCGGCATGAGGCCCTGCTCGGCGTTCTGCTTCTCGACCAGGTCCTCGCCGGCCTTCCCCTCGAGGCGGCGGCTGAAGAAGACGCGCGCCCCCGCGTCGAGCGAGCTGGCGGACATCGAGTACTCGGGGCCGAGCAGCTCCAGGCTCAGCCGCAGCCCCGCCCCCACGAAGCTCCACGAGGTCGTGGCTTCCGTCATCACCTTGAGGCCGTTCTCGTCGACGTACTGGACGGTGGCGCGCGCGAAGTCCTCCGCGGGCGCCTTGCGGTAATCGACCTCGGCCCCCATCGTCTCCTTGAGGAGCTGCGCGTACTCCGGGCGCGACCATTTGAGCGACGCGATCTGGGCGGAGACCTTGATGGGCCGCAGCGTGTTTCGTGGCGCGCCCGGCGCGGTGAGGAGATGGCGGCCCACTTCGAGGCTGTGGCACAACATGTCGTTGAGCACGCCGCCCCCCTGCAGATCGCCGCGCCAGAACCACGGCCTGTGGGGCCCGCTGTGCTCCTCGGCCGCGCGCGCGAGGTAGGGGCGCCCGCTCAGGGCCGCCCCGCGCGCCCAGACGATCTCGCGGCCGCGCTCCAGGGCGGGCGAGAAGAGCTGGCTTTCCAGGTAGCCGTGACGGACGCCCGCCTTCTCGACCAGCTCGACCATGCGGCGGGCTTCCGCGGCGTTGCGGGCCAGCGGCTTCTCGCAGGCGATGCCCACGAGCCGGGCCCCACGAGAGAGCGCGTCCACGATACGCTCCATGTTCTCGATGCGCGCGTGGTTCGGGGCGCAGATCCAGATGCAGTCGATCTCGGGCGCGGCCACCATCTCCTCGATGGAAGCGAAGGCGCGGGCGGCGCCGACGCGCAGGGAGCGGGCCAGGGCGGCCGCTTCCTCCGCGCGTGCGGCCTGGGGGCTCCAGACGCCGCGCACGTCGGCGTCGCGGACGCCGACCCAGGACTTGATGTGGAACCGGGTGATGAAGCCGCTGCCGATGAACCCGACGCCGAGACGGCCCTGCGCCATTGCTTGCCTCCGCGACGAGGGCGCGATCCTAGTGAAAAAAGAGACGGGACGCCACCCCTCGTGGTACGGTGGAACGTGAGCCGAAGTCTGCGGACCGCAGTGTCTTCATGACCATCAGCGCGCCCTGGAACGACCGCCTGGCCGAGCCGCTCTCCAACGAGCACCTCGTCCAACTCTACGAGGACGACCGCGCCCTGGTCGAGGCGGTGTCTCTCTATGCCGGCCGTGGGCTCGGCAAGGGCGAGGGCGTGATCCTGGTGGCGACGGAGCCGCACCTCGACGCCGTCGAGGCGCGCCTGCGCGCGACCGGCTTCGACCTCGGCGACCTCAAGGCGTGGGGCCAGCTCACCCGCATCGACGCCGTCACTTTGTTGGCGCGGTTCCTCGCCGACGGGCACGTCGATGCCGCTCGCTTCCGATCGATCCTGGCCGACGTGATCGCGACGGCGCGCGGCGGGGGCCGGTTCCGCCGGATCCGCGTCTACGGCGAGATGGTCAACCTCCTCTGGAGGATCAACCATCCGGCGACGCGCCAGCTCGAGGAGCTCTGGAACGAGGCCATCGAGCTTCACTCCGTAGCGCTGTTGTGCGGCTACCGCGTGGACGTGGGAGGGACGGACAGCCACTTCCCGGGGGACCTGCGCGCGCTGCACTCCCACCTCATCCCCGTCGAAGCCGGCTTCTAGCCGTCCTTCTCCAGAAGAGCGAGACGGGCGGCAAAGCGCGGTAGGATCGCGGCCGATGCTGTTCGAGAACCTCGGCCTGTTCCTGGACCTCTATCGCCGGCCACGGCGCGCCTTCTCGGGGATCCTGGACCAGGGCAGCATCCTCTTCGGCGCCGCGCTGGTCGTGATCGTGTCTGGGATCATGGCCGCCGGCCTGACCGTCCAGATGATGGTCGCCCCCGCGGGAGCGCTCTCGAAGCCCGCGCCGCCGTCGCCCTATGGCCTCGTGGCCCTCGTCTCGCTCACCTCCAGCCTGGGCGACATCTTCGGGCTGGCCCTGCTCTACGCGCCCTTCGCGCTGCTCGCCCTCACCGTGTTCGAGCCCGTCGGCAGCTTCGGTGTCGCCTTCCGCCGCGATTTCGGGCCCCTGCTCGCCTGCACCTTCTTCGCCTGGGCGGCCGCGCGCCTGCCCTTTGCCCTGCTCTCCCTGACCCTCCCCTTCCTCGGGCTCGGAATGCGGGGGCTGGCGGTGTACCTCGCCCTCTGGGCCATGGGCGGGCTCCTCTTCGCGGCCCTGATGGTGATCGCCCTGCAGACGACCTTCGGCGCGCGGCTCCCGAGCGCGGTGGCAGTGGTGCTCCTCGCGCCCGTCGCCCTCCTCCTCCAGCCGTTCCTCGCCTTCCTGGCCTCGCCCTTCGTCCTCTTCTTCGGCTGGCGCTACCTTCGGGGAGACCTCGGCGACGTGACCTGGAGCTTCAGCGCGCGGCAGAGCTTCAAGCGCCACCTTCAGGCCTCGACCCTGAACCCCCGGGATGCCAGCGCCCACTACAACCTGGGCCTCATCCATCAGCAGCGGCGCCAGAACGCGGAGGCGCAGGAGCGTTTCCGGCGCGCGGTCGAGATCGATCCCTCGGAGCTGGACGCGCACTACCAGCTCGGCCGCATCGCGCGCGAGGAGAAGCGATACGAAGACGCCATCCGCCACTTCGAGGAGGTGGTCTCGCGGGACGACGCCCACGCGCGGAGCGAGGTCTGGCGGGAGATCGGCTCGACCTATCTCGAGTCGGGCTCCATCGATCACGCGCGTTGGGCCCTCTCGAAGTACGTGGAGAGGCGCCCCCACGACCCCGAAGGGCTGCTGCGCTATGGCGAGGTCCTGCTGGCCGCCGGAGACTCCGCGGGCGCGGCCCAGCAGTTCCGCGCCTGCGTGGAGGCGGTGGACACCATGCCTCCCTACCGACGCCGGGAAGTCGCGCGCTGGAAGCGCGCCGCGCGCCAGAAGCTGGCCGGCCAGGTCTAGAAGCTCATGGTCAGGCCGAACGTGATCGGCACCAGATAGCGCGCGCCTTCCTCGATGCGCATCGTGCGCCCCCGCGGCTGGTAATCCACGCCCTCGGGGTGCAACGAGTACAAGGGGAAGTCCGCTCTCACCTTCGCCGTCAAGCGACCGCGGTGCAGGCGGAAGAGCTGGAACCCGCCCTCCGCGTAGAGCCCCGGGCCCCAGTGGCTGTCCTCCACGTAGAGGTACCGGTCCCGGTCCTTCAAATCCGAAAGCGAAAGGTAGAGCACCGAAAAGCCGCCGCCGACGAAGGGGCTGACGTCGCGGCCGGAGAAGAAGAACCGGGCCCCGGTGTCGATCGAGAAGAGCGACGTCGTCCGGTCGCCGCTCGAGGAGTGGGCGAAGCGCAGCTCGGCCGGGATGGCGAAGGTCGGGCTGTCGTAGGCGAAAGCGATGGAGAAGCCGCCGCCGGTGCCGGTCCCCTGGCCGGCCCCGAGGGCCAGCGCGCCCAGCTCGAACTTGCGGCTTCCGGAGCGGGTCACCAGCTTGCGTCCCTCGCTCTGCACGAGGTTGTCGACGAGCCGCGTCTCCTCGATGGGCTTGCCGAGGACCAGCGCTTCGGCCAGACGTCGCGCCGCCGTCGGCACCTCCTTCAAGCCGTCCAGCACCAGCCGGCGGCCATCGGACCCGTCGGCGTGGCTGACGCTCACGACCACGGATTCACCGAGGGCGCGCAGGGAGACAGCGTAGCCGCCGGAACGGCCGGACACGGAGGCGAGCTCCTCGCAGACGATCGCGACGGCAGTGGCGGCGTCGGCGGCGGGCAGGCCGGCGACGTCCTTCGCTTCACAGCGGAACGGGCCCGCGGCCGGCGCCATCGCCGCCGCCAGGAACAACACTGCGCTCCACATGCCTCGCCTCCTCGGGATGGCCCACACGCGGGCCTTCCCTCGGCGCACACGATGGCGCCGCCGCCCGCCCGCGGTCCCTAGATGGAGCCGAAGGATTTCCAAGGGAACGGCAAAGGGCGGTGATTGACACGCGACGTGCCCGCTCCTAGGCTCTGGCTGTTCCGAAGGCCCAAACTGTCAGGTCTTTGACGAGGAGGTCGTGTCATGACTCGAATGACTACACGGGTCGTCATTGCGGCCGCGCTGGGCGTGGCCACGCTGGCCGCCGCACCTGCTCGGGCGCAAATGGGCGCCGCTCCCAGCGTGGAGGAGCAGATCAAGAAGATGGAGAGGGACCGCGCCGCGGCCGTCGTCAAGGCCGACGTGGCGACGCTCGAAGGCCTGATCTCCGACGACTACATCTTTATCAATGCTAACGGTCAGATGTCGAACAAGGCGGAGACGATGAACAACATCAAGACCGGCGTCATCAAGCTCACCTCCAACGAAGTCTCGGACATGAAGGTCCGCGTCTATGGCGACACGGCGGTCGTGACCGGCAAGTCCACCGCCAAAGGCACCCTCGCCGGACGTGAGCTGAAGGGGCCGGTGATGTTCACCCGCGTCTACGTCAAGAAGAACGGCAAGTGGCAGTCGGTCGCCTTCCAGCAGACGCGGATCGTCGCCCCCTGAAGCCGCGCCTCACACGACCGCGGGCTCCTCGGGTGAGCCTGTCCACCGGGTGAAGTTCTCCGCGCCGGTCTCCGTGATGAAGATGCAGTCCTCGTGGCGGATGCCCATCTCCCCGGGGATGTAGATGCCCGGCTCGTCGCTGAAGCACATCCCCGGACGCAGCTTCGTCGTGTTGCCGCGCACGAAGTAGGTCCATTCGTGGCCGTCCATGCCGATGCCGTGTCCCACGCGGTGGGTGAAGTAGCGGTAGTCGGGGCCGAACCCGGCCTCCTCCACGACCCGCCGCGCGGCCGCGTCCACGGTCTGCGCCTCGACCCCCGGCCGCGCCGCGTCGAAGGCGGCCTGCTGGGCCCGGCGCACGATGTCCCACACGCGGCGCTGGCGCTCGGTGGGCGGCGCGCCGAAGACCGCCGTCCGCGTGATGTCGCTCGCGTAGCCGTGAAGACGGCCCCCGCCGTCGATGAGCACCACGTCGCCGCGGCGCAGCGGGCGCGGGCGGGTGGTGCCGTGCGGATAGGCGGCATCGGGGCCGAACAGCACGAGGGCGCCGCCGCCCATGCCCAGCTTGCGGTGCGCCTGCGCGCTCCAGGCCGAGACCTGCGCCTGCGTCATCCCTTCCCGGAGCGACTGGAAGACCGCGCGATGGGCGCGCACCGTGATCTCGTTCGCGCGCCGCATGAGGGCCAGCTCGTGCGCGTCCTTGATCATGCGGCAGCCGGCGGTGACGGCGGTGGCGCTGACCACGCGCGCCGAGGGCAGGGCGGCCCCGATCTCGCTTGCGAACGTGAACGGCATCGTCTCCTCGATTCCGACGCGGCCGGTGGCGCGCCGATCGCGCAGGATCGACGCGACGAGCGCGGACGGGCTTTCGTGCTCTTCCCAGGCGCGGACGTCGGCGCCGACCTGGATCTGCTCGAGGGCACGCGCCTTCTCGAACGCGGGCGTGACCCACGCCGGATCGCCCTCGCGCGTGACCACCGCGCCGAAGAAGCGCTCGCTGAGACCCCACTCCGCGCCCGTGAAGTACTCGAGGCCGGAGCCCGACGCGAGCACGATCGCGTCGAGGTCCTCGCCGCGCATCAGGGCCTGGGCGCGGGCGATGCGGGCGCGGTGCTCGTCGAGCGTGATGGGCAAGGCGCCGTCCGTGAAGGGCCGGAGGGCGTCGATGGCGGCGGGCACCTCGTCGGACGGGGCGGGGGACTGCGCGCGCGCGAGGCGTGGGGCCAGCGCC
>WNGB01020364.1_pt1 | contig 12705 bp, 11 predicted proteins | sample 5400681 | NCBI WGS metagenome assembly WNGB01 (sample SAMN13153367, study PRJNA577476) | soil metagenome | isolation source: 115 cm soil or saprolite under grassland replicate 2 | place: USA:California | collected 2016-06-15 | reverse complement strand
GCGCCACGTTGGCGATTGATGGGTTTCTGGACGACTTGAGCAATTGGTATATTCGCCGCAGCCGGCGGCGTTTCTGGAAGAGTACGCATGACCTGGATAAACACACGGCGTATGCCACCCTGTATCATGTCCTGGTGAAACTCATCAAACTGCTGGCGCCCTTGACACCATTCGTCACGGAGGTGATGTATCAAAATCTAGTGCGCGCGGTGCAGCCGACCGCCTATGACAGTGTGCATCACTGCCACTGGCCTGAGGTGGATACTACAGCCGTGCAGAGCACCCTGCTCGACCAGATGGCCCTGACGCGGCAGGTCACCAGTCTGGGCCTGGGGGCCCGGAGTACCGTAAACCTCAAAGTCCGTCAGCCGCTCGCCAAAGCCCTGGTCCACGTGCGCGATGGGCAAGAGACTCTCTCGGAGGCCTTCACCGCTATCGTCGCCGATGAGCTCAACGTCAAAGCGCTTCAGTTTGTGGCAGAGGAAGAAACGTTGTTACGTTTCGAGGTGCTCCCCAACAGTAAACTGCTGGGGCCACGCTTTGGGGCGCAATTCCCCCGGGTGCGTGCTGCACTTGGCGCGGTCAACCCGGTGGCTGTGGTGCATCAGGTCCAGGCAGGCTTGCCAGTGACCTTGACGGTGGACGGCGGCGCGATCGAACTGACCCCAGAAGAGGTGCTTATTCGTACGCACCCCGCTACCGGGTTAGCGGTCGCGACGGAGAAAGGGGTGACCGTGGCGGTGGACACGGCCGTCACGCCAGCGCTGCGCACGGAAGGTCTGGCGCGTGAGCTCGTACGGCGCATTCAGGTGATGCGCAAGGAGGCTGGTTTCAACACTGAAGACCGTATCATCACCTATAGCCTCACGGCGGGAGAATTGTCCGAGGCGGTGACCACATGGGCAGAGTACATCAAAGCTGAGACTCTGAGCCTTGATCTCATCATGGCTGCTGCCCCGCCGGAGAGCTATTGTGAGACACATACGATTGAAGGTGCGACTATCACGCTCGGAGTGCAGCGTCACGGCTAGATACCCATGCGTCACCTGTAGGCGAGGGAAGGATCGCGATGTTCAACCCAACAGAATTGTTGATCGATGCCTTTGTTGAGCGCTTACAGCAAGAGTATTGCCGTATGTACGGGGTGCTCGAACCCTCCTATCCAGGGATCATTGCCTGGGCTGGACGCATGGCCCTCGAAAACATCGCCAATAGCGATGCCCTGTATCACGATGTCGAGCATACTCTCATGGTCACTCTCGTTGGCCAGGAGATCCTCAGAGGCAAACATGTTCGTGCAGGCGGGGTCTCCCCAGGCGATTGGATGCATTTTCTGTTGTCGCTGCTGTGTCACGATATCGGCTATATACGTGGCGTATGCCGCGACGACCGCAACGGTATCTATATTACGGGTGTTGACGAGCAGACCGTCACAGTGCCCTCTGGGGCGAGTGATGCAGCCTTGACGCCCTACCATGTGGACCGCGGCAAACGCTTCGTGCGCGAGCGCTTTGGGGGACATGGGATCATCGATGCGGAGGTGATTGCCGCCAATATCGAGCGCACACGCTTTCCCGTGCCCCATAGCAGTGACCATCAGGGGACGGATGATTACCCAGGGCTGCTGCGGGCCGCAGACCTGATCGGACAACTCGCCTCGCCGAATCATATGCGGAAGTTCCCGGCCCTGTTTTATGAATTTGAAGAAACGGGTGTCAATGCGACGCTCGGATACAAAAACCCTGGCGATCTACGTGACGCCTATCCCACCTTTTTTTGGAAGGTGGTGACACCATATATTCAGGATGGCTTACGCTATCTCCGCGTCACCGAGACCGGGAAACAGTGGATCGCCAATCTGTATGCGCATGTCTTTGCCATGGAACACCATGAGCCGTGGCGTCTCTAACTTGAGGAGGCATACGTGGCACTATCACCACCAGGCCAGCGCGGGGCTGACAGCGAGCGTCAGCAACAAGCCGAAGCGCAAATGGAGCTGGGCTGTGCCGCGCAGGGCCTGGTGTAACACAGCACGCGCCGTGCTGTGCCGTACCAGGCTGGTGAGCGTCCAACTCTGTGGCAGCACCAGCAGGAAGGGGAGTAACCCCACCCACGGCACTACACCATGCAGTACCAGGATGGGTAACGCCCCAAACGCCACCAGTAGGAGCAGACAAAAGAGCCGGGCGACGCGCTGGTGGCCCCACAAGGCCACCAGGGTACGTTTGCCACTATGGCGATCTTCCTCCGCATCACGCAGATTGTTAGCCACCAGAATGGCGGTGACCAGACATCCTACCGGCACGGATAACCACATCGCAGCCCAGGACAGCATCTGGACCTGGACGTAGAAGCTGCCCAGCACCATCACCGGCCCCATAAAGAGAAATACTAAAGGCTCACCGAGCCCGACATTCCCCAAGGGAAGCGGCCCGGCACTGTAGCCGTAAGCCACACCTACACTGGCCAGGCAGACAAGTACCAGCGGCCAGTTCGTCCGGGAGACGAGATACACGCCAATGAGCGCCGCGATCCCAAAACACGTCATGGCCCCCCGGCGTACGGCTGCCGGCGTCAGGAGTCCCAGTGCAATGACTTTGTAGGGCGCTTGGACTTTGTGCTCGGCGCCTTTCCCTCGACGATGATCAGCATATTCGTCGGTCAAGTTCGTACCGCATTGCACCAGCACCGACCCAAAGAGTACTAAGAGGAAGAGGAACCAGTCAAACACCCCATATTGGGTGGCCAGCGTGCTCCCCACAATCACGGGCACGAGAGCGGCACTCAGGGTAAATGGCCGGATAGCGCGATACCAGATTGTCACGCTTTGCAACATAACGATATCCTTTCCCACCTCGCCCGCTACCACCATCTGCGACAAGCCCCTACCAGGGCGTCCGGCGATACGGCGAGAAGTCTGGTTGGCGCTTTTCCAGAAACGCCCGGCGGCCTTCATTCCCCTCCTCTGTGGCATAAAATAAACTAGTGGCCCCATGGGCCAGGGCTTGCAGGCCATAGCCATGATCCGTGTCAGCGTTAAACCCGCACTTCATAAAGCGCAACGCTGTCGGACTTTTGGCGAGAATCTTACGGCACCAGAGAGCCGTTTCCTCGTCCAGGCGCTCGCGTGGAACAACCTTATTGACTAGCCCCATGGCCGTAGCCTCTTCAGCATTGTACTGGTCACACAAATACCAGATCTCACGAGCCTTTTTCTCCCCCACGATACGCGCCAGGTACATGGCGCCAAAGCCAGCGTCAAAACTCCCCACCTTTGGACCGGTCTGGCCGAAAATGGCGCGATCCGAGGCGATGGTGAGATCACAGAGCACGTGCAGGACGTGCCCCCCACCGATGGCATAGCCATCAACCTTGGCGATCACCGGCTTCGGGATCTCGCGAATCATGCGATGCAGGTTGCGCACCTGCAGGCGCGGCGTCCCCTCTTCATCCTGATACCCGCCCTGGCCACGGATTTTCTGATCGCCGCCGGTACAGAAATGCCCCTGCTCACCCGTGAGCACCACCACGCCAATACTATCATCGTACCAGGCATCGTGGAATGCCTCGATCATTTCATCGACGGTCCGTGGCCGAAAGGCATTGAGTACCCATGGGCGATTGATGCTGACGGTGGCCACTCCATCCTGTTTGGTATAGATAATATCTTCAAAATTCGCCATGTGACCTCTCCTATAATGTGCATGCCAGCGTCGTACGCAGCTGCTCTTTCTATGGTCTCCTGGTTTCTCCCCCATCCCGCTCAGGTGGGGCGCAAGGCGCGATAGAGATAGACGAGCCCACCACTGAACGCATGGGCGTGCACATTAGTAAAGTCCTGTGTTACCATCTCTTGCACGAAGAGTCCGCCAGCCGGAAACACCGCGGCAGTGCGTGGCAGGTAGGTATACGCCTCAGGGTGGCCGGACACCCAACCACCGAGGCGAGGCAAAATATGGTGTGCATAGAAACGATATAGTGGACTAAACACTACACCGTGCGGCTGACCAAACTCCAGGACGAGCGCCGTACCGCCAGGGCGCAACACACGATACATTTCACGCAGCGCCGTCGCCAGACTATCAACATTCCGCAGGCCAAAGGCTACAGTCACGGCGTCAAAAACAGCGTCGCGAAAGGGGAGGCTTTGCGCGTCGGCTAAGGCGTATGTCAGATGGATCCCTCGTTGCCGCCCTTTCTGGTGGCCACGTTCGAGCATCGCCGGACAAAAGTCCGTCGCGATAACCTGCCCATCGTGTCCCAGGTGACGAGCAAAGGCGAGGGCGAGATCGGCTGTGCCACTACAGATATCGAGGAGGCGCGCTCCGGACGGTATCCCGCTGCGAGCGACTGCCTGCCAGCGCCAGTAGTGATGCAGACCAAAGCTCAGCACAGTATTAAGTACATCATAATGCTGAGCAATAGCGGTAAACATGTGCCGCACAGCGTCTCCCATGGCCCTTTTTGATCCTTATTCCCGCATCAGACATGTTGCTCGTACACGCGAATCGCAATATTATGGGCAATCTCAAGAGTATAGCGCAACTCCTCCGCGGTCTGGGAAGAGTCCACTTGCTCTGTACCAATGCTCTGTACTAATGTAAGGAAGATCACATAATAATACCCCATCATATGGGAAGAAGCCTTTGCTATGTAGGGTTTCTACATGGTTCTTTTGTTTTCTGAGAGTGCAAGTGGCATATAATAGCGAAAAAAAAAAGGTGCAAAAGCTCAAGTCGAACTTGCATTCGTCCGAAAAAGCAAGTAATGTAACTCTATCATGGAGGTATTTTGATGGCTCGTGGACGTAAGACAGCACTCACGATTCGTCTCACAACTGAAGAACGCCACACGTTGATGGCGTGGCAGCGTTCGACCACGATTCCTGCTGGGCGTGCCAGACGTGGCCGGATTATTTTACTCGTAGCCGATGGTGTACCAATCTCTCACATTGCCGATACCGTCGGTATCAGCCGTCGCTTTGTCTACAAGTGGGCGAAGCGTTTTGAGAAGTCCCGGCTGGATGGTTTGTCTGACAAACCAGGTCGCGGTCAGCGGCCATTCCCACAGCCGCATGACATGCCGAACGGCGTGAAAGCGGTCTGAGAGATCGAGGGGAGTCCTTCACACGGTCTCCCCTGTATCGCACCCCATCGCCATCCTTATTTTCCATGCTCCGTGAGCACACGACCTACCAGCAAGAGTAAACCCGCTCATCAATTATCCTCCACTGACTGTGTGACTGAGTTGCGGGCGGCAAGGGTGGACTGCATGCTCCCGTCCTCACTAAAATGCCTTGTGCTGGTGATCGTCCTGGTCGGGAGTGTTGGCTGTGCGCCGCCTAGGGCCCCGTTCTATCCAGTGCTGGCGCAGGAAGAACCGCAATATATCTATATCGTGAGACATGACTGGCATACAGGCCTTGTCGTTAAGTACGATGATGTTGACCCACATCTCTGGCCGGAAAAAGACGATTTTCCGGAAGCCCTCTATCTGGAAGTGGGCTGGGGGGACCGCGATTTTTATCAAGCGCCACGGGCCGGGCTCGGTATCCTTCTGCAAGCGGCCTTACAATCACCGGCGAGTGTGTTGTTCGTGATTGGCTTGCCGACTGCCGTGACGCGCTACTTTCCCCATGCCGATATTCTCGAAATTCCCCTCTCACAGCGGGGTCTAGCAGAGCTGGCACGCTTCATCCACGCGACCTATAAACGAGATACCACGGGTCAGACGATCCGCCTCGGTCCTGGCCACAATCATCAGTACAGCCTATTTTATCTGGCTGAGGGCGACTATAGCCTGTTCAATACATGTAACTCCTGGACATCCAAGGCCCTGCAGGCCGCCGGGTTGCCCATCAAGACGGCATTGCAGGCGAGAGGGGTGATGCGCCAGGCGCAACGATATGGCCGGATGATACAGATACACGCAGAGGCTGAAGAGCAGCAACCGGTCTTCCAGCGCCCTTCTGTATCCCCCTAATTTTTGATAAAACGCCCTCTGTGGGCAGAGGCAGAGTGCCATGAACCTTCCGAGCGAGCAGCAAGTGCTCCAGCTCTTCCAGGGGACCGTGCAACAGCAGTACACGATGAGACGATTGATCCAGCACTTCGCAGTAGCCGTTGAGGAACGACCGGCCTTTCGTGAGGCTATCCGCGCCATGGTTGCCAGGGGGCAATTGGTGCTTCTGCACGGCACACGCTACACCCTACCCCAACGTCTGGACACGCTAGCCGGAGTGGTCAAGCGGCACGCCAATGGGTATGGCTTTGTGGTCCTAGACGATGCGCAGGAGGACGACATCTACCTCCCACGCCGCACCATGCAGGGCGTGATCCATGGCGATCGCGTCCTGGTGCGGTTGGAGACACAGCAGCAACACGGCGAGCGCCGTAGCGGGCGCGTGGTGCAGGTGCTCGCACGGGGGCAGCGTGAGGTCGTTGGATACGTCGAGATGCTTGGCAAGACCTGCTGGTTGTTGCCAGTGGATGCCCGTATCTGTCCAGACATTTTTATTCCACCGCAGGAACGTCTCCAGGCGAGACGTGGGGCCATGGCCGTGGCAGAGATCACGCGCTACACTTTGACGCAGGAGCATCCCCAGGGGAAAATTGTCGAGGTGCTGGGGCACGCCGACGCTCCCGACATGCAGATGCGGCTCATACTGCGCAAATACAGCCTCCAGACCGTTTTCCCACCTGCAGTCGAGGCCGCAGCAGAGGCCATCGCGCCGCAGGTGTCGCCTCAGGACTACACAGGCCGACGCGACCTGCGCGGCGTCATCACATTCACCATTGATGGTGAAACAGCCCGCGATTTTGACGACGCTGTGTCTTTAGAGCTCCTCACTAATGGACATATGCTGCTCGGCGTGCACATCGCGGACGTGAGTTTTTATGTCCACGAAGGCAGTCCCCTAGACCGCGAGGCGGCGCAGCGCGGCACGAGCGTCTACTTGCCAGACCAGGTGATCCCAATGCTGCCGGCCCGTCTGTCGCACGATATCTGTTGCCTGCAGCCCGAAGTAGACCGCCTGACGCTGAGTGTCTTCATCGAACTCACGGCGGACGGACGGACAGTGCGCTACGAAGTCGCGGACACGGTCATTCGTAGTCAGGCGCGCCTGACCTACACACGCGTGGCCGAGTATCTGGATGGCAATCTACGTGCCCTTGATGGTTGGAATCCAGCCATTGGCGCGGTGCTGGAGCGCATGGACCACCTGGCGTCTCTCTTGCGTCAGCAGCGCCTCACGGCTGGAAGTCTCGACTTCGATCTGCCCGAGGCTAATATTGTGCTTAATAGCGAGGGCAAAATCGACACCATCCTGCGTGCCGAGCGCACCAGAGCGCATATGCTGATCGAGGAGTTCATGCTCCTAGCCAATCGTACAGTCGCAACACACCTTGCAAGGCTCGGCGTGCCAGCTCTGTACCGCGTGCACGAGCCTCCCAGTGCAGAGAAACTCATGCCGTTCAGTGCCTTGGTACGCACCTTCGGGTATACGCTCCCGGACACAGGACGCCTCCAGCCACGCGCAGTACAGACGCTTTTGGATGCCGCCCAGGGAACACCCGCAGCGCCCCTCATCAACCATCTCTTGTTACGGTCACTGCCACGGGCGCATTATGCTGTGGAAAACATTGGCCACTTTGGCCTGGCTTGCACGCACTATACCCACTTTACCTCGCCCATCCGGCGCTATCCTGACCTCATTGTGCACCGCCTGCTGCGTGACAGTGCTGTGCCTGGAGGCATGTCGGCGGCACGACGCGAGTTTTGGCGTTGTTGTCTCCCAGAGATTGCCACCTCCACCTCCACGAGCGAGCGGCTCGCCGATGACGCTGAACACGAGGGAGAACAGGTCAAAAAAGTCGAATTCATGCTGGACAAGCTGGGCGAGGAGTACGACGGGGTGATCACGGGTGTGACCCCGTTTGGGCTATTCGTCGAACTCGACAACCTCTTCGTCGAGGGTCTGGTGCACATCAGCGGGCTGTCCGATTATTTTCACTATGACCCAGAACGTTTTTGCCTGAGAGGGCAGTATACGGGTCAAACCTACCGTCTGGGTGACCGTGCGCGCGTGCGAGTAGACAACGTCAGTCTGGTGCGTCAACAGATTGATTTTGCCCTCCTCGGCACGCGCTGAAATAGCAACGAGAGGAGCGGGGACATGAGCACGCTAAGAGGGATGTACTTCGGTATGGCGACGGTCGGCATCGCCGTGCTTTTGACCGCCTCAGCGGCCCGGCTGAGTGCCCAACAAAACACTGCCGAAGCAGTCCGCATCGGCGACAACGACCTCGGCGGCGTGGTCACCAGCGCACAGGGGCCAGAAGCCGGTGTCTGGGTGATCGCGGAAACGACCGATCTGCCCACCAAATTTGCCAAGATCGTGGTCACCGATGAGCAAGGGCGCTACGTGATGCCCGACCTTCCGAAAGCGACTTATAGCGTATGGGGGCGTGGCTACGGGCTGGTCGATTCGCCCAAGGTGCAGACCGCGCCCGGGAAGATCCTCAACCTGACGGCGGTGCCGGCGCCGCATGAGGCGGCAGCGGCGCAGTACTATCCGGCGATCTACTGGTATGCCATGCTCAAGATCCCGCCCAAGAGCGAGTTTCCCGGCACCGGACCGCAAGGCAACGGCCTGCCCCCGGGCCTGAAGAGTCAGGCGGACTGGCTGGCCAACGTGAAGACCCTCGGCTGCATGTCGTGTCATGCGCTGGGGACTATTGGGACGCGCACGATGCCGAAGGAACTGGGTGAATTCAAGGATTCGACCGAGGCGTGGGCCCGGCGTATCACGTCCGGACAGGCGATGACCGCAATGGTCAACGTCGTCGGCAGACTCGGTTCTGAGCGCGCGCTCAAATTATGGGCCGATTGGACCGATCGCATCGCCGCCGGCGAACTGCCGTTCGCAAAGCCGGAGCGGCCGCAAGGTATGGAGCGCAATGTCGTCCTCACCCTGTGGGACTGGAGCCGCCCCACCGCCTACCTGCACGATTTGATCGGGACCGACCGGCGCAAGCCCACACTCTACCCCAATGGCAAGTTGTACGGATCAGCCGAAGAGAGCACGGATTACGTGCCGATCCTCGATCCAGTGACGCATACGGCGACCGAGGTGAAAGCTCCGGTCCGCGATCCAAAGACGCCGTCGTCCAGGGAGGCGCCGATGGCGCCCTCGCCATACTGGGGGGCGGACCCCATCTGGGATAGCCAGACCAGCAATCACAACCCGATGATGGACGAAAAGGGACGCGTCTGGTTCACCACGCGGGTGCGTCCGCCGGCCAATCCGGACTTCTGCAAGAAAGGCTCTGAGCATCCGTCGGCAAAGGTGTTCCCACTCGAAAACGCCAACCGCCATCTGTCCATGTACGATCCGGCGACGGGCAAGTTCACGCTCATCAGCACCTGCTTCCCCACCCATCACCTGATCTTTGCCGAGGACGCCAACAACACGTTGTGGACCAGCGCCGGCGGCCCCGCCAGCGGCGTTGTTGGCTGGCTGAACCGGAAGCTGTTCGAGGAGACCGGTGACGAGGTGAAGGCCCAGGGCTGGACGCCGCTTATCCTTGACACCAATGGCAACGGCAAGCGGGACGAGTATGTCGAGCCCGATCAGCCGGTCGAGCCGACGAAGGACAAACGGGTCGCAGCAGCCATATACAGCGTGGCCGTGAACCCGGTCGATGGGACCGTCTGGGGGACGTCACTGGCAGCCCCCGGTTACGTCGTGCGCGTCAACCCAGGAGCGGATCCGACGCACACCGCAATCACCGAAATCTACGAGCCGCCATTGCCGGGATATGGGCCGCGAGGTGGCGACATCGATCGTAACGGCGTGTTCTGGGCGTCGCTGGCGAGCGGCCATCTGGCGGGCTTCGATCGGAGCAAGTGCAAAGGGCCACTCAACGGGCCGAACGCGACCGGCAAGCATTGCCCTGAAGGCTGGACGCTCTATCGGCTGCCCGGACCACAGTTCAAGGACGTGTCGGACGACGGCAGCGCCGAGTCGAGCTACTACACCTGGGTCGATTGGTTCGACTCGCTCGGACTGGGGCGGAACGTAGCGATTGCCACCGGCAACCTGAACGACTCAATGCTGGCCCTGGTGAATGGGCAGTTCGTCAACCTGCGCGTACCCTATCCCATCGGCTTCTTCACCAAATGGGCGGAAGGGCGCATCGACGATGCGAATACCGGCTGGAAGGGCAAGGCACTGTGGACGACCTACTCCACCAGAACGATGTTCCACCTCGAAGGCGGCAAGGAGAACCGGCCAAAGGTCGTGCGGTTCCAGATGCGCCCTGATCCACTGGCGCGGTGAACGGAGCACGCGCAGAAGGGAGTGTCAGTCGTTCTCGTCCACAGGGGCCCAGTTGCCATACGTCTGGATACCGCGTGCATGCCTGGCTACTATCATGCGCCACTGCATGATAATGTAGTCAGGCTTGAAGAGCCGCTCGCGCCGCCACCAGTCCTCCTTTGCATAGGCGTGGTGCGACCACTTACGTGCGAACGCATCAAAATTGGTAAAACCTTCGGGCTCTGTACCAGGCTCCTGCCAGATCAAGGTGGCAAGTGTCTCAGCTTCCTGGCAAAATGCCTCTTTCTCCTCGTCGGTCTTCGCATAGCCGGCATGGAGAATCATGTAGTGGTGATGATCCTCGTCAATGGGCACATACCACTCAAAATGCACTTTCCCAGGTTTTGGGAAGCCTTCCACCTGTAGGCCACAGGGCATATAGCAGCCTACCCACCCGGCGCGCGGCTCCGTTTGGACGACTGGAGGCGCCTCCTTAGGCCAGAGAGGCACACGGATTTCCTTGCCCTCGATCTCACGAGCGTAGACGTGGATGTCATCCTGCTTGACAATCCCTTTGGGCTTCCCGTCTTCCTCGAGTATCTGGACGATATCCTTGCGCGACGGATACGTCCCAAAGGGACGGATGCGACCGGACTGTTGCATGCCAATCCAGTGTCGGTGACCGTAGATATGCGCGGCGTCAACACCATTCTCAGCCGCGACACGCCAGTTGCATTTAATTTTGTAGCGCACCACCGGGTAGGTCACCAGATGCTCGTCCCAGAAGCGCGGTTGTACGTCCTCATGAATGTCTACTGGCTCACGGTCACCAATCCAGACGAAAATGACCTGGTTTTTCTCAAAAGTCGGATACGTCTTCAGATGCACCTTGCCACGCAAGGCGCTGTCGGCCTCGGACAGAATCGACGCAGTGCACTGTGCCGTTGATGCGCTTCAAGAAGAGACGCTCCCCGAGGAGCGTTTCAGCACGTGTCTCGCCTTCCTTCAGCTCATGTGTAAAGAGCACAGGGTACCAGTAGTTGCGCAGACCCAATGTCGCGTCCAGATAGCGCTGCCAGGGCTTGTCCCGTTGCCCACGTTCGACCTCGCCATGCACTTCATCGCTGGGGTGTTCTGTATCCATAGGTGACTCCTTGGTTAACCGAGTCCAACCGCAGTCCGGCTGCGGGTGCAGGTGTCAATAATAGCGTAGATCATGGCGCGCGTGACCTTGGCGAGATTCGGCATATGGCTTACGCCTAGCCCACCAAAGCCCTGCCATTCCGGCGGCATGGTCGGTACGGGTGGATAGCCTATACGGACCGTGGGGATGCCCAGGTTGCGGAGCGCTGACGCGTCGGTTTGTCCGCTCGTCCCGGTGATGGCGTGATGCGTGGTGCCTTCCACGAACTCCCAGCCGCGCATGGTGGATTGGACGATCCAGTTCTCCGGATCAGTGTAGGAACCGGGATAGGCGGCGTACATGTCCCAGTCAAGCGTCAACTCCGGATGCTGCGCACGGATCTCATGCATCGCCTCGGCAAATTGCGCCTTCACTGCAGCGGGGGACGTGCGGGGATTGCAGCGCAGATCAATGTACACCTCCGTGGCCGCCGTGGAAAACGCCGGCTTGTGAGGCCAGCCCCCCCGAATCGCCGCGATAGCGCCCTGTGGGGAGCAGAGACCCGAGGTATTGCGTGCCTGATACTTGGGCAGCCATTCCTCCAGGGCCAGGACGAATGTGGCGGCATGTACAACAGCATTACGGAAGTTTGGGAAGGAGCGGGTCATGCCAGCATAGCCCATCTGTCCCCGTACGGTGACTTTGAACCAGCACAGGCCAACTTCTTCCCAGGCAGCAGCCCAACCAGGCTTGCAGATGATGGCGAAGTCCGCGGTGATGCCATGGTTGATCATGTAGGTGACACCGCTACTCAAGCCGTGATTCTGACGGGTTTCACCCTGGGGTTGCATTGACGGCATGCCGCCGCCGGCAAAGGCAAGAATCACATCGCCCGTGAGTGGTACCCCGACAGCTCGGACACAGAGCACCGCCTCAGTGAGGGCCGTAATCATCCCTTTGGGATTGGCCGCACCCAGGCCAATGACGTCACCGTTGTTCGCCACGTAGGCGTTGGGTAGCATGTCCGGGCGCAGTTCCGGGCCCACCCAGGGGATGTCCGCATGCGGGTCAGCGCGCAAGTGGGTGTCGATAGGCGCATACAGCAGGAGGGAAGGACCGCCGCCGCTGCCCTTGAGTTGACCCACAGCGTTCCCAGAGCCCTCATCGAGAGATTGGTACAAGGCCTCTATCCCGAACCCCCGCATCTGTTGCACCATCCACTCACTGGCCGCTCGCTCTGCGCCAGTCGGACTATGAATAC
>WNGB01017442.1_pt1 | contig 12707 bp, 13 predicted proteins | sample 5400681 | NCBI WGS metagenome assembly WNGB01 (sample SAMN13153367, study PRJNA577476) | soil metagenome | isolation source: 115 cm soil or saprolite under grassland replicate 2 | place: USA:California | collected 2016-06-15 | reverse complement strand
TATTGAAACTCGAGGACCTGCGGATGACGCCCCATACCTCGTAGCCCTTGTCGAGCAGGAGCTCGACAAGGGCTACGAGGTATGGGGCGTCATCCGCAGGTCCTCGAGTTTCAATACCGGCCGAGTCGAGCACATCTACCGCGATCTGCACGAGCAAGGCGCAAGGCTGAAGCTCAAGTACGGCGATCTCAATGATGCGTCGTCGCTTTCGACCCATCCTCGGCGATCAAGCTACTCATTCTGCTCGCCTTGCGAGAGCGCACGACGCCGTGCTTACCGCACGTTGCCACGCCAAACTTACCGGGCAGTCGTCGTATCGTGGGGTTCGGGTAGGACGGACCTCGTCGCACGTGCGGGGGGTCAAATCTGGATCGACACCTACTCTAATGGCTGGTCCGGGTGGGGCCCGATTGGTGCTCCTGCTGCTGGCGTGGCGTCTTCACCTTCGATCACCTCGTGGGGCACCGATCGCCTCGACGTCTTCGTGCGGGGCGGCGACGACCAGCTTTATGTGCGGTCCTACACCGGTACCTGGACGCCCTCTTGGTCCGTGATCGGGCCTGAGGGAGTCTTCCGAGGCAAACCGTCGGCGGTGTCACGCGGCCAGGGTCTCATCGACATCTTCGTGCACGGAATGGGTTCGACGCCCGCAGCAGCCGACGCGGAAGAAGCCACCCCCCGAGCCCAGCTCGAGGAGCCTCGGGTACACGTCGACGGGAATCTCGGCCACGATGCGTGAGTAGACGTCGTTGTAGATCTCCTTGAGGAGGGCGTTCTTGCGGATCTTGGCGGCGTCCTCGCGGATCTCCTCGCCGGCAGCCCCGAGCTCCACCCCGTAGGTGCTCATACGCCCTTTTTCTCGAGTAGCCACGTGTAGTAAAGGCGCACGCCCTTCACCGGAAAATCGAGGGTCCGCGCGCTGGCCACCTCGAGACCGATCTTTCGAAAGCTCGCGCTCACCGCCTGTGGAGTGGTGACGTGGTGGTCGTTGATGCCCTTGAACCCGATGGCTCGAAAGCCGGCTTCCATCATCTTGTTGACCGCGGGCATGCCGAGGAGGAATCGTCCCCCGGGGCGCAGCACCCGCGCGACCTGGGCCAGGCCTCGTTCGAACTCGTGGAGATGCTCGAACACCGAGAAGCAAACGACCAGATCGAACGATGCATCGTCGTAAGGCAGCTCGTAGACGTTGCCCTGCGCCAGGTTGGCGGAAAACCCTCGCTGGGCCAACAGCGCGGCTACCAGAGCCGGATCCGCGTCGAGATCGATTCCGTGCAGCTCGCTCACCGCCGGCGCCAGAGCTAGGAGCACTGCGCCGGCTCCGTACCCAACCTCGAGCACGCGCTCGTAGCGCGCGGTTCCGAGGAGCCGCAGCCCCATGTTGATGCGGTTGCGGAAGAGCCGGCCGAGCAAAGGTCGCCGGTAGTACTCGATGGGGTCGGTGGGCCCGTTCTTGGGAAGTCCGTCCAGCATCTGGCGCGTGAGCTCGACCATTTGCCAACCTAGACGAACTTGATCTTGCGGCTTGCGAAGATGCACATGCGCAGGAGCAAGAGGCCGTGACGGAATCGCGAGATGTTGGTCTCGCCGTAGGTGCGGCTCTTGTAGCGGATGGGGATCTCCATGATCTTGAGGTTGATCTTGCGCGCGCCGAAGATGAGGTCGAAGTCACCGAAGGGGTCGAAGTCTCCGAAGTAGCTCCGATTGCGGATGATTCGCTTGTAGTCGCTCGCCCAGAGGACCTTGGTTCCGCAAAGGGAGTCCTTGATGGGTTGATCGAGCAGGAACGAGAACGTCTTGGCGAAGAAGGCGTTGCCGAGCTTGTTGAGAAAACGCATGGCCCTGTCTTCCATGGGATAGACGAGGCGCGTGCCGTGCACGTAGTCGGTGAGCCCCGAGACCATGGCCTCGTAGAACTTGGGCAGATCCTCGGGAACGACGGTGAGATCGGCGTCGAGGATCATGAGCATTTCGCCGGTGGCGTGGGCGAAGCCGGTGCGGACGGCATCGCCTTTTCCTTTGCCCGTCTGAGGATAGAACTTGAGCTCGAGAGGACCGTCGTACGACTCGATGGCCTCGAGGATGCATTCGCGCGTGTCGTCGCTCGAGCCGCCTTCCACGAAGATGAGCTCGGTGCCGGTGCCCATCACCGGCGTGCGCCGGACGGCGGCGTCGATGTTTCCCGATTCGTTGCGCGCGGGGATGACGACGCTGACCTTGGGTGCGGCGCGCCGCTCCTGGCGCTTGCGCAGCGTGTAGATGCGGTACATCGAAAAGAGCTTGATCGGCGGGAGGCGGGCGGCGTAGCGATTGAGCAATCGAGAAACAATAGGCACGTCCATGGGGAGGACCAACCGATCGTCGAAACGGACCGCTTCGAGGCGGGTCAACCCGAAGAGATTTTCGATGTCTGTCGTCGACAGCCAGTTCTGCGGCGGCGACGGTTCGTTCAGCCCGATCTTCGCGCCCACCGCCAGCGGAACGGTCCACAAGAAATTGAAGGCAACGAAGAAAATGCGGCCGTTCGGCGTCAAATGCGCGGCGAGATTCTCTAAGAGCCGCTGGATGTCGGGAACCGAGTGGCAAAGGCGATCGCAGATGATGGCGTCGAACTGCCGCCCGAGCTGCATGGTGGTGGCATCGGCGACCAATAGGTGCATGGTCGGGTCGAGTTCGCGCGCGATGTTGACGGCTTCAGGGAGGATGTCGACACCCCACCTCACGGCGTTGGGCAGGGAGCCCAGAAGCTTGCCGCCTCCCACGCCTGCCTCCAGCACCGAGGCGTCGTGGTGGACGAGCTGACCGAACGCAGTGGCGAGATCTTTTTGCAAAGAACGGCGCGGGCCGTCGAACCGGGGCGCACGCTGGACCAAATTGAGGAAGTGCTCGTGCCAAGCTGCGTCAAGTGGTGTCCGCTCCGTCGCGGCTTCCTTGGGCTCGGAAGGGTGCAGCGATCCGTTCAAGGTCGACGTCATGAATCACCCAAGAATAATCAGCGACGGCAGACGAAGCAACGCCGGTTTGGAGAACGGACGCGCTCTCATCAGGGGCATCACAACTTCTCGATAAGCCCGTAACGTTGCTGGCCGTCGAGCTCGACGTGCCAGAGCTTCAATCAATCCGTCGCTACGCCGTTGTTGCTCAGGCGTGAGCGGGGGCAGAACTTTGGGCCACTTGGCGGTGGACGGCTCGGAAGCGCCTGGCTTAGCGGTCCATCAAGCTAGTGCATCGTTTCGATCGAAACGATGCACTAGAAAATTCGCGGAGCGAATTTTGGGTCTGGGCGAAGCCCAGCAAAAACAGTCTAGTGCCGCGATGCGCGGCGCAGCCGCGCGTGCGAAGCACCCATCATCTCGAGATCGAAACGATGCACTAGAAAATTCGCGGAGCGAATTTTGGGTCTGGGCGAAGCCCAGCAAAAACAGTCTAGTGCCGCGATGCGCGGCGCAGCCGCGCGTGCGAAGCACCCATCATCTCGATGGAATCGCGGCACTAGTGCGTCGCCTCCTTCGGCGCCGAGACCCGTGCGTCGCTGACCGAAGCGAGCGCGGGCGGTTCGAAGCCCAACGATTCGTCGACGATGAACTTGGGCCGCCGCTTCGCCTCCTCGTACGTGCGCCCCACGTAGGCGCCGAGTAGCCCCATCGCGACGAGCTGAAGACCGCCCAAGAACGACATCAAAATGCACATCGTCGCCAGGCCCTCGACGAAATGATAGAGATTGTAAGCCTTCAAGAAGATGACAACGGGGATCAGCAGGAGGGCGAAGCCGGCCATCGTGATTCCTACGGCAACCATCAGACGGAGCAACGAATCGGAGAACGCGACGATCCCGTTGAAGCCGATCTTGAGGCTGCCGGTAAACGGTTGTACTTCCCCGTTCCGGCGGCGCGCGCATCGCGGTTGAAAGGCAAGAGCGCTGTCTTGAAACCGACGATGCTGGTCAAACCCCGCAAAAAGCCGTGGCTCTCCCGCAACTTGATGATTTCCTGGACCACACGCCGATCGAGCAGGCGAGAGTCGCCCGTGTTGCGCGGAATCGGGACGACGGCGATGCGGTTGATGACCCAGTAGCCGACGTAGGAAACGAATCGCTTGATCAGTGTTTCGCCTTCGCGCGACGTGCGCTGCGGGATGACGACTTTGTTGCCAGCTCGCCAGAGGCGCACCATCTCTGGGATCAGCCCAGGCGGGTCTTGCAGGTCGCAGTCGATGACGACGACCGCTTGACCGGACGCATAGGTCATGCCGCCGATCGTCGCGGCGGGCTGCCCAAAGCGGCGGGAGAAGAGCAGCAGCTTGATGCGCGGGTCGCGCTCATGCTCCGAACGAATCAATTCCACCGTGCGATCAGTGCATGGATCGGCGACGAAGATGATCTCGTAGTCGTCCGTTACCTCGACGAGCACGGGCCGGATCGCCGTGAGGAAACTTGGAAGCGTCTGTTCCTCGTTATAGACCGGCACTACGATCGAGAGTAGGCAGGACATCTTCACGGACGGAGAAATCGGGAGGCCGCTAGGCTATCAGCGGTCCTCGCCACCGTCCAGCGGACGCATTGGCTCTGAACGAAAATAGGATCCTCAGCGTATGACCCTGTGCTATGAGCGCCCGGCCGGCCCATGAGCACCCGGCTGGCCCTACCCCCCTCGCCGTCTTTCTGCCGTTGCGGCGCGGTCTTCTGTGGATGAGCCTCCTGCCGGCGGTGCCCTTCACGGTCATGACCACAGGGTACCACCCCACCGTCGAGATCAGCTTCCAATACATTCTGCTTTACACCCCCTACTTGTTCTTGGCGACGGCCCTGGCCCTTGCCGCAAACCGTGAGACGGCCAATGAGACGGCGAACGGACGCGGGTCGCTTGTTGGCGCGATGGCCGGGATCGCGATGGCGACGTTCCTTACCACCAGGGTCTGGGGGGCGATGCCACCCGGAGATAAGTTCCGCGGCGGATTCCGCAACATCTCGGAGTTCCGACCCATCTCGGTGATGGAAAAGCAGAAGGCGCGGGACATCGCCGAGCTCATCGCCAAGATTCCCAAGGACGCGTGGATCGCCGTCAGCGAAATGGAGCATCCGCACGTGTCGACGCGCCTGCACTGCTTGGCGCTGCGCTCCGGTTACGAAGGCGCCGAGTACATCCTCTATCAGGAGGGAGGCGGGTGGGAGGAGCAGGCGAAGCAGGCGCTCAGCAGTGGTGAATACGAGGTCTTCGAGCGGCGTGCAGCCTCGGCCATGGTGATGTTGAAAAAGAAAGGGCCGTAGCCTGGCCGACCAACTCGAACTTTCCCACTTCTTTTTCGACTGGGCGTTCTGCGAAACTGCGGTACCGTAAGTGTGTTGAAAGGACTTGCATGACTCAATCGGCCCCTAATCTCGACAAGCTGAAGATCTTCGCGGACGGTGCGGCCCTGGCGCCGATGCTCGAATTGGCCCAGAACCCGCGTATCGCGGGGTTCACGACCAACCCCACCCTCATGCGCAAAGCTGGAATCAGCGATTACCGCGCCTTCGCGCACGAGGTCCTCGCGGCGATCCGCGACAAGCCGATCTCGTTCGAAGTCTTCGCGGACGACTGGGCCGAGATGAAGCGTCAGGCGCGCGAAATCGCGACCTGGGGCGATAACGTCTACGTCAAGATCCCGATCACCAACACTCGGCGTGAGCCTGCTGCGCCGCTCGTCCGCGAGCTCACCGACGTCGGCGTGAAGTTGAACGTCACGGCGATCTGCACGCTCGATCAGGTGCGGGAGACCGCGCAGGCACTGCGCGGCGGCGCGCCCTCGATCGTCTCGGTCTTCGCAGGGCGGATCGCCGACACCGGGCGGGATCCCATCCCGCTCATGCGAGAGGCGCTGACCTTCTGTCGCGAGGGCGGCCGTGGCATCGAGCTTCTGTGGGCGAGCCCGCGCGAGCTGCTCAACATCGTTCAGGCCGCCGAGATCGGATGCGATATCATCACGGTGACGAACGACGTTCTGGCCAAGCTGCCGACCATTGGCAAAGATTTGGCGACGTTCAGCCTCGAGACCGTGCAGATGTTCCACCGCGACGCCGCAGCGGCTGGGTTTCAGTTGTGACGTCGAACGTGGCAAACGACTTCGTTCGTTGTTACCCCGACGAGACGTGACACTGAGTCAAGCGACCGAATTGCACGATCGAAAGCGTCGGTAACCTCAGGCAAGGGGTTGATCGCTTGGCTGGCATGCGGCAACGGTGGAGTTGATTCGCAAAGAGTACGAACCGCTTCGCGGCGTCAGTCGATAACGCGGGGCTACCGGGCCGCGGTCACTTTTTTGCCGTAGGCCTCGAGCTCGCTCAGGGTGACGAATTTGCCCTTTGGGGCCGCGAACCTGGATGTACCGCGCCCGCTTGCCCTTGGGAGACAAGACCCACGGCGACCACTGCGAAAAGCTCGTGGTTCTGTGACCGAGCTCGGTGAAGCCGACTTCATTTTCGGATATCTCGAGGGTGAGAGGCAGACATGCGTCGAAGCAGCAGTCTGTCCGATTGAAGATTTTGATTTTCTTGAGCTGATAGACTTCGCCCAGATCGACCCTCACCCAGGGATTGTCCTCGAAGGCCGTGTGGACGCCGTAGGCGTCCCATTGCTGCCGTCGGTGAGTCCCCCTTCGCGGGCCGTGGACTTGGGATGATTGCTGCTGACGATGGTGCGCTTGTGCAGGGCGATGTTGGTGGGCGAAAGGATGGCCATCCCGAGCCACACGAGAAGACCGATGCCGGCCAGGCCGAGCAGCACGAGCCGCAGGAGGCGCGAGCGACGTATCTCGACGACGGCCCTCCTTGCGGGGGCTTCACGGGTCCTTCGCAAGGGCGAGGTTGTGCCTGGTAGAACCGTGGTTCACGCCGCTCGGCCAGTGGTTTTACCGAGCCATCCACCATGAGCCCTCGATTCTCGACCCCGATGATTGGAGGATCGCCGGCGAGGGTCGCTTGGGAGGCGCCAATTCCCGTCTTCCGACGAGTGTGTTTCGGGGCAGCGATGAAAGGTTCGCGCGGGAATTTCCAGAACTCGAGATCATCAAGCGGGAACCTTTTCATAAGTGGCTCTACCTCGTCAGTGGCGGGCTTCGCCTGAACACGCGGGTGCCGCGGAGCTTGTCCCGGGCGCTCGTCGAGCTGGACGAGCGGATCGAGTTCGGAAATCGATGGACCGGGTTGTTCGCCTTGATCGTGGTGGAGAGGCGCTCGTAGATCGAGCAGTGCACTTGAATTCGCCTCCCCGCTCTTTCTTGCTCCTGCCGACGCCGGCGCGATTGAGCGCGCTCTCGAGTCGGTCGACGTCGCCCTCATCGGCGGCTCGTCGTCTTGGAGGCAGGCGACGACCGAGCAGCTCGCGCGCGACTTTCGCTCGGTTGCCGGATACGGTTCGTTCACCGTCTACGCGCGCGCACCGCGGTAGCGTATCTCGCTCGCGCAATCGCGACACGCTCCCGCACGCCCGTTGGAAAGACCTCGTTTATCTATCGTGTTCAGGCACACCCAAAGACCATGGTCCCGCGCAACGGGGTCGATCCTAAGATCGCGGTAGGGACCTCGAAGGAAGGGGCCACGCCGACTCATCGGGCCCTTCTTGCTGCACCGCGTTCGGTGATGCGCTAAGGTCGCCCAAAGGCATGATAAGAGCGCTGATAACGGGGATCACCGGCCAGGATGGATCGTATCTCGCCGAGCTCCTGCTCGACAAGGGTTACGAGGTGTGGGGCGTCATCCGCAGGTCCTCGAGTTTCAATACCGGGCGAGTCGAGCACATCTACCGCGATCCGCACGAGCAAGGCGCAAGGCTGAAGCTCAAGTACGGCGACCTCAATGATGCGTCGTCGCTTTCGACCATCCTCGGCGATCTTCGACCGGAGGAGGTGTACAACCTCGCCGCGCAGAGTCATGTGCGGGTGAGCTTCGACATTCCCGAGTACACCGCCGAAGTCTCGGGCCTCGGCGCGGTCCGCATTCTCGAAGCGATGCGTCGGGTCGGCCTCAAAACGCGTTTCTATCAAGCCTCGTCGAGTGAACTTTACGGCAAGGTGCATGAGGTTCCGCAGACCGAGAACACCCCTTTTCACCCGCGAAGCCCCTATGCCGCCGCCAAGGCTTACGCCTTCTACATTACCCAGAACTACCGCGAGGCGTACGGCATGTACGCGGTCAACGGCATTCTGTTCAATCACGAGAGCCCGCGGCGCGGCGAGACATTCGTCACCCGGAAGATCACGCGCGCCGCGACGCGCATCAAGTTGGGCCTGCAACAGAAACTCTTTCTCGGTAATGTCGAGGCGAAGCGCGACTGGGGCTTTGCCGGCGATTACGTCGAAGCCATGTGGCTCATGCTGCAGGCCGAGCGGCCGGACGACTTCGTCATCGCCACCGGCGAAACGCACAGCGTCCGCGAATTCTTGGAGAAGGCTTTTGGCATGCTCGATCTCGACTACCGCGAGTACATCGAGCACGACCCCCGCTACGACAGGCCTTCGGAAGTCGATCTGCTCTTGGGAGATGCGGCCAAAGCACGAAAAGTCCTCGGTTGGCAGCCGAAGGTGAGCTTCGACGGGCTGGTGAAGATGATGGTAGAGGCCGACCTGCGGCTCGCCCAGGACGAGAAGACGCTCGAGCTGCATGGCAATGGCTCAACGAGGGGAGAAGAGCCATGATCGATTGGCCGACGGCGCGTGTCGTCGTGACCGGAGGGGCGGGATTTCTGGGGAGCTTCGTCATCGAACGCCTGTCCGCGCGCGGAGCCAAGCACGTCTTCGTGCCCCGCGCTTCGGAGTACGACCTCGTGGACGGAGCAGCCGTTCGACGGCTGCTTGCGGATACGAAGCCCACCCTCGTGCTCCACCTGGCCGCGCGGGTGGGGGGCATCGGCGCCAACCGCGACAACCCGGGTCGGTTCTTCTACGAAAACCTCATGATGGGGGTGCAGCTCTTGCACGAGTCGTATCGCGCGGGGGTCGACAAAGTCGTCGCGCTGGGCACCGTCTGCGCCTACCCGAAGTTTTGCCCCATTCCCTTTCGGGAAGACGATCTCTGGAATGGCTATCCGGAGGAGACGAACGCCCCGTATGGGATCGCAAAAAAGGTGCTCGGCGTGCAGTCTGCCGCGTACCGGGAGCAATACGGCTTCAACTCCGTGGTCCTCTACCCGGTGAATCTCTACGGCCCTCGCGACAACTTCGATCTCCAAACGAGTCACGTCGTGCCCGCCGTGCTGCGCAAGTTCCACGAAGCGAAAGTGAACGGCGAGCGCGAGGTGGTGTTATGGGGCGACGGCTCGGCCACGCGCGAGTTCTTCTATGTCGAAGACTGCGCAGAAGGGATCCTGCTCGCCGCCGAGAAGTACGACTCCAGCGAGCCGGTGAACCTCGGTTCCGGCGAAGAGATCTCGATCAAAGACTTGGCCGTCAAGATCGCTCGCCTCGTCGAGTTCGACGGTGAAGTTCGCTGGGACACGACCAAGCCGAACGGTCAACCCCGCCGCCGTCTCGACGTGAGCCGCTCCCGCGATCGCTTCGGGTTTCGCGCGATGACGCCCTTCGAAGAAGGGTTGCGCACGACCTACGCGTGGATGACCGCGCGCGAAAGAGGCCAATCATAGTCGATGACCGGCCCGGCTCACCTCTGGGCAACCAGGACGACGCCCGCCGCGACCATGGCCATCCCCCCGAGCATGCGCCAGGTCAGCACGTCCCCGAAGCACACTTTGGCTGCGAGCGGCACGATGACGTAGACGAGCGCGACGAATGGCGTAGCCACAGTGAGCGGGACCCGCTTCAGCACCGCAAGCCACGTGAGGACCGACACGCCATAGGCGACGACGCCCGCCGCGAACATGGGGCTCGTGAGCAACGTAACGGGTTTGGACGGATCGGCACCGCGCAGGGCGGCGCTGCGCAAGAGCAATTGCGCGCCGCCGTTCAAAACGAGCGTGCAAAAGATGAGAAGGATCGATCGGGGCGACAATACGAAATCTCCGGCAGAAAAAGGCCTAAGGGATGTATTCCAACAAGCGCAGGATGCCCCTTCGCAGCGGCGAACGGTGATGTGACGCGTGGCTCGTCCTGGCGAGCACCTCTTCTCGGTGAGCCAGGTACCAGTCATACGATTCGATGAACATCTCTTCGTTGCTCTTGCGAGAGACGAACCCGAGCTTGCTCTTTGCCTTCGTCAGGTCGAAGAACATTTCGCGCCCGTACATGAGCGAATGGTAGGCGCCGAGCGGGGAAAGCCCGAGGGCGCTCGTCATTCGCATCGCGGCCACCGTCGGCCCCATAGGAAGCGAACGCACCCGGCTGGCGGTTCCCGCGTGACGGATCAAAGCCTCGAGCGCCTCGCGCATCGTGCCGAAGCGTTCGGCCCCGATGTTGAACGTCTCGCTGCCGGAAAGCTCGCCTGCCCGAATGCAGGCTTCGGCCAAATCGTCGGCGTGAACGAACTGGTAACGATTGTCACCTCGTCCGAGGACGTAGATGCGCCGGCCCGTTCGTATCCACTCGAAGAGGATTTGGAATATGCCCAATCGGCCATGCCCCAGAATCGTCCGCGGTCGAATCACCGAAACGTCGAGGCCGTCGCCGACGAACCTGGCGGCAATCCGCTCGGCCTCCCACTTGGCTGCACCGTACGGCTCCTGCGGGCGCGGTTGCACGGTGTCGTCAACCGGATTTTTCGGCGGAACGCCGAAAACCGCGCTCGACGACATGAGGACGATTTTGCCGACGCGGCGATCGACGGCCGCTCGCAGCAGGTTTTCGGTGCCCCCAACGTTGACGCTCCAGAAGAGCTTGCGATCCTTGGCCAGTGGCACTTGAGCGACGTTGTGGTGGACGATGTCGACCCCGCGACACGCGGCGCTTACCGCGGCGAAGTCTCGAATGTCGCCCCTCAAAAAAGGCACGTTCGAAGGGCGGTCCTCGGCGTCGTTGAGATCGAAGACGGTCACGCGGTACCCTCGCCGACAGAGCGCAGCTACGAGAAGCGAGCCGAAGTAGCCCGACCCTCCGGTCACCAGTGCGTGACGTTGCGTGCTCAGATCGAAACTCCGTGCGCACGACACCACTCGATGGACCGGCGCATCCCTTCCTCGAGCTCGATCTCCGGGTCGTAGCCGAGGTCGCGCCGCGCGGCATCGATCGAGACTGCGATCGATTCCGCGAGCTCGCCCGCCACGTGGATTTCCTGGTTGTAGAAGCCGGCCATCTGAACCAACGAATCGACGAAGCGGGCGACATCCGAACCGAAGCCGGGCAGGTAGCGCGGGCGGATCGAGACCTCCAGCACCTTGGCGACGGTCTCGATGATTTCCACGAAAGAGTACGGGCGCCTGTCGGTGATCCAGTAAGTCTTGCCCGCCGCCTTCTCGGACGCGCTCGCCAGAAGCAGCCCCTGCACGGTGTTGTCGACGTAGCTCATGCTGCGGAGGTTGTCGCCGCGACCGAAGACGATCGGTTTGCCCTTCTTGATCATCTTGAAAAACCGGCTCTGGCGGGGCGGTTGGTTCGGCCCATAGAACCAGCACGGACGCACGACGACGCCCTCGATACGCCCAGCGCGGTGCGCATCATTCACCAACCATTCGGCCTGCAGCTTCGACAAGCCATAGTTGAGGTACGGACGCGGCGGATCGTCCTCGGTCATCAACCGAGAGGCGCTATCGTTCAGACCGGCCGGCGAGTTCGAGCTCACCAAGATGAAACGTTTGGCCTTGGAGCCGACGGCCGCGGACAAGAGGTTCTTCGTACCGGCGACGTTGATGTCGTAGAGATCTTGCACCTTTCGCGGGTGGATGATTCCCGCTGCATGAAAGACCATCGTCGCGTCGCGGCAGACGTCTTCGAGCGCGCGCTCGTCCCGAAGGTCGGCGCGGACGATCTCCACATTCGGGCCCAACTCTTCGAGCGGCCTCGGATCGGCAGTGGGCTGCACGACGCAGCGCACCCGGGTTGGTTCCGTTCTGATGGATCGAAACGTCGCCCCTCGGACGAGCGCCTCGACCAACCTGGTGCCGAGCCAGCCGGGAACGCCGGTGACGACTGCTAAGCCGTTCTTCATTTCCCATTCACCATTTCGGAGTGCGGGGATCGGGTGTCGGCGTCGTTTGGACGAGTCATTATTTCGACTGCACTTCCGGGCATTCTTGCCCTTCCTTGCGCCTGAGCAGCGCCTTGATACCGCCGGGAGAGCCGCCCGGGCAATAGTTATCGGTGAGGTACTTTTCGAAAATGGGATATTCGTCCATGGTCCGCGTACCTGGATAAGGCAGCATCAAGATGATCGGAGGCTTGTTCTCCTCGAGCTCGCGCAGAAGCGTCTCGCGAGCCCCCGGAGACGCCCGCGCATCCTCGTCTTCCAGGGAATTCTGCGACGATCCGACGACCGTGCCGGACACCATCAGCGTGAAGACGAATCGAGATGCCGGATTCCGCTTGCAAGCAGAATAGTAAATGCCGCCCCACCCCCACACGAACAGCGTGTCGGTGCTCTGGCTGTTCGCATCGACGAATGCGCACACGGCATCGGCCTCGCCGCTGACCCGGTTGGATTGGGTAATGTGCAGCGTCTCCCCCACGCCGAATCGCGCCACCAGAACCAAAGGAAGCAGCGTGGCCGCGCCGAGCAGCATCCGACGGAGATCGCTGAATACGTTGGTCTTCTCATCGATCAAACCACCCAGGAACAGGCCCGCCCACGG
>WNGB01011067.1_pt1 | contig 12708 bp, 11 predicted proteins | sample 5400681 | NCBI WGS metagenome assembly WNGB01 (sample SAMN13153367, study PRJNA577476) | soil metagenome | isolation source: 115 cm soil or saprolite under grassland replicate 2 | place: USA:California | collected 2016-06-15 | reverse complement strand
CGCGGTCGGCGCGCCGGCGAAGGCGAGGAGAACGCTCGAACGGGCTCCCACCGGAATCTTGAGCTCGTACCCCTCCGGCTGGCGCGGCGTGATCGCCGTCGTCAGCTCGGGGTTCAGCCGCATCAGTTCTTCCACCGAGGGGGAGAGGTGCTTCAGCTGAACGGGACGGTCGAGGAGGACCGTCTCGTAGGCGAGCGGTTCTTCGTACTCGACGTCGAAACCGTAATGAACCGGATTCCGCGCGATCAGCGTCGCGGCGATGACCGCGGGGACGTAGTTCTGCGTCTGCGGCCGGATCGTCCCGCTCGCCGAGCGGGGACGTAGTTCTGCGTCTGCGGCCGGATCGTCCCGCTCGCCGACAGCTCCCAGAAGTCGCGGGCCCCGGTCCGCTGCATTGCGCGGAGGATCTTTCCCTCTCCGGCGTTGTAGGCCGCCATCGCGAGGTACCAGTCGTTGAAGAGCTCGTGCAGGTAGGAAAGGTATCGCGCCGCCGCGCGGGTCGCCTTCTCCGGGTCGCTCCTCTCGTCCACGATGCCGTTCGCGGTCAGCCCGTAGTGACGGCCGGTGCGCGGCATGAACTGCCAGATGCCGTGAGCTTTCATGGGAGAGCGAGCATGAGTCAGGAAGGATGACTCGACGAGGGCGATCTGCGCCAGGTCCTTCGGGATCCCCTCTTCTTGAAAGATCCGGTGGATCATCGGGATGTAGCGGCCCGAGCGGGCGAGGCCGCGGCCGATCACGCCGTGGAGGTCAGTCTGGAACGCCGCCAGGACTTTCAGGACCGCGTCGTTCACCGCGATCGGGATGTCGTAGCTCACTCCGGTGGTGTCGGCGACGCTGATGTCGGTGGCGATCGCTTCTTTCGCGTCGACGATCGCCTGCTCGGTCGCTTTGGGCTCGGCGATCTCCGTCAACTCGGACGCGACGAGGCCGTCGGAGGTCCCGGCTTCCTCGGCGGGACCCGCCAGTGCCTCGTAGCGAAGGGCGCTCTCGTAGAGCTGGTAGGAGAACTCGAGGAGCTCTCGGTCCGACGGCGCCGGGCCGGAAGGCGGCCGCAACACTTCGATCGCCTGGCGGAAATACTCGCGGGCGCAGTCGAAGTCCCCGGCGAGCGCCGCATCCCGGCCTCGCGCGAAGATCTCCGAAGCTTTCGTCATCGCGACGTAGGCGGGAGGTGGGCGCTGCGGCGCCGCCGCGCGCCGGGGGTTCGCCGAGCAACCGATGAGTCCGGTCAGTCCGGCGAGAAGACACAAGAGCGCACAGCCTCTCCCCCGGAGGAAACCTGGACCTGGAAGCATCTAAAAAAAGGGTACTGCCGGGGCGGAAGGAAAAGCAAAAGCTTTTTTCGGGTGTGGCGCAACGAGGACAGGACGGGAGACGAAAACAGCCGGAACGAAAGCGGGTTCCGCCCGTTCGCCGCCTTTATTTTCCGACGATTTGAAACTTCAGAGAAAGGAGAAGTTTCTCGAGATCCTGTGCGGTCTCGAGCGGTATCGAGAAGCTCTTCTCGTTGCCGACGCGCCGATCGTTGCGGTCGGTGAACCGGAGCGTGACCATCACTTGCTGCCCCGAGGCGAGATCGCGCCGCGGGATCTCGAACTCGAACGTCCGATTGACTTCCTTGCGGTGGTTCAGGCTGTTCGCGAGCAGGTCATCGACGGAGATCCCGGAAGCGGCTCGCCGGGTCGGGCGACCCGCCGGCGAGAGCGACGTCGCGTTCTTCCGCAGGCGCTCGAGCTCGGCGAGGATGTCGACGTTCGAGCCGAGCCGGACGTGTTTGACTCCAGCTTCGGGCGACGGTGCCGATTCCCGGCTTTGTGCAAACGAAACGTCCGCGATCTCTTCGGCTGCTTCCTGCGCTTCGGGCGTCTCCAGCGGGGGTGGGGGGGCTTCCACGGATTCGAACTCGATCTCGGCAGGCACCTCTTCGCGAACCGGCGCCCGTGCCGGCGCCGCCTCTCGGGAGGCCGCGAGCACGATCGTCTCGCGCGGAGGCTCGGCCGCCCTTTTCTCTTCCAAGTACGCCGGTCGGGTCAGCTCGGCGGGCGGAGTCGGCGGCGTCGGAAGCTTCGGCGGTGCGGCGGCGATCGATGTCGCCGGCTTCGGAGCCGCCCGTTCCTCCCCGAGCATCCTCTTCTTGAGCGACCGGAGAGTGAGGCGCGAGATCGCCTTCAGCGTTTCGAAGACGCCCTGTCCCAGGATCGCGCTGGCTTCGTAGCTCTCGTGGAGTCCATCGCGGTTCAAGTCCCTCTGGAGATCCTCGACGGACAGCACGTTCGCGAGGTCGCGCTTGTTGTACTGGAGCGCCAGGGGCAGCTCGTCCAAAGCGACGCCGATCTCGGCGAGGTTCGTCTTCAGGTTCGCGAAGCTCTCGAGGTTCGCCTCCTTCATCGCCCGCTGTGAGTCGGCGACGAAGACGATGCCGTCCACTCCTTTCAGGACGAGCTTGCGGGTGGTGTTGTAGAAGACCTGGCCGGGAACGGTGTAGAGCTGCACCCGGGTCTTGAAGCCGCTGATGACTCCGACGTCGAGCGGCAACAGATCGAAAAAGAGCGTGCGGTCGGTCTCGGTCTCGAGCGAGACCATTTCACCGCGCGAATCGGGAGCGGTCCGGCCGTAAATGTGGTGCAGGTTCGTGGTCTTTCCGCACAGACCCGGACCGTAGTAGACGATCTTGGCCGCCATCTGCATCGTGGCGTAATTGAAGAACACCATTTTGATCGGGGCGGGGTGTGCTCCCGCGGTCGGATTTTAGCACCCGGAGCCGGGACGCGCCCGCGTTGCGGCCTCAGTTTCGCTCGCCGGAGGAGCCTCTTGGTTAGCGAGTGTCGGGTTTCTTTCCAGTTCCGGCCCGGTTCGGCTGTTCGGACTCCGGCGGAAGGCCCAGAAGGGCAGCAATCTCGTCCTCCCGGCCGCGTCCGGCCGTCCTCCGCAGGGTCTCCCCGGCGAGGAGCGCGTAGAGGGCGGCGACGTCGGGGCGATCCGCCAGGGCGTCACGGTGAAGCCGGACCGTTGCGGCGTCGCGCCGCGCCACCGGTCCCGTCATCGCGCGATCGAAGGGGAGCCGCCCGACCGCATCGACCGCGGTCGAAGCGAGCTCCGCGAGCGCCACGCGGCCCTCCTCAGGGTCGAGCCCGGCGCGGACCCAGGCGCGCGCGGCGAACGACAGGAGGGAGGCGGCTCCTCCGGCGGCGAGCGTCGCCGCGGCGTGGTAGAGCGGCTTGCCCGCGGCGGGAATGAGGCGGGGACGCGCTCCGATCCGGCGGCAGATCCCGGCTCCCGCTTCCGCGGCGGGTTCTTCACCTTCGACCGCGACGAATGCCCCCATCCAGTTCTCGCGGGGCGCGCCGCTGAACGCGCGCAGCGGGTGGAGAGAGCCGAGCTTCGCCCCCGCGGATGCGAGCGGCGCGAGGACGTTGCTCCCGAGCGCGCCGGAGAAATGGAGAGCGAACCGCCAGGTTCCCTTCGAAGCGAGAGAGGAGGCGACTCGAGCGATCGCGTCGTCGGGGACGGAGAGGATCAGGACGTCGCCGTCGAGCGAAGCGCCGGCGAGGTCGCGCGCCTCCGCCGCGGAAAGTTCATCCGCGAACCGCCGCGTTTCTTCCGCGTCGCGTCCCGCGAGAACGAGGCGCCCACCGGCCTTCGTCCAGGAATGCGCGAAGGCGCGGCCTGCGCGACCGGGCCCGACGAGGACGATCGCCGGGCCCTCGACATCCTCCGACACGGCGCGCAGTCTACGACCGAGCGAACCTCGTATCCTTGACTGAAAACGTTCCCGCCGCTACCCTGAATCTGGCACTCTTCCGGCGAGAGTGCCAGAACCGAAGGTCATGAGCACTCTCGATACGCGCAGTCAGGCGATCCTGAAGGAGATCATCCGGGTCCACGTGGACACGGGCAAGCCCGTCTCCTCGCGCACGCTCTTCAAGTCGAGTCGCTTCCACCTCTCCCCGGCGTCGATCCGCAACATCATGGCGGACCTGACCGACGGCGGCTATCTCGCCCAGCCGCACACGTCCGCCGGCCGGGTGCCGACCGACCGCGCCTATCGGCTGTACATCGACGAGCTCGTTCGGCACCGGCGAATCAACGAGGGCGTCCGCGAGCAGGTGGACTCGGACTTGGCGTCCGCCGGGCCCGAGGTCACCGGTCTCTTTCAGGCCGCCTCCCGCCTCCTCTCGCGGCTCTCCGGCGAGGTCGGGTTCGTGGTGGCACCCGACGCGCTCCATACGGTGTTGAAGAGCCTGCGGTTCCTCTCCGTCGCGCCGGGCAAGGTCCTCGTCGTGCAGGTGAACGAGCCCGACGTCGTCCTGTCGCGCGTGATCGAGACCGGCAGCGAATACACCGGGCGGGAGCTCGACAGCGCGAGCGAGCAGTTCAGCCGGGAGTACGCGGGGCGAACGTTAGACGAGGTGCGGCGCAGCCTGCTCGACGAAATCACCGAGGAGAAGGCGGCCTGCGATCGAATGCTCGGGCGCGCGCTCGATCTCGCGCGCCTCGCGCTCGACGCGCGCGAGGGGGAGCAGCGGGTCTACGTCGACGGCGCCTCGAAGCTGCTCGACAAGCCGGAGTTCTCCGACGTCGAAAGCCTGAAGAGGATTTTTCGTGCGTTCGACGAGAAGGCGCGCCTGCTCGACCTCGTCACGCGCTACCTCGATGCCCACGAGACCTGCGTCGTCCTGGGCTCCGAGGCGAGTCTCGCTTCCGATCCGCGCCTGTCGGCCGTATTGACCTCGTACGGATGGGGGGAGAGACTGACCGGGATGCTCGGAGTGATCGGACCCGCGCGGCGCGAGTATCCGCGCGTGATCCCGGTCGTCGAGCTCCTTGGCCGCGCGCTCTCCGAGCGGCTCGAGAGCCGCGAGCATCGTCCGCGGCGGGAGCCCTTCCATGGATGATCGGGACCGGCCCGACGAGGGGGAGGAAGACGACCGGATCCTCGTCGAGGATACGGGCGAGTCGCTGGACGCCGCGCTCGCGGAGGAGGAGCGGTCGGCGATCGCGGCCGCGGAGGAGAAACTCCGGTTGGTCCAGCGCGACCTCGAGGAGCTGAAGGAGCGCCATCTTCGCAAGCTCGCGGAGTTCGAGAACCTGCGAAAGAGGAGTGAGCGGGAGAAGGGCGAGGCACGGCGGCTCGCGCTCGCCGACCTCGCCCGCGACTTCCTGCCGGTCGTCGACAGCTTCGAGCGCGCCTTGTCGCACGCGTCTTCGAGAGACCTCGAGAGCGACTTCGGACAGGGCATCCTTCTCATCCACCGGCAACTGACCGACCTCTGGCGCAAGCATGGGCTGCGCGAAGTCGAGACGGCCGGCGGTTTCGACCCGAACCATCACGAAGCGGTTGCGACCGAAGAGTCGGCCGAGCCCGCGAACTGCGTTCTCGAGGTTCTGCGGAAGGGGTACACGCTCGGCGACCGGTTGATCCGTCCGGCGCTCGTCAAGGTCGCGGTCCGGCCGGGCGAGGGGTCGCCTCCGAATCCTTCGAACGAAGAGGGCCGGTAACGTGGGCAAGATCCTCGGGATCGACCTCGGGACGACGAACTGCTGCGTGGCCGCCGTCGAGGGAACCTCCCCGCAGGTTCTCGCGAACCGGGAGGGAAGCCGCACGACCCCTTCGATCGTGGCGTTCACCGAAGACGGCGACCGGCTCGTCGGCCAGATCGCGAAGCGACAGGCGATCACGAACCCGTTGAACACCGTGTTCGCCGTCAAACGCCTCGTCGGCCGGAAGTTCGACTCCCAGGAGACCGCGCACGCGCGGGAAGTCCTTCCCTACGAGATCGCGCGTGCCGCCAACGGCGACGTGATGATCCGGTCGCGCGGCCACGAGTACAGCCCCGAGGAGATCTCCGCTTTCATCCTCCACGAGATCAAGGAATTCTCGGAAGAGATTCTGGGCGAAGAGATCACCGAGGCGATCGTGACGGTGCCCGCTTACTTCGACGACGCGCAGCGCCAGGCCACCCGCGACGCGGGGCGGATCGCGGGCCTCGACGTCCTGAGGATCATCAACGAGCCGACGGCCGCGGCGCTCGCGTACGGCCTCGACCGGAAGGGGAGCGAGGTCGTCGCGGTTTACGACCTCGGCGGAGGGACGTTCGACATCTCGATCCTGGAGCTGGGCGACGGTATTTACGAGGTCAAGGCGACGGCAGGAGACACGTACCTGGGGGGCGAGGACTTCGACAAGAAGATCATGGACTGGCTCCTCGAGGACTTCCAGAAGTCGGCGGGTATCGATTTGAAGCAGGACCGGATGGCGCTCCAGCGCCTGAAGGAAGCGTCGGAAAAGGCGAAGTGCGAGCTGTCGAGCGCGATGGAGACGACGATCACGCTCCCGTTCATCTCGGCCGACGCGTCGGGGCCCAAGCACATCAGCCGGACGCTCACCCGGGACAAGTTCGAGCAACTCGTCGCCGACCTGATCGACCGCACCGCGGCGCCGTGCCTGGACGCGCTCGCCTCGGCGAAGATGCAGCCGTCCGACGTTGACCAGGTCATCCTCGTCGGAGGGCAGACGCGCACTCCGAAGGTCCAGCGGATGGTCGCGGAGCTCTTCGGAAGGGACCCATCGCGGGAGATCAACCCGGACGAGGTCGTCGCGATCGGCGCCGCGATCCAGGGCGGGGTCCTGAAGGGCGAGATCAAGGAAGTCGTCCTCTTAGACGTGACTCCGCTTTCACTCGGGATAGAAACCCACGGTGGTCTGTTCGAGAAGCTGATCGAGCGGAACTCGACGATACCGACGAAGAACACCAAAGTCTTCACGACCGTGGCCGACAACCAGTCGGTGGTCGAGATCCACGTCCTGCAGGGGGAGCGGGAGCTCGCGAAAGAGAACAAGTCGCTCGGCCGGTTCGAGCTGGTCGGGCTGCCGACGGCTCCCCGCGGGGTGCCGCAGATCGAGGTGACGTTCGCCATCGATTCGAACGGGATCGTCCACGTCTCCGCACGCGACCTCGCGACCGGAAAAGCGCAGGGGATGCAGATCAACCCCGCGGGCGGCCTCTCGAAGTCGGAGATCGACCGGATCATCCGCGAGGCCTCGGCGTTCGCCGCCGCCGACAGCGATCGGCGCGAGCTCGCTCAGATGCGGAACCGGCTCGAGGGGATGCTCTCCTCGAACGAGAGAGTTCTGGCAGAGTTCTCCTCGGCGCTCTCGCCGGACGAGCGGGAGCGGATCGAGGAAACCCTGCAACGCTCCCGCGAGATCGCTGCGAGCGACTCGCGCGACGACTTGAACGAGGCGCTCTTCGACATGCAGGGGGTCTCGAAGGTTCTGACCCGCGTCATGCTGCAGCGGGCCGGCGCCGGCGCGGCCGGCGCAGCCGGCGGCGCCGCACCCGGATCGTAGCCGTGCCGACCCGGCGCGATTACTACGAGGTACTGGGGGTGTCCCGCGAGGCGGACTCGTCCGAGTTGAAGTCTGCATACCGGCGCCTCGCGCTGCAGTACCACCCGGACCGCAACCCCAATGACCCCGCCGCCTCGGAGAAGTTCAAGGAGGCGTCCGAGGCGTACGCGGTGCTCTCCGATCCGGAGCGACGCCGCCGGTACGATCGCTTCGGTCACTCCGGGGTCGCGGGATCGGCCGGCGGCGGATTCGGCGGCTTCGATCCTTCCATCTTCGCGGACTTCTCCGATCTCTTCGGCGATCTCTTCGGTTTCTCGTCGCCTCGCGAGCGGCGCATGGCGGGCAGCGACCTCGTCTACCGGATGGAGATCACGCTGAAGGACGCCGCGTTCGGCATCGACGCTCCCATCGTGGTTTCTCGACTCGAGCGGTGCGACGAATGCCGGGGATCGGGCGCGGAGGAGGGAACCTCTCCCGTGACGTGCCCGGCGTGCCGCGGACGTGGACGACAGCGCATCTCGCAGGGGTTCCTGGTGGTGACGCGGCCGTGTCCCAACTGCGGAGGTGAAGGAAACGTCATCGAGAAGCCATGCCGGCAGTGCCGGGGGGAGGGACGTCGGCGTGGCCAGCACAAGCTCGAGATCCGGATTCCGGCCGGAGTCGAGACCGGCTCGCGCCTGCGCCTCGCCGGCGAAGGCGACGCGGGTCAGGCGCGCGGCGCTTCCGGCGATCTCTACGTCGTGTTGACCGTCCTCCCCGACGAGATCTTCGCCCGCGACGGAGACGATCTCGTCCTGGCGTTGAACCTGCCTTTCCCGACACTCGTCTTGGGCGGTGACGTCTCGGTGCCGACCTTGGACGGCGAGCTGGAGAGGGTCGCAATCCCCGCCGGTACGCAGGCGGGAAGCGAGATCAAGTTGAAGGGGCGGGGCCTCGGCCGGCTGGGAAAGAGCGGCCGAGGAGATCTGGTGATCCGCGCCGGCGTCGCAGTCCCCGAAAAGCCAGCGGCGAAGGAGAAGGAGCTCCTCCGTCAGTACGCCGAGCTGATCGGCGCGCCCGTCGGCGGTCAAAGCAAGGTGCTCGACAAGGCGAAGAAGATCTTTTCGTAAGAGTGGACCGCTGTCCCGTCTCACGTACTCTCGCCTGACCGTCCCCCGCAAGGCGAAGGACGACGCGCTCGTCGGCCTGCTTTCTCTGTTCGATCCACTCGGCTTCTTGGAAAGAGGGCCCGACCTCGTGGCTTTCTACCGGGAGGCTCGGAACGCCCGGGCCGCTGGCGGGGCGCTCGACGCCACGCGAGTCCGGCACGATCTCGTCACGGACCTCGCCGAGGAAGACCCGTTCGAGGCGTACCGCGCGTCGTCGCGGCCGTTTCCGATCGGGAAGCGGTTCTGGATCGATCCGGGGCCGGTCTCGGACTCGCCGGTTCCTTCCGGGCGCATCGCGCTCCGCGTTCCTGCCTCGCGCGCGTTCGGGACCGGTCACCACGAGTCGACGCGACTCGCGCTTCTCGCTCTCGAGGAGGAGCCGCTCGAGGGCCTCCGCATCTTGGACGTCGGAACGGGATCGGGAGTGCTCGCGCTCGCCGCGGCCGCGCTCGGGGCGAGGCTGTCGGTCGCGTTCGATTCCGACCCGGAGGCGATCTTCGTGGCTCGAGAGAACCTTCGCCATCACGCCTTCGGAGCGCGCGTCGCTCTCGCGGTGTCGAACGCTCAAGCGCTGACGGGAACTTTCCCTCTCGTGGTCGCCAACCTGCTTCCGGAGGAGCTTCTCCCGATGCGCGGTGCGATCCTCGCCCGAGTTGCGTCGAAGGGGCGTCTCGTGGTGTCTGGTATCCCATCGGAGCGCGAGGGCGAGGTCCTGCCGAAGCTGCGCACGCGCCGATGGGCGCTCGGCGCCTGCCGGCGTGAGAATGGATGGACGTGCGTCACGCTCGAGCGCGGCTGATCGTTTCGGCGCTCGGCTCGCCGGGGGAGACACTGCATCTCTCCCGCGCGGAAGCGGCGCACGCGCGTGCTCGCCGCCTCGCCGCGGGCGATCCCGTCCTGCTTTCCGACGGCAGCGGCGTCGAGGCCCTCGCCGAAATCGTCCGCCTTTCGGGAGCCGAAGCGGTCGTGCGGGTTTCCGCGATCGTCCGAGAGCGATCGCGGAGGATGCCGGTTTCCCTCTGCCTCGCGGGACTCAAGCCGGACAGACTCGCGTGGGCGGTCGAGAAAGCGACGGAGCTTGGCGCGTCGGCCGTCGTCATCGTCCGGTCCGCGCGGACGCAGTCCTTCCGCGCGTCGGCCGGTCTCCTGCCGCGCCTGGAACGAATTGCGCGCGAGTCCTCGAAACAGTGCGAGCGCGCGGACTGGCCGATGATCTCCGGACCCGTCGACCTCGAGAGCATTCTCGAAAGCGAGCGATGCGAGAACCGCCTCTTTCTCGACGCCGTGGGCGATGCATTTCCGGCGCGGCTCCACGCGGCTCCATCGGCGCTCCTCGTCGGTCCGGAAGGCGGGTGGACCGATGGAGAAAGAAGTGAAGCATCGAAACGCGGCTGGAAGGTCCTCGCTCTTCCGGCGGGGAAGCTGCGCGCGGAGACGGCCGCGATCGCGGCGCTCGCGCTTTTAAACGCGGCCGTGGAGCGTTGACACCGCTCTCCACCTCGGCGGATACTGCCGCGACCCCGAGCCACTCCCGACACCGGAGGCCCCCTGAATGTCGTACGAAGAGGTTTCCAAGGTCTGGATGAACGGAAGGCTCGTGGACTTCGCCGACGCGAAGATCCACGCGTTCTCGCACGTTTTCCACTACGGCTCGGCGATGTTCGAAGGCACGCGCGTGTACAAGACGCGCAACGGACCGGCGGCCTTCCGCCTCGACGATCACATCGAGCGCCTCTATCACTCGTGCAAGGTCTACCGGATGGAGATCCCGTACACCGCGGCGGAGTTCAAGGACGCGATCTTCGACACGATCCGCGCGAACGGATTCGACGCGTGCTACATCCGTCCCGTGATCTACCGAGGGCTGGGCGCTCTCGGCGTCAATCCGTTCAAGAGCCCGGTGGATGTCGTAATCGCCGTGTGGAAGTGGGGACAGTACCTGGGTGAGGACGCGGTGCAGAACGGCGTCGACGTCTGTGTCTCGTCGTGGAACCGGATGGCGCCGAACACCTTCCCCGCGATGGCCAAGGCGACCGGCAACTATCTGAACTCGATGCTGATCAAGATGGAAGCCATCGTGAACGGCTACACGGAAGGGATTGCGCTCGATAACGCCGGCCGCATCTCGGAGGGGAGCGGCGAGAACATCTTCCTCGTCTACAAAGGGCGACTTCTGACGCCGCCCCTGGCCGGCACGATCCTGCCCGGGATCACTCGGGAGTCGGTCATCACGCTGGCGCGCGACGCCGGGTTCACGGTCGTCGAGCAGCAGGTCGCCCGCGAGATGCTCTACATCGCCGACGAGGTCTTCTTCACCGGCACAGCGGCGGAGATCACGCCGGTACGGTCGGTCGATCACATCCCGGTCGGATCGGGCTCACGGGGGCCCGTCACGGAGAGACTGCAAAAAGACTTCTTCGCGCTCTTGGACGGCGAGACCGAGGACCGTTTCGGCTGGTTGACGTCCGTCCCCGTCGAAGCCCGGGTCTAGACCGAAGACCACTTCGGGCGTACCCTAGAGGTCCAGAGGTCAAATCCGTGCTGATCAACGATCTGCTCAAAATCGCAGTCGACAGGAATGCCTCCGACCTGCACCTGAAGGTCGGCGCCCACCCCGTCATTCGGGTGGATGGGACGCTCATTCCGCTCGCCGAGCTGCGGCCGCTCATGCAGGAAGAGAGCGTCGCGATGGCGTTCTCGATCATGTCGGCGCGCCAGAAGGAAAAGTTCAAGAACAACTTCGAGATCGACATCGCGTACTCGGTTCCCACGCTCGGCCGCTTCCGATGCAACATCTTTCAACAGCGCGGGACTGTCGGACTCGTGCTCCGCGTGATTCCCCAGAAGATCCGGACGATTCGCGACCTGTTGTTGCCTCCGGTGATCGAGAAGATTTGCCAGGAACAGCGGGGGCTGATCCTTTGCACGGGGACGACCGGGTCCGGCAAATCGACGACGCTCGCGGCGATGATCGATCTGATCAACGCGACGCGCAACGAGCACATCATGACGATCGAAGACCCGATCGAGTTCCTCCATCGCGACAAGAAGTCGATCATCAACCAACGCGAAGTGGACGTGGATACGAAGGGCTTCTCGATCGCATTGCGCAGCGCGCTGCGCCAGGACCCCGACGTGATCTTGGTCGGCGAGATGCGCGACTACGAGACGATCGAAACCGCGCTCGTCGCCGCCGAGACCGGTCACCTCGTGCTCTCGACTCTCCACACGCTCGACGCGACCGAAACTGTCAACCGCATCATTTCGGTCGTGCCGCCGCACCAGCAGAAACAGATCCGTCTCCAGCTGGGCTCGGTCATTCGGGCCGTTCTTTCGATGCGGCTGATGCCCCGGGCCGACGGTCTCGGGCGCGTCCCGGCCGTCGAGGTCCTGATCCGGACCGGCTACGTCCGCGAGTGCATCGAGAACAAGGAGAAGACGAGCCTCCTGCGGGACGCGATCCAAGCGGGCACGTCGCAGTACGGAATGCAGACCTTCGACCAGTCGCTGTACGGCCTTTACAAAGCCGGGCTCATCACTCTCGAAGAGGCGCTGCGCCGCGCGACGAACCCCAACGAGTTCCGGCTGAAGATCCAGGGGATCCAGTCCACGAGCGACGTCGCCCAGGAGGCGATGGACTCCGTCCTCGAAATGCCGTCCGATTTCAAACCGGTCGACGAGGAGTCCCCGTTCGACTTCTCCAACCAGGTCCCGCCGGGGCGTTAAAAACGGGCAAGAAAACCGGGGCAAACGCTTCCTCATCCGACGCGGCGCATGAGCGCGCCCTGCGCCTCCTTTCGATCCGGCCGCGCGGCAAGACGGAGCTCTCCCGCGCTCTGACCGATCGCGGCTACGAGCGGGAGGCTGTCGCCGGAGCGATCAGCCGCCTCGAACGGGAAGGCTGGCTCGACGACCTCGACGCTGCCCGATCCGCAGTGCGGACCCGTGGAGAGCGCTACGGAACGCGGCGTCTCGAGCGGGAGCTCTCCGCGCGCGGTTTTTCCCGCGAGACAGTCGGGAAGGCGCTCGCCGAGAGGGATCCGGAGCGGGAAGAAACCGCGCTCCTCCGCGCTTTGGAGCGGGTCTGGAAATCGAATGCCCGGCTTCCCGCGCTCGCCCGGCGCCGGCGGGTCGTCGACTCTCTGGCACGTCGGGGATTTTCGCCAGCGAAGGTTTCTGAGATGATCGATCGGTTCGAGAGAACTT
>WNGB01010658.1_pt1 | contig 12709 bp, 13 predicted proteins | sample 5400681 | NCBI WGS metagenome assembly WNGB01 (sample SAMN13153367, study PRJNA577476) | soil metagenome | isolation source: 115 cm soil or saprolite under grassland replicate 2 | place: USA:California | collected 2016-06-15 | reverse complement strand
GGCGTGTGCCGCTGCCCAAACGGGTCGGCACCATCCTCCAGCGCTATCTCGATGCGCGGGCGGCCCAGGAAGGAAGCCGTCCGACCCATGGGCCACTCTTGGTGGGCGAGCGCGGCGGGCTCACCCGCACCACCATCAACCGAATCGTGACCGCAGTGGACATGCAGAGCTGTCCACACGAAGTTCCGTCCGTTCCCGCGTGGTTTCCTGAGGTGGTTCTCTTGGCTCGTCATTTTGCCCAGCGTGGCCTGCTCGAGACCATCAGTACCGAAGTACGGTTGGCCCGTGGACGGGCGGGCCACTATGACGTCATCGACTTTGTGGCCCTGCTCCTTGGCTATGCCGCCAGTGGCGAGCCCACTTTGGAGGCGTTTTTCGAACGGCTGGCACCCTTTGCCGCCCCCTTCATGGCCCTCTTCGGACGCGACCGCCTCCCGCACCGCTCGACCCTCAGCCGGTTTCTGGCCGATGTTGATGCGGCATGTCTGGAAGCTCTGCGTCAGCTTTTCGAACACGCGGTCTGCCAGCATGCCTTCAGCGGGGACACACTTGGCGGTCTGTTTGATCGCCATGGCCACCAATTGCTCCTCTTTGATGTCGACGCCACCCGGCAAGTGGCGCGGCAACGGCCCCTGACGCTGCGCCCGGACTTTCCCACCCCGCGCCGGCGCATGCTGCCAGTCTGCGCCCCAGGCTACACCGGCCGCAAACGCGGCGAGGTCGTGCGGACGCGGACCACGGTCCTCCAGGCCCACACCCAGCAATGGCTTGGCACCTTCTCGGGTGCAGGAAATGGCGATTATGGTGCGGAACTGGAGTCCGCCTGTCGGGTGATCGTCGCCTATCTGCAGGCCAAGGGGCTCAGCCCGGCGCACGCCTTGCTCCGCCTCGATGGGTTGTATGGAACCGCCTCACCGCTCGCGCGCATCCAGCATGATGGCTTGGGGTTTCTCACCCGCGGTCGCGACTATCAACTGCTCGACCACCCCAAGGTCCAGGCACGCTTGCAGTATCCCTGTGATGTGATCCTGCAGCACGACGAGACGCACGTGCTACGGGAGGTGTTCGACATCGGCTTGATCACGAATTGGCTGGAGCCACTGCCGGATCTGCCACTGACCGCTCGGGTGGTCGTCACGCGCCAGGCCGCACCAGCTACGGCGGCACAGGTGACGGTCGGCAAGCTCATCGGCGCGCATGTGTACGAGATCTTCCTGACCTCGGCTCCCGCCCAGCGCTTGCGCGCCGCCGATATCGTCGACTTGTACCACCAGCGCGGTGCGTTTGAGCAAGTGCTCAGCGATGAAGACCAGGAGCAGGACCCCGATCGCTGGTGTTCGTGTACCCCCCATGGCCAAGAATTCTGGCAAATCATGAGCCAGTGGCTCTGGAATACGCGACTGGAACTGGGCGTGATCGGCCAGGAGCACGCGCTGCGCTGGACCCACTGGTCCCCGGCGCTCCTGGAGGCAACCCTGCCAACCATCCCACTACCTGAAGCAACTCATATCGACGCAATCGTAGCGGATGCAGTTCGTGTGACGTATGGCCCATTGGAGTTGGCGCAGGACTCGGGCCGTGCGCGCGGCCGCTTCACTGGGCAGAACTTTGAGCTACTTGAGAATGGGACCCTGCGCTGTCCCGCCGAGAAAATCCTCCGCCCGCAGGAGCGGCGCACCCTAAGCGATGGAAGCGTGCGGATTTTGTATCGCGCAAAGAAAGCGGACTGCCGATGCAAAGGCGGCAATGGCTCAGTTGGAAGAAGTGATAGTCGTGAGTGCGCAGGGCGAAGACGGCGCATAGCCGGTGAGCCTGCTTGGGTCGCGCAACCGTCGGCGTTCCATAGTGCGGCGGGGCCGGGGCGGACCAGCTTGCGTAAGGTCGTGTGGCACGCCGTCGGCGTGCATCAGGCGAGATAGGATCGGCTTGGTGCGCGCGGAGGTCGCGGTTGCGGCAGAGCGCCAGGCTGCGGCGCAGCCGAACAGGCGCTTGGTGATGAACCCCCTGTTCATCTGGCTAACTGTTACCGGTATCTTTTGGACGTGAGCAAAATGGGCTAAATCGATAGGCAAATGGCCTGTTACAGCGGTCTGGGCGGGCGCGGGTACGCAGCAGGAATGGACCAAAATCGCCACTTCAGCGCCGAGTCCACCACCTGGAGAAGATATCGGTAACAGTTAGGCCGCAAGGGACCGCGATGCCAGAGCACACGCAGTTGCCGCCGTCGGCACTTCGATACCTAGACGGGAGCCCGCGTTCCTTTTGGGAACATGTGCAAGATCTGTGGTTTGCTCCAAAACGCTTTGAAAGTACGGCGCTCTATGAACGTCTGGGCGTCTTACTCATCAAAAAATATGCTCCGACTGGTGGCGATTTCTTCATTCGCCGCTATGGCATTCGGATCGTCGACATACGCGGCAATCTCAACTCGTTAATCCATTTTGAGAGATACACGCGCAGACTTGAAGCCATTCATGAGATAGTATTTCTTGGCTTTTTAGGGTGGTCGCTATGGCGGGCTATTGTTCATCAAACCACGCTATTAGATTTTGGATTCGCTGTTGTTGTCTATATTGTACTGATTCTCTCACCGGCGATGCTGCAACGGTATAACCGTCTGCGGGTTTATCCGGTCATCCGGCGCTTGGCAGCATCGCAGGTGCATTTGAAGCATGAAGATGTGGGCTAATGGCGGGCAAACTGCGCTCCCAATCTATAACATGCGCTCCGCGTCTCAGCGGCGGCGCTGAAACTTCGCCGCCTCAGCAGGATTCCGTTTTCGAGCCTTGACCGCGTCTCGCCCACTTGCGGGTAACGCACACCGTTGTACGGACCGGGCAACGGCAGAGGCCGGCGACGCCCGATGAGTCTCCTGGGCGGTCTACAGGAGAAGTAAGGCGAAAGGAGTAAGTCATGCGGACGCTCATCACCGAGTTCATCAGTCTCGACGGCGTCGTTCAGGCGCCCGGTGGTCCCAAGGAGGACACGGACGGCGGATTCCGTCACGGCGGTTGGTCGATGAAGTTCTTCGATCCCGAGGTGATGGGAGGAATGTTCGACGAATTGGCAGGGCAGAGCGACGCCCTGCTCCAGGGGAGGCGCACGTACCAGGCCTCCGCGGCTGCTTGGCCGAACCTCTCCGGAGACGCGTTCTCCGACTGGATCAACAGTGTGCAGAAGTACGTCGTCTCCGACTCGCTCACCGAGGCCGATATCACATGGCATCCGACGAAGACCATCCGCGTCGCCGACCTCGCGAAGGAGGTATCCGGCTTGCGCCAGCGACCCGGCGGATACATCTATGTCTACGGGAGTGCGTCCATGGTCCGTGCGCTGCTCTCCGCGGACCTCGTCGACGAACTCCTGCTCAGTGTCGAGCCCATTGTCCTCGGTGGGGGCAAGACGATCTACCCAGACAACGGGGAGGCGCTGACGTTCGAGCTCGTCTCAGCGGCAACGGCGAAGACAGGGGTGCAAGTCTGTCGCTACCGCCGGGCCCGCTGATGCCTACGGCGCCCTGGAGGCTCTTGCCCGTCGAGATTCACAACGATTCGGCCGTACGACTCGCGCCTGGAGCGGACGGCCGCCGCGCGGCCGCCGCTCAGGCGAAAGAGATGGGCTCAGGTCCAGTAAGTATGCGGCAGCTCCTTCGGCGGCCAGCACATTCGACAGATCAAGGTTGGTGAGACGTGCTTGGCATTGACGAGCGCCTCGTAGGTCGCAACATACAGGTGGAGATACGCTTTATGCACGCCGCGGAACGGTCGCAGGAAGGTGCGCAACCCTGCGCCTGCCCCTTCGCACGAGTTGCAGTGCACTTCCCGCACGCCATCCCCATCGTCGTCGCGTGCCCACTCGTATTGACCATGATTGACCGTGGCATGCGGCAGATCCAGTCCATGGTAACTGCGGTACTCGTCAGAATAGACGATCGTTGCATCATGCGGGACGGCTTCGCCCAGAATAGCTTGGCAGGTGGCCTTATCGCTGTGGCCAACCACCCAACATCGCTCTTCCCCGCTCTCACGACTGATGACATGAATGATTGGCGGGCGGTCATTGTCATAGGTGCCATGCCCCGGCTGCTTCACCCAGAGGGTACCCGGCTCTCCGACGTGGCGGATCGGCGGGATCGCGATGGGGCGCACTTTTTTTCCCCGACGTTCTGGTAGAGCTCATCCACCTCGAACGTCTGGCCGTCCATCTGATCGGTTGGCGCACTGTCGTTCACGTTCGTTTGGAGCCGTTGCCGCAACGTATGGATTGTTTGACGCGAAAGCTGGAGTTCACGCGCCAAGCGTGCGGTCGATTCGCCCTTGGTAATGCCACGCAGCAACAACACCAGCGTGGCCGGTCGCTGGCGACTGCCTTCAAAGGCGGTGCCACTGAGCAGCGTAGAGTAGTGGTCGCACTCACGACAGCGATAGGCGTCGTAGTAGCCCTGCGCGCGAAAGTGGCGATGGCTGGCGCTCCCGCACGCGGGGCACACAAAGCCGGCTGGGTGCAGATGCCGCTCAAGCCAGACAAGGCATAGCTATCGTCAAACAGGTCTGCGACCGGAAAATCGATCATAGGCTCCTCCCACAGGTGCAAGCGTGTGCTGGGAGGCAGTATAGCATGTGGGCACGGCTACTGGACATGAGCCACTATCTTCAGCAAGCTATTTCGATACCGGCGGCACGCGATAGCGCTCTCGACCGGTTTGCATGCGGCCAGCTACTCGATAGCGCCAGCGTCGTCGATGCACGGCGCAGCCATTCTTCAGCTCCGCGGAGGTCAAGCCGCCGAGCAGGGGCGCGTACGCGCCCACATTCAGCCTTCCTGGGATGTCGACGGTGCTGCCATGTTTCTGCGTCCGCAAACTGGACCGGAAGTTCCGTTCGTCCCAGGTCCATTCAGATTTCGGCAGAGCAGATCGCTTGCCTGTCAGAGCGTCTTGTTGTAGAACGGCAGTGGGATGTCCTGCATCCGCGGCAACGTCGACGGCACTCGTAATCTTGTGCATGGCCAGGCCGGCCTTGTCCCCGACAATTGCATTGCGCTCCTTCTCCGGCGGGATGTCAGGCGATCCGCTCGTGGTGCGGCGCTGGTGGTGGCGCCAGGCCCGTACTCGCGCTAACCTTGGGTAGGGTACGCACCGGCAGTCGACGCGTGATCACCAGGAAGGCGATGACCAGCAGCGGCACAATCCAGCCGCTCCACCCCAGCATACCAACCTGGGTCGTGTCGATCGCGTTTGCGTCCACTGCGAGCATAATGATCGCTCCTGCGCTGGCGTTGAGGCCCGCATGGCCGAGGACCGCGGGCCAGACGCTGCCACTGGCCAGCCGCAGCCAGCCCAGCAGCGTGCCGATCAGCATGCAGGAGCCGACCATCACCAGGACGCCCAGGACAGGATGCTGCGGATAGTTGAAACCCAGCAGGATGACCGGCGCATGCCAGAGGCCCCAGATAGCGCCAATGATGAGCAGCGCCGGCCATTGGCCCAGCGGCAGCAGCCGGGGCAGCAGATAGCCGCGCCAGCCCCACTCCTCGCCAAATGCCAAGGGTATGAGCATCAGCGTCTGGAGGGGAAAGCTCAACATGAAGAGCGGCACCCAGACCTCGATCGGCATCCGGGCCAGGAACTCCGTCCCACCAGGCATGGCCTCGATCGCTGCTCGGTAGCCGGAGAAATGCACGGGATCCAGTTCGTACAGGCCCAGCAGCGCAGCGACGAACGGCGCCACGATACTGCATGCGACGAGGCCGAGCCAGCCAAATAGCCAGTACCAGCCCCAGCCACTGCCCTTCACCCCAAGGCACACTCCGGTCGCGCGTCGCAGCTGCGGCAACGGGCTGATCCAGCGGGTGACAAACAGCAGCGCCACGGACGGCACGAAATTCATGGCGATAATCACACGCGCCCAGGGTGATTGCAGCCCGTGTCCATCCAACCACATCGGCAGCGCCAGCAACCAGTTCAAAGTATAGGCAATTGCCACAAACCAGCCAATACCGCGCGGATCCAGGCCGTGTTGTCGTAGCCAGTTCATCGAAAGAGACTCCCTTCGCCTACAATGGAACGCCCGCCCACAGCAGCGCGAGCAGGTATGGGTGCTCGGGCGCGTGCTGAGGTAAGCTACCCTACCTGCTGGTAGTCTAGCTCTGGCCAACCGCCGATCCAATCACAATTCGCCGAATACACGTGCGCAGTTTGTGGAGATCACGCTCCATCGTTGGCCGGAGCAGCGGCTGTTGCCAGTAGCGCTCAGTCGCTGGGCTCACTGCCATCGGACAATGCAATGCATAGAGTCAGCGAGGTGCAGCGGCGCCGAGGAAGGCACCTGGTTGAGGGTGCTACAGTGGGGGCAATCAGCTTGACCGGCGCGATCCGGCCACCATCCGCCATCCGACTAAGGAGGGCATGGCCTGGATCACGTGCCAAAATCGCTTCCGCGAAATACTGTTCAATGCAGCTATCTCGGTGCGACAGGGTGTGTTTTGGCCATCACGTTATTGGCCTCAGCGCGCGTCACCGCCGAACGGCGCTGGTGTCTGCTCGGCCCGGGTTGAGCGGCACACGCGCACGCGTCTCGCGCCGCGCGATCATGTTGCACTACATCGGAGCGACGCGCTGTGCTGACCGCGATTCACCTCTCCGGCCAACGACGGAGCGTGATCTCCACAAACTGCGCATGTGTATTCGGCGAATTGTGGTTGGATCGGCGTTTGGCCAGAGCTAGACTCAGTAGATCACAGATTTGCTCCAGGAGCAGATGAACGACCACGCCAGCCGAGCTGGAGCACTTCGCTCGACCGCATCAGAACGCGCATCAGCTGATCTTTGGAACGAACAAGTGGGCGACTGACAGGCGGTTTTGCGGCTCTCTCATGCGAATCTGTGATCTACTGAGACTACCAGCAGCTATGGCATGGGGCTGCGGGTTGTGCTCGATAGGCGCAGTGGTCACGGCAACTGGTATCTCCCCTTTCAGCGTCGCCATGCGCCCGTAGTCCTGGGACTCGAGTTGACGCACGCATGCGCCGCTACCAGCACGCTGAACCGCACCGAGCCCGCCGACTTGCTGTGCCGGAACTGGCCGATCCAGATTCGTCGCTGCGCTCACGCGCAACCTATTCGTTGGTCACGGCCACGCACCGCGCCCGATGGGTTCAGCGCGCCATGTGGCACGCCTTGCCGGCAAGGACTCACCCCCTAACCTGTGAGCCATGAGCCGATTCTGAAGTCTTACCTCTGGGCGACCAGCATGTATTACACGTCCAAACATACAAAGAGGAGCACCACTCGATGCGACGTTATTCCTTCCTGACCCTCGTGATCGCCACAGCGATCCTGCTCAACGCGTGTTCATCCGGCATCAGTTCGTTTGAGCCCACCAGCACACCTGCCAGCACAACCATTCTGCCGCCCACCCAGAGCAACGAGCAGCCAGTGACAGTGCTGGCCGACAATGTACGCACCTTCCATCTCGTACCCCAGCAGAGCGAAGTCTCTTACAAAGCCCAGGAGAAGTTCCTTGAGCGCCCGCTGCCAAACAAAGCGATCCGTACGACCAACCAGGTCGAGGGACGTTCCAGTTCAGCACCGACGGCAAACCCGCCGGGAGGGTTCTGACGGCGACCGTTGATCTACGCATCTTCCGAAGCGATGCGCCACCGCGTGACGATCAGGTGCGCCAGATGCTGGAAACCAGCACCTATCCGTTCGCCGAGTTCACCTCGACCGACGTGCAGGGTACGCCGGACAGCTACCACGACGGCCAGCAGGTCGCGTTCAAGCTGCTCGGCGATTTGAAGATTCATGGTGTCACCAAACCGGCGACCTTCGATGTACAGGGGACGCTGCGGGGCGATTCTGTGACCGGTAGTGCAACCACCACGATATCGCTGCAGGAGTATGGGATTAACGCCGGCAGTTTTTTCGGCATCACCATTGATGACAGCATGATGCTCGCGGTGAACTTTACCGCCAGGGATGCGACCAGCTCGCAGGTTGGTAGCGCGCCGACTACACAGCCGCTCCCGTCGGTCGAGCCCACCAGCGCCCCAACCGCTGCTCTGGTCAAGCCGGTCGTGCCGCTCAAGGACACCAATCGCATTGCGTTCATCTCGCAGCGTGACGGCAACGACGAGCTCTATGTGATGAACGCCGACGGCACCGGGCAGACCCGGCTGTCCAACGACCCGGCGTTCGATTTCGCGCCCATCTGGTCGGTCGACGGCAAAAAGCTCGCATTCGTCTCCGGCCAGTCCATGTTCGAGGGAAAAACCGATATCTACGTGGTCAACGCCGACGGCTCAGACCTGACCAACCTGACCAAGGACGACCCCAAGGGCGGCGCCTACCCCACGTGGTCGCCTGACGGTACAAAGATCGCCTACATGGCCGGCGGCGAAGAACCATCCACGCTGTATGTGATGAACGCCGACGGGTCAGGAAAAATGCATCTGAGCAAGAACACCGTGTCCGACACCACCCCGGCGTGGTCGCCCGACGGCACCAAGATCGCTTATGTCGCCGGTGAGGAAAACATCTACATCTACATGATCAACGCTGACGGCTCGGGCGAGATCCAGCTGACCAAAGGCCCGCTGCCGGTCCAGGGACCGGTCTGGTCGCCTGACAGCAAAAAGATCGCCTACGTCGCCGGTGAAGAGAACACTGACATCTACGTGGTCAACGCTGACGGCTCGGGCGAGATCCAGCTGACCAAGACCCCCGTCTTCGACGGCTTCCCGACCTGGTCGCCCGACAGCTCGCGGATCGCCTTCCGATCGTTCCGCGACGGCAACTTCGAGATCTACGTAATGAACGCCGCCGGCTCGGATCAGACCAACCTGACCAGGAACCCGGCGGACGACGAGACTCCCACCTGGTCGGCGGACGACAAGCAGATCGCCTTCGCTTCCGATCGCGGTGGACACTTCGATATCTATGTGATGCACGCCGATGGCTCGAACCTAACCCCACTGTCGAACGACCCGGTGGGAGCAGCCGGCCCGGTCTGGCAGCGGTAGCAGTGGCCATGCCTCCGCTTCCGCTGAGCACAAGGGCTGCCCAGCGGAAGCGGAGGCATGGACGCCAGCGCGTGCTCACAGCGGCGTAATCAGCCGGGGGGCGAGGGATCGCCCCATGGCAGCTGGAGCAACATGGGCGAGCCATGGAGGCAAAGCACCATTGTGAACGAACTACAGGCCGATTGTCCCTTCTTTGTGAACGTGCCTGAAGAGGTGCTAGTAGAACGCCTTGCTACAAGAAAGGCCCACCTCCCTCAAGGTGCAGCCTTTATTCCTGAGGTGAAGCTCAAGGAGTGGCTACGCTTGTTCCAACCGCGAACACACGATGAACTCGAACGTAGAGAGTAGTTCGGTTACACCGCTCAACTATACGTTGCAAGAGATGCGATCGGTCCTCATCATATTGACAGGAAAGCCTAAACGCTGGGTCTCGCTACGGTAGCGGCGCATTGTCCGCGATTATGCGGCAACCAACAATAAGTCAATTGTTTATTTATACAGCCTCTATATAAGAGCCCGTTTAAGGCTTACTAAAGCCATTTGAAAACGCGGAAGTATATAATGCGAAATCCGGTCCAGGTTTGCCGCACTGCGCGGCGCTTGAGCGTGCAAGCGCTAGAGGGGGTTAGGATTCATGCAGTCCGCAGCTCGTGCGCAACCGCGCGAGCTGGCGTCTCAAGCCGAACGGCATCCAGAGGATACCGAGGCCGAGTTGGACATGATTGGCGGGTTGACACTCAACCCACTGGCCGCGGCTCTACCATCACCGACATGGTGCTGCATGGAGAGCACAATGATCCAACTGTTCACGGCAGATCGTCCAGACGGACCAATCCTCGTTTGAGTGCGTAGATCATGACCTGGGTCCGGTCGCGCAGGTCCAGTTTGTCGAGGATGTTGCTGATGTGGGTCCGTACGGTCGCCTCGCTGACCGCGAGATGGTCAGCGATTTCGACATTGTTCCAGCCCCGCGCCAGCGCATCAAACACCTCCTGCTCGCGCGCGGTCAGCAGATCCATCGGATCCTGTTCCTGGACGTGGCGCAGTACCACGTCGGTCGCGGCCGAGTCTAAGGTGCGCATCCCCCGCGCGACCCGCTCGATGGCTGCCACGAGGTCCGCGACCCGAATGGCCTTCAGCACGTAGCCATGCGCGCCAGCCTGCAGCGCTTGTTTCACCAGCTGGTCCTCAACCGACGAGGTGAGCACCAGGATCCTGGCCGCGCTCCCCGACTCGTGGATGCGCCGGATCGCTTCCATGCCGCTCATCCCGGGCATAAGCAGATCCATCAGGATGACATCGGGGTCCCGCTCGTGGGCCAGCATGACGGCGCTAGCGCCATCAGCAGCCTCGCCAGCCACGACAATCCCGGGCTGGCTCTCCAGCAGCGCCCGCAAACCTTGCCGGACAACCGCATGATCGTCGACAATCAGCACATGAATCGTCATAGCATCGACTCTTTCTCGCTCTCGATCGGGAGCGTCAGCCGCACGGTCGTGCCACGCGCTCTCTCGCTTTCAATGCTTAAGTTCCCGCCAACCGCATGGGCTCGCTCGCGCATGCTGACAATCCCAAGGTGCCCCACGCTGGGCACGTGACTGGGTTCAAAGCCCTGGCCGTCGTCGGTGATGCTCACCGTAATCTGACGTCGGCTCTCCACCAGTGACACCGCGGCCGAGGTTGCGTGCGCATGTTTGGCGACGTTGTGCAGGGCTTCCTGGACGGTACGATAGAGCACATCCTCAATCATGGAAGGTAGTCGTTGCCCAGAGAGAACCACGGAGTATTCCATGCCGATATGTTCGGTTATTTGCCAGTCGTTGCAGAGCGCCTGGAGCGCCTCGGGAAAGACACGGACAAGTAACGCGGACGGGCGCAGCTCAATGAGAATCGTCCGCAAGCTCAGCAACGCCTGCTCCGCCAGCGCCGCGAGCGTCTGTGCCTGTGCTTTGCCTTGGATCGGGTCGCGCTCGATCAGGTCCGGCAGGGTTGCGGCTCTGATGGTGAGGCTGAACAGATGCTGCGCGATATCATCGTGTAAATCGCGCGAGAGCCGCATACGCTCGGCCTGAATCGCGCTCTGTTCCACCTGCCGCGCCAGCTCGGCATTGCGCTCGGCCAGGTCGCGCAGGATACTCATGTTGAGCCCGAGTGTGTCGGCCATGGCATCAAACTGTTGCGCCAGTGCCCCAATCTCATCCTGGTGGTGATCATTCACCCGCACGGCAAAGTCGCCGCCGGCAAAGCGCCCACTGACTTGCGCAAGCTGACTGACGCGGCGGATCATCGGTCGCGCCCACAGCCAGGCCAGGACCAGCGACAACGGCACCGAGATCACGAGCATCGCCCCCGTGATGACCAACAGAAATGGGACGGTGCCGCTGATAATTACGTCGGCGAGCATCAGGGACGGCTCTCCTGAGAGCGGGCCATACTGGACGATCACACGCTGCCCGGTGGCCGTGGGCTGCACGACTTCGCCCCAGCGTTGGCCATTGCGCGTAAAGAACTCTGCGCCCATTGGCCGATCAACGAGCTCAGCCGCGCAATCCCGCAGGCGCATCCCGACGCGGCAGGGCGTCTCGCCGCGGCTGAACAGGATGGTATCATCGGGCGCGATCACCAGACCGAAGCCCGATGGCAGACCCAGCGCATTGGGTTGCCCTTGAGGATCGTTGAATTGCCATTGGTCGACGGTCTCCCGCGCCAGAGCTTGATAGTGCTCAATCGAAGCGACTTGCGTCAGCTTGATTAGCACGAGGACCAGGATGACCATCGTGATGATGCACGTCAATGTGGCAATCAGCATATGGCTCAGCACCATACGGATCGTCAGCGAGCGAAGATAGCGCATAGAGCGACCTCGCAGTGTGGCTCCGACAAGCAGGGCTCCTCTAGTATAATACGCCTTCGCAATCATACGGCGACGCGACCAGGAAGCTGACAAATAGCCCCACAACGCCCGCAAGGAAGATTGTGCCCGCCCACAGGTGGACGGTCCACTCAATCCCGCTCGTCAGCCACAGGGTTGCGAAGTACAGGCCGTAGAAGGCCGCCGGCACGGCGAACGCGAATAGGCGGAGCTGCGGCTGCCGCTCGGCCGCGGGCCTGAGCCAGCGCAGCAACACATCCGCCAGCAGGCCGCCGGCCAACACGGCCGGCAGCAGGTGATATGTATCGTGGAAGATGCTCATCAGCGCGCTGTTCAGTGCGATGAGCAGTGTCAGTGCGCCGAACGGCAGCGACCAGCGCCGCGCCAGCACCACGATCATCCCCATCAGCAGCGCCGACTGGATCAGGATACCGGAGATGCCAAGCGTCCGGGCGAACCCGGTCAGGTGCGATACGAAGCCCCGAGCGGCGATCGGCTCGGCGATCGGGTGACCGTACTGGGTGAAGAAAGTCAGCACCGAGAGCGTCAGCGTCGCCGAGATTAGCAGCGGCCCCAGGGCGCGCCAGTCGCGCGTCGTCGGAGGCAGCCGCTTCGCTGCCGCGCGCAGCGGCCCGCCGATCATCAGGGTGGCACTGGTCGCGAGCAGCAGATGGGTCGGGCTGAGCAGGGCTTCCAGGTTGACCTCGGCCCCAAACAGCTCGTGCCAGAGCAGGTCGAGCGCGCCGCCGATCAGGAACAGGATCGCGCCGGCCAGCGAGAGGCCGTAGCCGTCCGGCAGCAGGCACGGCCAGGTAT
>WNGB01010656.1_pt1 | contig 12711 bp, 17 predicted proteins | sample 5400681 | NCBI WGS metagenome assembly WNGB01 (sample SAMN13153367, study PRJNA577476) | soil metagenome | isolation source: 115 cm soil or saprolite under grassland replicate 2 | place: USA:California | collected 2016-06-15 | reverse complement strand
CCAGCGCGACCAGCAGGCAGGCCAGCAGGGCGGTGGTGACCAGCGCGCGCCAGCGGACCCGGCGGTCCCGCTGCCGGGACAGGTGCCGGTAGGCCTCGGCGTCCTCGCGGCGCACCACCGCCGCGCGGACCGGCTCGCCTTCCAGGTCCAACAGCCACCGCACCAGGCCGCGCAGCACCCGCCCGGCGCCCCGGGGGGTGCGGACCACCAGCCGGCTGGCGTACTTGGGCGAGCGGGTGGCGTGGTAGGCGCCGTAGTGGGCGGCTAGCCCCGCCGCCCACCGGGTCCTGCCCGCCAGCTCCTGGCGGGACCGGGCCCACGAGGGCACGATCGGGCGGCGGGTGGCCTCCCGCAGACTCCCCCGCCCCGGCCGCTGCGCCTCCGGCGAGTCGACCAGCACCCGCCCCACGGTCGGCGCTGCCGGGTCGGTGTCGGGTTGGTCGGCCGCGGCCGGCTGGCCGGTGCTGGTGACCTCGTGCTCGTACCGGTCCCAATCGAACCGGTCAGGATCGCTGGTGCTCATCAGATGGTCCCTTCTGCCCCCGTGACCTGGGGCGTTGTGTGCGGGGTCGTCGTCGGCGCGAGCCCTACTCGCGGACACCCCGGGACCGGGTCGGGGCGTTTCGACCTGCCGGCGGACGTGGCGGCGCGCGAGGATCAGCGCAGCCGGTTGCCGATCCACACCCCGAGCACCGCGGCCGGCGTCAGCGCCAGCAGCGTCAGGGCGAGGTTGGCCAGGTGGCCCAGGTCCATGCAGCTCACCTCCCTTCCCGATCCGAGACGGGCGTGTCGTGGTCGGTGACGGGCTGGGTGTGGCGGCGCGTCCACGCCGCCGCGTAGCGCTCCAACGCCCCCATGGCCTGCTCTGGGCTCTGGCTGGCGGCAAGCCGCGGGGCCGACGCCAACGCATCCGCCTTCGCTGCGACCCTCGTGCCGGAGCTGCGCTGCGTTCCTGCGGTCAGCGCTCGGGTGTGCGTCTCCAACGCGCGGGTCAGCTTGCGGAGCGCGGCGCGCTGTTGGAGCTGCGCGCGCTGCCGGCGGGTGGCCCACACCAGCCACCCCAGCGCGGCCAGCGCGACCGCGGCGCGCAGCCCCACCACATGGGCAGCCCAGCCAACCGCCAGGACCGTGGCGACCAGCCACGCCAGCCGGGCGCCGCGCAGCCCTGCCAAGGCCAGCAGCCCTAGCAATACCCGCGCCAGCAGGACCAGGCCGGCGACCACCAGGCGGACGATGCCCCACAGCGCCAGGACGACCAGCCGGCTCATGACAGATTGGTCCTGAGCAGGTCGACTAGGGTCTTGATCAGGTCGACGATCGAGCCGGCCAACTGCTGCATGCCGGACTTGCCGACCAGCACCAGCAGGCCAACCAGGATGATCAGGGCCATGATGATCTTGGCCACGGGTGATGCCTCCTTCCTAGGACGTGCGCAGCTCCGGCCGCGCGGTCGAGCCGGCCGGCACGGTCGCCGGCCCGGCGGTGGTGGGGGTGGACCGATCGCCCACCAGCCGCAGCCCCCTCGACGGCGGCCGGCGGCTGGCGGGCGGGCTCGGGCTCGGCACCATCGGTGGGCGCGGGGCCGGTCTTCGCCGCCTCGGGTGGCGTGGGTGGGGTAGGTTGGCGGCGCAGCTCCTGGACGTAGCGCTCCAGCGTGCGGGCGCTGTGCGGCAGGCCCGCGTGCTGGCGGATCAGCTCCGCCACCCGCAGCGACCGCAACTGCGGCGTCACCTGCCCGTCCGCCAGCAGTTGCCCATAGGTCGCCGCAACCCACTCGCGCAGCGCCGCCTTGCGTGGACCGCCGTCCGCGCGTGCTGCGTTGGCGCGTTGTGTTGGCGCGTCGGGCGCACGCGCGGGCAGCGCTCGCGGCGCGTCTATTGCGGCCGGCGCCGGGCCGGTGTGCGTCAGCGTGGCCGTCGGGTTGCCGAGCGCGCGCTCCAGCGCCTCGGTGGCCACCAGATGGCCGCGGTCGGCCAGCCACACCTGCAGCTCGTACAGGCCCGGGTTGCCGCCAAGCGCCCCGACCGCGAAGCGGATGCGCTCGGGCTCATCCAGGCAGGCCAGCAGCCGGCGCTGCCGGACCTGCGCGACGGCCAGCTCTGGGCGGGAGATCCCTGAGCGGACCGAGGTCTTCCACGCCTCCAGCGTCTCGGCGAGGGCCACCCCGGGCAGCCACCGCAGCCCGAAGTGCGCCCGGGCGGGCCGGTAGTCCCCATCGGCGATCCGGACCCAGCGGCGGACCCGGTGCAGGGTCACGTGCAGCAGCACCGGCCCGGCGATCGACATGGCCGCGAAGAACACCGCGTCATCGGGCGCGGGGGTGCGGCGGCCGTGCTGGTAGTTCGCCAACGCGCTACCGCAAGCGAACAGCCACACCAGCAGCCCGAACGCCCCGGCACCCTCCCCGCGCCACGCGCTGAACAGCACGAACCCCACGCAGACGGCGGCGGCGGCGTCCAGGGCGACGAAGACCACCAGCGGCCAGGCGCCGCCAAGCCCCAGCCCCTTGGGGCTTGAAGCCCAGGCGACCAGGTCACCAGACGACAGCGCGATCGGCGCGACGATCACCGCGGCCAGCGCCAGCGCGATCACTCCGGCCAGCACCCGCCGTCCCCGCGAGGCCCGCTCGTGGTCGTGGTGGGCCTGGCTGTCAGCGTCGGTGGTGGGCTCCACCGTGGGCTGCAGCCTGGTCATGACGGCTCCTCTCCAGCGGCGAGGCGGTCGGGGTCGGGTGGGATCGGCTGCCGTGCCGCGCGGGCGCCCAGGTAGCGGGCCGGGTAGCGGTAGCTGGAAGCGCCCTGCGCCCGGCGGGAGTTCTCGAAGTCGCGGCGCATCCGAGCAAGTCGCTCGGCCTCCGGCTCCGCCGCGTCGGCGGCCTGCCGCTCCGCCTGGCGCGTCAGGAGCCAGCGGGCGGTGGCGGCCAGCTCGCGCAGGTTCTCGGGCGCGTCACGGTCGGCGGCGGCCTCGGGGTGGTCGCTGAGCAGCCACTCGTAGAACCGATCGCCCGGGGTCATGCGGCGGCTCATCAGCCCCCCACCCCCCCAGCCAGGGCAGCCAGCAGCACGGCGGGGTCGAGCGCGGCGCCGGTGCCGCGGCACAACGGGCAGCGCCGGTACGCGGAGCCCTGGTTCTTGAGCCGGTGCTCCCGGCCGGGGGTGGCCGGGTACTCCACCCAGGCCAGCTCGAATGTCAGCCCCGCGGCCAGGGCGACCTGGACCAGCCGGCCAGGGCCGCTCCAGTTAGGATTACGGTGCTCCCGTTCGATCCGGCGGACCAGATCGGTGGTCCAACCCCAGTAGTGGCCGGCGTACTGCCCACCAGGGCCGTTGCCAACAAGCGGCCGGTGCTCGCCCGAGTCGGGGTCGCGGAAGCACAGCAGGTACACCCACCCCAGCGGCCCCGAGTCCGGCCTGGCCCACGCCTGGGTAGCCAGCCAGCCGCGCAGCAGCTCGGCCGGGCTCGCCCCGACCGGAGTCGCCGGCGGCGGCGCGACAGGGACGGCGGTGGTCTGGACAGCGAGCTTGACCGCGTGGCGCAGCCGGGCCGCCTGGGCGCGGGCGTCCACCGGCAGCCGCCCGGTGATGCCGTGCTCGTCCAACAGCATCAGCAGCCCCGAGGCCAGCTCCACCACCCGGCCCACCGAACGCCCCGGCGCCGCCACGACCAGGTCGCGGGGCAGCTTCACAGCGGCGGTCATTACGCCCACCCCCCAGCAGGGGCGACGTCGGGGCGCAGGATAACGACGGCCTCCAGCACCCGCCGCAGATTGCCCGGGTCCAACGTGTCGCACAGCCGCTTCAGCCCGGCCGGCGCATCGCCGTTGCACAGGTCTTGGGCGGCGGCCACCAGCAGCCACTCACCCCAGGACCACAGCCCAGCGGCCAGCTCCAGCCGCAGCCAGTCGACCTCGCCTGCGTCGCCGACGAACCGGGCGGCACGCTCCCGGATGCAGGGGGCGGCCAGGATGTGCAGCGCGGCCGCGAGTTCGCGGCTGGACGGCACGATCCGCGCTCCGGTTGGGGCGCTCACCGCTGGTCACCGCCTTCGAGCCTGGCCAGGACCGGCCCGGCGGTCTGGTTGATCGTGCCGACCAGCGCCCGCACGGCTGCCTTGGCGTCACGCAGGTTCGGCTGGCCCGGCCTGGCCAGCGGTCGGGGGCAGGGCAGCGCGCTGGTGGCAAGCGGCCAGCGCAGCTCCAGCCGGGCCAGCGCGGTGTGCCGGTCATCGTCTGGCTCGCACCAGTCCCGCCCGAGGTACTGCGTCCAGCTCCGCCAGGGCGAGCCGAGCCACAGCGGCAGCGAGGTGGCCAGGGTGACCTGGCAGACCAGCCGGCCCGGCTCAGGGTTCTCGCCGTGGCTGACCTTGTAGTCCAGCACGCGGGGATGCCAGCACACGTAGCCAGGACTCATGATCGGCCCGGTCGCCACCCGAAACGCCGCGATGGCGAACTCGCCCGGCTCCTGGGTGATCCCGTCGGGGGCGTTTTCTCTCCAGGGGTCGTCGAACAGGTTGGTGTGGCTGCGCAGGTAGGCGCCGTAGCGGCTGATTCCATCCGATGCCTGCGAGCGGTCCCAGTCGACGTCGATCCAGCAGACCCGGCCGGCGGCGGTGGCTAAGGCGCTCATGGGGTGGCCCTCCCACGCGTGCGCGGGTAGAGAGTGCCGGCGCGCACGATCGAGATCGCCGGCCACTCAAACCACAGGTCCTCGATGCCGTAGCCGTCCTCGGGCACGTACTCGCCCCGGGTCCTGGACACCGACCGGAAGCGCAGCCCCAGCGGTGCCGGGTAGTCCTCCGCCAGGAAGGTCTCGCCGTAGGGGTCGTCGTCACGGGGGTCGGGGTGGCCGATGGCCACGTCACCGACCTGTGGGGGCCACCACGGCTGGGCCTCCATCTCCGCCCAGTGCCCGCGGATGGCGCCCAGCTCGCCCAGTAGGTCCCGGGCGGCCTTGCGATCCTCGATCTCGGCCAGTGGCGCCCGTTCCAGCGCGCCCTCTGCGCCGGCGGGCCGCAGCCAGCCGGTGAGGTAGAAACGGACCACCTCGGGCGTCTTGCGGCTGGGAAAGGGGCCGCTGTTGCGGACCAGTTCCAATAGCTCGGCCAGGCGGACTACGGCCTGCTCGGCGACCTCGGTCGCGCCGATCACGCGGACGTCCAGCAGGTCGGTCCGGTGGGGATGCGAGGCGGTCATCGGCCAGCCCTCCACGCTGCGTCGACGTGCGCAAGGCGCTGATGCGCGGCATGGGCGGCCAGGGCCTCACCCTGGGAGCGGCACTCCGGGCTGCTCCAGGGGCAGTCGCGGCATTGGGCCTGGACCCAAACCACCAGGTCGGGAGCGCTCATGCGGCCTCACCGCCGGTGGGGGCCGCAGCAGGTGTGGCGGGTGGCAGCAGCGGGGCGAGTACCCAACTGGGGATGTAGTACGTCCCGCCGTACTGGGTGGCGGGCAACTCGCCGTTGCGAATCCAGTCGTAGATGGTGTCGGGTCGTTTGCGGAGGATCTTGGCGACCTCCGCGACGGTGTAGGGGCTGTCCTGCTCGGACAGCTTCCTGACCGGCTGGCCTTGCCCACCGGGCAAGGCGTTACCCTTGTCTGGCATCTGGGGCTCCACTCCTGATGCGCTGGGGGCGCCGGGGGCAGTCCTGGCTGCGGAGCGGTGCAAGCGCCCCGCCATGCCAGTGCCCCCGGCACCCAGTCTTGCGGGGGCAGTCCTCGCGCCCTGCGCGGCTCCGACTCAGATTCCTGGTGACTCCCTCGCTTACGTTGGGTTCATACCAACCTTTGGCGCTTTGTACCAACGTTTGGCACGAGGGTCAAGAGGATTCGATACATTTGTTGGTACGAAGCCACCAGGAAGGGGAGCCGAGCCGGATGACAACACCGCTCTACCGGCGCATCGCGGCGGAACTCAGGGAAGGCATCGCCACCGGCAAGCTCCAACCGGGAAGCCAACTCCCTACAGAGCAAGAACTCGGCGAGCGCTACAACGTCAGCCGCAACACCGTGCGCCTCGCGCTAGGCATGCTCGCCAACGAAGGGATGATCACCAGCACCCCGGGACGGGGGACCTTCGTTCGCGAGCGCGTCATGCTCACCTACCACGCGACCCGGGCCGAAGCCGCCGATCGGCCCTCCGACTGGCACACAGACGCCTACTTCACCGAGGCCAAACAGCAAGGCCGCCAGGCGAGCCAGACGTTCGACATGCGCATCGATCCTGCCTCGCTCACGGTCGCCGAGCGACTGCGAGTCGAAGAGGGCGCTCCGGTCGTCGTCCGCCGCATGACCCGGTACGTCGATGGGCATCCCTGGAGCATCCAAGACAGCTCCTACCCAATGGACATCGCCCAGGAATGTGGCCTCATGGTCCCGCACGACATCCCCCGCGGCACCGTCCGGACCATGGCCGACCACGGGCACATCGAAGTCGGCCACGTCGATGAGATCACCACACGCATGCCCACCCCGGACGAGGCCAGCACGCTAGACCTCGGCACCGGCGTGCCGGTCTTGGTTTACGTCCGCACCGCCTACACCAAAGCCCGGCCGGTGCGCCTCACCGAGACCGTCTTTGCTGGCGACCGCAACCGCCTGATGTACGAGCTGGGCCAGTTAGAGGCCCTGTACGAGCGGGATGTCCCATGATCATCGCACCAGCGGTGCCCGAGGATCTCGCCCTGCTCATTGCCTTCCGGGACGAAGCATCCCGTTGGCTGGCCGCTCGCGGCGTCGATCAATGGACGAAACCATGGCCCAACGAAGACCTGATGGCCAAAGGCATCCTGCGCAACATCCGCGCAGGAGAGACCTTCATTGCCTGGGACGATGACGGTACGCCGGCCGCGACAGTCACTGTTGATCGGTGGGCCAACCCCGACCTGTGGACTCCCGGAGAAGCGGCTGAACCGGCGCTCTACGCGCACAAGCTCACCGTCGCACGGGCCTACGCCGGCTGCGGGCTCGGCGTCGAGTTGCTCGACTGGGCGGGCAACCGTGCAGCTGCTGATCGCACGAAGTGGCTGCGGGTAGACGTGTGGACAACCAACCGCGAGCTTCAGCAGTACTACCTTGACCACGGTTTCACGCACGTGCGGACAGTCGTCTTGGCGCACAATCCCTCGGGGGCGTTGTTCCAGCGACCGGCGCGCCAGGCTGCGACCCCGCGGCTACGCGAGGCTGCACCCGATGTCGTGGCCCGGCTAAGGTGATATGGGGATAGCATTCTTCCCATGCTCCGGCTTCTTATAGATACGTCGGTATGGCTTGACCTCGCCAAGCGCCGCGACGGTCAGAAGTGGATCGTCCCGCTACGGGTGCTGATGTTCCAGGGCAAGCTGGAACTGCTCGTTCCGTCCCTGGTGGTTCACGAGTTCAACCGGAACCGGCCACGTGCAGAAGAAGCCGTCACGGCGAACGTACTGGCGAGGTTCCGGCTGCTGCGGAGGGACCTGCACGAGTATGGCGGTGACGACAGGCATCGATGGCTGGAGGAAATGACCCATCGGATACCACTTGTAAGCGCCATGGCTCTCCAGAATTTCTCCGAGATTTCTGAGCTACTGCGCGGTGCTCGCCGTGTAGAGCCGACTGAATTGGAGTACGGGAGAGTAGTAGATCGAGGTCTTGAAAAGAAAGCGCCGTTCCACCGTGAAAAGAACAGCGTCGCTGATGCGCTGCTTATCGAGTTGTACAGCTCAGAGATCAACAGTAATGATGCCGGAGCTAACCGATATTGCTTTGTGACTTCGAACTATCAGGATTTCTCGCTGCCTAACGGAGACCGCCGGCAACCGCATCCCGATCTTGCCTCCCTCTTCGCCGATGAGCGCTCCCGCTACGTCTACGAGGTGAGCGGTTTGAACGAGGCGCTTGTGGATTACTTTGGCGAAGAGTTCACCGAGCTTTCCGACGAAACTGAGTTGGTTCACGAGGAGCCGCGGACACTCGCAGAAATCCTCGAGGCCGAGCAAGAGTATTTCGACAAGGTCTGGTACGTCCGTAAGTTAGTCCTCGAAGAGAAAATCGAGGCAGGCGAACATGAGCCATTGTCCTCTGAACTGAGTGATCATATGCATGCTGCCATGCGCGCCATCGAGGAACGCTACGGCCGTGAAAATGTTGGCCCGTGGGACGACTGGTATTGGGGTTTCGTGAATGGCAAGCTCTCAGCACTACGATGGGTAGTCGGCAGCGAGTGGGACTTCCTAGACACATAACCGGCCGGGAAGCGATTTCATAATCCGCGGATCGCTTGGGCGGAGAACGTGGACTCCAAGTCCACATCGTTACCGCCGCAACCAAGACCTCTACGCAGACGAGGCAGCCGCGTGGGAAGGCGCAGGCAATCTCTGGCGGGCGATTCTTGATCTTGGCTTTGAGCTGACCGATGAAGGCGTGAGCGAGATCGGTGCTATCCGGCGACAGCGGGATCAGGACAAACTATGGCGGGGCAAGGTACGCATGGTGCTGCAACGCGAGTCCGAGCAGCAGCTAGCCCCTCCTCGAGCAGCTCCGCCGCTGGCGCGTGTTCGTCTCCGAGGTCCGTACATGGCGCCTCGAGCTGGCGCCCGGCATCCGGGGCCAGCCCGGGCGCCTCGAGCGTTCAGAGGGTAGCCTCCGGGCTGGAGCAGCTCCTCGCCGGCACCGGCGCCCTGGTGCTCAAGCAGCTACCGGCGAGCGCCTCGACGACGGCCAGGCGCACCGCGGGACTTCCGCCGAGCACGAACGATGAGTAGGGGTCAGCGTCAGGCCCGAGTCCGCCGCCAGCGTGGAAGGAACCGCCACCCGCGCCAGCCCCGCGACCGGGTCACCGCGGCGGCATGCCCTTCCTCGGCTGGCATCACGATGAGGTCGCGGACATCGCTGCGCTCGCCCGGTAAGGAGGCGACTCGGCCATGAGGTTCGGCTCGGGCCCACCGGATGGTCCGGCGTCTGGAGCGCGTCGGCGGCCATGGCGTCCCCATGGGGGCGCTCTGGGATTCCAAGGGCGGGACGATGCTCGGCAGCCAGCGCCGGCCGCGGCTGTTGAAGCGGCTGTCCGAGACTGTGAAGAACAGCCGGAACCGTAAGGGCTGGTCAGGCTGGTCGGCCACATACTGGAGCCGAAAGTGGCGCATGTGCCAGTTCGCTGGGCTCCATGGCTCAGGTCGCGGGGCGAAGAAGACGACTCGGTTGTCCGGAGGCAGGCCCGCCGTGTCGTTGGTCGCATGGGGAGGCTCAACGTCTGGCGCAGCGCGTTGGCGGAGGTCGAAGCAGTCAGGAACCACGAAGTTGATGAGCGTGTCGCGGCCTGCCTTGTCGCCGGTGTTCTGGATCGCGGCTTCCACGAGGAATGGTTGCGTCGCCTTGATCTCGGGCGCCTCGTCCGGTGGCCAGATGGCCAGGTGCGCCGGGTCGCCGTCCGGGGAGAGCCTCCAGTGGAACCGGATCTCCGGACGGCGCCGCAGCTCCGCCGCCCACGCCAAGAACACGACGATGGCGGTGATTGCTGCGATGACGGAGAGGGCGTACTGGGCCCAGGCCCAAGCATCCCGCTCTACGGGCATAACCCGTAACATCACTATCTCGACCATAGCTCGCATTATGCCTGCTCGCTGGAGTCCGTTCTGACCGCCGCTGCCGGCCGGACACAACACCACCGATACCCTCGAGAGCCCGCAACGGCGCTCTCAGGGCCCCCTACCTGCCACGGACCCTGGCCCGTCGGCTACGCGATGCTGGCCTCGAGGTCCGATCCCGAGACGTGCCGCTGTTCAACCCGAATACGACCCGGACACCTACAGCGTGACAAACGGCCGGATCATAGCCGACTTCGGCATCGGCCGGCTGGGCATCTCCCGTGACGAGGTTGCGGCGTGGACACGCCACTTGGAGCTGCTCGGCCGAGAAGGCGACTACTTTTCAGACTCAACCGGTACCTCTTCGTTGCGGAGAAGCGCCAACCCCAGCGCTAACCCGCTCGAGTCTGCCGAGGCCGTATGCAGTCCGCGATCTTCAGCATCCGTGCAATGGCCGCGCCGTGAGACTCTGCTCTACGGTTCCAAGCTGCCCGCACGGCGACCGCGCGGGCGCGTAGGCCGGGGCACCAGAGGTTCCTCAATCCGCACCATCAGTGAAGTAGTGGACGGGATGCCTATGCTAGAAGCAGCACCCGGCGCAGTGAGGAGGTGGGGAATGGCTCAGAGTGCACCCTCCATTCTCGTCAATCCTTCTGTGTTGCGATGGGCCAGAGAAACCGCGGGACTCTCGCAAGAGCAAACTGCTACTCGCCTGAAGAGGCCCGTAGAACTTGTGGCGAGCTGGGAACGAGGGGACGAAGCGCCATCGCCTTCCCTTCTCAAGGAGTTGGCTCGCCTATATAAGCGTCCAGTAGCAGCTTTGCTACTCCCCGAACCTCCCGAATCTCCACCGCTTCCTATCGACTTCAGAACCATGAGGGGCAGCGTAAAGAAGCCCCTATCCAGTCAGTCGCTATTAGTATTACGCCATGCGCGTCGGCTTCAATCATTGGTCGAGGAACTTGAGGAAGACGATGAAGCTACAAGGCTAACATCCGCTCCCCGTCGTTACTCTGTGAAGGAGGATCCAAATAGAGTTGCAGAGGAACAGCGGGCTCTCTTGGGTATCAAACTAAACTCTCAGGTACAGTGGGGCGACAGATACCGCGCCTTTAGGGAATGGCGAGCCGCCGTGGAAAACCTCGGCATCTTCGTATACCAGTTTCGGATGCCAGTGGAGGAAGTCCGAGGCTTCTCGCTCGCCGAAGGCGGCCCTCTAACCATCGTGTTGAACCGATCTGACGATGTTCGAGCCAGGATCTTTACCTTATTCCACGAGTACGCTCATCTACTGCTAGGGGCAGGAGGGATTTGTCTACCGGAGGCGGAAGCGTTACTTCCGAGGGTTAACGATAGCCGAGAAGAGAGATTCTGTAACGAGTTTTCCGGCTCCCTTCTGGTCCCGGAAGTCGCTCTTCGGCACGACAGCGACGCTCGCGAGCTTGCGAGGACTCCTGGGGTTCCCGACGATGCGAGATTCACCAAGCTAGTTGAACGGTTCCAAGTCAACCGACAAGTGTTGCTCTTACGTCTGCACGCTGCTGGGATGTTGAGTGCCGAGCAGGTGCAGGTCAAGTGGGGCCAATGGGAGCTGCAGTCCAGCGAATGGAAAGAGCGTTCCCAACGAGGCGGCGGTCCAGCCGAGCGCCGACCGCAACGCTGCATTCGTGAATATGGGGCTCGCTTCCCTGCACTAGTCCTAGATGCGCAGGCTGACGGGCGCCTAACAATGGCTGAGGCGTTGGACTACTTGTCCATCCGCGCGGGAGAACGCGATGAGGTGGCTGATCTTCTGGCGGGGGCGGGCTGAGTAGTGGCCATGGACCGATGAGTTCGTGGCGTTATTGCGTCGATACCAGCGCTCTTATCGACCTTAATTATCTTTACCCGCGATCAGTCTTTGCAACTCTCTGGCGTAGCCTTGAACGCCTGGTGGAAGAGGGGCGTTTGATAGCCCCTTCTGATGTTCTCGAAGAGTTAAAGCGTGGAGACGACGACCTAACGGAGTGGGCAAAGAAACAAAGGCGAATGTTTCGAACTCAAGACGCGAAATTGCTCCGTGAAGTAAGCGCGATACTGAAGGTAGTTCCGGATTTGGCGGATGCCACTAGGACTCGTCCCGTTCATGCCGATCCATTTGTAGTAGCCCTCGCACAGATTGAGCATCAGCACGCGCAGACGGAACTGCTGTTAGCCGGGTGTACGGTTGTATGTCACGAGGGTCGTCGCGGGCAACGACTGCGCATTCCAGATGCGTGCGATCGGCTTGGCATTGAATGCATTAGATTCCAAGCACTGTTCAAGCGTGAAGGCTGGAGCTTCTAGGGCCACTATGAGCGCCATGGGTGGAGCGTGTCTGGTCAGCGACTACAAGCGGAAGCATCGCAAGCTCGGTCGTCACGACTACCGGCTGACGTGCGAGGCTAGGACGTGGTGGTCAAGACCTACGGCAACCGCCGCGTCGCCATCTCCCGCGTGGCGCTCAGGTGTCGGCTACGGGATCCGTCGACGGTCGATGTAACCGCCCCGCCGCCGACCGAACGCCCCAGGCCGCAATTGCCGCTCAAGCTGCATCAGGCTCCAGACTCTGGTGCCGTCCGCGCGGATGTAGGGTTCGACGTTGGCGGCCGCCTCGCGGACGGTCGCCAGGTCGACGCCGAGCAGCTCCGCGCACCGTTCGAGCGGGGCCGCGATCGGGCGGCCGAGGTAGGGGTTATCCTGTTCCCAGGTGCGCATGCCCGTAGCCTAGTCGAACACACGTTCGAGATAAAGTACTAGGCCAGGCCGCAGCATCCAGTCGTCGTCGGCCCTCGCGGAGTTACCTTGCGCGCCGGGCCGGTTCTACCAGGACTCGCACGACAGCGGGGCCGCAGCGGGGCCGTGAGCGCGCTTCGGTCATGGGGTACGACGCTGATCTATGCAGTACCGTTCAGTAGGGTTGTCTTCGCAGGTCAGCGCGTGGATTCGGACGTCCGTAGAGGTCAACTCGAATACCCGTTCAGAGGCTTGCCCGTGGGTTCGAACCCCTCAGCCTCCGCTCTTGTGACCTACGGCCTTGCGCCGCGGGGCGACCACGGGCCCACTCTGGGTCCGCGGGCCGCCTCGCTCTGGCTGCCTGGCGGACCGCCTCCGGGCGCTCGCCGGCATCACGCC